>Ga0335085_10003306_pt1 | contig 28153 bp, 28 predicted proteins | sample Lox_Sample_45_FD_206712 | JGI IMG/M metagenome (GOLD analysis project Ga0335085, IMG submission 206712) | Soil microbial communities from Loxahatchee National Wildlife Refuge, Florida, United States - Lox_Sample_4.5 | ecosystem: Environmental > Terrestrial > Soil > Wetlands | place: USA... | reverse complement strand
CCGCTACCGGTTCAGCTCCGAGGGAGCCGGGCTGACCTCCGCCGTCCTCGAGGGTCCGAGGATGCGGGAGGTGCGCCGGCTGTCCATTCCCGAGGGCTTCGCGCTGCTCTTCGGGAAGAAGGTGCCCCCCGCCCCGCAGATGAACCTGGCCGAGCCGGTGCCCGGCGCTCCCCTTCCGCTGGCCATCGCCCTGGCCGGCGCGGCGCCCATTCCCGCCTCCCTCCGCTACGAGATGGAGACCGCCGGTCCCTCGTCGGTGGTCTTCGTCGGACGGACGCCGGAGTGGGAGGTGACCAAGCGGGTGGCCTGGAGCGAGGAGGGCTACGAGCTCAACGTCGCCGTCACCCTGCGCAACGTGTCCCGCCAGGTGCTCGCCGGCGAGCTGGGGATCTACGACGCGCGGGCCATCGATCCGGCGAACGAGGAGAAGCCGAGCCTCTTCGGCGGCGTGGGGAACCTCGCCGACGCCGCCTGCCTGGTCAAGGATTCGCTGGAGAAGCTCTCTCCCTCGGACAAGCCGGAGACCAAGGAGCACGCCGGGAGCGTCTCCTGGGTCGGGGTGAATCAGCAGTACTTCCTCTCCGCCGTCTTCCCGGTGGGCGCCGCCCGCGAGGGCCGGTGCGTGACCGCGGCCAGCCCGGTGGCGCGCGAGGCCTCCGCCCTGTTCCCGGTCCAGGTCGCGCCCGGGGAGTCGGTGACGCAGGTGTTTGGCGTGTTCCTCGGCCCGAAGGAGAACGAGCTCCTGGCCACGGTGCCCACCCTTCCCGAGAACCGGGGGGGAGCGGCCTGGTCCCCGCGGCTGGAGCGGGCGGTGGACTTCGGCATCTGGGCGGTGATCTGCAAGCTGATGCTGGTCGTCCTCCGCTTCTTCCACGGGCTGATCGGCAACTGGGGAGTGGCCATCGTCCTCCTCACCGTGCTGGTCAAGGTGCTGCTCGTGCCCCTCACCCACCGGATGATGGTCAGCCAGGAGGCGATGAAGAAGCTCCAGCCGCAGCTGGAGTCGCTGAAGAAGAAGTACCCCGACGACCGCGAGAAGCAGCAGCGGGAGATGATGCGCGTCTACCAGGAGGCGGGAGTCAACCCCTTCGGGAGCTGCCTGATGCTCCTCGTCCAGATGCCCATCTGGGTGGCGCTCTTCACCACCCTGCGCAACAGCTTCGAGCTCTACGGAGAGCCCTTTGTCCAGAATTTCCTTCCAGACCTGACATTCAAGGATCCAACGTACATCCTCCCGGTGCTCCTCGGGGTCTCGCAGATCATCACCGGGCTGCTCCAGCCGATGGCCATGGACGCCGCCCAGCAGCGGATCATGGTCTGGTTCATGCCCATCTTCTTCACCGTGATCATGCTCAACTACCCGGCCGGGCTCCTGCTCTACATCTTCACCAACAACGTGCTCACCGTGGCCCAGACCTACGTCCTGCGGAGGTGGCTTCAGCGGGGGACGCCGGTGAAGCCGGTGGGCGCCGGCGTGGGACCGCGGGGAGCGGCCGTGGAGAAGCGGAAGTGAGCGAGCAGGAGGCCGGCTCGCCGGTGGAGGGCAACGACCGGGCGGCGCTGGCCGCGTCGGTGCTCTCGGAGCTGCTCCGGCTGGCGGAGGTGCCGGCCACCCTCGACGTCCGCCCCGCGGCCGACGGCGGGATCAGCATCGCCCTGCTCCTCGGCTGCGAGGTCCCCGGGGTGGCGGCGGGCCGGCGGGGCACCTTCGTGGACGCGCTCCAGTTCCTGGTGAACAAGCTCACCCACCGGCCGGGGAGCGAGCGGCGCTGGGTGTCGCTCGGCGTGGGGGAGCATCCCGCGCCGCGCCCGGCCCGCGGCAGCAAACCCGCCACCGGGGGAAACGGCGGCCTGCGCGCTGCACCGGGAGCTCCCCGCCCGGCCCCCGCCGCTCCGGTGCGGACGTCGAGCGAGCCGGCTCCCGTGCCGGAGCCGCGGCCCGCCCCGCCCGACGAGTCCACCCTCGAGGTGGCCGAGGACGCGGCGCTCTCGGCGGCGGCGCGGGCCCTGGCCGAGGCGTCCGCCCGCACCGGCCGCTACTACGGCGTCGTCGGCCTCTCGCTCGAGGACCGCTCCCGGATGCTGCGCGCGGTGGCGGACGTGGCCGGTGTCCGCGCCTCGTCCGAGGGCGAGGGGCGGCTCCGGAGGCTGGTGCTGACGCCCGACCGTCCGCTGCCCATGCCTCGCCGGGTCCACCCCGCCGACGACCTCGAGGACGAGGAGGACGGCGCGGAGGGGCCCGGCCGCTAGGAGGTGCGCTTCAGAATGGCCAAGGCGCGCGCGTTGAGAGACAGGCTGTTCGGGGCTGCGGTGCTCAAGCTGAGCTTCCGCCTCCGCGGCGACGAGGGGTCACCGGCCTTCCAGGGCATTTATCCGGGCGTGCTTCGCGACCTGGAGCTCGACGACGAGGCGGTGGAGCGGTACATCGCGGAGAACCGCAGCGCCGTGGAGGCGGCCGCGCGCGGGAGCGCGCCCTGACCCCGGTCCGGTCCGGGCGGCGTTCCACGTGGAACGCACCGCCGAGGCCGGGCGCCGGCGCCTCTCCTCGCCGTCGAGACCGTCCCGTTGCTGCAGCGTCGTGCAGCAGGCCGAGGGAAGGGCGGGAGCCGCCTCTGTGGAGAACGTGGGGAAAACCCTGCCCGTCGCTACATTCGACGTGGTTTCAGGGACTTGGCGCCCACCATTCCGATGATGCTTGTGGATAAACCTGGATTTCTTCAGAGGGTTCGCTCGGACGCCGCCTCGCTCGGCATCCGGGTTTCACCGGACGTCGGGGAGGGACTGTTCTGGCTCTCGAGCGAGCTGCTGCGCTGGAACGCGAAGGTCAACCTCACCGCCATCGTGGATCCGAACCAGGTGCTCGACAAGCACATTCTGGATTCGCTCGCCGTCCTGCCCCTGCTCGACCCGGAGGCGCGCACCCTGCTCGACGTCGGTTCGGGCGCCGGCTTCCCGGGCGTGCCCATTGCCCTCTTGCGGCCGGACCTCGAGGTGTGGCTGGTGGACGCGGTGGCGAAGAAGGTGGGCTTCCTCAAGCACGTCATCACCGGCCTCCGCCTGGGCGCGCGCGTCCACGCCCTCCACGCTTCGCTCCGGGGCGCACCCGCACGCGAGGGCGTGCCCCCGGTGGACGCCGCCATCTCGCGGGCCTTCCGCGATGTCCCGCGCTGGGCGGCGCTGGCTCGCCCCTACGTCCGCGAAGGAGGCCAGCTCCTGGCCATGGCCGGCGGTGCCCTCGAGCCGCCGGCCCTCGAAGGCTGGGGGCCTCCGGAGGTGCGGCGCTACACCCTGCCCTCCGGAGACGGCCGCACTGCCCTGGCCTACCGTCGCACGGGCGGTGCCTAGTCCCCCCGGTGTTTCACGTGGAACGTGAGGCCGCCCGGCGACTTGCCCCGTCATCCCACCGTGCTAGCACCCGCATCCAGCGTCATTGAACTCGGGCGGACGGAAGGGCTCGCCAACGACATGGGTCGGGTGATCTGCATCTCCAACCAGAAGGGCGGCGTCGGGAAGACCACCACCGCCATCAACCTCGCCGCCAGCCTGGCCGCCGCCGAGCGCCGCACCCTGCTCGTGGACATGGACCCCCAGGGCAACGCGAGCAGCGGGCTGGGTCTGAAGCGCGAGGCGATGCACGGGACGGTGTACGAGGCGCTGCTCGGAGATCGCCCGATGCGCGACCTCACCCACCCCACCGAGCTGCGCTTCCTCTCGCTCGTGCCCTCCACCCCCGACCTCACCGGCGCGGAGGTGGAGCTGGTGGGGGTGGAGCGCCGGGAGTACCGGCTGCGCGAGGCGCTCCGGCCGCTGGCCGCGGAGTACGACTACGTCCTCATCGACTGCCCCCCCTCCCTCGGGCTGCTCACCGTCAACGCGCTCACCGCCGCGGATTCGGTGCTCATCCCGCTCCAGTGCGAGTACTACGCCCTGGAGGGGCTCTCCCAGCTCCTGCACACCGTGGAGCTGGTCAAGCGAGGGCTGAACCCGGGCCTCCTCACCGAGGGCATCCTGCTCACCATGTTCGACGGGCGGGCGAACATCGCGCACCAGGTCGCCGACGAGGTGCGGGGCTACTTCAAGAACCTGGTCTTCAAGGCCGTCGTCCCGCGCAACGTCCGGCTCTCGGAGTGCCCCAGCTTCGGAAAGCCGATCCTGCTCTACGACATCAAGTCCAAGGGCTGCGAGAGCTACCTCGCCCTGGGCCAGGAGATCCTCCGCCGGGAGGCCGGCCCCACCGTTCCGCGGGCCGCGTGAGCCCGCTCTCGAGGATCCGATGCCGCCTCCGACCTCCGTGAGCCCCCCCGCCGAAAGGACGGTGAAGCGTGCCCTGGGGCGTGGGCTGTCCGCCCTCATTCCCCAGGCCGTCCCGGTGGTGGGCGACCCCGGACCGGGTGTGCTCCGGCTGCCCCTGGAGCGCATCACCCGGGACGGCCGGCAGCCCCGCAAGACGTTTGACGCCGATGCGCTGCGAACGCTGGCGGACTCCATCCGGGCTCAGGGCGTGATCCAGCCCATCCTCGTCCGCCGCGACGGCGCCGGGTACCGGCTCATCGCCGGGGAGCGCCGCTGGCGCGCGGCGCAGCTGGCCGGACTCCACGAGCTGCCGGCCATCGTGCGCGAGGCGACGGACGCCGAGGCCTTCGCCCTGGCGCTGGTGGAGAACCTCCAGCGGACGGACCTCAATCCGATCGAGGAGGCGGAGGGCTACCGCCGGCTGATGGAGGAGTTCGGCCACACCCAGGAGGAGGTTGCCTCGCGTGTCGGCAAGGACCGCTCCACGGTGGCCAACGCGCTGCGCCTGCTCGGGCTCTCCGCCGCGGTGAAGGCGCAGCTCGCCTCCGGCGCGCTGAGCATGGGCCATGCGCGCGCGCTGCTCGGGGCGGTCGACGCCGAGCGCGAGGCGCTGGCCCGGCGGGTGGTCTCCGACGGGCTGTCGGTGCGAGGCACGGAGCGCCTGGTCCAGGCGCATCGGCGCCCGGGCACACGGCAGCCCCGCCGCTCCCGACCGGCCTCCGGCCCGGCGGCCCGGGCCCTGCTCGAGCAGCTCCAGCGCACCCTGGGCACCAAGGTGCGCCTCGAGGACCGGGGCGGCAAGGGCACGCTGATCATCGACTTCTTCTCGTACGAGGACCTGGAGCGTATTGTCCGGCTTCTGCGTCGGTGACGCGAGGCGAGGAGTGGGCACGACGATGCCGGTGCTCAAGCGCGAGGAGGAGAACGTGGTGGTCCGCGGCGGTGACGTGCACACCCTGCTCGGCAAGGGCAGCGAATTCGAGGGGAAGCTGACGTTCGAGGGCCAGGTACGCATCGATGGCAAGTTCTCGGGTCAGATCTTCACCAAGGACACGCTGGTCATCGGGGAGGGCGCACGGGTCAACGCGGAGATCAACGCCGGCACGGTGATCATCAACGGAGCGGTCGAGGGCAACGTGCGCGCCTCGCAGCTCATCGAGCTTCACCCCCCGGGGAGGATGAAGGGCAACCTCGAGGCCCCCTCCCTCTCCATGGACAAGGGCGTCATGTTCGAGGGGACGTGCAAGATGGAGAGCGCCGGGAAGTCGCCGACGCCGGCGCCCTCGCCGCTCGGCACGCCGAGCGAGCTTCCTCGCCGCTGACCCGGACGGGGGACGGGTCCGCCCGGGCGGCCATGCTCCGCGTCGCTCGCCTCGCGGCCGCCGGGCTACTGCTGGCCTGGGCCGGCTGCCGGCCGGCACCGGCGAGCCGGGCGGTGGATGCCGGCGCGCCGGTGCGGACCTCCCCGCCGCCGCAGCTCTCCCTGCCCTTTCCCACCGGCTGGACGGTGAGCACCGGTGCGGACGGGGTGATCCGCGCGGTGAGCCCGGACGGCCACCCGGTGCTCCGCGCCGAGGTCGAGCGGGGCCTGGGGCTCCCCACCGCGGCCACGCTGCGGTCCGGGTTCGTCAGCGGCCTGCGCCACCTGCGACCCCGCTCCGAGGTGGTGACCGAGTCGGCGGGCTTCGTCGCCCTGCGCTTCGTGCTCGTCGAGTCGGATGGCGGGCCGCCCGAGCTGGAGGCGCTGCTCTCCGCCACTGCGCTGGGCGAGGACACGCTCCTCTGCGCCACGCTGCGCGGCGCGACCCACCAGGAGGTGGACGCCGTGCTGGCCGCCTGTCGCTCCGCCCGGAGCGGCGGCACCGGCCACTGACCCATCCCGCCGGAGGGCTTGCCAGAAGGCACTTCAACGAACGACTGTTCGTTTGGACGATGCCCAAGGTGAGCCCTGCCCACGCCGCCTCCCGCCGCCGCCAGATCCTGGAGGCGGCCTGGGCCTGTTTCGCCCGGAAGGGCTTCCACGGCACGACCATGCCGGAGGTCTGCCGGGAGGCGGGCCTCTCCACCGGGGCCGTGTACAGCTACTTCTCGAGCAAGGAGGAGATCATCGAGGAGGGGGCGCGGCAGGCGCTGGCCGGAACCCTCCGGACGTTCACCGAGGTCGCGCCCGGGGCCCGCGCGGCGGACGCGCTCCGGGAGCTGCTGCGCTTCTTCGTCGTCTGGCTCTCCGAGCCCGAGCGCCGCCGCCAGGTCCGCTCGGACGTGGCGCTGTGGGGCGAGGCGGCCACCAACCGCCGCATCGCCCAGGTCCTCGGCCGGAGCGTCCGGGGGCTCCGCTCGCGCCTCACCGTCCTGGTGCGCCGGGCGCAGGCGGAGGGCGACGTTTCCGCTGCGCTCCATGCTCCGTCCGTGGCACGGGCCGTCCTCGCCCTCTACCTGGGCATCGCGCTGCAGTCCGTGGTCGACCCGAGGTTCGAGCCCAGGCAGTACGCCCGGGTGATGGAGGCCGTTCACTTCGCCCCACCCCGGGCGCCCTCCCCGCGCCGCCGGAGCCCCTGAGCCAGGGGGTGGCCCCGTCGTCGCCCCCTTCAGGTGTAACGAACGACTGTTCGTTTTATCTGGACCTCCGGTCCTCATCCCCGTCTCAGGAGCCCCCATGAATCCAGCCCTCCTTCCCAAGTCCCTCTGTCGGCTCGCCGCCCGCCGGCCGGTCCGCATCCTGCTCGCCCTGGTCGCCGCCGTCGGGGTGGTGTCCGCCCTCGCCCTGGCCAGCGAGGCGCTGATCGAGGCACGGGGCCGCCGGCTCACGCCTCCCCCCGGAGCGCTGGTCCGGGTCGGAGGCCATCGCCTCCACCTCCTGTGCCGCGGAGAGGGGGAGCCCACCGTGGTCCTCGAGGCGGGGATGGACAGCGCGTCCTTCCAGTGGGGTTGGGTCCAGCCGGAGGTGGCGCGCTGGACGCGCGTCTGCGCCTACGACCGCTCCGGCTACGGATGGAGCGAGGCCGGCCCGGGCCCGCACAGCGCGGCGGCGCGGGCCGACGAGCTGGGCGCCCTCCTCGACGCCGCGCACATCGAGGGTCCGGTGGTCCTGGCGGCGCATTCCTACGGCGGCCTGGTGGCCCGGGCGTTCGCCGCGCGCTCCCCGGGGCGAGTGGCCGGGCTGGTCCTCATCGACAGCTCGCACCCCTCGCAGTTCGATGGCCAGGGCTGCCAGCCGGCCTGTCTCTCGGCGGAATGGCGCGAGGTGGCGGACCGCTTCCAGCATCTGGCCCCGGTGCTGGCGCGCACCGGTCTGTTGCGGCTCGGCCTGGGCGACCGCTTCGGGCTGTTCGACTGGGTGAAGACGCTCCCCGCGTCCGACGCCCGGGCGATCCGGGAGCGGGCCCTGGCGGCCGGCCACTGGGCGGCGGGCGCCGCCGAATGGAGCACCTTCCGGCAAAGCGCTCGGGAGGCGCGCGCGCTCGACTCCCTGGGCGACAAGCCGCTGGTGGTGGTCACCGCCGGGAGCACCTATCGCGGGCCGGAGGCCCGGCGGTACCTGCCGGCGGGCTCGGACGGCACGGCCGAGGCTGCCGCCTGGGCGGCGCTGCAGCGCGACCAGCTCACCCTCTCCACCCACGCCAGCCAGGTGGTGGTCGAGGAGGCGAGCCACGTCTCGCTGGTCACGCGCCCCGACTTCGCCCGGACCGTGGCGGAGGCCATCCGGGGTGTGGTGCGAGAGGCGCGTCGTCGCGCCGCCGCTGGCTCACAAGGGTGATGCCTCCGCTACGCGGCGGGGACGGCCAGGGAGAGGCCGAAGTCTCCCCACCGGTCGGTCCAGAAGGCGATGCGCCGGAGACCTGCCGCGGCCAGCTCCGCCTCCACCTGCTCCGGGCGGAACTTGGCGCTGATCTCGGTGCGCAACAGCTCCCCGGCGCCGAACGGGACGTCCATGGCCAGCGCCTGGAGGTGGACGGTCTGCGCCACGGTGGAGCAGAGGAGCATCTCGATCCACGCCTGCCGGGCGTCGTAGCGCGCCACGTGCTCGAAGCGGTCGACCACGAAGTCCGCCCCGAGCTCCCGGTTCAGGACGCGCAGCACGTTGCGGTTGAACTCGGCGGTGACCCCCTGCCGGTCGTTGTAGGCCGCCTCGAGGCGGGGGATGTCCTTGACCAGGTCGGTCCCGAGGAGCAGCGCATCGGAGGGCGCCATGCCCTGGGCCAGCGTGCGGAGGAAGCGGGCCCGGGCGTCCGGGACCAGGTTTCCCACCGTCCCGCCGAGGAAGGCGATGAGCCGGGCGCATCCGCCGGGCAGGTGGGCCAGGTGGTGCTCGAAGTCGCCCACCACCGCGTGGATGTGGAGCCCGGGGTGCTCCGCGGCGATGGCCAGCGCCGCCCGGCGCAGCGTGGGCTCGCTCACGTCGAAGGGGGCGAAGGTGCGGAGCGTCCCCTCGCTGCGGAGCGCGGTGAGCAGGAGCCGCGTCTTGTCCGATGTCCCGGCGCCGAGCTCCACCAGCACCGTGGCGCGGGTGGCCCGGGCGATGTCGCCCGCATGCTGGACCAGGATCTCGCGCTCCCGTCGCGTCGGGTAGTACTCGGGGAGCTGGGTGATGGCCTCGAAGAGCGCCGAGCCGCGCTCGTCGTAGAACCACTTGGGCGGGAGCTCGCGCGGTCGACGCCCCAGGCCCAGCCGCGCGTCGTCGCGCAGCGCCCGGGCCAGCTCTTCCGGCTCGAGGTGGACCTCGAGCCGCACGGTGGCGCCGCGGCGTGCTTCGGGAACGAGCGAGTCCAGGCGCATGCTCTTATGAATCAGGCGTCGCGGGCACACCGGAAGCCGGCGAAGATCTGTCGCCGGGAGGGAAAGTCCCAGTTGCGAAAGGTGGTCCGCATCGCCACCGGGGCAACCGCCCAGGACCCGCCGCGGAGCACCTTCTGGCCGGTGGCGAAGAAGGCCTGGGAGTACTCGGGGTAGGGAAAGGCGCGGAAGCCGGGGTAGGGGAGAAAGTCGGACGAGGTCCACTCCCAGACGTCGCCCACCATCCCGAGCGCCCCGCACGCGCTCGCCCCGCCCGGGAAGCTTCCCACCGGCAGCGGATGGGCGGCGACCGGCCAGAGGTTCGCCCGATCCGGGCCGGGCAGCCCTTCCCCCCAGGGCCAGGTGCGCGCCTCCTCGCCGTCCGGCGTCCACCGCGCCGCCTTCTCCCACTCCGGCTCGCTGGGCAGTCGCCGGCCGGCCCATCGCGCGTAGGCCTCGGCCTCGTAGAAGCACACGTGCATCACCGGCTCCTCGGGCGGGACCGGCTCCCAGCGCCCGTACCGGCGACGCTCCCACCCCGACCCGGTGGCTCGCCAGTAGGCGGGATGGGCGAGTCCCGCCTCCAGGCGGTGGCGGGTGCCCTCGGCGGTCCACAGCTCGGGGCGCCGGTAGCCGCCGTCCTCGACGAAGGCGGCGAAGTCGCCGTTGGTCACCGGGGCGCGGTCGATGAAGAAGTCGGGCAGCGTGGCGCGGTGAGCCGGGCGCTCGTTGTCGTAGGCCCAGGGGTCATCGCTTCCCTGGACGAAGGAGCCGCCGGGGACGAGCACCTCGCCGCCTGGCGATGCGGGGAGGCAGGCGATGCGCACCGCGTCTCCGAGAGGCGGGGAAAGGACCACCCGGGTCACCATCTGCAGCGTGGCCAGCAGCGTCTCGACGTGCTGCTGCTCGTGCTGCGCCACCATCCCGTAGACGAAGCCACCCTCGAGGAGGGCCGTCGGCCCGGCCGGTTGCCCCTCGAGGTGGGCCAGCGCTCGCTCGCGGACGGCCCGGGCGTAGTCCAGCGCCTGCTCCAGCCCCAGGAGCGGGAGCCGGGAGCGTTCGTGTCGCGGGTGGCGGAGGGCATCGTAGACGGAGTCCAGCGACCCGTCGGTCAACGGCTCGGCGCCCAGCGCGCGCAAGAGCCACTGCTCCTCGTAGTTCGCCACGTGGGCGATGTCCCAGACCGGCGGGGACATGAGCTCGGAGTGCTGGTGGACGAGCTCGCTCTCCGGGACCGACCGGAGGAGCGCCAGGAGACGCTCGCGGGCCAGCGTCAGCTCGCGCCGGGCACGGTCCATCCACGGGGCGGCTGCGCGGCGGCTGGACGGGTGCCTCCGCATGGCAGGGATGGGGGAGGGTGCGTCACCGACGGGCGGGAAGCAACCACCCCCCCCCGTGAATTCCCAAACACATACATGAAACTTGTCCTTGATCATACAGGACGGTGTGCCAAGGTCCGCTGCGCGCTCCGGAGCGAGAGCCCGCGCGCGGGCGCCCATCCAAACACGAGGCCAGTGATGTCCGTGGACAAAGCATTCCGGGAGATGATCCGGACCGAGGTCGAGCAGCAGCTCCGCTCCTTCCAGAGGACCATCGCCCGCGACCTGGGCGCGCTGCGGGTGCTCGCCGAGCGCCTGGGCCCGATCACCGGGCTTCTCGGCGGCTCGCCGCTGAAGCGCCGGGGTCCCGGCCGCCCGCCGGGCAGCGGCCGCAAGGGCGCCGGCCGCCGCGGGCGCCGCACCCGGCTCCCGGCCGGGGGAGCCTGCGCGATCATCGGCTGCAAGCGCCCCAGCCGCACCAAGGGCTACTGCTCGGCCCACTACCAGAAGCTGCGCATGCTCACCCGCAGCAACCGCCGGCCTCCCGAGTGGAAGGACTACGCGGCGGCCCAGTCGGTCCCGGACCTCATCCTTCCCAGGGGCCGCGCCGCGCACAAGAAGAAGGACGCCGGCGCGAGCTGAGAGCTCGAGCGGCGCCGTCCATGACCGGCCGCGACTTCGAGCCAGGGATCCGGGTCGACCTCGCCGGGTCCACCACCTACGCCGATTACCTCCGGCTGGATCTCCTCCTCGCCGCGCAGGCGCCGCGCTCCCGGCCCGAGCATCACGACGAGCTTTTGTTCATCATTCAGCACCAGACCAGCGAGCTGTGGCTGAAGCTGCTCATCCACGAGCTGAGCGCCGCCCGCCGCGAGGTCATCGCCGATCGGCTCGAGCCGGCCTTCAAGATCCTCGCCCGGGTGGGGCAGGTGCAGCGCATGCTCTTCGAGCAGTGGAGCGTGCTGGAGACGCTCACCCCGTCCGAGTACCTCGCCTTTCGCGGCGTTCTCGGCCCGGCGAGCGGATTCCAGTCTCACCAGTATCGCGCGGTGGAGTTCCTGCTCGGGAACAAGGACCCGAAGACGCTTCTCCCGCACCGGCACACCCCGGAGATCCACGCCTGGCTGGAGGAGCTCCTCCGCGCGCCCAGCCTCTACGACGAGTTCCTGCGGCACCTGGCCCGGCGCGGTCTCCCGGTGCCCAAGGAGCGTGTCGAGCGGGACTTCGCCCTTCCCTACGAGCGCCACCCCGGAGTGGTGGCCGTGTTCCGGACGATCTACGAGGCGCCGGACAGGTACTGGGATGGCTACGAGATGGCCGAGAAGCTCGTCGACCTGGAGGAGCGGTTCCAGCTCTGGCGCTTCCGGCACATGCTGACCGTCCAGCGCATCATCGGCGGGAAGCGGGGGACGGGAGGGAGCTCGGGCGTCCCCTTCCTCAAGCGCGCGCTGGACCTGGTCTTCTTCCCCGAGCTGTGGGACGTGCGCACCGAGCTCCAGCCCCCGCCGGGCGCGCCGGGCGCTGTCGGCGGCTCACCCTAGACTCGGGCGCCCGCGAGGGAGGTCTCCTGGACGCCGGTTACGCCGAAGCCGAGCTGGTGGAGAACCGGGTTCCGGTGCTGCTCTTCGGCGGCTCGCCGCCGGACCGCCAGGCCTGGGCGGAGGAAGCCGCAGCCCGCCTGGGGACAGCGCTCACCCTGGTCACCAACGCCGAGGAGCTTGCCCAGGCCCTGACCCGGAAGGAAGGGGTGGTCTTCCTGGCCGACGTGGTGGCCCTCGGCGACGCGGCGCAGGCGCAGGTCCTCCGCTCCCTGCAGCAGGAGGAGCGACCGAAGCTCGTGCTCGGGCTCCCGCGCAGCGCGGATGCCGCGCTGACGGTCGGCGAGCTCCGGGCCGACGTCCACTATCGTCTTCGCCGGGCCCAGGTGAACCTCGATGCGCCCGGGCTGCGCGAGATCATCGCCCGCCGTCGGGCACGCGGGCCCGGCCGCCCGGGACCCGGCCCGGCACGTCGCGAGGTGTCGGCTGCCGTCTCCGCCACCCGGACCGGGGCGCCCGCGCGCCGCCCGGCCAAGGCGAAGCGGCACCTGGCTCCGAAGAAGAGCAAGGGCCGCCGCGCCGCGACGTCCAAGCGGCGAAGGCGCTGACCGGCCGCCCGCGACATGCTCGCCGTCGAGCCCCGGCTCGGCCCGGGCAGCGCATCCCGCGCTGGGTACCCGGGGGGGCCCTTGACCTCAGCCGCCGATCTGCCTCACGTCGCGCACCAGCCTCTCCAGCGCGTCCGGATCCGTGGAGTCGTAGTACCCGCGGATCCGGCCCTGGCCGTCGACCAGGACGAGGTGAACTCCGTGCACGATGCTCAGGAAGTCGTCCTCGCCGCCGGGACGCTCCAGGGTGACCTTGAACCCGTCGGTGACCGCCTGCTGGACCTCCATCGACGGACCGGTGAGAAAGTGCCAGCCCTTCCCCTCCGCGCCATGGGCCTCCGCGAAGCGGCGAAGGCGCCGGGGCGTGTCGAACTCCGGGTCGACGCTGAAGGAGACGAGCTCCACCCGTCCGCCGAGGCGTGGCCGGAGCTCGGCCAGGGTCCGCGTCAGCCGGGGACAGACCGACGGGCACCGGGTGAAGATGAAGTCCGCCACCCACGGCTTCCCGGCCAGGTCGGCCCGGGAGAAGGGGCTGCCGTCCTGGTCCATGAAGCGAAAGCCGGGCACCGTCCCCAGGACTGGAAGAGGGGGGCCGGGCGGTCTCATCCGGGCGCGGACGCTGGGGAAGGCGACGATCGCCGCCAGGAGCAGGGTCCACAGAGCGGGGTGGGACAGGGCGCGCAGGGCCCTGGAGCTTTCCTCGTGCATCGTGGTGCGGCCCGTAGCGCCCCGGCGGGCGCTCGTCAACGCCTGCGGAGCGGCGCCTCCGCGCAGCTTTTGCCGGCCCGAACAGGCCGACACTTCTATCGAATCAGGACGGCTGACGCAGCCTGGCCGACAGGAGGTTGACATCCAGGGGTCTGGGCAGCAAAACCCGCTCGCCGAAGAGGGCCGCAGGAGGGCCCACCCCCGATGGATGTCTCCTACACGCGGCACGCGCACGCGCGCCTGTTCCAGAACGACTTTCTCGAGGTCTCGTCCAAGGTGCACCCGGTGGTGCCCTTCGTGGTCTATGGCCCGCTGGTCCTCGGACTCTTGACCTGGGGCCTGGCGACGGGACGGACCACGCCCTGGGCGGCAGTGCTCTTCTTCCTCGCCGGCTGGGTGGTGTGGGACTTCGCCGAGTACTTCATCCACCGGGGCTTCTTCCACTGGGAGGGAGACGGGCCCCTGACCCGGAAGATCCACGACATCGTCCACGGCTACCACCACCACTATCCGGACGATCCGCTGCGGCTGGTGATGCCGCTGGGAGCGAGCATCCCGCTGGCGCTGGTCATCGGCGGCATCCTCGCCCTGATCGGCGCGCCGCTGGTCACCATCCCACTCTTCGGCGGCTTCGTGAGCGGGTACATGTGGTACGACTTCGTCCACTACTCGACGCACGCCCGCTCGCCGCGCACCGCCTGGGGCCGGGCCATCCGGGCGCACCACATGGCGCACCACTTCGCCTGCCCGGACAGGAACTTCGGGATCAGCCACCGCTGGATCGACGCCCTGGTGGGAACGCTGCGGCGCCGCGAGCGGGACGAGTAGCTACGAGCCTGCGGCGGTGGGCTGGAAGATCTGGTTGAACTCCGCCAGAGCCTTGTTCAGCGCGGCCCTCATCTCCGGGACGATCTCCTTCTTCTCGCGGACGCTGGCCGGGATCTGGGGGTACTTGGCCTCCACGAACTGGACCAGCTCCGCCGCCCAGCGAGGGATGTCCGCCACCGGGATCTCCCGCGCCCAGCCGCGCTTCTCCGGGTCCTCGCGGTTGGTGGCGCCGTAGATCTGGATGACTTGATGCTCGACGGCCATCGGGGCGTACTGCCCCTGCTTGAGGATCTCCACCAGCCGGGCCCCCCGGGCCAGCGTCTCCTGGGTGGCCTTGTCCAGGTCGCTGCCGAACTGGGCGAAGGCGGCCAGCTCGCGGTACTGCGCCAGGTCCAGCTTGAGCGATCCGGCCACCTGCTTCATGGCCTTGATCTGCGCCGCGCTTCCCACCCGGCTGACCGAGAGGCCGACGTTGATCGCCGGCCGCACGCCCGAATAGAAGAGGTCGGTCTCGAGGAAGATCTGCCCGTCGGTGATGGAGATGACGTTGGTCGGGATGTAGGCCGACACGTCCCCGGCCTGGGTCTCGATGATGGGCAGGGCGGTGAGCGAGCCGCCCCCTTGCGCGTCGGACAGCTTGGCGGCGCGCTCCAGGAGACGGGAGTGGATGTAGAACACGTCGCCCGGGTAGGCCTCGCGCCCCGGCGGCCGGCGCAGGAGCAGCGACAGCTGGCGATAGGCCACCGCCTGCTTCGACAGGTCGTCGTAGACGATGAGGGCGTGCATCTTGTTGTCGCGGAAGTACTCGCCCATCGTCACCCCGGCATAGGGAGCGAAGAACTGCATCGGCGCCGGGTCCGAGGCCGAGGCGACGACCACCGTCGTGTACTCGGTGGCGCCGTGCTGGGCGAGCTTGTCCACCACTTGGGCCACCGTGGACTCCTTCTGCCCGACGGCGACGTAGATGCAGTACACCCCCTTGCCCTTCTGGTTGATGATCGCGTCCACGGCCACGGCGGTCTTTCCCGTCTGCCGGTCGCCGATGATCAGCTCGCGCTGCCCCCGGCCGATGGGAACCAGGGCATCCAGGGCCTTGAGGCCGGTCTGCAAGGGCTCGTGGACGCTCCGCCGCGCGACGATCCCCGGCGCCTTGATCTCGATGCGCCGGCTCTCGGTGGCCTGGATCGGCCCCTTGCCGTCCACCGGCTCGCCCAGCGCGTTCACCACCCGCCCGAGCAGCGCCTTGCCCACCGGGACCGAGGCGATGGTCTTCGTCCGTCGAACGGTGTCGCCTTCGCGGATGTGCTGGTACTCGCCCATCACCGCGATGCCGACGTTGTCCTCCTCCAGGTTGAGCACCAGCCCCCTGGTCCCGTTGGCGAACTCCACCAGCTCGCCGGCCTGCGCCCCGGCCAGTCCGTAGACGCGGGCGATGCCGTCTCCGATGGAGAGGATGGTCCCGGTCTCGGCGACGGTGACCTTCTTCCCGTAGTCCTGGATCTGCTCACGGAGGATTCTGCTGATCTCGTCGGCGCGGATTTCCATGGGCACCCTGTGCCCCGGAGAGGGGCGCGCCCTCCTACCACCGGACCCGGGGCCCGGGCAACGCCATCCACCCGCGCGCGGCGAGGGGCTTCTGGCTCCGGACCGGGGGAGAGCTACTTCGGCGGCGCGAGGCGGACGTTGAAGGTGTAGCCCACCGACACCGGCTTGCCCTGGAAGGTCACCGGCGTGTACCGCGAGCTGTACAGGTTGTCCAAGACCGCCTGCTCCAGGAAGGGCAGGGTCTTGAGCACCACGCAGCGCTCGATGTGGCCCTCGGTGGTGATCGTGCAGCGGACGATCATCGTGCCTTCCACCTTCGCCTCCAGGGCCTCGCGCGTGTACTGCACCGGCTTGCCCCGCTCGATGAGCACCGGGCGGGTCATGCCTTCCCCGAAGGGCAGAAGCTCGCCCACCGCTGCGCCGGGCCCCGGTGCGGGGGCCGGGGCGGCCGCCGGCGAAGGCGAGGCGGTGGCCGTCCCCGGCGTGGTGGGGCGGGCAACGGGGGTGGCCGCGGGCGCGGCCGCGGCGGGCGGCGGCACCGGGACAGGAACCGGGGCGGCGGTGGCCTCCTTCTCCCGCTCCTTCTCCTCGCGGCTGAGCGGCACCGGGGTCGCCACGCGGGTGACCACCTTCTTCTGGAGCCGGGTGTTCACCACCACGTCCCCAGAGCCCCCGGAGGTGATGGCCTGGTTGGGGTAGCCGTCGAGGACGAGCACCATCTCCGCGCTGGCCATCCCGTCCGCCCCGGCGGGCAGCTCGAAGGTGGTCGGGGTGGCTCCCAGGTCGTGGCGCCCGACGAAGACGTGCGCTCCGGCCGGCTCGGTGGCGACGTGGAAGCGCACCATCTTCCGCTCTGGGACGACCGGGGCCGGCTCGGGCGGCGGGGGTGGCTTCACCACCACCGGCGGGGCCACCACCGGGGCCGGGGTCGCCGCCGGCCGTCCGTGGGGCATGAACAGCCAGACCACCGCGAAGCCGGCCGCCAGGGCAAGCAGGATGCCGCCGATCAGCCCCAGCCGCTGCAGCGCGCGCTGGCGTACCGCCGCCGGGGTCTCCTCGGCGATGTCGAAGGAGAGGGTGTTCGCCTCGGGGGGCGGCGTGACCGCCTGGGCGTGGGCGCCGGAGAGCGTCACCGAGGGCAGCGGGGGCGGGGTGGGGTGCACGCCCGAGCGGCGCTCGGGGAAGATGCCGCTCGCGCCGCTGATCTGCGCCGCGTAGCGGATGGCGTCGAGCAGCTCGTCCATCGACTGGTAGCGCAAGAGCGGGTCCTTCTCCAGGCACTTGAGGACCACCGCCTCCACCTCGGCCGGGACGTCGAGGCCCGGCCGCGCGTCGCGGAGCCTTTTCGGGGGCTCCTTCATGTGCAGAAAGATGACCTCCAAGTAGTCCTTGCCCAGGAAGGGTGGGCGGCCGGTGAGCATCTGGTAGAGGAGGATGCCCAGCGAGTAGACGTCGCTGCGGGGGTCGGCCACGTTTCGCGCCTGCTCCGGCGCCATGTACTGCGGGCTGCCGAGGAAGACCCCGTTCTGCGTCACCTCCGGGTCGCCCGGGTTCAGCTCACCGAGGAAGGACTTCACCAGCCCGAAGTCGAGGACCTTGACCGCGTCCTGGTCGGCCTCGTTGAGGAGCATCACGTTGGCCGGCTTGAGGTCGCGGTGGATGACGCCCAGCTTGTGGGCCTCGCGCAGCGAGCGAGAGATCTGCTGCGCGATGTCCAGCACCCGCGTCCAGGGGAGGGTCTTCTCCTGCGCCAGCACCTCGGCCAGGGTCCGCCCCTCCATGTACTCCATGGCGATGAAGAAGATGCCGTCGTCGGTCTGCCCGTAGTCGATGACGGTGACCGTGTTCGGGTGACGGAGCTTGGAGGTGAGGCTGGCCTCGAGGAAGAAGCGGCGCTTGAAGGCGGGGTCCTTCTCCGCCGGGAAGTTGGGGTTGAGGATCTTCAGCGCCACCACGCGGTCGAGCGGGGCCTGTACCGCCTTGTAGACCTTGCCCATGCCGCCCGACCCGAGCGGCTCGACGATGCGGAAACGCCCGTTGAGCACACGCCCGATGAGGGGATCCGAAGCCGGGAGGATCGAGGCGGAAGGGCCCTGGGGATCGCCCTCGAGCATGGGTGGAAGGCTCCTCTCTACGGATGAATGCGGAGAAGAATGAAACCACAACTGGAATGTGCTGGACAGGTTCCCGCCCGGTGCTGACCGAGGCCCCGGATCGGCGACGCGCTGCGGATCTGTAGGCAACTCAGCGCTTCAGTGCGCGTCGGATTTCCTCCAGCTCGGTGCGCAGCGTTCCGTCGTAGAGGACCGAGCCGACCTGGGCCGAGACGCCGCCGATCACGCCCGGGTTCACCTCGGTCTGGAGGAGGACCCGGGACCGGGTGAGGCTCTCCAGCGCCGCCTCCAGGCTGCGCAGCGCCTCGGCGGGGAGGGGCGTGGCGCTCACCACCTTGCCCCTCACCCGGCCCTCGCGCTCGTCGGCCAGGTCCCGGAAGACGCGGGCGATGTCCGGCAGCGCGGCCAGCCGGCGGCGATCGACCAGGAGCCGGAGGAAGCGGGGAAGGGGCTCGGCATCGATGGGAATGGTCTGGATCAGCGCGTCGATGACTGCGCGCTGCTGTGCGCTGGTGTAGGTGGGATCGGTGAAGAAGCTCCTCAGCTCCGGCTGGCGCCGGACCAGCTCCATGAGCGTCTCCAGCTGGGCCGACACCTGCTCCGCCCCGCCGCCGGCCACCACCTGGTGGAAGACCTGCCGCAGCTCGGAGAGGGGGATGAACCGGCCGCGCTCCACCAGATGCCGCAGAAAGCTCCTCACCTCGGTGGCGTCGAGGGCCAGCGAGCGGGTCAGCTGGTCCATCATCTGGCGGCGGCGCTCCGGGGGGGTGCTCGCATCCGACAGCGCGGCGGCCAGCTCCCGGCTCTTCGAGGCCAGCTCCACCAGGTGGTCCCCCAGCTTCCGGACCTGATTCGACACCTGGGTGGCCTCCGTCGCGGTGACGGCCTCGAGGAGTGCGCGGGCGTAGCGGCGCGCGACGGAGACATGAATCATGGCGCTGGGCCGCTTAGCACGTGGGTCGGCGGAGCGGCAACGAATGGCGGCGTCTGTCCGTTTCCCTGTGCCTTGCTCCCACCCGAAGGCCGGATGGGACACTTTCTTCCGGCCTCTATGCCCGAACCCGTCGTCGGCATCGACCTCGGCACGTCCACCAGCGCCGTCGCCACCGTCGAGGACGGCGGGCCGCGCATCATCCCCAATCGCCGCGGCCGGCCGCTCACCCCCTCCCTGGTCGGCTTCTCACCGGACGGCACCCGCGTCGTCGGGGACGCGGCCCGGGCGGTGGCCGAGGAGCATCCGGCGGACGTCGCCTCGGCGACCAAGCGCTTCATCGGCCGGCGCTGGACGCAGGAGCTGGCCCGCGCGGCTCGGGCGCTGGTGCCCTATCCGCTCCTCGAGGGGCCGAACGGCGAGGTCCGGGTTCGGGTCGCCGGGCGGGTCCTTCCTTTGACCCAGGTCTCGGCGATGATCCTCGGCGAGCTGAAGCTCGATGCCGAGCAGCACTTCGGCAGGCCGGTGAGCCGGTGCGTGATCACCGTGCCGGCCAACTTCGACGACCTGCAGCGCGCCGCCACCCGCGAGGCGGCGCACATCGCCGGCCTGAACGTGCTCAGGCTGGTGAACGAGCCCACCGCCGCGGCGGTGGCCTACGGCCTGACCACGCAGTTCCAGGGCCGCGCGCTGGTCTTCGATCTCGGCGGCGGCACCTTCGACGTCTCCATCCTCGAGGTGGAGAACGGCGTCTTCCAGGTGAAGGCCACCGGCGGCGACCCGCTCCTCGGGGGCGAGGACTTCGACGCCCGGGTGGTGCAGTGGCTCCTGGAGCAGGTGCCGGAGAGCCACCGCGAGTCGGCGGCACGGGACACGCTCTCCATGCAGCGGCTGAAGGTCGCCGCCGAGCTGGCCAAGCGGGAGCTCAGCTACAGCGAGGGAGCGGCCATCTCGGTGGTTGGGCTGGGAGACCATCGCCCCGGGGGCTCGCTCACCGAGATCGAGGTCTCCCTCTCCCGCGCCGACTTCGAGAGGCTCTGCGAGCCCCTGAGCCAGCGGTGCCTGGAGACCTGCCGGAGCCTGATGGCCGAGGCCGGCGCCGACCCCAAGGACTTCGACCAGGTGCTCCTGGTGGGCGGGATGACGCGCGTGCCGTTCATCCGCCGGCTGGTGGCCGACTACTTCGGCCGTGCTCCGGTGGTGGGGGTCAACCCGGACGAGGTGGTGGCCCTGGGCGCCGCCGTCCACGCCAGCGAGCTCGTCTCGCGGAACGGGGAGGCCCTGCTCATCGACGTGGCCAGCCACTCCCTCGGGGTGGCCGTCCTCGGGGGTGGGGTGCGGCGGCTGGTGGCCAAGAACACCCCCATCCCGGTGGTGGCCAAGGAGGTGTTCCTTCCCGCCAGCAGCGGCCAGGCCCGCGCCCGCATCGAGATCTTCCAGGGCGATGGCGAGACCCGGGACGAGAACGCCAAGCTGGGCGAGGTCCTCCTCTCCGACCTCCGCACCAAGGCCCGGTCCGACGTGCCGCTGGAGGTGACGTTCGAGCTCTCCAGCGAGGGAACGCTCAGCGTGCGAGCCATGGACCTCTCCTCCGGGCTGTCCCAGGCGGTGAGGCTGGAGCAGCGCACCGAGCTGTCCCCGGCCGAGGTGCAGGAGCTGCGCGACGAGCAGAAGGCCTACCACAAGAGCCGCTCCGGGCCCGAGGTGCAGGCGATGCGGTCCTTCGTCGACCTCCTCGCCCGAGGCGAGCAGCTCACCCGCGCCCTCTCCGAGGCGGCCGAGCCGGAGCGCGCCGACGCCCAGGCGCTCATGGAGAGCGTCCGCCGGCTGGTGGCGCTGGGGCGGTCCGCCTTCCGGTCCGGCAACCAGAAGCAGATGGCGGAGGTCACCCGTCGGCTGACCACGCTCATGGCCGAGCCGCCGGCCTGAGTCCGGGGGAAGCCGCTCAGCCCTGCTCGGCCGCTGCCTCGTCCGCGCCCGGCTCGGCCGAGGCAGGACCGATGAGCCGGTAGAGCGTCTTCCGGTCCACCTCGAGCAGCCGCGCCGCCTCGCTCTTGTTCCCGCCCACCGCCTGGAGGATGTGGGCGGCGTAGCGCCGGCTGAGCTCGGCCAGGGAGGGCATGTCCTCGATGAGCCGTTCCTCGTGGGTTTGGGCATCGCCGATCGGCGCCGGGAAGTCCTGCGGCCCGAGCACCCCGATGACGTTCAGCGCCAGCGCCCGGGCGACCACGTTCTCCAGCTGGCGCACGTTGCCCGGCCAGTCGTAGGCCTGGAGCCGGGCCTTGGCCTCCTCGGTGACCACCGGGCGGGCGCCGCCCCGGGCGTGGAGCGCGGCGAAGTGCTCCACCAGGGCCGGGATGTCGCCCCGGCGCTCGCGGAGCGGCGGCAGGTGGAGATGGACGACGTCCAGCCGGTAGAGGAGGTCCTCGCGGAACCGTCCCTCCTTGACCAGCTGGCGGAGGTCCTTGTTCGTCGCCGCCACCACCCGCACGTCGACCCGCACCGGGGTGCTTTCCCCCACCCGGCGGATGGTCCCCTCCTGGAGCGCTCGCAAGAGCTGGCTCTGGATCTTCGGGCCGACGTCGCCGATCTCGTCGAGGAAGAGCGTCCCCCCGGTGGCCTCCTCGAACAGCCCGCGGCGGAAGCCGGCCGCCCCGGTGAAGGCGCCCTTGGCATGGCCGAAGAGCTCGCTCTCCATGAGCGACTCGCTGATCGCCCCGCAGTCCACCGGGACGAAGGGGCCGGCGCTACGCAGCGAGCGCTGGTGGAGGCTCCGCGCCACCTGCTCCTTGCCCGTCCCCGTCTCGCCGGTGATGAGCACCGGGACGTTGGTGGAGGCCGCCCGGGCCACCTGCTTGTAGACCTCGAGCAGCCCGGCGCTCCGCCCCACCAGCTCGGACTGCTTCACCTGGCTGCGCAGGCTGCGGTTCTCCTCCACCAGCCGCTTCTGCTCCAGCCCGCGCCGCACCACCCGCACGATGGCGTCCACGTCGAAGGGCTTGGAGAGGTAGTCGAAGGCACCCTGCTGGATGGCGTCCAGGGCGCCCTCCACGTTGCTGAACGCGGTGATGACGATGACCGCCGTGTCCGGGCTGGTGTCCTGGGTGGCCTTGAGCACGCGCATCCCGTCCTCGGACTCGGGCATGGCCATGTCGGTGAGGACCAGGTCCACCTTCCGGCTGCCGCGCAGGACTTCCTCCGCCTCGGCCACGCCGGCCGCCTCGGTGACATCCCCGAGCGGCGCGAGCAGGCGCCGGAGGAGGCCGCGGGCGTGGGGGTCGTCGTCGACGACCAGGATCTGGGGCGTCATCGCGGCTCGGCCAGGACGGGGGTGCGCAGGGGCGCGGGCAGGTCGCCGGCGGCGGGCCTCCGGTGCGAGAGCGGAAGCCGGATGGCGACCATCGTCCCGGCGCCGGGCGCGGACTGGACGTGGATCGTCCCGCCGTGGGCCTCCACCAGGCGCTTGGTGGTGGCCAGCCCCAGCCCGTGCCCGGGGAGCCCGCGGGCCTCCGGGGCGCGGAAGAAGGGCTGGAAGAGCCGGGCCCTCGTCCCCTCGCTCATCCCCGGTCCGTTGTCGGTGACCTCCAGGACGGCGTCGTTCCCCTCGGCGAAGACGCGGACCGCCACCTGCGCGCCGGGGCGGCCGGCGGAGTACTTCACCGCGTTGGACACCACGTTGCGGGCGATGGACTGGAGCAGGCTGGCCGGCACGTCCACCCGGACGCGGGCCTGCAGCCGCCGCTCCAGCCGGATGTCATGGAGGACGGCCACCTGGTCCAGCTCGAGGAGGATGGTGGTCACCGCCGTGTCCAGCTCCGCCCCGGGCGCCTCGCTCCGCGTCCCCGACCGGCAGAAGCGAAGGAGCGCCTCGACCAGCTCCGCCATGCGGGTGGCCGAGGCCTCGGCCTCGGCCACCATCTCGCGGACGTCCGGATCCACCACCGCCGGCGAGCGGGCGATGAGGGTGAGGTACCCCTTGAGCGGATTGAGCGGTCCGACCAGGTCGTGGGCGACGCGGCTGGCGAAGGAATCGAGCTCCCGGTTGCGCCGGTCGAGCTCCTCCAGCTGGGCGGCGATGGTGCGCTCCTGGCGCCGGAGGATGCGCACCACGCTCGTCCCCACCAGGAGGGCCATGATGATCGACGCCGCGGCCACCAGCGTCCCGACCAGGGTGGTCTTGGTGCGCAGGTTCTCCCGCTGGTGGAGCAGGCGCCGGGTCTCCTCGGCGTTCTTGGCCGAGAGCTCGGCGGCGAGCGCGTCCAGCTTGGTGCTGATCGGCCGGAGCTCGGCCTCCAGGTGCTGCCGGGCGCGCTCCAGCTCCTTCCGGTTGCTGAACTTGAGGGCCACCCGCGCCGACTGCGCCAGCTGACGAGCCGTCTCGTCGAAGCGCCGCCACACCTCCACCTCGCCGGCGGGGAGGCCGCGGGTGTACTCCATGCGCGCCTCCTTGGCGTCGGCGAGCACCTCCTCCATCCGCGCGTCAGCCTCCTGCCGCAGCTCGTCGCTCGAGGCCTGGATGTGGTCGTTGACCTTGTCCTGGAGGTCGAGCGCGTCGGCGCGGATCCGGCCGATGAGCTGCTCTCGCTCCAGCGCCTCGCTGAACAGCTCGTCGATGCGGACGTTGGTGTGCAGCTCGTTCCAGAGGGTGAAGCCGGCCACCAGGGCGAGCAGCGCGACGACGAAGACGAAGGCAGCCCGGTAGCGCCGGAACGAGGAGCGGAAGGCGGAGGCGGGGACGGTCAAATCGGCGGCATCCTCGCACAGGCGGTCCGTGGACCCGAGGTGCGTTCCAGTCCCCCGGTAACGCTCGAGGCTGAGGAAATCATCCCCAGGCAGCCTCCAGGGCTGCGGAGTCTCGCCTCAGGTCGAGGCAGCCAAACTGCGCCGATCGGTCTTGGCACGAAGGGTGCTCAGGGCGACGCCACTCGGTGGGGCATGGTGCCCCGCCGCTTGGGAAGTCCCCAGGAGCAATACTCAAATGAAGAAGCTGATCTCAGCGCTGGTCCTTGGCACCTCTTTCGCGGTGTTCGCTCAGGCTGCCGCCCCGGCCGCCGCTCCGGCGGAGAAGAAGTCGGAGAGCAAGCACGAGGAGAAGAAGGACGCCAAGGCCGAGAAGAAGGCCGACAAGAAGGACGCCAAGGGCGGTGAGAAGGCTGCTGCCCCGGCCGCCGCTCCGGCCGCCCCGGCGGACAAGAAGTAAGCTCCGCTCGAGCAACGCTTGTTCGAAAGGGCGCCTTCCGGGCAACCGGAGGGCGCCTTTTCCTTTGGTGGCACAGGGCGTGCTCCAGAGGGGTCACGACGGGGCGCGTCAGCTCCGGTCACGCTGAAAACAGGAGCCACACCAACCATGAAGAACCTTCTCGCTGCACTCATCCTCACCACCTCTCTGGCTGCCTTCGCCGACGACGCTGCCAAGCCGGCCGCCTCTTCGGACGCGCCCAAGGCCTCTTCGTCGGAGAAGAAGAAGAGCAGCAGCAGCCACAAGTCGTCCTCCAAGAAGGCCCCCCCGGCCACGGCGAAGCCGGCCGCGGACAAGCCGGCCGACGCCCCGGCGAAGTAAACCCTAGCCCAGGTCGACCGAGGCCTCGGGCGGTGCCGGCGTGCGGTGGATGAGCACGTCGAGCACCGCCAGGGGCCGGGCGAGCAGCTCCCGCCACACGAAGGGAGCGGTCCACCGCGAGCGCCCTCCGGCGGCGACGCCCTGGGCGTCGATCCCGGCGCGGGAGGCGATGAACAGCGCGCGCGGCAGGTGGAACCTCTGGGTGACGAGGAGCGCCTGCCTCACGCCAAAGACGCTCCTCGCCCGCCAGCAGCTGTCGAAGGTCGAGGCCCCCTCCAGGTCGAGGATGAGCGCGCTCTCGGGAACCCCCGAGCCGAGCAGGTAGCGGCGCATGGCGCGGACCTCGTCGTGGTGCGCTCCGGCGTTGCCGGTGAGTAGGAGCCTCTTCACCTTTCCAGACTGGTAGAGCCCGAGCGCCGTCTCCAGACGCTCGGCGAGGAGCGGTGAGGCCTCACCGCCGGGGGCCAGCCCGGCGCCGAAGACCATCGCCACCGGAGCCGGGCGGGCCGCGGAGGGAGGGACGATGGCCCTTCGCGCCAGCAGCTCGATGGCCACCGACGGCACCCCGAGCAGGAGGAGGGCAGCGCCGAGGGCAAGGAGGGCGATCCGGCGGGGCGAGGGGCGGCTCATGTTCCGGGGCGTGCGCGGCGCGGGCGCCCGAGACCCGGGCGCGCGACGAGCAGTCTGGCGCAGATCACCGACGTTGCTTTTTGGGCCCGCCTGCGACATAGGGGGCGCCGCCCTGGGGCCCCCCACCGATGGCCAGCCTCCGCGACATCCGCAAGCGCGTCCGCTCCTTCAAGAGCACGCAGCAGATCACCAAGGCGCTGAAGATGGTCTCCGCGGCCAAGCTGCGCCGGGCCCAGGAGGCGCTGATGGCCACCCGGCCCTACTCTGCGGCGCTGGAGCGCGTGCTCCGCGACATCACCGTGCGCCATGGCGCGCTCACCCATCCCCTGCTCATCGCCCCGGCGCAGCCCAAGCGGGCGGAGATCCTCGTCCTCACCTCGGACCGAGGGCTGGCCGGCGCCTTCAACTCCAACGTCATCCGGCGGGTGTCCCGCTTCCTGTACGAGAACGCCCGGACCTACGAGACGCTCCGCCTCTCCACCGTGGGCCGCAAGGGCTACGAGTTCTTCAAGCGGCGAGGGCTGGAGATCCGCAAGAATCACGCCGGCCTCCTCTCCCGGGTGAGCTTCGCCACCGCGGACGCCCTGGCCGACGACCTCTCGGCCGAGTTCCTCGCCGGCCGGGTGGACCAGGTCTGGATCTGCTTCAACTCCTTCGTCTCGGCGATCAGCCAGCGGGTGGAGCTGATGCGCATCCTCCCCCTGGAGGACCTGACCCCGGAGGCCGAGCCGCCGCCCACCGGCAAGCGCTCGCTGGTCGACTTCGACTACGAGCCCAGCGTGGAGGTGGTGTTCGACCGGCTGCTTCCCCACGCCTGGTCGATCCGCATCCTGCGCGCGCTGCTCGAGTCCACCGCCTCCGAGCACGCGGCCCGCTTGGCGGCCATGGAGGCCGCCACCAACAACGCCAGCGATGCCATCGACCGGCTGTCGCTGCTCTACAACCGCACCCGCCAGGCGGCGATCACCAAGGAGCTGATGGAGATCGTCTCCGGGGCCGAGGCGCTGAAATAACCAAGGAGAAGTTCGACAGGAGCCATGAGCGCAACCGCCCAGCCCCCAGGAAGAGTGACCCAGGTTCTTGGTCCGGTGGTGGACGTGGAGTTTCCGCCCGGCGCCATCCCCGAGGTGTACACCGCCCTCCGGGTGACCAACCCCAGCCTGAGCACCGCCGAGGACAACCTGGTCCTCGAGGTGGCGCAGCACCTGGGCGAGAACACGGTGCGTACCATCGCCATGGACAGCACCGACGGGCTCTCCCGCGGCCAGGCGGTGAAGAACCTGGGCGGGCCGATCTCCGTCCCGGTGGGGAAGGCCACTCTGGGCCGCATCCTCAACGTCATCGGCGACCCGGTGGACGAGCTCGGCCCGGTGAAGGCGGAGCAGTACTGGCCCATCCACCGGCCCCCGCCGACGTTCACCGACCAGGACGTCAAGGTCGCGCAGTTCGAGACCGGGATCAAGGTCATCGACCTGCTCTGTCCCTTCACCCGCGGCGGGAAGGTGGGCCTCTTCGGGGGCGCCGGCGTGGGCAAGACGGTGCTCCTCACCGAGTTCATCCGCAACGCGGCCATCGAGAAGGGCGGCTTCAGCGTCTTCGCCGGGGTGGGGGAGCGCACCCGCGAGGGAAACGACCTGTACCGCGAGTTCCAGGAGGGGAAGGTCATCCGGCTGGATGACCTCCAGGCCAGCCAGGCGGTGCTCGTCTACGGGCAGATGAACGAGCCGCCCGGAGCGCGCGCCCGCGTCGGGCTCTCGGCACTGACCATGGCCGAGTACTTCCGCGACGTGGAGGGCAAGGACGTGCTCCTCTTCGTGGACAACATCTTCCGCTTCACCCAGGCCGGGTCGGAGGTGTCCGCACTCCTCGGCCGCATCCCCTCCGCGGTGGGTTACCAGCCCACCCTGGCCACCGAGATGGGGGCTCTTCAAGAGCGCATCACCACCACCCACAAGGGCTCGGTGACGTCGGTGCAGGCGATCTACGTTCCCGCCGACGACCTCACCGACCCCGCGCCGGCCACCACCTTCGCTCACCTGGACGCGACCATCGTGCTCAGCCGGCCCATCTCCGAGCTGGGCATCTATCCGGCGGTGGACCCGCTCGATTCCACGAGCCGGATCCTCGATCCGGCGGTGGTCGGCCCGGACCACTACGCGGTGGCCCGCAAGGTCCAGAACATCCTCCAGCGCTACCGCCAGCTCCAGGACATCATCGCCATCCTGGGGATGGACGAGCTGTCCGAGGATGACAAGCTGGTGGTGGCGCGGGCGCGGAAGATCCAGCGCTTCCTGAGCCAGCCCTTCTTCACCGCCGAGGTGTTCACCGGCAAGGCCGGCCGGTACGTCAAGCTGGCCGACACCATCCGCGGCTTCCGGGAGATCGCCGAGGGGAAGCACGACGAGATCCCGGAGAGCGCCTTCTTCTACGTGGGAACCATCGACGAGGCGGTGGAGAACGCCAAGAAGCAGGCGTGACCGCCCTGACGGAGGGATGAACGGTCTTGGGGGTCGTGGCGCAGTCCTTCCTGGTCCTCCTGCCCGCGCTCGCGCTGTCCGCCCCCCGCGAGAGCCGGGCCCATGCCTCCTCGAACGGCGTGTGGAGCATCCAGCTCTTGGAGAATTCGCCCGGACACTGCGAGGTCCAGGCCACCCGGGACGCCGACCCGGCGTGGAGCCTTCCTCTGTGCGCCGGAACGGTGGACGACCTGTTCTTCATCAGCAACGACGGGGAGCGCTTCTGGGTGCTCACCGTGCTCCCGCGCACGCCTCCCCTGCCCAAGCAGAAGGGGAGCAGCAGCAAGCCTCCGCCGCCCGGTGTCCCCTTCGTGCACGCCGTGGTGGCCACGCTCTACGACCGGCGCGGGACGCTGCTCGCCGAGCGGCCCCTGGGTGACTTCATGAAGCGCCGCTTCGACAAGCTGCGGGACCTCGAGTCGCACTTCTGCTGGCTGGAGGGAGTGGCCGGCGTCCCCGGGCGGCGACCCCGCATTACCGAGGCGAACCAGGTGGAGTTCGAGACCGTCGAGCCGCTCACGCAGAGGCTGGACTTCTAGGAAGCGAGGACCCGAGGCATGGCCAAGCTCAACGTGGAGATCGTCACCCCCGAGCGGCGGGTGGCCCAGCTCACTGCCGACGAGGTGGTGGCCCCCGCGGCGGACGGGATGTACGGCGTGCTGCCCGGGCACTCCCCCTTTCTCGGGCTCCTCGCCCCCGGGCCGCTCCGGGTGCGCAGCGGGGGGAAGACCGAGGAATGGTTCGTCTCCGGAGGCTTCTTCGAGGTGAACGAGGATCTGGTCCGCATCCT
>Ga0335085_10003305_pt1 | contig 28155 bp, 27 predicted proteins | sample Lox_Sample_45_FD_206712 | JGI IMG/M metagenome (GOLD analysis project Ga0335085, IMG submission 206712) | Soil microbial communities from Loxahatchee National Wildlife Refuge, Florida, United States - Lox_Sample_4.5 | ecosystem: Environmental > Terrestrial > Soil > Wetlands | place: USA... | reverse complement strand
CAGGAGCCGCAGCCCGATCTCCGCCGCGACCTGCTGCGGCTCATGGCCGAGGCGGTGCGGCGGCGGATCGAGGCGATGGTCATCGTGAACAATCGGGCGGAGGGCAACGCCCCGGGCACGATCCGCGCGCTCGCGGAGATGTGGGCTACGAAGTAGCGAGTCCCAGCTCGAATTGCCACGGCGCCCGCGGACTGCTGAACGCTCGCTCTGGCTCGGCAAAGCCGTGCTTGCGCCGCAGCCGGGCGAGGCGGCGCGACAGCGCTCGGCGGTAGGCTTCCGGGGCCGTGCCCGATGGGGCAAAGCCCGCGCGATAGCGGCCCTCGAGCGCGGGAAAATGCGTCCCCAGCACCGGGAGAAACCGCCCCCGGATTCCCGGATAGAGGCGCAGCGGCCCCGAGTGGATGAACCGGGCGCCCGCCGCGCGGGCGGCACCGAGCAGCGCGTCGAGCGCCGCCTGGCCGTCGGTGATCCCGGGGAGCACCGGCGCCACGATGAGACCGGCGTTGATTCCGGCGTCGGTCAAGCGGCGCAGCGCCCGCAGCCGCGCGCCGGGGACTGGGGAGCGGACCTCGAGCCGTCGCACGAGCGACGCGTCGAGCGAGATGAGCGAGATCTGCACGTGCAGCTCGTTGTACGCCTGCAGCCGCTGCAACACAACGATATCCCGCGTCACGAGCGGGCTCTTGGTCGTGATGCCGATGGACAGTCCCTCGCACCGCGTCAGGCGCTCGAGCACTGACCGCGTCAACCGGAACCGCCGTTCCGCGGGCTGATAGGGATCGGTTGCGGTGCCGATCAGCAGCAGATCGTCCGGTCCGGCGACGCGGTGAAACCGGTGCAGGTCCGTCTCGAGCGCGCCGAGCAACTCGGACTTGACGAAGATCCGCTGCTCGAACGCCTCCCACCCGTGGGGCCCGCGCAGGTCGCGGAATTCGGTGGTGGAGAGGTTGCCCGCGTCGTGCGCCCGCTCGACCACGTAGCGGTGCGCGTAGCGCGCGTAGCAGTAGCTGCACCCGAACTCGCACCCGACGTAAGGGTTCAGTGACCAGAACGGCATCCCGGTCTGGGCCGGCGGGTTGAGGATGGAGCGCGGGGTGAGCGAGACGAAGCGCGTGCCGCGCAGGCGCTCGTCCAGAACGGCGTCGGGGTGCAGCCCGACGTCTCTCGCTAACCGCATTTCGACCACCCGCACTGCGGGCAACTCGTGCACCCCGTTTGCCGCACGATGACCGCACCGCAATCGGGGCAGCGTCCGGAGCGAGTCGTGGGGGGCAGGTAAACGGTCGGCTGCAGACGCTGGGGTGGAGTGTGCATCGGAAGGCCCTCGGAGTTTCGGTATTTATTCGGGTCCGAGGCATCAATCTACTGCCGCAACTTACATCGGCAAGGTATCCATAAGTTGTTGCCGCTTAAGCTGATGGAACCATACTCTCGGCAGGTCGACTGCTGCGATGCCGTGAATTCTGCGTCATGCCACCGGAACGAGCCGCCGCCACAGGAAGTAGACAGGAACCCCGATCAGCACGATCAGCAGTCCCAGCCCCGCATACGTCGTCTTCACGGCCAGGAGGTCCACCGCCATGATCGCCATCGCGAGCACATAGCCGCCGGGGAGCCAGGGATAGAACGGGGCTTTGACCGGGCGCGGGGCGTCGGGGCGCTGGTGCCGCAGCAGGAACAGTCCGGCCGCGGTGCAGCAGTAGAACAGCACCGCGGCGAAGATCACGAAATCGAGCAGCTGTCCGTACGTCCCCGAGAGGCACAGCACGCAGGTCCAGATCCCCTGCACGACGAGCCCCAGCGCCGGCGTCTTGTAGGCGGGATGCAGCCGGCCCACCGACTTGAAGAACAGGTTGTCCCGCGCCATCGCGTAGTAGACGCGCGCCCCCGAGAGAATCAGGCCGTTGTTGCACCCGAACGTCGAGATCATGATCGCCGCGGCCATCAGGTACAGCCCCGTGTTGCCGAACATCACCTGCAGCGCCGCCGTCGCCACGCGGTCCTGCGGCGCGGTCGCGATCTGGTCGGCGGGCAGGACGAGGAGATAGGAGAAGTTGGCGAGGCAGTACAGCAGGACGACCGTCGCGGTGCCGAGGCCCATGGCGAGCGGGATGTCCTTGCTCGGGTGCTTCAGCTCGTCCGCCGCGAAGCCCACGTTGTTCCAGGCGTCCATGGAGAACAGGGCCCCCACCATGGCGCCGCCGATCACCGGTACCAGCGCCCAGGTGAGACTTCCCGCGGGCCAGAAATGGGCCCCGAAGTTCGCGGCGATCGCGGCGGCGTTACGGCCGATGGCGAGTCCGAGCAGGATCACCGCGGCGAGCGTCGCGGTCTTGACGGCGGTGAACGTCGTCTGGATGATCGCGGCGGTCCGCACCCCGCGGAGGTTCACCCACGTGAGGAGCAGCACCGACGCGATGGCGAACAACCGCTGCGGCGAGAGCCCCACCGCGAGGTCCCCGATCGGCTTGGGGAAGGACACGATCGTGCCGAGCCCGGGATACACCTCGGGGGACAAGCTCGGCCAGAACACGGCGGCGAACTTGGCGAGCGCCACGGCGACGGCCGCGATCGTGCCGGTCTGGATCACCATGAACAGCGTCCAGCCGTAGAGGTAGCCGAAGAGCGGCGAGATCGCTTCGCGCAGGTAGATGTACTGCCCCCCCGCGCGCGGGAACATCGCCGCCAGCTCCCCGTAGGTCAGGGCGCCCATCACGGTCATGATGCCGGAGAGCACCCAGACGAGCAGCATCAGTCCCGGCGTGTGCACCGAGCGCAGGATGTCCGCCGAAACGATGTACACGCCCGAGCCGATCATCGACCCCATGACGAGCGCGGTGGCGTCGAGCCGGGTGATGGCTTTGACGAATTCGGTCTGGGGGTGCGGCGTCGCCGTCATTGCGAACCCTCGTCCGGGAATTGAAAGGGCCGTGAAGGCTTGCGAAGCGCCCCTAACCTAGTGGCCGTCGGGGAGCGCCGCTATGTTTCGCCGCCGTTTTGGAACGCCCCCTTCTCCGACCGAGTGTCCCGTGCGCCTGCTGCCGCGTGAAGAGGAATTCTTCGACCTGTTCGTCGAGGTCGCCAAGCGCAACACCGAGGCCGCCGGCCGGCTGCGGGAGCTGTTCGACGCCCCGCCCGAGCGGCGCGCCCCCATCGTCGAAGCCATCAAGAAGCTTGAGCACGAGGCCGACGACGTCACCCACGAGGTGGTGAACCGCCTCGACCGCACCTTCATCACGCCGCTCGACCGCGAAGACATCCACCAGCTCGCCTCCGATCTGGACGACGTGATGGACGCGATCGACGGTACCGCCCGCCGGGCCCAGATCTTCCGGATCGGGGTCGCTCCGCCCGGCGTCCGGCAGCTGACCGAGACGATCCAGCGGATGGTCCTCGTCCTCGGCGAGGCGGTCGGCCGCCTGAAGAAGGGCGCCGACGTCATGAAGTACTGCGTGGAGGCGAAGAAACTCGAGGAAGAGGGCGACGTCATCTACCATGACATGCTGGGGCAGTTGTTCGAGAAGGAGCAGAATGCGGTCGAGGTCATCAAGTGGAAAGAGATCTACGACAACCTCGAGCGGACCCTCGATGAGGCCGAGGATGTCGCCAACATGGTGGAGTCCATCACCCTGAAACACGCCTGATGGGCGGGGCCGGGGTGTGGCTGGTGCTCGCGATCGTCCTGGTCGCGCTCACCTTCGACTTCATCAACGGCTTTCACGACAGCGCCAACTCCATCGCCACCGTCGTCTCGACCCGCGTGCTGTCCCCCTTCGCCGCGGTCGGGTGGGCGGCGTTCTGGAACTTCGTGGCGGCGTTCGTGTTCGGGACCGCGATCGCTCGCACGATCGGCAAGGGGATGATCGACCTGTCGGTCGTGGACCCGACCGTCATCCTGGGCGGCCTGCTCGGCGCGATCATTTGGGATCTGATCACCTGGTACGGCGGGCTGCCGACGTCCTCGTCGCATGCCCTGGTGGGCGGCTATGCCGGCGCCGCGGTCGCCAAGGCGGGGTTCGCCGCGATCATCGCCAGCGGCTGGGTGAAGACGCTGCTCTTCATCGTCGTCGCCCCGCTCATGGGACTCGTCCTGGCCCTGGGCCTGACGGTCGCCCTCTCCTGGATGCTGCGCCGATCCCTGCCCCGTCAGGTGGACAAGAACTTCCGCTTGTTGCAGCTGGTCTCGGCGGCGGCCTACTCTCTCGGCCACGGCACCAACGACGCGCAGAAGACCATGGGCATCATCGTCGCGTTGCTCGTGTCCAGCCAGGCGCTGTTCGTCTCCTTCCCCGTGCAGGCGCTGCACCTGACCTCGGCCGACCACATTCCCGTCTGGGTGATTCTCAGCGCGCACGCCGCCATCGGGCTCGGCACCATGGCCGGCGGATGGCGGATCGTGAAAACGATGGGACAGCGGATCACCAAGCTGAAGCCGTTCGGGGGGTTCTGCGCGGAGGCCAGCGGCGCCGTCACGCTGTTCCTGTCGTCTTCCCTGGGCATTCCCGTGAGCACGACCCATACGATCACCGGAGCGATCGCGGGGGTCGGAGCCGCGCACCGGATCTCCGCCGTGCGCTGGGGCGTGGCGGGACGGATCGTGTGGGCCTGGATCCTGACCATCCCCGCGGCGGCCGGAATCGCGGGGCTCTCCTACATCGTGCTGCGGGCCCTGACCTAGCGCGTCAGTCGAGCTTCAGCGTCAACACCCGCAGCTCCGTCATCTCCTCGATCGCGTAGCGCACCCCTTCGCGCCCCAACCCCGAGGCTTTGGCGCCGCCGTAGGGGAGCCGGTCGATCCGGAAGCCCGGAATGTCGTTCCCGTTCACTCCGCCGACATCCAGCGCCGCGTGCAGCCGGAACAGCGTCTTCACGTTGCTCGAGAACACCCCCGCCTGCAGGCCGTACGGCGACGCGTTGATCGCCGCCACCGCCTCGTCCACCGCCTGATACGGCGTCACCGTCACGAGCGGGGCGAACACCTCCTCGCAATTCACTTTCATGGCCGCCGCCGTATGCTCGAGCACGGTGGGGTCGAGGATGGCGCCGCGCCGGGTCCCGCCAATCGCGAGCGTCGCCCCCGCCGCCAGCGCTTCGCGGATCCAGCCCTCCACCCGCTCCGCCGCCGCCACCGAGATCATCGGTCCGACGTCGGTCTTTTCATCGAGCACGTCCCCCACTTTGAGGGCGCGCACGCGCGGGAGGAAGCGGTCGAGGAACGCCCGATAAACGTTCTGCTGCACGAAGATGCGTTGCGTGGAGATGCACGACTGGCCGGCATAGCTGAAGCCCCCGATGGCGCAGCGCGCCGCCGCCCACTCGAGGTCGGCGTCGGGCTCGATGATCACCCCTGCGTTCCCGCCGAGCTCCAGTGCCACCCGCTTGGTCCCCGCCCTGGCCCGGATCGCCCATCCGGCCGCCGCGCTTCCCGTGAAGGTGATGAGCCGGACCCGCGGATCGTCGAGCAGGATCTGCGCGACCTCCACGGTGCAGGGCACCACCGCCACTCCTCCGGTGGGGTATCCCGACCCCCGCACCAGTTCGGCCAGCTTGAGCGTCGTGAGCGGGTCCTGCGGCGGGGGCTTCAAGGTGAGGGTCGCGCCGCACGCCATCGCGGGCGCGATCTTGTGCGCGGCGAGCAGCACGGGAAAGTTGAACGGCGTGATCGCGGCGATCGGCGCGAGCGGGAAGCGCCGCGTCAGGGCGAGCCGCTCGACCCCCTGGGGCGCCACGTCCGCGGGCAGCACCTCTCCCTCGATGCGCGTCGCCTCCTCGGCGGCGTCGCGGAATACGCCGATCGCGCGGTCGATCTCGGTGCGCGCCTGCGCGATCGGCTTCCCGGCTTCGAGCGCCAGGGTCCGGGCGAACTCCTCGCGCTGCGCGGCGAGTCCCCCCCCGACCTTGAGCAGCGCCTCGGCCCGCCGGAACGCGGGCAGTTCGCGGCAGGCGCGCGCCGCCGCGACGTTCGCGTCGAGCGCCGCGCGTACCTCCTCGGGGCTCGCCAGCTCGCACACCCCCACCTCGCTGCCGTCGTGCGGCGCGCGGATGACCCAGGTGTGGCGTTCTTCGTGTTTCGTCTTCATAGCGACAATACCTCCACGACGGCGGCGGCGATGGCGGCGTCCTGGACCCCGACGCCGGTCAGGTCTGCGATCGTAATCTCGTCCGGCGACTCTCGCCCGGCGACCCGCCCCGCCGCGAGGTCGCCCAGCTCGGCCGTCACCCGCTCCCGGGTCGCCACCCGGGCGACGATCGCCGCGGCGAGGTTGCCGTAACGCTCGGTCTGGGCGACGCGGTCGGCAAAGAGCCGGTCGGCCTTGAGGAGCAGCTGGGGCTCGAGCTCAACCTTGCCCGGACTGCCGGTGCCCGCCGACACGATGTGCGTCCCTTTCGCCACCCAGGCGGCGCGGATCAGGGGTTCGGTCGCGGCGGTGGCGGTCACGATGATGCGGTGCCGGCGCACCTCCGGCTCGAGCGCCTGTGCCACCCGGCACTCGACCACCCCCACGAGCTCCCGCGCCAGCGCCTCCGCCCGTTCCGCGCTGCGGTTCCAGATCACGAGGCGCTCGATCGGGTGCTGCGCCAGGATCGCGCGGCTCGCGATCCGCGCCACGGCACCCGCCCCCACCAGCAGGGCGGCCCGGACCGTGGGAAGGGCGCAGTACTTCAGGGTGAGCGCGATCGCCGCCGCGGTGCGCAGATCGGTGAGGTAGCCGTGCTCCTCGAGCAGGATCGCCGGCGCGCCGGTCTCGGCGTCGAGCAGCAGGAACATCCCGTCGCCGGACGGGAGCCCGCGATCGCGATTCGCGGGGAAGCCCGTGGCGAGTTTCAGAACCACGTGGCGCGCCCCGGCCAGGTGCGCCCCCTTCACGTGGACCTCGGCCGCATGCTCGGGCAACGCCATCACGAGCGGATCGGGCAGCGTCGCCTGGCCCAGCCCGTACAGCCGGAATCCCCGCTCCACCGCCGCGATCGCCGTCGCCAGCGGCACCTTGTCGCGGAAGGCGTCGAGCGGGATGACGCGCATCAGGTAGTGCCGAAGGCCCGTTTCAGCTCGGGTCCCGCCAGGGCCAGCGCTTCCTTCAGCTCGGAAAGCTCGTTCCCGTACCCGAAGCGGATGAACCCCTTCATGCCGAAGTGCTCCCCCGGCACGAGCAGCACGCTCTGCGTGGCGCGCAGGCGCTCCACCAGATCGAGACCCGAGATCGGGGGGGTGTAGCGGGCAAAACAGATCGCCCCCGCCTGGGGCGGGGTCCAGCGAAACGCCCCCCCGAAGCCCTGCAGCCAGCGCTCGATCACCGGGTAGTTCTCGCGCAGAATCCCGCGCGTCCGCGCGAGGATCCGCTCCCGCACCACCGGCTCCAGCGCCACGCTCGCCAGGTAATCCGAGGCGCCCGAGGGTCCGATCGTCGTGTAATCGTGCCGGGCCCAGCATTCCGCCACGAAGTCGCGCGGTCCCACGAGCCAGCCGATCCGCAGGCCCGGCAGCCCGTAGGCTTTCGACAGGCCGCTCACGCAGATCAGCTTGTCGTAGCTCCCCCAGAACGACGGCGTGGGCCGCCCGCCCTCGCGCTCGGCGCCGCTGTAGACCTCGTCGGCGAGGAGCCAGGCGCCCACGGCGGCTGCGCGCTCCACGATGGCCCGCCGCGCGGCGTCCGAGAGAATGTGACCGGTCGGATTGTGGGGATTGGTCACGACCACGAGCTTCGTTCCCGGCGCGATCGCCTCGCGGATCGCGGCGGGATCGAGGTCCCAGCCGCGCGCTTCGTCGAGGGTGAGGCCGCCGATCCGCGCCCCGAAGTTCTGCGTCTGTCCCCAGATCTGCATGTAGTTCGGGAGCATCATGGCGACCGTGTCGCCGGGCTCGATCACCCGCCAGCAGGCGACGTAATTCGCTTCGGCGCTGCCCGTCGTGACGAGCACCTGGTCGGTCGCAGCGCCCGGATAGAGCGCCGCGATCCGCTCGCGCAGCCGCTCGGTGCCGTTGGACTGGCTGTAGCCGAGCCGCACGCCGAGCAGGGGGTCGAGGGGGGCGCGGGCGAGCTCCAGCAGCTCCTGCACCGAGAGCGGATGCACGCCCGATTCGGACAGGTTGAACCGCACCTGATTTTCCCAGGTGCTCTGCCAGCGTTCGAGATCGAAGGTGACGAAAGCCATGCGGACAAGGTAGCCGCCCTCACGCCAGCGTGGCGAGATCCTCCGGCCGCTCGAGCCAGTAGTCGGGTGCCAGGTCGGCGAGATGCGCGCGGTCGAACGGTCCCCACAGCACCGCGGCGGTCGCGACACCGGCCGCGCGGCCCGACTCGAGATCGTGGCGCGAGTCGCCGACGAACACCGCGTCGGGCGGAGCGGCGCCGATCCGCTCGAGCGCCGTGAGCACGGGCTCGGGGTGCGGCTTGGGCTGGACCACGTCGTCGGCGCCGATGATCACGTCGAAGAGATCGGCGACGCCCGCGAGCACGAGGCCGCGGCGGGCCCCGTTCTGGAACTTGCTCGTCACGAGCGCGAAGCGCTTGCCGGTGCCGTGGAGGGCGCGCACCGCCGCGCTCACGCCGTCGTAGGGCCGGGCCAGCTCGTCGTGATGGGCGTTGTTGTACTCGCGGTAGGTCGTGACCATGGCCTCGAGCTCTGCGGGATCGTCGGTCCATTGGCGGAACTGCACTCGCAGGGGCGTGCCGAGCCCGCGCATCCACACCGCGTCGTCCGGCTCGTAACCGCGATGCACGCGTAGCGTGTGGCGGTAGCTGCGGAGAATCAGCTCGACGGAGTCGAGAATCGTGCCGTCCAGGTCGAACAGGATGACCGGACGGCTCCCGCGGGGCCGACGCTTAATGCGACTGGTACCAGTCGCAGTCGCCGGCGAGCGGGCACTCACCGCAGCGGGGGGAGGAGCTGCGGCACAGCTCGACACCGTGGCGGCGCAGGAGCTGGTGCGCCTGTACCAGCCAGTTGTAGTCGCGCGGCAGTTCCGGCTGAATCGCCGCCGTCACGTGTTCGTACACGATCGGGAAGCTCGAGCCCGGCTTGCCGTAGCCGAGGCGCGAGAGCACGCGCGCGCCGTGCGGGTCGGGGGCGAGCCCCGCCATGCTCTTGCAAAAGAGCAGGATCCGGTCGGCGCCCGGCTCGCCGATTCCCGGGAACTTCTTGATCAACTTCTTCGCCTCCGCCGGGTTCTCGCGCACCAGGGTGCGCAGCCGGGCGAGGCCGATCTCGATCATCACCTGCGACGCCTTGCGCAGCTGCTCGAGGCGTTTCCCCGAGTTGGGGCCGGCCAGGTCGAGGAGCGGGGTGATGACCCCCTTGGCGGCGCCGAGGATCGCCTGCGGCGTGGTCCCGAGTTTCTGGCGCAGGGCCCGGAAGGCGACGGCTCGCTGTTCGTCGTCCGAGTTGTCGCCGATATGCTCCCAGATGATCCACTCGAAGGGGCCGCTGGGAATCGGCCGCTTGGGGCGGCCGTACTTGGCCCGGAGACGGTCGATGTAGGTGCGTAACGGTAGTGTGGGTCGGCCCATGTGAGGTCGCTCGGAGTTACTAGAAATCTCTCATGGCGGACCCTCCGAACCAAGGGCGCCCAGCACGACCGCGGCCAGTAGGGTGGGGCTTGGTGGCTCGAGCCGCGGGCCGGCGGGAGGGAGCCGGGCGTCCCAGGCCAGCAGGTCCGCCACTGTCAGGGAACGGCGGCGCCGCAACAGGTCTTCGAGAAGCAGCTGTTCGCCCGCGGTCATCCCCCTGGAAAGCCGGGTGACGAGCTCGTCGAGGCGGGCAAGCGCGGCTCGATGCCCGCGGCGGGCCGCCCGCCGCGCAGCGGTCAAGGCGTAGGGAATCAGGCGCCGCCCCAGGCCATCGCGGTCACTGGCGCGCCAGCGGCCATCCTCCGCCGCGGCGAGGCGGTCCTGGACGAGCGGCGCCGCCTGCCGCAACGCCCGGCGCAACCGTTCCGCGTCGACGACGGCGGGCGTCCCGGCCGCCCCCTGCTCGAGCAGCGCGGTCGCCCGCTCCGGATCGGCATGTGCGCCGGTCTCATCGGTCACGATTGCCTCGGTGAATCCCGCCACGAGATGCACGACGAGCACGACCGCGTTCGGCCCCTCGCGCACCGCGCTGACCGCCCCGATCGGGCAAGGCGGGGCGGGCGGTGGGTCCAACTCCGCGATCTCTTGCAGCCGGTCGCACCAGTCGAAGGGGCTCCCTCCGGGAAGCCCCACCCTCCCGGCGACGGTCTCGAGTTGCGCCGCCCCCGCGGCCATCTGGATCCGCACTTTGGCGGCGAGGCGTTCTTCGGCGGCGATGGCCCGGGCGAGCTCGCCCTGGGGGACGAAGCTCGCCGTCTCGATCGTCTGGTGGCGCGACCCGAGCCGATCGATCCGGCCGACCCGTTGCGCGAGCCGCGCGGGGCTCCAGGGGAGATCGTAGTGCACGACCCGGGCGGCATCCTGCAGACTCAGGCCCTCGCCGGCGAGATCGGTGGCGAGCAGCACATCGGCGGCGAGGACCTCGGGGGCTGGGGCGGCCCCCTGCGCGAGCGGGGCGAAGCAGCGCAGCACCTCGTCGCGGCCGGCGCGGTCGCGGCCGAGCCACGCCCTGGTCCCGGCGATCGCGGCGACCCGCAGCCGTCCGCGCAGCCGCCGCCACAATTCCCTCAACGTCGCCGCTGCTTCGGTGAAGACGATCGTCTTCATGGGGGTCGCGGTGAGCAGCGCCGCGAGGGCGTCGATCTTGGGATCGTCCGCTCCCCGGCAGCGCTCGCGCAATGCGGCGACGCGGGCGCGCTCCGCCTCGTCCCGGACTGGCGGGCCGTGCGACTCGACCAGAAGCGGCAGCAGCGCGAGCTGCAGGTCGCCCTCGTCGGTGCGGGCGAAGCAGCGCTGGAAGTCCCGCGCCTCGAGGTGGCGGTCAGCGCTCGCCGCGAGGTCCAGAAACGCCGCGTACCGCTCGAGCGACCAGCGCAGCGCGGCGAGGCTCGAAGCGAGCCGCCGAAGCAGAGTGAGGCGCAACAGCGGCGCCGCGTGGCCCCGCAGCTCCTCGATCCCCGTGACGAGCGCGGCCTCGAGGGGCGCCGGCGCGCTCGGGGCGGCGAGGATGGTGTGCCGGCCGCGCTCCGGGAAGTCGAGGCCTCGCGCCCGGATTCGGGACCGGGCCACCACGAGGCGGGCCAGAACGGCCGGCATGCCCGCACGACTCCCGGGCGCCCGCCCCGCCGCGGCGAGGCGCAGCGAGGGAACGCCCAGGGCCGTGAGCGCGTCGTCGCGGAGGAACAGCCGCAACAGGTGCAGCAGATCGTCGATCCGGTTGTGCACCGGCGTCGCGGTGACGAGCAGCACGCGCCCGCCCGTCACGGCGCGGGCCAGTGCGCGGTAGCGGCGCGTCTCCGGGTTGCGAAAGCGGTGTGCCTCGTCGACGATCACGAGCCCGGGCGGGTCGTGGTCGAGGCTCCGGCGGCTCAACGACTCGGTACCGACGATGCGCGCATCGATCCGCAGCGCGTGGCAGAGCGAGCGCCATTGCGGGATCAGCACGGCGGGGACGATGAGCGTGACCGGGGCCCGGAAACCGGCCGCAACGGCGAGCGCCACGTAGGATTTCCCCATCCCCGCCGCGTCGGCGAGCACCGCGCCGCCGTAGCGCTCGAGCATCGCCAGGAGCCGCCGCACGGCGGGTCCCTGATGCGGGGTGAGCCACGGCGGCACCGGGGCGGGGAGCGGTGGCAGGTCGAGCAGCGCCCGCGCGGCTTCCCGCGTCACCTGATCGGGGGGAGCGGGCGGTCCCGGTTCGAGCAGCAGCGTCACCGGCGCCGGGACCGGCGCCAGGTGCTCAGACAGGATCCGCGGCGAGCGGCGCCAGGACCCGGCGGTCGGCGGCATCGAGTGTGAGGAGATCGGCGACGCTCGCGTCCGGGATTTCGCGGGCGCGGCCGGCCTGGGCGAGATGCTGCCACGCGGTGTCATCGCCCGCGGGCAAAGGCAGCTGCGCCACGACCCGGGCGTTGCAGCGGCGGTAGCCGCCCCGGGCCGGATCGGCCGTGAGTCGCCCCAGCGCGGCATACCACCGCGTATTGAGCAGCGCCGCGAGCGCGTGCGCGTCGTCCTCGTTTCGCACGGCGATGCCGTAGGCCGTGTTCAGCGGTATCACGTCGGCGGGCGGCACGGCCGCCGTGAGCCGGCGCGCCACGTCTGGCCAGATCACCCGGTGCGGGGCCGTGGCGAGGGCGGTGCGAAACAGCTGCCAGGCGGGCCCCCGCCGGTAGTCGGCCCGTCGCCGCAGCCGGTCGAGATGGGCAGCGAGCCGCGCGGCGAGCGCCGGAGGGAGGCGGGGGAAGGGGTTCCCCGCCACGTCGTGGGTCCACAGCAGGTAGAGGCGGGAGCGCGCTTCCCAGCGCTCGATGTCCCGGCCGCGCACGGCCGGTCGCGCCCCCGCGACGGGACCGGGGACGATGAACAGATCGTCGGCGCCGGTCTTCACGCCGAGCTGGGGTTGCCAGCGGTCCCCGATCCGCGGCAGCTCGCGCCCGAGCCGCGCCGAGACGGCCGCCGCGTTGGGGATGCGGAGCCAGGGTCCCTCCTGCTGGAGCGTGCGCTGCGACAGGGTGCGTACCCCGGTGCCGCCGAGCTCGCCGGACACGCCCGCCGCTTCCGCTGCCGCCGGCTCCCGCCGCGCGGTGACGAGGGCCATCGGGTAGACCGCCGCGCCGAACGCTTCGGCTTCAGACTCGAGCGTCACCAGACGCTCGATCGAGGTGCGGGTGGCGAGCTCCCGGCGCAGCGGCTCGGCGTATCCGCTCGAGGCGAGCTTGGCGGGGACGAGCATCGCGGTGACTCCTCCGGGTGCCGACAGCTCCAGCGCGCGCGCCACGAACGCGACCGCGACGTCGGGGAAGTGGGCGAATCGAGCGGTTCCCTGGGGACGGCAGACTGCGTATCGCAGGGCGAGCGCCTCACGGACGCCGGACGGGAGTCGCTCTCCCCGCACCCAGGGCGGGTTGCCCACGACGAGATCGAAGCCGTCGGCGGCCACGATGTCGCCGAAGTGCGACTCGAAGCTGAAGAACGGCGTACCTCCGTCGCGGGTGATCCGCCGGCGCGTGGCGCGCAGCTCCCCCCGCAGGGCGCGCAGACGGCGCAGCCGATCCCGGCTCGCTCGCTCGAGCCCCCGCTTTGCCCCGAAGAGATCGTGTCCGCGTGCCTCGGCGCAGAGCCGCCGTATCGCTCCCTCGAGCGCGGCGATCGCCTGCGAGAGGAGGGAGCGTGAGAGGGTCGCCTCGGTCTCCGCCAGCCGACGGGCCCCGTCGCGTTTGGCCGCGCCCGATAGCGCGAACAGCTGTCGCCGGGCGTCGGCGGCCGAGGCGAGCTCGCCGCCCGCGGCGCGACGCGCTTCGCCGCCCCCGGTCACCGCGTGGGCCATTCCGATCGCGTCCAAGAGCGCGTCGCCCTGACGGACGTGTCCATCGAGGTTTGGGAGCGGGGCGACGGCGGCTGGGTCGACGGTGGGATCGTCGGCCACGAGCGCGAGCCAGAGGCGCAGCTCCGCGAGGCGCACCGCCGTGAGCGAGCGGTCGACGCCGTAGAGCGAGCGCGCCACGATGTCGCGGCGCATGGCCGCTGTGGGGGTCTCCCCCGTGGCGGCCCGCAGCCGGATGAGCTCGTCCAACGCGCCCAGGAGGAAGGCCCCCGACCCCGCGGCGGGATCGAGGATCTTCAGTCGGCCGAGATCGGGGGGATCGGGGGGCGGCGCGGCATCGTGCACCCATCTGGCGGCGGCGTCCCGAGGCAGCCCGAGGCGGTGGATCAGCGCCGCCTCGATGCCTGCCCGCACCAGCGCCCGGACCAGTGCCGCGGGCGTGTAGTAGGTACCGCTCGCGCGCCGATCGTCGGGATCCATCACGCCCTCGAACACCCGGCCCAGCATGTCGGGAGCGACGAAGTCCCCGGCGTCACCCTCGCGCGCCGAGAAGTGAAACCGCTCGAACAGGTCGTCGAAGGCGTCGCGCCAGACGCCGTTCCCGAAGACCACGGCGCCGGTACGACGCTCCAGCACGGTGGGCTCGAACAGCCCGCCGTTCAGGAAAGGGACGCGGCCCAGGGCACGGGCGGCCGCGGGGCGGCGCGACGGTGGGCGGTTCAACGCGCCGAAGCAGAGTGGGTGCAGCGCCGCGCGGTGAAAGTGCAGGCGCTGCGCGATGCAGCGGTCGAGCAGGCGCGGGAGATAGCGGTGATCGCCGTCAAGCCATCCCTTTTCCTGCACGAAGTAGAGAAACAGGACCCGGGTGAGCGCGGTGAGCGCCAACGCGTGTCGGTCGCCCCGGCTCGCGGGGTGGGTCAGCTGGTCGGTGAAGCGATCGAGGACGGCACGAAAGGCGCGGAAGAAGCGCGGTGTGACCCCTTCACTCGCCAGGGCATCGCCGACCCGGAGCGAAAGCGCGAGGGCCGTTTCTCCCGCGAGCGGCGTCAGGCGATCGAGAATCGCGAGCGCCGTGCCGGACGGATGCGCGAGGACGAGCGCGGTGTCACGGATGCCGAGGAGGCCGGCGCCGGTCGCGCGCCACGCGGCGAGCACGAGCCGCGTCGCGGGCGGTGGATCGAGGGCGCAGGCGAGACCGCGCTCGCCGCTCCCCGCCAGCCGCTGCGCGGCGGCCCGGGCGGCCCGCCGCGGGTCTCGGGCGGTGAGGGCGAAGACCCGGAACGCGTCGTGGCGGGCGACCACCGCCGCCGCGCCGATGCCGAGCTCTTGCGCGAGATCGGCGCCGAGCCAGGACCCGGGTGGGACGGTCTCCCACGCCGCTTGATAGCCGAGCACGCGAAACAGTTCGCGGAGATCGCTGATCTGCCCGGTGCGCATGAGTCGCTCCCGTACCACCACGGGTCCTTGCGAACGAGGCCCGCATGATGCAGCGGGCCTCGTCGCGCGGCGGTACCGGAGTTATGCGGCGGGAGTCGGATTTCTGCGGGCGTCTACGCCTTTCTGAGCCGAATGCTTCCGTTCACCGTCGTCAGATTGAGGCGCCGCCCGCCGTTGCCGATCGTCCCGCGCAGGTGGCGCGGCCCGAATTTCCCGCTCACGGTGAGGGGGAAATCGGACTCGAGGTCGCCGTTGACGGTCTCGGCCCGTACCTCGGCGGAGAGGTTCCCGGGGAGGGTGAGATCGAGCTCGCCGTTCACGGTCGTGAAACTGGCCTCCCCGGTCCAGTCGGCCCGGCCCATTGCGGCATCGATCGACCCGTTCACCGTCTCCGCTTCGACGGTCCCCGAAGTCGAGGCGTGGATCCCGCCGTTCACGGTGGAGAGATCGGCGTCACTCTTCAACGCGGTCGCGGTGACGTCGCCGTTCACGGTGCTCGCGCTGAACCGGACGCCCGCCGGGACCTTGACCGTGAAGTGCACCACCACGTCGTTGTTCTCGGTGTCCTGGCCGCCGCCGCCCGGCTCGCAGCGGTTCTCGTGGCGCGCGTGCCGGCCCGTGGGATACACGGCGCAGATCGTGACGCCCTCGTCCGAGGGGACGACCTGAATCTCGACCGAGGCGGGATCGCTGCGATGGGCGGTCTTCCGCGCCGACACCTCGATCTCGTTCCCGGGCGCGAGCGTCGCCTCGATGTCCCCGTTCACGCCGCGGATCTCGAGCTGTTTCCCGGCCGCCAGCGTCCCGGTCCAGTGGAAGTCCTGGGCGGCGAGCGAATCGGGGGCGGCGAGCGCCACGCCCGCGAGCGCCAGGGTCAGCAGTCTGGTCATGGTCAGTTGTCCTCGTCCTGGTCGTCCTGGTCCTTGTCCTTCTTGTCCTTGTCCGTATGGACGTCCACCCGCACGTGCGGATTGACGTTGACGCGCACCGACGACCCTTCTCCGGACTTGGCGTGCACGCTGCCGGGGCAGGCCAGGTTCAGGTCGCCGTCGAACGATTCGATTTCCACCCGCGCGCTCCCCGTGCCGAGGGTGAAGGTGAACCGGTGCTTGCTCTTGTTCACGAGCTTCACGGGACGGCACGCCTGGAACTCCCCGTTGTAGGTCGACACCGACACCGTCGCGTTCGCCTTGTCCGGCATCGCCGCCGTCACGTCGCCCGAGTGCGAGCCGAAGTGGTAGCTGCCGCCGTCCTGGATCGTGCCGTCGTAGGTGATCCCGCCGTCCACCGTGTTGGCGTCCACGTCCCCCGACACGATCCCGATCAGGTTCACGTCGCCCGACACCGTTTCCGCCGAGATGCTCCCCGTCACGTTGGTCAGCTCGATACCGCCGTCCACGCTGTGGACCTCGATATGGCCTGCGGCCCCGCCGGCGTTCTTCAGGGTCACGTCCCCGTTCACCGAGCGCAGCGAGACGTTCCCCTTCCCCCCAATGACGTCGATCGTCCCCTCCACGGTTTCAGCGCTGAGCTCGGCTTCGCTGCCGTCGACGTTGATGTCGGTCGAAACGCCGGAGAGGTTGAGCGGCATCCAGACGGGAACGGTGATGGTGTAGTCCACCATCGGCGGCCCGTGACGCGACTCGCCGCGGACCGAGATCGTGGCGTCGTCGCCCGCCTCGATCACGATGCGATCGCGGCTCGAGTGCGAGGCGCTGATCTTGAGGGAATTCTGACGCCACGTCTTGATGTCGATCGTGCCGCCGAAATCGTTGACGTCGAGACGCTGTCCTTGCCGGACGGCGAGGGTCGTGTCGGTGTCCTGGGTGAGGCTCAGGGCAATGACCGCGGCCAATACGGGCAACATGGCGAGCTCCTCTAGGACCGCGCCGAGGCGATGGTGCCCGCCTGGCGCAGGAAGTCGAATTTCCGCCGCATCGTCGCGGCGAGGTGATGGTGCAGGTACGGGCTGCTCGGATCCTGCGCGAGCGCCGCCCGCGCCTCGTCGATGGCGCTGTCGATCACGGCCAGACTGTGCTCCAGGGTGGCGACCGTGATGGAGTCGATGCGGCCGTCGCGCCGCCCTTCGGCCAGGGCGCGGCGCAGGTCCGCCACCGCGTGGTCGGCGCTCGAATCGGCTTTGGGAACCCAGCTCACGGCGGAGACGACCCCCCCCCCCGGCCCCCCGGTCGTCGCGCCCGGCGTCGCCCGCGACCCCGTCCAGCTTCGGGCGAGCCAGGCGACGCTCCCCGAAGCCACGGCCAGGAGGAAACTCGCCGCCACGAGCTGCGGCACGCTGAACGAGAAGCGGCGCGCGGCGCGGCGCCGCGCCAGGTCGTCCGTCGCGAGGCCGATCCGGTCGGCGATCCCCCGCCACAAGTCGATCGCCGGGCCGCCCCGGTGGTCGAGCCGCTGCGCCCGCGTCACGACGCCTTTGAGCTCCGCCAGCGTGGCGCGGCACTCGCCGCAACTCACCAGGTGCGCATCCATCTCGCCCCGGGCGGCGGCGTCGAGCTCGCCGTCCAGGTAATCAGAAAGTCGATCGGTATACCGGTCGCTCATATCCCGCTCCGTACTGAATGATCCTCTACCAACCTCCACCGTCCGCCACCCACCTCTACCGTCAGTCCAGATGCTTCCTCAGCGCCATCCGCGCGTGATGCAATTGCGATTTCGACGTCCCCGGCACGATCCCGAGCAGCTTCGCGATCTCCTCGTGGCGGTACCCGGCCACGTCGTGCAACAGGAACACCTCACGCGCCCCCGCCGGTAACCGGTCCAGCGCCTGCTCGAAATCCATCGTGTGGTCGACCGGGGCCTCACGCCCCGCGGCGAGCCCCAGCACGTTCTCCGAGTCCGCTTCGAACCGGCCCCGTTCGATCCCCGCCCTCTTGCGGCGTCCCAGGATCACGTTGACCGCGAGCCGGTGCAGCCAGGTGCCGAACTGCGCTTCGCCGCGGAAGGTGTGCAGCTTCTCCCAGGCCCGGACGAAAATGTCCTGCGTCACGTCGTCGGCCATGTCCGCGTCCAGCATGCGGCGCGCGAGCCCGTGCACGCGGTTCACGTGCGCCCGGTACAGCCGCTCGAAGGCGCCAGCGTCCCCGCTGGCCGCGAGGGCGACATCGGCCAGCTCCGCATCGGACATCGGAAGCGTTGCGGGATCCTCGTTCAGGGGCAGTGCCTCCGCCATGCCTAGATTTCGACAGGGAAGGTGGCCAAATGGTTGTAGGGCGCCAGACGAGCCTCACCTTCCCTTCACAATTCCCACTACATTGTTTCATCCATATGGCGCCTAGCCTCGCCGCGGTCACCGGGATCGGCCTCGTCCTCGGGTTCCGCCACGCCTTCGAACCCGACCACCTGGCCGCGGTATCGACCCTCGCCACCCGGCAGGGGTCGATCGGGGGGGCGGTGCGGCTGGGTCTCGCCTGGGCCGTGGGCCACACGGCGAGCGTCGGGATCGTGGTGCTCGGGATCGTGGCCTGGAATCTCCACCTCCCGGAGTCGCTCTGGCCCCTGGCCGATCTGCTGGTGGGGCTACTGCTCGTGGGCCTTGGCGGGTCGGTGCTGTTCCGCTACCTGCGCGGCCGCTGGCACCTGCACGTGCACAGCCACGGCGCAGGGGAGGGGGGGGCGCACCTGCACCTCCATAGCCACGAGCACGGCGCCTCGCACGTCCACATCCACTCGGTTGCCGACGTGCGGCGCTCCCTCGGCTTTGGCCTGCTGCACGGTCTCGCGGGGAGCGCGGCGATCCTGCTCCTCCTCGTGGCCGCGGCGCCGACTAGGGGCGCGCAGCTCGCCTATTTCTTCGCGTTCGGGATCGGCACCATGGCTGGCATGATGACGGTATCGCTCTCGCTGGCGTCGCTCGTGCGCACCGCCGCCCGCAAGGGCGAACGCCTCGCGATGTTCCTGCACCTTTCGAGCGCCACCGCGAGCGTCGCGGTCGGCCTGCTGCTCATGAGCGCCAAGCTGGGGGAGCTGCTCTAGACCCCTCGCCGTAGACTCGCCCCTTCCATTCCACCCGCCGTCCCCCCCGCCACGCCGATCGCAGCATGATGAACGCCACGATGGCGGCGCCCACGGGGTAGAGCAGAGCGTACCAGAGAGGGGCACCCTCCCGGCGGTTGACCTCGACGAACAGGAGCAGTGAAGCGAGGGTGGCCACCGCGGCCCAGGGCACCCCCCACACCGCCCACGCCACGGGCGGGGCGAGCCAGGCGAGCGCCGGCGTCCACATCAGCCAGGGCACGATGCGCCGCAACGGCGCCACGGGGGGCATCATGAGCGGCGTGCCCAGCGCCAGGTTCTTCGACCATCCTTCGACGATCTCGCCGAGCGAGCGGTACATCCGCGTCCGCATGTATTCGGTGGCGTGGACGAGAAAGATGTCCCGGCCGCATCGCACGTAGGTCTGCGCGATCAGCAGGTCGTCCACCACGGAATCGTGCACCGCGGCGTGGGTTCCGGCGGCTTCGTATGCGGCCCGCGTCGTCAGGATGAACTGGCCGTTGGCGATTGCGTCCCACACGCGCCGCGTGCGATTCACGCGCCGCAGGTCGCTCACGCGGGTGGCGAGGGCCAGAAACACGTGCGGTTGCAGCAGCCGTTCCCAGAACGAGCCCATCTCCTGGCGCGGCAGGACGGTGACCAGGTCCGCGCGTTCGGTCTCAAGCGCCTGCACCGCCCGCGGGATCAGCTCCGGGGAGTGCCGGGTGTCGGCGTCGGCAAACAGCAGCAGCCCGCCCGCGGCCGCCTGGTACCCTTGGACCAGCGCCCACGGCTTCCCGTACCACCCCGGCGGCGGATCCACCCCGCGGATCACCGTCACCGGCGCCGGGCCGGGCTCGCGCGCCGCGGCGACCGCGCGCTCCAGGGTGGCGTCGCTCGAACGGTCGTCTACGACGACGATCTCGAGCGGCGCATAGCGGGCCTCGCGGATCGACCGGATGCATTCGGCGATGTTCACCGCCTCGTTACGGGCGGGGATCACGACCGAGAGGAGCGGACCGGAAGTGCGGGGGGCATAGTCGCGCAACGCCGGCGCCCGCGAGGCGTAGCGATAGACCACCATCACGAAGACCGCGATCCAGGGAACGGCCGGGAGCCAGACGATCAAGGCGGGGGAGTGGCTACATTTCCGCCGGCGAGGAGTGACGCGTGACCATTCTGACGAAATCTATCGTGCGGCAGGTGCTGGCCGCGCATCCGCCGGCCGAGGTGAACGAGCCCGGCACCGTCCCGGCGGCGGTGGCGCTCATCCTGCACGAAGCCGGCGGGACGGCCGGCGGCGGACTCGAGGCGCTGTTCATCAAGCGCGCAATCCGGGCGGGCGACCCGTGGTCGGGACAGATCGCCCTCCCCGGCGGGCGGCGCGACCCCGCGGACCGGGACCTGGAGGCGACCGCCATCCGCGAGACGCTCGAGGAGATCGGGGTCTCGCTCGAGTCCGCCGAGCGTCTCGGTCAGCTCGACGATCTGCACCCCCGCACCCCGGTGTTGCCGCCCGTCGTCGTGCGTCCGTTCGTGTTCGCGCTCCCCGAGCGACCTCCCCTGCGGCCGAGCGAGGAAGTGTCCCGCGCCTTCTGGGTCTCGTTCGCGGATCTCCTCGAGCCAAGGGTGCGGCGGGAGGTGAAGCTCGTGGTGCGCGGGGCGGAGCGAGTCTTTCCCGCCTACGATCTTGGGGACGACGTGATCTGGGGGATGACCGAACGCATCGTGACCCCGTTTCTCGAGCGCCTGCACCAAGCCGTTTGAGCAGGTAGCAGCCGGAAATTCAGTCTTTCCCTTGCCAATAATCTACATTTCCGTTATCCTAATAGATCGCAGAAATCGTTACACCCAAAAGAGATATAAACTTTCGAACTGCGTTCGATCTTATGCCAACGCCATTGCAAGATGCGCCGCTGACAGCCTCGGTCGAGGACTATCTCAAGGCGATCTACCGTCTCTCGGCTCAAGGGGGCTTCGCCGCGACGAGTGACATCGCCGCGCTGCTCTCGCTCGCGCCGCCCTCGGTAAGCGGGATGGTGAAGCGCCTCTCCGAGACCGGACTGATCGAGCACGTCCCCTATCGTGGCGTGCAGCTGACGGCGCAGGGCCGCCGCGCGGCGCTGCGCATGCTGCGCCGGCATCGCATTCTCGAGTCCTACCTCACCACGCATCTCGGCTACTCCTGGGACGACGTGCACGCCGAGGCGGAGCGGCTGGAGCACGCGGTGTCCGACGAGCTGATCGAGCGGATGGCGCGCGCCCTGGACGACCCGCGCTACGATCCGCACGGCGATCCCATTCCCACCGCGGCGGGCGAGATCGAGGAGACGGAGCTGATCTCGCTCGCCGAGGCGCCGCTCGATCTCCCGCTCGAGCTGCGGCAGGTGAACACGCAGGATCCCGCGCGGCTGCGCTACTTCGCCGAGCAGGGGTTGACCCCGGGTGTCCGGCTCACCGTTTCGGAGCGGCAGCCTTTCAACGGACCGACCACCGTCTATCTCGCGGCGTCGGGGACGGCGCGCGTGGTGGGGCGGGAGCTGGCGCAGACGCTGTGGTGCAGCGAGGCGGCGCGATGACCGCCGCCGAAGCCCAGGCCCGCCGCAACCTCGAGGAAACGGGCTGGCGGCAGCCTCGGCTTGCCCCGAGCCTCGCCGAGGTCTACCGCACCGTCCATGTGGAGGGGGAGGCGAGCTGGTGGCGCAAAGCGCTCGCGTTCGCCGGGCCCGGGTACCTGGTGGCGGTCGGCTACATGGACCCGGGTAATTGGGCCACCGACCTGGCGGGCGGCTCGCGCTTCGCCTACGGCCTGCTCTCCGTAATCCTTGTCTCCAACCTGATGGCGATCCTGCTGCAGGGGTTATCGGCCAAGCTCGGCATCGCGACGGGACGGGACCTGGCGCAGGCGTGCCGCGATCACTACTCGCGCCCGGTCGCCTTCCTCCACTGGCTGCTCTGCGAAACCGCCATCGCCGCCTGCGATCTGGCCGAAGTCATCGGCTCGGCGATCGGTCTGAACCTGCTGTTCGGTATCCCGCTGCCGCTCGGGATCGGGCTCACGGCCCTGGACGTGTTGCTGGTGCTGTTCCTCCAGCACAAGGGCTTCCGGCTGCTCGAGGCGCTCGTCGTGGCGCTGATCGCCACGATCGCCGGGTGCTTCCTCTTCGAAATCATTCTGGCCCGCCCCGACCTGGGCGCCATCGCCCGGGGCTTCGTGCCGCAGCTGGTGATCCTCTCCGATCACGAGAGGCTCTACATCGCGATCGGCATTCTCGGCGCGACGGTCATGCCGCACAACCTCTATCTGCACTCCTCGATCGTGCAGACACGCCGGTACGAAGAAACCCCCGCGGGCAAGCGCACGGCCATCCGCTACGCCTTTCTCGACTCGACGGTGGCGCTCACCGCCGCGCTGTTTATCAACGCGGCGATCCTGATCGTCGCGGCGGCCACCTTCTACCGGGCGGGCCACACCGAGGTCGCGGAGATCCAGCAGGCCTACCATCTGCTCACGCCGCTCCTCGGCGCGACGGCCGCGAGCACCGTGTTCGCCCTGGCGCTGCTCGCCTCGGGGCAGAACTCCACGTTGACGGGCACCCTCGCCGGGCAGATCGTCATGGAAGGGTTCCTGAACATCCGGCTGCGGCCCTGGGTGCGTCGCCTCATCACGCGGATGATCGCGATCATCCCGGCCGGTCTGGTGGCGATCCTCGCGGGGGCCTCGGGCACCGCCAAGCTGCTGATCCTGAGCCAGGTGATCCTGTCGTTGCAGCTATCCTTTGCCGTGGTACCGCTGGTGCAGTTCACGGCCGACCGCCGCAAGATGGGCGAGTTTGCGAACGCGCGGTGGCTCACCGCACTCGCGTGGATCGTGGCGGCGTTCATCGCGATGCTGAACGCCTGGCTCCTGGTGCAGATCTTCCTCGGATGGGTGGCCTGATGTATCAGCGCATCCTCGTGCCCCTCGAGAACTCCGCGTTCGACCACACGATCCTGGAGCACGTGCGGCGCCTCGCCAAGCACTGCGGCGCCACGCTCGTGCTGATCCACGTGGCCGACGGCTGGGTGGCGCGCAACATCCAGCAGCTCGACCTGCGGGAATCCGAGGAAATGAAAGAGGACTTCGCTTACCTGGACCGCATCACCGCCGAGCTGCAGCGCGACGGATTCCGGGCGGAATCGATCCTCGCGGCGGGAGATCCCGCCAGGGAGATCGCCGCGGCCGCCCAGCGCGAAGGCTGCGACCTGATCGCCATGGCGACGCACGGGCACAAGCTGCTGGCGGATGTGGTGCGCGGCAGCGTCGCCAGCGAATTGCGGCATATCACGATGATTCCGGTGTTGATGGTGCGGGCGCAGCCCAAGGCGTAAGGCGTCACACAGAGGCGTTAGGGAGAAACGTCAGTCAACCTACTGGTCAACGACGCATGCGGTTCTCCTGGACGTTTCTGTTTGACGTCTTTCTCGTGACGCCGCTCATGGTTCTTCTCTCGCTCTATCCAACCCCTGTAGGATCGCCCCGAGTCTCCGGTCCCGGGCCTCCCGCAGCGCCTCGACCTGTCCCGCGTACGCCTTCTCGACGGCCATCACCAGCGCCCGCTGTTGCTCCGGCTCGAGCCGCTCCCAGCGCGCCAGATCGGCCCACCACGCCTCGAAGCTCGTGAGCAGATGCTGCAGGAACATCGGGACGCCGCCGGTGCCGGCGGCAAGGTGATACGTGAGATGCGGTCCCGCCGCCGCCCAGCCGAGCGCCGGGCCGAGCGACACGGCGCGGTCGAGATCGGAGACGCCGATGACTCCGCCCAGAACGAGATCGATGCACTCCCGCCAGACGGCCGCCGCCAGGCGTCCGGTCACGTAGCCCGGGATCGCCTTCTTCAAGGTGATGGGGATGCGCCCGAGCGCGCGCAGATATCCCTGGGCCTGGTCGAGCTGCGGCGCCGCCGTCTCGGGGCAGGGGACGAGCTCCACGAGCGGCATCAGCTCGGGGGGATTCAAGGGGTGGATCACGAGACAGCGGGTGCGGTCGAGCACCCGGCCGAAGATGTCGCCGGGCGGCAGGCCCGACGACGACGACGAGAGCAGCGTCGCGGGCGCCGACACCTGCTCCACTGCCTCGAACAGCTTCTGTTTGGCGGTGAGGTCCTCGCTGATCGCCTCGATCACCCAGTCGGCGTCGCGGACCGCCTGGAGCAGGCTGCGCGCCCGCTGCATCTCCTGTAGTCCACGCTCGACCACGCCGTGCGGCGCCCGCTCCAGCGCGACCAGGGCGCGCGCGCGCCGCGCCACGGCTTCGAGCGCCAGGTCCGCCGCGTGGCCGCCGGTGTCGTAGACGGCCACCGGCCACCCGGCGGCCACGCACAGGGCGGCCCACCCGCATCCGATATCGCCGGCGCCGATGACGGCGATCTTGGTGGGTAGCGAGCCTCCCCCCCCGTCCGGTCCCGTCATCCCTTCCCTCCGGTCGCGGCGCCGGCGGGGGCGAGCCAGGGGAGCACCCGATCGAACAGCAGCTGGCGCACCGGCGCGGCGTCCACCCACGTCGCCACGCGGACCTTGGCGCCGTCGGGATCGCCGCGGGTCCGCCCGCGCGGATCGCCGCTCTCGAGGTCGACCCGGATGCGCAGCGGCTCGAATGCCAGCACCGCCGGCTCGATCAGGGCGGCGATGGGCAGCACGTCGTGCAGGATGCAGCCGTCGAACTTGTCGTACTTCCGGTGGAAGGCGAGATAGTGACGCAGCGCGCTGGCGATCCACCGCGCGCGGGGATGGGACAGGCCCGCCAGGCGCTCGATCTCGCTCCCCCCGATCGTCACCGCCCGCGTCACGTCGAGCCCCACCATCGCGGTCGGCAGCTCGGCGCCGAGCACGATCGCCAGCGCCTCGGGGTCGCACCACGCGTTGAACTCGGCAAACGGGGTCGTGTTGCCGGGGGCGCGCAGGTTGCCGATCATCGCGACGTGCCGCGCCACTTTCTCGCGCACGAGCCCGGCGTCCCGCCGCAGCGCCAGCGCGAGCCCGGTCACGGGGCCCAGGGTCACGAGGGTGACGGGTGAGGGCTGGTCGCGCAGCAGGTCGAGCAGGGTCTTCGCGAAATCGAGCACCGTCCCGGCACTCGGCAGCTCGACGTCCCCGAGACCGGACTCGCCGTGCGTCTCGAGCGCCACCGCGAGGGCGCGCTTCAGGGGACGCCGCGCGCTCACGGCGAGCGGCATGCGGCGGCGCACGAGCCGCAGGATCTCCACGGCGTTGCGGTGGGCGTTTTCGATCGTCGTATTGCCGTAGGTGACCGACACGCCGCAGACGTCGATTTCGGGGGAGGAGAACGCCAGCAGCAGAGCCAGCGCGTCATCGATCCCGGGGTCGGTGTCGATGATGACGGGAAGCGGCGCGGTCACGGGCTCTAGGCTAGGGGACCGCTATCTCCTTGGCAATAGTCTCGCGCAGCCGCCGGAACTCCTCCGGCCCCCCGAACCCGAAGATCCGCTCCACCACGCGGCCATGCCGGTCCAGCAGCACCGAAAACGGGAGCCCGCGGTAATGGTAGGTCGCCCGCATCCGCCCCGCGCCCAGGAGAATCGGGAACGGCGGCCGGTAACGGCGCACGAACGCCAGCATCGCCGCCCGGTCCACGTCGTCGGAGATCCCGGCGATCGCGAAATCCCGCCGGTTGAACCGGCCATACAACTCCGCCATGTGGGGGAATTCCTCACGGCAGGGATCGCACCACGACGCCCAGAAGTTGACGAGCGTCACCCGGCCCGCGAAGTCGGCGAGCCGGATCGTGTCGCCCGCGGTGTCCGGAAGCGCGAACGCCGGCGCGAACGCTTCCCGTGCGCCCGGAGCAGGAGCCGTCGAGTCGGCGTAGCTCGAGGCGGCATAGGTGAGGATCCGCCCCGCCCCGTCGAGCGCGATCGTCGTGGCGGTATCGGTGAGCAGGCGCGTCTCGAGAATACGCCCCGTCGCGGCGTCGAGCACGTCCAGACGTCGCGCGGTGGCCGTCGAGTCGCGCGCGCCGAGGACGTAGAGCCGCCCTCCCTCCACGGTGAGCGCGAGGCTCGCGATCGCGAGATGCGCGAAGACGTTCTTCCCGCGGGTCTCGTACCGCGGCTCGGTCTCGTGCGGATAGAGACCGCGCCGCGCGGTCCAGCGCGCGACCCCTCCCGCGCCGTAGGCCCGAATCTCGTCCCTGGCGAACGGCGCGAAGTAGATCCCCCCGGCGGAATCGACGGCCACCGCTCCGGCGTTGACGATCCCCGCCAGGAACGGGTTGTCGGGGCTCACCGCCGTCGCGATCCCTCCCACCGGATGACCGAGCGTGTCGAGCAGCCAGAGGAGCGGCGCGGTGTCCGACTCGGCGCGCAGCAGCGGGATGAAATACGGAGAGCGCGACGCCACGACGACGCGGCCATTCGAGGCATAGAGCGACGCGAACCCCGGACTCGACCACTCGCGCACCGGGCGGCCGGCGGTGTCGAGGACCACGCCGTCCCCCAGGCGCTCGGTGACGAGGAGGTTCGCGCCGAGCCTCGTGCAGGCGACGGGCTGCGACAGCCGAGGGCTGCGGATTGCGCGGGCGAGGGCGAGGCGGCCGTCGAACACGAGCAGGCGGCCGCGGGCGGAGTCGGGGACGTAGGAGAACGCGCCGAGGCGCGCGGCGGGGAGACCCTGGTAGAAAAGCACCGCCGCCCGCGGGGAGGCGCGCCCGCACGCGGCCGCGAGCGCGGCGGCGAGCAGCGTCCCCCCGGGGGCGATCCGCATCAGGTCGCGGGGGCGATCGTCTTGATCTCGATCGAGTGCAACCCGTTCTTGAAGCGGTGGGTGCCGGTGATCTTGACCTTGGTCTCGGCAAAGGGGAGGAGTTTCGAGTTCTGCGGATCGGCGGGTTTGGAGCTCACGGCCATGTAGAGCGTGCCGTCGGACGACAGGACGGCGAGCGGCACGCCGGCCTTGGCGCAGGCTTCGGCGCACGCCTTGTGCGCGGCGCCCGTCGCGCCCATGGCGGTATAGCAGTTCACGTCGACCACGGTGCCCGTGAGGGTCATCTCACTGCCCTGTTCCTGCCCCATGGAGCCCTGAGCCGCGAGCGGCATCGCGAGCCAGGCCAGCGCGGCGACCGCGCCGAGTGTGCGCTTCAACATGCCAACCTCCTTCGAGAGGGAGTGACCTGAACGAGTGACGGAGCCGTGCGGCTCCGTGATTCGTACGCCACATCCCTGGGCTCCGGATTGCGGGTATATTGCGCTCCCATGAACCCCGCGTACAGGCAGCTGATCGATACGTTCGGCGAAGGGTGGCAGCGGGCGGACGTCGAGAAGATCGCCTCGGTTTTTACCCCGGATGCCGTGTTCGTGGAAACCCCGTTCACCCCCAAGGAGCAGGGGATCCACGCGGTCCGGGGCTACTGGCAGGATCTCCCCATGACCCAGGCGGAAACCTCGTTCCGCTCGGGGGAGATCTTCGAGGCCGGGCCCTGGTTCGCGACCGAATTCCGGGTCACCTTCCGGCGCCGCCGCAGCGGCGAGTGGGTGGACGCCCGGGGCGCCATCTTCTGCGAGACGAAAGACGGGAAGATCGCGGAGATGCGGATGTATTGGCATCGGTTTGCGGGAGGAAAAGAAGAGCCGAAACCATAAACCCAGAAAGGCGCAGGGAAAGAGACGTGACGCCCTTCTCGTTACGCCTCACTTCCCGACGTTCCCTCCCTACGCCTTCTTCTTCTGGACGTATTCCAACGCCCACTCCATGAGTTCCGCACTCCTCAGCCCGAGCCGCATCGCGGTATCAACCGCATCTTCCTGAGTGAAACCTTGTTCGAGTATCAGGTAGGGAATGATCGCCGCCGCGCTGCGGTTGCCGCTGGCGCAATGAAACATGACTTTCTTCTTCCCGGCCGCCGCCGCGAGCACGGCGCGAATACCGTCCAGCGTCTCGTCGGGGCCGCGCGAATGGCCCACCGGAATGTTGACGTACTCGAGCCCCGCCGCGCGGACGTCGTCGGGGACGCGGATCGGACGCGGCTCCATCGGGTCGCGGATGTCGAGCACGATCTCGCACCCGGCCTGCTTCAGCCGGGCGAGGTGCGCGGCGGTCGGCTGACCCCCCATCACGAGCCCCGGGAGGGGCTCGGCGGCGTTCGGGACGCCGGCGATCGCGTCGAGCAGTTGGCTCATAAGGTGCCGGGAAACATATGCGCCGCGTGAACGTGGTTCTAGCTTGGATGCTCCTCGCGGGCGCGACCGCCGCGTTGCCGGGGCGCGCGCTCGCGGGCCAGAAGGTCATTCTCGCCACCACCACGTCGACGCGCGATGCCGGGCTGCTCGACTCCCTCAT
>Ga0335085_10003304_pt1 | contig 28162 bp, 38 predicted proteins | sample Lox_Sample_45_FD_206712 | JGI IMG/M metagenome (GOLD analysis project Ga0335085, IMG submission 206712) | Soil microbial communities from Loxahatchee National Wildlife Refuge, Florida, United States - Lox_Sample_4.5 | ecosystem: Environmental > Terrestrial > Soil > Wetlands | place: USA... | reverse complement strand
GCGCTACTTCGGGTCGGTCCATGCGCAGCACCTGTTGGAGGATCCTGACGTGGTGATTCAGGGCAACCGGGTGCTTCACCTGCGCTATCGGGTGCGCCGTTGACCGATCTGAGCGGATACCGCTGACTGACAAGCGCTTAGGCGCCACTCTCCCCACGCGCTTTTCCCGTTCGAATGACGTGAGCCCCAACCGGCTCGGGTGCGGCATCCCCACGCTCAAGACGGCCCAGCTCAAAGGCCGCATTCCCTAGGTCGGTGATCCGAACGCCGCGTAACTGCCAGTCGGAAACGCACAGGGGCTGCCGTTCGCCTTCTACCCCCCTTGCACGCGAGCGCCCACTGGCTATATACTGAACCATATGGTTCAGTATAAGCCGGCCCACCTCGATGCCTCGTTCGCCGCGCTCTCGGACGCCACCCGTCGTGGCGTCCTGGAGCAGCTGGGACGCGAGAACGCCTCGATCTCAGCCCTCGCCGAGCGGTTCCGCATGACTCTGACGGGCATGAAGAAGCACGTCGGCGTGCTGGAGCAGGCTGGTCTCGTGACGACCAGGAAGGTCGGTCGCGTGCGGACTTGCCGCCTCGGCCCGCGCCGGCTGGAGGACGAGACGGCGTGGATCGAGCGCTACCGCCGGCTCTGGGACGCGCGCTTCGATCAATTGGAGCAGGTGGTCGATAACCTGAAACGCAAGGAGAAAGGCAATGGAGACCACAAGTGAGCCCACACCCATGAAGCATCGCACGACATCGGAGCGGAAGTCCCCGCGGGAGCTCGTCGTGACGCGCACGATCAACGGCCCGGCGCGCATCGTGTTCGAGGCGTGGACCAAACCCGAGCTGTTCAAGCAGTGGTGGGTCCCGAAGTCGCTCGGCTTGACGCTGCTGTCGTGCGACATGGACATTCGTCCCGGGGGCAAGTATAAGCTCGTGTTCAAGCACGGAGCCTCGGAGCCGATGGCGTTCTACGGCCGGTACACGGAAGTGACGCCGCATTCGCGGCTCGTGTGGACGAACGAAGAGGGCGGGGAAGATGGGCCGGTTACCACGGTGACGTTCCAGGACCAGGGCGGCAAGACGCTGGTGGTCCTCACCGAGCTCTATCCGTCGAAGGAAGCGCTCGATGCTGCGATCGCGTCCGGCAGCACCAGCGGGGATATGAGTGAAACGTTTGAGCAGCTGGAGGCGCTGGTCGTCACGATGAAGTAGCAAGCAATCAGGTAAGACGCCACGTTGCAGACCACTTCGCAACGTGGCGTCTTACCTAGTTCTCAACGCTACTGATCTATCGCGCCTGAGCGGGCAGGGAGTTCTGGCTGAACACTTGGCTGCACTGCAATCCTGCCGGCGTGGTCGTGACGACGAGTTTGACCCCAATCGGGCGCACCCGCCAACATGCAGGCTGCGGTAATGTCACCGGCTGGGGCTCAGGTTTCGGAAGGGAAGGGCGGTGCAGGCTACCTGGCGCGTAACGCTGCCGGTCTGCAGCTTAACCGCGTTACGTCGGGTGGCTCGGCAACTGCAGACGTGTGATCAGCGACGGAGCGCGACATGAACGTGCCGAAGCAGATCAGCGACTACTTGGCCGCTCAGCCGCAGGGAAAGCGTCGTGACCTAACAGCGCTGCACGACATGATTCTGGGGTTGATGCCAAACTGTCGGTTGTGGTTCCTGGATGGCAAGGACGAGCGCGGGCGAACGGTTTCGAACCCGAACATCGGCTATGGACGCCAGATCATGACGTATGCCGATGGGCGAACCCGAGAGTTCTATCAGATTGGCCTGAGCGCGAACACCACAGGAATCTCCGTCTACATCATGGGACTCGAAGACAAGACGTACCTGGCCGACACATACGGAAAGAACCTCGGAAAGGCGAGCGTGACGGGGTACTGCATCAAGTTCAGCACACTCCGCAACATCAACGTCGAGATTCTTAAAGCGGCAATGCGAGATGGGATTGGACAGACCACATGACATCGCGAGTGGCGGCCCGCCCCGGCGTGACGGCGGCTTGAACCAGCGCCTGGAAGCGCTCTGCGATGGCGTCTTTGCCTTCGCGCTGACGTTACCGATCATCGACGCGGTGTGAGGTGAAACGGTAGCCATCGAACTTATCGGGAGAGAGGGACCCATGCGGCGTGTCACCGGAATCGGCGGGGTCTTCTTCAAAGCCAAGGATCCCAAGCGTCTCACCGAGTGGTACCACCAGCATCTCGGCCTGAAAATCGAAGACTGGGGTGGCGTGGCCTTCAGATGGTCGGAGGACAGTCCCTCGGGCACGACCGCTTGGACTCCCTTCAAAGCAGGCACGAGCTACTTTGCGCCAAGCACCGCGCCATTCATGATCAACTACCGCGTTGCCGACTTGCACGGCCTGCTGGCAGCGCTGCGGTCCGAAGGCTGCCACGTCCAGGAACAGGTGGACGAGTCCGAATTCGGCAAGTTCGGCTGGGTCATGGATCCCGAGGGCAACAAGGTGGAGCTTTGGGAGCCGCCGAGCGGGCGATAAATGGCCCGTCATCCATCCGCCCTCTGGCGTTGCCCCCGGTGCGGCCATCGCTTTGTCACCCGGAATCTCTGGCATTCCTGCGGCCGGTATCGCGTCGCGGATCACTTCGCCGGCAAGCCGAAGCTCCTGCGTACGATCTTCCGGCGGCTGGTACGGGTCGCCCGCGGCTGCGGACCAGTCACGGTGTACGCCCAGAAGACTCGCATCGTCATCCAGGCGCGAGTGCGGTTCGCCGGTCTGGTCGTCCGCCAGCGTTCCCTGGATGCCGGCCTCTGGCTCAAGCGACGCGTGGCGCACCCGCGTCTGCAACGCGTCGAGAACCTGGGCCGGCTGGGCTACGGTGTGCACTTTCGCCTCACTTCGCCGGCCGAAATCGACCGGCAACTCGCCGCCCTGGTCCGGGAAGCCTATGACGGGGCGGTGGGTATGGCGCGCAAGGCACCCAACCGCCGGAACACATCGAACGAGAAGTAGTTACGACCAGCAACCCAGTCCTCACCCCAAGCGCCCCCCGGTCGATCGTTAGATCGCTCGCCTGGGATATCGCGCTGAACGCCACGATCCCGACCGCTCTCTACTTCGCGGCCAAGCACCTGAGGTCGGCCTCGGAGCTCACCGCCTTGCTCTGGGCCACCACGTTCCCCGTCTTGAAGAGCGCCTACGACCTGACGCGACGCCGTGAGCTCGATCCGGTCGCTCTGCTGGTCCTGCTCGGCCTCGTGACGAGCATCATCGCCGTGGTCGCGAGCGGCGACAGCCGCCTTCTGCTCATCCGCGAGTCGTTCTTTACCGGCGCATTCGGCCTCGCCTGTCTCATTTCGTTGCTGTTTCCTCGCCCCCTCATGTTCTATTTCGGCCGCTACTTCATGGCGGGACGCGACTCCAAGAAGCGCCAGGTCTTCGACGCCCGGTGGCACGATCCCGTGGGGCGCCGGGCGAACATGCTCGTCACGGTAGTCTGGGGGTTGGTCTACGTGGGTGAGTTCGTTTTCCGGGTCGCCCTGGTCTATCGTCTCCCGGCGGCGGTCGTCCTGGCGATCACCCCATTCCTGACCGGCGTCGCCACGGGCGGAACGATCATCTGGACCTTCTGGTATGCCTACCGGGTGCGCGAGCGCCTGAACGCCACCAGGCCGTCAGACGTGTAGCTTACCGCATCGCCTCCTGGGGCACCTTGCAGCGCTCCGAGGCGAAGCTCTATTTCAAGCACGAGGCAGGAGGAGAATCCGATCATGGCCGAGCGTCGCCACAACGGTTGCCCATCGTGCCACACATGGTAGGTCGGGCGGTGATCCTGTCACTCTGGCTCGCCATGCCCACCAGCGCCCGGGCCCAGCACGATTCGCTGGTCATCGACGTCCTGGGCCAGATCACTGTGCGCCGTGACCTGGCGGGGCTCCCGCGTCAGAGCCTCTCCATGGGCTTCCATGGTGGTGCCCCGCAGCGGTTCTCCGGGGTGACGCTCCAGGCGTTGCTGATGGCGGCCGGATTCCCGGGCGGCGGCGCGCACGGCGCGGGCCTGGCCCGGTACGTGGCGGTGGAGGCGAGCGACGGCTACCGCGTCGTCTTCGGCGCGGGAGAGCTGGACACGTCGCTGGTCACGGAGGTGCTGCTTCTGGCGGACAGCGTCGACGGCCGCCCGCTCGAGGCGCGGGACGGCCATTGGCGCCTCGTCGCGAGCGCCGACCGGCGCGGCGCCCGGTCGGCCCGCCTGGTCACGGCCATCCGCGTGCGGGAGGCGGGGAGTCGTGGCACTGTGCCCCCGGGCCTCGCGGACTCGTCCGCGCGCGACCTGCTGCGACTCGAGGACCAATGGGCCGTCGGGATGGTCCGGCGGGATACCGCCCTGTTCCGCCGCATGCTCGCCCTCGGCTTCGTGTATACCGAGAATGATCAGACGGTGGGCCGCGACGACGTGCTGCAGGGACTCGTCGGCACCGATACCGTCCAGGCCGCCCACAACGAAGCCATGGAGGTCCACGCTTTCGGGACGACGGCGCTCGTCACCGGGTGGCTCGTCGTCTCGGGCCACGGCGCCAAGGGACTATTCACGCGCCGCTATCGCTTTACCGATACCTGGGTCCGGCGCGGCGACGGGGGTCAATGGCAGATCGTCGGGGCCCAGGACTACCTCGTCCCGTCAAACACCAGAGGACCGTCATGACCGATCGCTCATACTCATTCAGCGGTGCCCTCCTGCTGCTCAGCGCGCTGCTGTCGGCTCCGCTCGCGGGCCAGGCGCCGACCGACACCGCCGCCGCCGTGCGCGCCGCGGATTCGGCCGAGGTCGCCTGGCTGAAACTCGTGGACCAGGGCCAGGTCGCCGAGAGCTGGAACCAGGCCGCCCTCGCGTTTCAGGCCGCCGTCACCTCCGACCAATGGCAGCAGGCGGTGAAGAACGCGCGGGGTCCCTATGAGCCGTTCGGCACCCGAGCCCAGGTTGCCGCGCGCTACACCACCACGATTCCCAATGCTCCACCCGGGCAATACGTCATCACTCAGTACCGCACGGGCGTCGCCGGTGGGGCCAGCGTTATCGAAACGGTGGTCGCGGTGCAGGACGGGAAGCGTGGCTGGCGCGTATCGGGGTACTTTATCCGGCCCGCAACCTGAGGGTATGAGGACCTGTCTTGCGAGCTACGGAGCGCGCGATGAAGACCTACCTGGCTGTCACCGGCTCTCTCTTCGGACTCCTCGGCGCCGCGCACATCTGGCGCGTCTTCGCGGAGTGGCCCCGACTGCTGCACGACTCCGGTGAGGTCATCGAGACGGCGATCGGGGTCGTCGCCGCCGGCTTGTGCGTCTGGGCGTGGCGCCTGTTTCGCGCCGCCTGACCCCGGAACGTCAATGCGTGAGAACAAGACGAAGCGGACCAAGGCGAGCCTGGGGACCTACCTGGCCGGCATCAAGGACGACGCGCGGCGCGAGGACTGCGCCGCCCTGGCCCGGCTGATGCGGCGAGCGACGAAGCAGCCGGCGCGGATGTGGGGGCCGAGTATCGTCGGGTTCGGATCGTATCGGTACCAGTACGCGAGCGGGCGCGAAGGCGAGTCCTGTCTCGTGGGGTTTTCGTCGCGCAAGAGCGACATCACCCTCTACCTCTCGTCCACGTTCCCCGGCCGGGAACAGCTGCTCCCGAAGCTCGGGAATCACCAGGCGGGTGGAGGTTGTCTCCACATTCGCCGCTTGGGCGAGGTCGATCTCAAGGTCCTGGAGCGATTGATCACGACCGCCTTCCGCGAAAAGCGGCGACGTTTCGCCAAGGGCTAGGTACCGCGTTCCGAGGATTCCCATGAACCGATCGATCTCTCTGGCCATCGTCGCGGTCCTCCTCGTGGTGGGCTGCACGCGACGCGTCGATCCGACGGTCGAGGCGCAGGCGCTGCTGCAAGTCGACCGTGCCTGGGCCGCGGCCACGGCGACCGGGAACGTCGACAGTATCCTGAGCTACTGGACCGACGACGCGCGCGTGCTCGCCACCGCGCAGCCGCCCTACGTCGGGAAGCCGGCTCTGCGCGACATGGTCACCGGGATGTTCGCCGTTCCGGGGTTCCAGATCACCTGGACTCCGCAGAAGGCCGTGGTCTCTTCCTCGGGCGACCTGGGCTATACGACCGGAGAGAACGCCATTACCGCACCCGACGCGGCCGGTCGCCTGACTCGCACCGTGGGGCGCTACCTCACGGTGTGGCGCAAGGGCCCGGACGGGAAGTGGCGCTGCGTCGAAGACATCTCGAATCCGGGACCGCCACCCACTCCCGCCCCGGCGGGCTGACGCCAGCGCCCATGCGTACGCGCATTTCCAGCGGCAGCCCCTACGAGCCCAAGGTCGGGATCTCGCGTGCGGTCCGCGCCGGTGCGTTCGTGTCGGTGTCGGGAACCGCTCCCCTGGGTCCCGATGGCCGAACCGTCAGCCCGGGCGATGCGGGCGCCCAGGCTCGGCGCTGCCTCGAGATCATCGCCGCTGCACTCGAGCAGGCGGGCGCATCCCTGCGGCACGTGGTTCGCACCCGGATGCTGCTCACCCGTATCGAAGACTGGCAGGCGGTCGCCGCAGTGCACGGTGAGTTCTTCGGCGCGATCCGGCCCGCCAACACGATCCTGCAGGTCGTCCGGTTCATCGATCCGGCCTGGCTGGTGGAGCTCGAAGCCGACGCAGTGATCGATGACGCGCCCCCAGACCGGGCATGAGCCGCTATCTCGAGAGCACGCTGTTCCGCGTCGGACTCGTACTGCTCGTGGTCGGCTCGGGACCGCTCCTGGCCATCATGCTCGTGGCGAAGCTCGGCTTCACCGCCGATCCCAACCCGAATCCCGTATTTTGCGGCATCCTGGCCGGGCTCACCTTCTGGCCCGCGCTCATCCTCCTGGCGCTCGCCGTGTGGCGGGTACGGCGCGGCGGTGACGCCGGACGCGCGTAGCGACCACGGAAAGAGCCTGTGCCCACTCCCATATCGCATGCCGCGGTCGGCGCGGCGATCGCGGCCTGGACCGAGCCCCCGACCCCCTCGCGGCGTATCTGGCTCGCCGCCGTGGCCTGCGCCGCCCTCCCGGATATCGACTGGCCGATGCCGATGGCTTCGACCTCGCTCTTTGGCCACCGGGCGATCACCCATTCGCTGATCTTCGCGATCGCGGCCGCGGTGGCGGCCACGCTGCTCGTTTTCCCCGGTCCGGCATGGAAACCGCTCCGTCCCCGTATCTTCCTCACCTTGGGACTGGGCTTGCTCTCACACAGTCTCCTCGACATGCTGTCGACCTACTCCTACGGCGTCGAGGTGCTGGCGCCGTTCAGCCAGCAGCGGTTGCGCTTCCCGTGGACCCCGCTCGGTGGGCATGGGGGAATCCCCGGCCAGTTGCGCCAGGAGGCGGTCGTCGTCTTTCTCCCCGCCGTGGTACTCGCCTGGCTCGGTTTCAAACTGCGCCGTCCGGCCATTGACGGCTCGCGTATGCTCGATCGATGACCAAACCGGTCCTCCTCGCCGTCGACGACGATCCCGAAGTCCTGAACGCCATCGAGCGTGACCTGCGCCAGCACTTCCGTGCGGACTACCGCGTGGTGAAGGCTGCCTCCGGTGTGCAGGCGCTCGAGACGGTGCGGCAGCTGAAGGAGCGCGGGGCCCCGGTGGCGCTGTTCCTCGTGGACGAGCGGATGCCGCACATGACGGGGACCCAGTTCCTGAAGGAAGCGATCAAGCTCTACCCCGACGCCCGCCGTGTCCTGCTCACCGCCTACGCCGACACCGAGACGGCGATCACGGCGATCAACGAGATCGGCCTCGACCACTACCTCCTCAAACCCTGGGAGCCGCCGACCGAGCGGCTCTATCCGGTGCTCGAGGATCTCCTTTCCGACTGGTTCGCCCGCGCCCGACCCGCGTTCGACGGGATCCGGGTCGCCGGTCACTCTTCCTCCCCGGCCAGCTTCGCCGTGAAGGATTTTCTCGCCGCGAATCAGGTCCCCTACCAGTGGCTCGACATGGAAAACGACGCCACGGTGCGCGAGCTGTTGTCGGGTGCGGGCGGTGGCGCGGCGCGCCTCCCCGTGGTCTTCTTTCCCGACGGCACCACCCTCGTCCAGCCGACCACGCGCCAGCTGGCCGAAAAACTCGGCATGCAGACCCGGGCCCAGAAACCGTTCTACGATCTCATCGTCGTGGGCGGGGGACCGGCGGGGCTGGCCGCCGCGGTGTACGGCGCGTCGGAAGGGCTGCGCACCATTCTCGTCGAGCGGAGCGCCCCCGGGGGGCAGGCGGGGACGAGCTCGAACATCGAGAACTACCTCGGCTTCCCGGGCGGCGTCACCGGTGCCGACCTGGCGCGCCGCGCCGCCACCCAGGCCAAGCGCTTCGGCGCCGAGATCATCACCGTCCAGGAGGTCGTGAAAATCGAGCGCGAAGACCCCTACCGCCGGGTGGTACTGTCCGACGGCACGTCGCTCCAGGGATACGCGGTGCTCGTGGCCCCAGGGATGGAGGTGCGGCGACTCGAGATCCCGGGGCTGGAGCCGCTCGTGGGCGCGGGGGTGTACTACGGCGCCGCCCGCACCGAAGCGGCGACCTACCGCGGCCAGGACGTGGCGATCGTGGGCGGCGCCAACTCGGCGGGGCAGGGGGCGCTCTTCTTCTCACGGCACGCCCGCAAGGTGACCCTGCTGGTGCGCGGGTCCTCGCTCGCCGCCGGGATGTCGCGCTATCTCGTGGATCGCATCGCCGAGACGCCGAATATCGAGGTCCGGCTCGACACGAGCGTCGCGGCGGTGCGCGGCGACGGGCACCTGGAGGCGGTGACGATCATCGAGGGGCCGGGTCGGGAGCGGCGCGAGCTGCCGGTCGCGGCGCTTTTCATTTTCATCGGCACCGCGCCCCGCACCGAAGCCTGCGGCGATCTCGTGCTCCGGGACGAGCAGGGCTTCGTCCTCACCGGGCGCGACGTGCTGGTCGACGGGCACCATCCCCCGGGCTGGACCGCCGCCCGTGATCCCCTCCCGTTCGAAACCAGCGTGCCCGGGATCTTCTGCGCCGGCGACGCCCGTCACGGGTCGAGCAAGCGCGTCGCCGCAGCGGTAGGCGAAGGCTCGGCGACGGTGAGCATGATCCACCAGTACCTGGGGACGGTGTAGGCCATGGCTGATCTCTTGGAACGGCTCGCCGCCCACCGCACCATCGGCACCGCCCCACGCGAGGAGCTGGAGTGGCTCGTCCGTCACGGGACGATCAAGTCCTACCACGCCGGTGACGTGGTGTCGCGCAAAGGGGAGGCCGTCGCGGGGCTGCACGTGATCCTGAAGGGGCGCATGTCGCACCTCACGAATCCGGGAGGCGTCTGGCGCAAGGTCATGGATTGGCGCGAAGGGGAGGTCACCGGTCAGCTCCCCTACTCCCGGATGACGGCCTCCCCGGGCAACACGGTGATCGAGGAGGAGTCGGAAACACTCTTCATCGACCGCAAGGACCTGGACGCGATGCCGACCGCCTGCCCGCACATCACGGCGACGCTCGTCCACGTGATGCTCGACCGGGCCCGCGCCTTCACGTCGAGCGATCTGCAGCTTGACAAGATGGCCTCGCTCGGCAAGCTGGCGGCCGGGCTGGCGCACGAACTGAACAACCCCGCCTCGGCGGCGGCGCGGAGCGCCCGGCTCGTGACCGAGGCGCTCGTCGAATCCGATACCGCCTCCCGCGATCTCGGCGCGGCCCGGCTCGAACCGGAGGAGGCCGCCCTGGTCGAGCGAGTCCGCGCCGTCTGCATTGCCGCCCCCGCGACCAGCGTCCGCACGCCGCTCGAGCGCGCCGATCGCGAGGAGGCGATCGCCGGCTGGCTCGCGTCACATCAGGTCGACGAGACGTTCGCCGCGGCCCTGGCCGAAACGGATCTGACGCCGCCGCTGCTCGACGAGCTCGCGGCCAGCCTGCGTGGAGATAAGCTGCGCGCGGCGCTCCGCTGGGTCGCGGCGGGGTGCACGATCCGCGGGCTCGCGCGCGACATCGAGCGGGCCGCTTCGCGGGTCCACGCCCTGGTCAGCGCGGTGAAGGGCTTCACCTACATGGATCACGCAACGACGCCCGAGCCGGTGGACGTCGGCAAGGGACTCGCCGATACCCTCGCCGTCCTGGCGTCCAAGGCGCGCGGAAAGGCCGTGGCGCTGAGCGTCACCGCCCCGCCCGACCTCCCGCGGGTCCGCGGTTTCGGCGGCGAGCTGAATCAGGTGTGGGCGAATCTCGTCGACAACGCCCTCGATGCCGTCGCGGACGGGGGGAAGGTGACCGTGGCGGCCCGCGCCGAAGGCGGACGCGTGGTCGTCAGGGTTGCCGACGACGGCCCGGGCATTCCACCCGAGATTCGCGACCGCATCTTCGATCCGTTCTTCACCACCAAACCCGTCGGGCAGGGCACGGGGCTGGGACTCGACATCGTGCGACGGCTCGTCGACCGCAACGAGGGGCTGCTGGAGCTCGAGTCCGAGCCCGGGCACACCGAGTTCCGGGTCACCCTGCCCGTCGTCCAGGCCGCAGGCTAAAAGGAGAGAATCATGAACCCACGCTCGTCACGGCTGCACCCACGGATCCGTCTTCTCACGCTCGGTGGCGTCTTCCTCCTCGCCGCCGCCCACGGGATCGCGCCGGCGCCATCCCCAGGTGCCCTGGCGGGGCTCGTCTGGCGCAATATCGGCCCGTTCAGGGCGGGCCGCGTGGCCTCGGTGACTGGGGCGATCGGCGAGCCCGGCGTGTTCTATGCCGGGATGCCGGCCGCGGGGATCTGGAAGACCACCAACGCGGGCGCTACCTGGACACCGGTGTTCGATTCGATCAGCGACGTGTCGTCGGTCGGGGCGATCGAGGTCGCCCCTTCGGACACGAACGTCATCTACGCCGGGACCGGCGACATGATCACCGGCGGGTCGATCAACGAGGGAAACGGGGTCTACAAGTCCGCCGACGCCGGGCGGACCTGGCGCCACCTGGGCCTCGACTCGACGAAGCAGATCCCCTCGATCCTGGTCGACCCCAGGGATCCCGCGCTGGTGCTCGTCGCGGCGCAGGGGAACATCCATGTGAAGTCGGGGGCGCGGGGCGTGTTCCGGAGCAGCGACGGCGGCGCCACCTGGACGCGCACGCTCTTCGTCGACGATTCGAGCGGCGTCGAGAAGCTCGCCTGGGCCTTCGACCAGCCGGGGGTCGTCTTCGCGGTGACGGTCCGCCACTTCGTGAACCCCAACGCCGCCCGCGCCCGCGGGTTCGGCGGCGGTCCCGGCGGAACCCGCCTGTACAAGTCTCAGGACGAGGGCCTCACCTGGCAGGAGGTGACGGGGGGCAACCTCCCGCCGCTCTCGGGGAGGATGTCGGTCGCCGTGGCGATGCACACCCAGGCCCAGCGCGTCTTCCTGATCGGCAATGCCGGGCTCTACCGCTCTGACGATGGCGGCGCCACCTGGCGCCAGATGGATTCGACGGACACGCGGATCCGCAACGGGCAGGGGGGCTACAACTGCGGCGTGTACGTGAGCCCCACGAATCCGGATCTCGTCTACACGATCAACACGTCGAGCTATGTCTCGACCGACGGCGGCAACACCTTCACCGGGTTCAAGGGCGCCCCCGGGGGCGACGATCCCCAGCAGCTCTGGATCGATCCGACCAACGGACAGCGCATGCTGCTCGGCATGGACCAGGGAGCGACCGTGACGCTCGACGGCGGCCGTACCTGGAGCCTCTGGTACAACCAGTCGACCGCCCAGGTCTATCACGTCGCCACCGACAACTCCTGGCCCTACTGGGTCTACGCGCCGCAACAGGATGCCGGCGCGGTGCGGGTGCGGAGCCGGGGCAATTACGGCGCGGTGACCCCGCTCGATTGGAGCCCGGTCGGGACCTGGGAGTGGGGGACGCTGGCTCCCGATCCCCGGACCCCCGACGTCGTCTATGCCACGGGTTCTGGAGTCGTGCGGCTCTCCTATCCGAGCGAACAGACGATCAACGTCGGCCCCGGCGTGGACCCCGACGCCCGGCTGCGCAGCACGTCCAACAATCCGATCGTGTTCGCGCCCTGGAACCCCCGGCAGCTCTACGCGGGGTTCCAGTATCTCATGGGCACGACCGACGGCGGGATGCATTGGACTCGCCTGAGCCCCGACCTGGGCTTCGCCAAGGGCGTGACGCCGCCGCCGGATACGGCGCCGCCGCCGCGCAACGGGCCCCGCGCGGGAACAATCGACGCCATCGCGCCCTCCACGGCGGCGTCGGGCACGATCTGGGTCGGTACCGACAACGGCCTCTTGAAGCTCACCCGCGACTTCGGGCGGACCTGGGCCGACGTCTCGATCCCTTCGCTTCCCGATAGCGATCTGTCGGACGTCTCCGCCATCGACGGCTCCCATCAGAATCCGGGTGAGGCGTACGTCGCGATCGACGCGCACCGGGCGGGAGACTACCTGCCGCTGCTCTATCGCACCCGCGATTTCGGCAAGACGTGGACGAAGATCGTGAGCGGCCTCCCGACCGGGGAGCCATCCGGCAGCTTCGCCCGCGTGATCCGCGCCGATCCCGTGCGCGCGGGGCTGCTGTTCGCGGGCACCGAATCGGCGATGTACGTCTCTTTCGACGACGGGGACACCTGGCAGTCGCTGCGTCTCAATCTTCCGAACACTTCCTTCCGCGACGCTACGATCAAGGGGAACGACCTCGTGGTGGGGACCTACGGACGGGGGATCTGGATCCTCGACGACATCTCCCCGCTGCGGCAGCTCAAGCCGGAGATGGCGGGCGAGCCGGCTCATCTCTTCGCGCCGGCGCCGGCGATCCGCGTGCGCCGCAACGTGAACCAGGACACCCCATTCCCGCCCGAGGTGCCGAGCGCGCTGAACCCACCGCCGGGAGCCCTCATCTATTACGCGCTCGCCGCGGCACCGGCAGGGGAGATCACCCTGGACGTGCTCGATCAGGCGGGGAAGGTGGTGCGGCACCTCTCGAGCACGCCGGAAGCGCCGGTCGAGGAAGCCGCCCGCCCGCCGCACCCGAATTTCTGGGTGGCGCCGCCGGTGGCGCTACCCGCGGCGGCGGGCCTGAACCGGATCAACTGGGACGTCCGGTATGATCCGCCCCCGGCGTTCCATCACTCGTTCGACATCAACGCCAATCCCGGCCTCACGCCGCCGTCCCCCGAAGGGCCGCTGGCGCCTCCCGGGGACTACACGGTGCGCCTCACGGTGAACGGGCGGAGCTTCACGCAGCCGCTCACGGTCACGAATGACCCGCGCGCGCCCGCCACGGCGGCCGATCTCGCGGCGCAGCATGCACTCCAGATGAAGACCTACGCGGGGATCCGCCTTGCCTGGGACGGCTACGAGCAGGCGCTGGCATTGAAGCGCGCGGTGGCGGATGCCGCGGGCGCGGAGGCGGCGCCCGAGATCGGCACGGCCGTGAAGGGGTTCGACGCGAAACTCGATTCACTCGCTGGAAATCCGAATCCCGCCGGAGGACGCGGGTTTTTCCGGGGCCGCGGGGGGCCGGCGGCGCCTCCCACCTTCGTGGAGGTGAGCGGGACCCTGGTGCGGCTGCTCAGCACCATGGAGCCCGGGGACCTGGCGCCCACCGACGCCATGACCCGGGCCTACGCGAGCGGGTGCAAGCAGCTCGCGACCGTCGTCGCGAACTGGAAGGCCTTCGGCGAGAAGGAGCTCGGGGACTTGAATACGGCGCTGACGGCGCACGGCCTCAAGGCGGTCGCCGCGCCCGCGCCGGCGCTCGCCGCTCCCGTTTGCGCCGGCGGCACCGGTGGCCGGGCGGGGCCGGCAGCCCCGGCGCGGGCCAATGCGCCGGAGGCGGCCGAGGAGGAAGCAAGCTCGGACGAGCCCTGATTCGCGGGGCTAGCGCTGCTCCGGGATCCGCACCATGGGGGGGCGCAGGAGGTCGGTGGCGTCGCCGATGATACAGCAACTGGGGAAGGGCACGCCGACGCGCGTGATGATGACGTCCCGCGCCATGGCGTCCGCCGGGAGGGTATAGCGACGGTGGGTGAGCACCGCCGCGCCCGGCCCCAGGAGCACGGCGAATTCGGAATCGGCCGGGCCGCGTACGCCAGCGTAGCGCTGGCCGTGGGCATCGCGCACGAACGCTTCGACGCCCCGCTCGCGCTGGTTCACCGCGCGGGCGCGGGAGGACACGCGGAAGATCACTTCGTAGCCATGGACGGTGTCGTGGGAGACAGGCTGGACGCTGGTCACGGCGATGCACCAGTCATCGGCGCAGAGGTCCTCGCCGAGGGCCAGAATCCGGCCCGGGGAGCGGAACGCCACCCCCCAGACCACGCCGAGATACACCACCGCGCCCAGGACGACGCGTTTCACGATACTCCCCGCGCGCGGGCCATTGCCCCGGAGCGCGGTGGCCGCGGCGAAGGCGAGGCTCGCCACCGCCGTCAGAAACAACAGAATGAAGAGCAGGTCGTAGAGGGTCATAGCTCCACTTGGCCAAGTCCTTGGGAGTACAAGTATGACACCGGTGAGATCGCGCCAACAGCGCCCTGATCGAGCCGCCCGGGAAGTCCGGCGCTACTTCGCCGCCGCCCCGCCGCAAGCGCGTCAGGGACTACGGACGCTGCGTGCCGCCATCCACGCCGCCGCACCGGGGGCGGTCGAGACGTTCAGTTATCGCATCCCGGCCTACAGGCTCCACGGCCGGATTCTCGTGTGGTACGCCGCCTTCCGGGGGCATTGGAGTCTCTATCCGATCGGCGGGGCGATCCGCCGGGCGCACGCCGCCGCCCTCAAGGGCTATGCGACCGCCAAGGGAACGGTCCGATTTCCGTTCACGAGGCGGATACCGGTGACGCTGGTCAAGCGGCTGGTCAAAGCCCGCGTCGCCGAGTTGCAGAGGCGTCCGTGAGTGGATTGCGATCGGGTGTATGTTCGCCGGGTGGAGGGGGAGGGGGGTCGCTGGCAGCTCATCACGCATCACTCGACCGGGGAATACGCCAGACCGCCGGGGCCGTAACCGTGGATCGTCCTTCAACGGAGAGAGCGCCATGCTCCTGATTCGCGAAGTGATGTACTGCAAGCCGGGCAAGGTCCGCCCTTTGGTCGAGAAATTCCTGGCCATGGCGAAGCTCAGTCCCAAGCTCGGGATGCCAAAAATGCGGGTCATGACCGACGTCTGCACCGACCGCTACTGGACGCTGGTCGCCGAAATGGAAGTCGCGAGCCTTGCCGAGTTCGAGCGGATGATGCAGGGCGGGCCGGGCGGGGGCCAGAGCGACGAGGCGATGCAGGAGATGGAGAACCTCATGAAGGGGTACCACGACTTCGTGGACTACGGCCGGCGCGAGGTCTACAAGATCGAAGGGTGAGTCCGAGAGAGCGCCATGCCATCCAACGGCTGTTCGTGGCGGCGAGCATGACCAGGGTGGCGCGGAGCGTCTCCGCGATTCGCATTTCCGTGATCGCGTGCTGCGTCGGGGCGACCGCCTATTTCATCTGGCGCACGGGACAGGCCCGCGAACAAGCCGACCTGGAGCGCTGCCGCGCCCGCTACGCCGCGGCCCGGACCTGGAGCGACACCCTGCAGGCGGACACGGCGCCGCTCCCGAGCCCCGGCAGCCGCGTCGAGCTGTGGCACCGCTGCGGCCCGTTCCGCCACGCGGGCCGCCTGTGACCCGGCGAGTGTATTGCACACGAGCCACCATCGGATTCCAAGAGAGGTCCCGCATGATCGGCCCTACGAGATTCGCCGTCCTCGTCCTTGCCTTCGGCGCCGCGCCCCTCGCGGCCCAGCACGTGTGCCCCGTGCTGACGAGCGCCCAGGTGGCGCCCCTGCTCGGGAACGGGGCGACCCCCAAGGAATCCGGTTCCGGCATGGTGTGCACCTGGACCGCCCCGAACGGCCTGCGATCGCTGCAGGTGACCGTCGCGCCGGCGACGGAACAGACCCGGTCGCACTTCGACATGATGTACGCGAAACCGGGGAAGACCGCGATGGGCGAGCTGCGCCAGGAGACGGGGCTCGGTGAGCGCGCCGTGAGCCTCACCACCGCGAGCGGCATCAATTTCCAGGTGGTCCAGGGTCCGCATCTCCTCACATTCGCCTATGCCAACAAGACCGGGGCCCCGACCGCCAACGACCACCACACCCTCCGGGCTATCGCCGCCCGGGTCGTCGGCGCGTTCTGAACGGCCGGGGCGGGGTGCGCGACCGGCGGTGGGTCGGCCCGCCGGGTGGACCGGGCAGCATCTTCCAGCGCGGGAGCGCGGGGTTCACTCCGTGATCGATTGGCGGCGACTCGTTTCCGGGACGCTCGTGGCGGTGCCGTTGACCGCCGGCACCGCGCACGCACAGGTAACGGATTCGAGCCGCGGCACGCCGCCGTCGGTCTACATCGAGGAGCTCACTTGGCCCGAAATCCGCGATGCGCTCCAGGCCGGCCGGACCACGGCCTTGATCTACGTCGGTAGCACCGAGCAGAGTGGTCCGCACATGGTCCTGGGCAAGCACACGTTCCGCGCCCACTACCTTGCGGGCGCAATCGCCCTCGCGCTGGGGAACGCGCTCGTTTACCCGGTCCTGCCGTTCGCCCTGACGGGCGATGTCGCCACCAAGACCGAGCACATGCGGTTTCCCGGGTCGGTCTCGCTCACCGGCCCGACGTTCCAGGCCGTCGTCCAGGAAGTGGCCCGGAGCGCCGTCGCCGCCGGATTCCGCGAGGTCTACATCATGGGCGATCACGGCGGGGGACAGGCCGAGCTGAAGCGGGCGGCGGCCGCCGTGCAAGCCGAGGTGCGGGTGCGAGGGGTCCGCGTCGCCTACCTCGCCGACATCTACTATCGGGCGACCGCGCAGATGCAGGCCTACTGCCGCGCGCACGGGATACCGATCGGCAGCCACGCCGGCGCCGAGGACACCGGGATGCTGATGGCCATCGATTCGACGCACCGCTGGATCCGGCGGGACAAGCTCGTCGCGAGCGACAGTGCCCCGTTCGCGGTGACGGGCGTCAGTGGCGACGCGACGCGGGCCACCCCGGAGCTGGGAAGGATCTTCCTCGATTACAAGATCCAGGACGCGGTCGCCGAGATCCGGGCGATCCGCGCCGCGCCCAGCCCCGGGCCTTGATGGCGGCCCCGGGGGACCGCACCTTACCGTCCGCCACTGACCCACATCGACCAGGCCAGGACGACCATGTGTCGCAACAGCCAGCGCCTGCGGCTTCGCGATCGCGCGCCGAGCGACGCGTAGGGATGCGCCTTTGGACCCTGCATCCGCGCCACCTCGACGCCCGAGGGCTCGTCGCGCTGTGGCGTGAAGGGTTGCTGGCGCGCGCGGTCCTGCGCGGCCGCACCCGCGGGTATCGCCGGCACCCGCAGCTCGAGCGGTTCCGGGCGCAGGCGCGGCCGGTCGCCGCCATCAATACCTACCTCGCGGGGGTCCTGGCCGAGGCGCGCCGTCGCGGGTACCGCTTCGACGCTCGGTTGGTCCGGGGACCGCGCATCAGCGGAGGCCGGATCCGCGTCACCACGGGCCAGCTCCAGTACGAGTGGTCGCATCTTTTGCGCAAGCTGCGGGCGCGTTCCCCCGCGATGTATCGCGCGGCGAGAGGCCTCACGCCCCGCGCCCACGGGCTGTTCCGGCTCACCCCTGGGCCCGTGGCTCTCTGGGAAGTCCGGTCTCGCGGTGGGCGCGCCCGGTGATCACCGGTGCGGAAGCCCTTGCGCGTCTGCGGGAAGGGAACGCCCGCTTTGTGGCGAACCTGCACGAGCCCGCCGTCGTGCTGGACGAAGCCCGCCGCTCGGCGCTCGTGGCGGGGCAGCAGCCCTTCGCGATCATCCTGGGGTGCTCGGATTCCCGGGTCCCCGCCGAGATCGTGTTCGGCCAGGGGTTCGGGGACCTGTTCGTTATCCGCGTCGCCGGCAACATCGTGGCGCCCTCGCTCGTGGGGAGCGTGGAGTTCGCGGCCGCCCTGTTCGGGACCCGCCTCGCCGTGGTGCTCGGGCACACCCGGTGCGGGGCGGTGCAGGCGACCCTGGACGAGCTGCAGCACGGCCGGGCGCACCAGTCCCCGAACCTGCGGGACATCGTCGACCGGATCCGGCCCGTGATCGAGCCACTCGTCGCGGGTGGCCGGCTCGCCCCCGACGCCTTGTTGGCGGAAGCGGTGCGGGCCAATATCCGAGCATCGGTCAACCAGTTGCGACACGGCTCGCGCATTCTCGAGGATCTCGTGCGGCGCGACGGGCTGCTGATCGTCGGCGCCGAGTATTGTCTCGAGAGCGGCGTGGTGGAGTTTCTCGAACCGCCGCCGGCCTGATCGCACCCATGACCGTCACCTCTCAGGGAGGAATGCCGATGCGCCGTTCGGAGGTTCTCCGCGGAGTGATCGCGGCCCTGCTCCTCGCCATCCCCGTCTCCGCCCAGGTGACTCTCATTCCCCACGGCACGCCCGCTGCGGTGACCGAGGCGTTGAAGGCCACGTTCGTGCCCCAGGGGTTTCAGGCCGGCAAGTCCGATGACAAGGGCGCGCTGTTCACCCTCGACAAGGGCAACATCACTCAGAACTCCCCGAACGGGATACAGGTGGTCCACCTGACGGTGGAAATCCAAGCTCACTACAGGAAGAAGACCGAGGGTCTCGAAGCGAGTCTCACGGAAGAGGTCGTGGGGACGACCCGCGATCAGGAGATGCGCAACCCCGTGGTGAATCGCACAGAGACGGACAATCTCCAGAAGCTCCTGGACGGCATCCGCACCGATATCGAGGCCAAGACCAAGCCCGCGGATTCGACCGCCAAGCGGGATTCGAGTGGACACTGACGCCGTCCTGCGGCAGCACCTGGTCCGGCTGCTCGGCTGGCACGACGCGCACGCCGATTTCGACTCGGTCGTCGCGGGCATTCCTCCCGAGCTGCGCGGCGTGGTCCCCGCCGGACTGCCGTATTCACCCTGGCAGCTCCTCGAGCACATCCGCCTGGCGCAGGCCGACATTCTCGACTTCTGCCGCAACCCCGACTACCGGGAACAGCGCTGGCCGGACGATTATTGGCCCAAGGCCCCCGCGCCTCCCCGGGCCGGTGACTGGGAGGCGAGCGTCACCGCTTATAAGCGGGATCGCGAGGAGCTGACCCGAATGATCAAGGACCCGAAGGTCGACCTGTTCGCAAGAGTCCCCGCGGGGGAGGGTCAGACGTTCCTGCGCGAGTTCCTGCTCGCGGCCGACCACACCGCCTATCACGTCGGACAGGTCGTGGCCCTGCGGCGGCTGCAGGGCGACTGGCCCACCTGAACTTCCGGAGACACCCATGGCCCTTTCAGGAACCACGTCGGGAATGATCCGGCAGCTCGCGCGCTACGAAGTGCGCCCCGAGTCGCTGCCGCGCTGTCTCGCCGCCATCCAGGAATTCGTGGCCTACGTCCGAGCCCACGAGCCTGGCACGCTGCGCTACGAAGTGTGGCAGGAACCCGATCACCCCACGCGCTTCGCGCACCTCTTCGTCTTCCGCGATGCCGCCGCCGATCGCGCGCACTCCGAGTCGGCCGAAGTGAAACAATTCGCCGGGATCCTCTACCCGGAGTGTCTCGCTCCGGTCGAGTTCACCGACTACACGCAGATCGCGGCTAACGTGGAGCTGCCGGCGCGGGCCTCCATGACGATCGCCGCGGGGATGCTGCCCGAATTCGATCAGGAAATGAAGACGACCCGCCGCGTCCTGGAGCGGGTGCCGGGGGACCGGGGACAATGGCGACCGCACCCGAAATCCTTCCCCCTCGGCCACCTGGCGCAGCTCGTCTCCTGGATGCCGGGGTGGATCGCCAACACCCTGCGAAAGACGAGTCTCGACATCGGCGCCGCGCCCAAGTACAGCTTCGAGGCGACCGACACGCTGCTCCGCGGGTTCGACGACAACGTGACGGCCGCGCGGAAGGGCTTCGAGACAACGGCGGATGCCGACTGGATGGTGACCTGGTCGCTCATGCACACCGGGCGCACGCTGTTCAGCGCGCCGCGCGGGGTGGTGGTGCGGCAGCATATCAGTCACCTGATTCACCATCGCGCTCAGCTCGGCGTGTACCTGCGCCTGCTCGACGTGCCGGTGCCCGCGATGTACGGTCCCACCGCGGATGAACGGACCTTCGAGCTTCCGTCGTCGTGAAGCACATCGCCCTGCTGCGAGCGGTGAACGTGGGGGCGCATCAGATGGTCGCCATGGCGGACTTGCGCGCGCTGCTCACCCGGCTCGGTTTCGATGAGCCGCAGTCGCTGCTGCAGAGCGGCAATCTGGTGTTCGGGGCGGCGGGGCCCAGTGCCCGGGCCCTGGAGCTGCGGCTCGAATCCGCCGCGCGCACGCGGCTCGGACTCGATACGCCGTGGTATGTCCGCACCGGGGCGGAGTGGCGGTCCGTCATCACGCAAAATCCCTTCCGGCGCGAAGCCGACCGCGATCCCGGCCACCTCCACGTCATGTTCCTGAAACGAACCCCGGAGCGCGCCAGGGTCGCGGCGCTGCAGGCCGCCATCACCGGTCCCGAACTCGTCCGCGCCGGGGTCCGGCATCTCTACATCACCTATCCGGACGGCGCGGGACGGTCCCGGCTCACCAACGCGGTGATCGAGCGGGCCATCGGTATCACGGGGACGGCCCGGAACTGGAACACCGTGCAGAAGCTCCATGCGCTCGTGAAAGGCTGAGCGCGGGGGGTGCCCTGGCGGCTTGTCCCCACCGGGCCCACCCCGCAACTTTCCCGTCGTCCCCTACCAGACCTCAGAGTTCCCATGCCCAAGACCGCCGCCCCCGAGAAGATGAAGACCAAGACCTACGACAAGGAGCTGCGCAAACTGCAGGCCGAGCTGTGCAAGCTCCAGGAGTGGGTCAAGCACAAGGGCCTGCGCGCCATGATCATCTTCGAGGGCCGGGATGCGGCGGGGAAGGGCGGCACGATCAAGGCCATCACGGAGCGGGTGAGTCCCCGGGTGTTCCGGGTCGTCGCGCTCCCCGCGCCGTCGGACCGCGAGAAGAGCCAGATGTACCTGCAGCGCTACATGGCGCATTTCCCGGCCGCGGGCGAGATCGTGATTTTCGACCGCAGCTGGTACAACCGGGCCGGGGTGGAGTACGTCATGGGCTTCTGCACCAAGGAGCAGCATCGCGAATTCCTGAAGCGCTGCCCCGAGATCGAGAACTACATCGTCGAAGCCGGGATTCATCTCATCAAGGTCTGGCTCGAAGTGTCGGACGAGGAGCAGAAGCGCCGGTTCGAAGCACGGGTCGACGACCCGCTGCGCCAGTGGAAGCTCAGCCCGATGGACCTCCCGTCGCGCGCCAAGTGGTTCGAGTACTCGCACGCCCGCGACATGATGCTCGAGGCGACGGACACGAAGCACGCTCCCTGGTACATCCTCCGCTCCGACGACAAGAAGCGCGCCCGGCTGAACTGCATCCGCCATATCCTCGATCAGATTCCCTACAAGTCGGCGCCGCGGGCGCAGGTGAAGCTCCCCAAGCGCTCGATGAAAGGCGCCTACGACGATCAGGCGTCGATCCGGCACCGGAAGTTCGTCCGCGAGCGGTACTAACCGAACGGAGGCGACCCCATGACCGCCCTCTTGAGCTTGTGGCTCCCGATCCTCGTGTCCGCCGTCATCGTGTTCATCGTCAGCTCGCTGATTCACATGGTGCTGCCGTGGCACAAGGGCGATTATCCCAAAATGCCGAAGGAAGACCAGTTCATGGACGCGCTGCGCCCCCTCACCATCCCCCCGGGGGACTACATGGTGCCGCGACCGGCAAGCCAGCAGGATATGAAATCGCCGGAGTTCGCGGACAAGCTGCGCAAGGGCCCCGTGATGGTCGTGACCGTGCTCCCCAACGGGCCGATGCCGATGGGCTCGAACCTGGTCCAGTGGTTCTGTTTCAGCGTCGTCATCGGGATCTTCGCCGCCTACGTCGCGGGGCGGGCGCTCTCTCACGGGGCGCCTTACCTGTCCGTGTTCCGGTTCACCGGTGTGACGGCGTTCGCCTGCTACAGCGTGGCCCTGTGGCCGATGTCGATCTGGTACCGCCGCGCCTGGTCGCTCACCATCAAGGCCACGGTCGACGGGCTGGTCTACGCGCTCCTCACCGCCGGGACCTTCGGGTGGCTGTGGCCGAAGTGACGGCGAAGCCCTCCGTGGGGCAGCGGGCGCGGCGCACCCTCACGCTCACCTCCGAACACGTCGCGGCGTTCGCGGCGATCACCGGCGACCGGAATCCGCTGCACTTCGACCCGCAGTTCGTGGCCGGCACGCGGTTCCAGCGGCTCATCGTGCAGGGCGGCCTCACGACGGGGCTGCTCCACGCCCTCGTCGCCATGGACCTCCCGGGTCCCGGAACCGTCTTCCTGAGCCAGAACTGGCGGTTCACGGCGCCCGTCTACATCGGCGATACGATCACCGCAGAGGCCGAGGTGGCCAGCGTACACCCGACCAAGCCGGTCACCGAGCTGCGGATCAAGGTCACGCGGCAGACCGGGGAAGTCGTGCTCGAAGGAGACGCCTGGTGCTACACCGCCGCTCCGTCCTGACGTGGGCGGGGCTCGCCGTGGCGGCGCTCCCCGCGGCGTGCAGCCACTCCTGGTACGGCGCCTCCGACATGAACTGGAACGAACGGGGGCGGGGCGCCTACGACGTGCCGATCCGGTTTACAGTGGATTCCAGCAAGATCCTCCCCGGCGCCATCGGCTGCCCCGCGATGATGTACGATCCCCGCGACCACCACGGGATCCGGCTCACCCAATCGGGGAAGGACGACGCCGGCCATTCTCGCGGCGATTACGAAGTGGCGCCTCCCGGACGCTACGGCGTGCGTCCCGGCGAGCTGCTCCGCGTGGACTGCCAGAACGGTCGCGCCGTCGGCATCGTCCCCGAACCCCAGCCCGACTGACCACTCTGCCCCTGTTTCGCTGCGCCGCGTTGCTGTTCGACATGGACGGCGTGCTCGTGGACTCGGGTGCCGTCTACGTCCGGACCTGGCGCCGCTGGGCCGAGCGGCACGGTCTCGACCCGGAGCCCCTCCTCGTTGCGGGGCTGGGCCGCCGGACGCGCGAGGCGCTGCTCGACGTCGTGCCCCGGCTCGCCACGGACGCCGAAGTCGATTGGCTCGACACGGCGGAGCTGCTCGATCTGGAAGGCATCGTCGAAGTGCGCGGTGCCGCGACCCTGGTGAGGGCGCTCCCGCCGGAGCGGTGGGCGGTGGTCACGTCGGCGGGGCGCGACCTGGCGCTGCGGCGGCTCGACGCGGCCCGCGTTCCGGTCCCACCGGTGCTCGTCACGGCGGAGGACATCGCCCGCGGCAAACCCGCTCCCGATGCCTATCTGGTGGCGGCGCAGCGACTGGCTCAGACCACGGAGAGCTGCCTCGTGTTTGAGGATGCGCCGGCCGGTATCGCGGCGGCCCGAGCCGCCGGGATGCGCACCGTCGCACTGACGACCACGCATCCCCCCGCGGGGCTCCCCGGCGCCGACGCCTGGATCGCCGACTTTACCGGCATCGCCGTCGGGACCGAGGGCACGGAGCTCGTCGTCCGGCTGCCCCGGAGCGGGAGCGCCGGCCGGTGAACGTCTTCAAGCCGCTCGAGCGGTTGCTGCGGCGGCAGTTCCTCGCCGCCACCGACCGGCCGTTTGCCGGGGATTACGTCACCTCCCCGCGGGACGCGCTGCAGCTCGGCGCCACCCCCCGGCTCCTGTTGCTGCGGCAGGACCGCATCGGCGACGTGCTGGTGTCGGTGCCCTTGATCCGCGCCCTCCGAAGCAAGTACCCACAGGCCGTGATCCACATGCTCTTCAGCCGGACCAACTACGGGGTGCGGCAGGCGGTACTTCCCTGGATCGATCACGCCTGGCGTTACGACAAGACTCCGGCCTCGGCGATCGGGCTGATCCGCGCCTTCCGCCGCGCGCGCTACGACGTCGTGGTGGACCTGATGGACAGTCCCTCCACCAACTCGCAGCTCGTGGCGCAGTGGAGCCGGGCCCGGGCGCGGCTCGGGATCCGCCACGAGCGCGCCGGCCACTACACGGTCGCCGTTCCGCTCCTCGACCGGGAGCGGGTGCATATCGTCGAGCGCCTGGCGCAGCTGCTGCTGCCGTTCGGGCTCGATCCCGCCGTGGTGCCGCTCGAGCTCGAGTACCGTCTCACCGACGCCGAGCGGGCCCGCGCGCGCGCCCGGCTCGCCCCGACCGACCGGCCGCGCCGCCTGGGGGTCAACATCTCGGGCTCGAGCCTGGCCCGGTTCTGGGGGCGCGACAACTTCATCGCGTTGATCAAGTGGTTTCAGGAGACGGACTCGCGCTTCCACGTGACGGTCGTCGGCGCCCCCGACTACGAGCCGGACCTTGCGGCGATCGCGGCGGCGACCGGTGCCGGACGCCTCCCGACGCTCGAGTTCCACGAGTTCGCCGCCGTGGTCCATGAATTCGACCTGCTGCTCACCCCGGACACGGCGGTGCTGCACCTGGGCGCGGCGTGGAAGATTCCTCAGGTCGACCTGTTCCATCAGCCCCCCGGCGCGCCGCTCCCGTGGTATCCCTATCACTCTCCCTACAAGGCGCTGCTGCACCCCGACGGCGTGGGACACATTCCCCAGGGTGAGGTGCGCGCGGCGTTGCGCGCCCTCGTGACCGAGCACTTCGGCCCGCTACCCGGGGCCGGCGGGCGAGTGTAGCATGCGAGCCATGTCGCGGATCGGTGGAGGCTGGACGACGCTGTTGTTCGTTCTGGGCACGGCGGCGTGCAGCTCGGATTCGACGGGGTCGGCGGTCTGTCCCGCGGGATCGCTGTGCGCGCTGCATGAGACGCTGTTCGTGGTCGGCTCGGTTCAGGACTCCGCGCACGCGCCGCTCGCGACCGTCCCGGTCTCCGCGGACGCCTACATCGGATTCTGCGGCAGCGCCAACCTGGCGGAATACATCCCGAAGCCCGCCGGCGGTACCTCCGACAGCGCCGGGCGCTACAGCTTCGGGATCCAGCCGCAGCGGGAGCGGACCGGCGTCTGTCTCCGGCTCCGCGCCATCCACGGCACCGACACGATTGCGACGGACACCGGCGGCCTCGACTTCATTCCACCGCCCAGTGCACCGGAGACACTCACCGTCAATTTCGTCTTCCCCTGACATGCTCTCTGTCTTCGACCTCTTCAAGATCGGCATCGGCCCCTCGAGCTCCCACACCGTGGGGCCGATGTGGGCGGCGCTGCGTTTCGTGCGCGGGCTCGAGACCGACGGACAGCTCGCGCGCGCCGCTCGCGTGCAGGTCGACCTCTACGGCTCGCTCGCCCTTACCGGCAAGGGCCACTCGACCGACAAAGCGGTGCTGCTCGGCCTTTCCGGGGAGCGACCCGATCGCATCGCGCCGGACCGGGTGGAATCGACCGTGGCGGAGATCCGTCGCACCGGCCGGCTCGCGCTGGCGGGGCGGCACGATCTGGCGTTCGACGAAGCCCGGGACCTCGTGTTCCACCGGAGCGAAGCGCTCCCGCGTCATCCCAACGCCATGCGCTGCACGGCCGAGGACGGCGCCGCCCGGACCGTGGCGAGCGAGACCTATTACTCGGTGGGCGGCGGATTCGTGGTGACCGAAGCCGAGTCGGCCTCGGGGCAGGGGACGGGCGGGGGTGGAGCGACGCGACCGCTGCGCCCGCTCCCGCACGATTTCCGCACCGCGGCCGACCTGCTGCGCATCGGACGAGAGACGAGGCTCCGCATCGGCGACATCGTCCACGCCAACGAATCCGCCTGGCGGGAGCCCACGGAGACCGACGCCGGCCTCGACCGCATCTGGGCGGCGATGGAAGCCTGCATCGAGCGCGGCTGCCGCGGGGAAGGAGAGCTCCCCGGCGGGCTGCACGTGCCGCGCCGCGCCGGCCGCCTCTACCGTACGCTCCAGACGCAGGCGCTGGCGGCCGATCCGCTGGTGCAGCTCGACTGGGTGAGTCTGTTCGCGCTCGCCGTGAACGAGGAGAACGCCGCGGGAGGACGGGTCGTCACCGCGCCCACGAACGGGGCGGCGGGAGTGATCCCGGCGGTGCTCGCCTATTATCGCCGCTTTCTGCCGGGCGCCGACGCGGCCGGGGTCCGCACCTTCCTCCTCACCGCCGGGGCGATCGGCATGCTCTACAAGCACAATGCCTCGCTCTCGGCCGCCGAGATGGGGTGCCAGGGCGAGGTGGGCGTGGCCTGCTCGATGGCGGCCGCGGGGCTCGCCGCCGTCATGGGAGGTACGAACGAGCAGATCGAAAACGCGGCGGAGATCGGGATGGAGCACAGCCTGGGGCTCACCTGCGACCCGATCGGCGGCCTCGTGCAGATCCCCTGCATCGAGCGCAACACCATGGGCGCCACCAAGGCGATCAACGCGGCCCGCCTCGCGGTGCTGCACGGCGACGGGACGCATACGGTGTCCCTCGACTCCGTGATCGTCACGATGCGGCAGACCGGTCACGACATGCAAAGCATCTACAAGGAGACGTCCCAGGGCGGGCTGGCCGTCAATGTGGTGGATTGTTGAGCGAGGATCCCCCCGATTAGCCTACCGGCGGCCATCCTGCGGGGCCCTCGGATCGGCTAGATTGCGCTCATGGGTGCCACCGAGCTAGCGGACCGGGTGCCGCCCGCTCACGGGGTCGGCCCCGCGGCCCCCCCGGTTGTGGAGGAGATCGAGCGGCTCGTGGCAACGCAGCGCGCGCACGCGCCCGCGATGAAGGCCACGAGCGCCGCCGAACGCCGGGACCGGTTGCGGCGGCTGGCCGCCGCCGTGGAGCGTCACCGCGAGGCGATCGCCCAGGCAATCTATGACGATCTGCGACGCCATCCGACCGAAACAGCGCTCGTCGAGACCTATACCGTACTGGCCGAGATCCATCACGCGATCAGGCACGTCGGCCGCTGGATGCGGCCGGTCCGCGTCTCGACCCCGTGGCTGCTCTTCGGCACTTCCAGTCGCATCGTCCACGAGCCTCGCGGGCTCGCGCTGATCCTCGCGCCGTGGAATTACCCCTTCAGTCTCGTCGTGAACCCCCTCGTCGCGGCGCTCGCCGCCGGCAACTGCGCCGTGCTGAAGCCGAGCGAGAAGACCCCGCACACGAGCCGCCTGCTCCGGACGCTCATCGCGGACACCTTCGAGCCCCGCGAGGTCGCCGTCGTGGAAGGCGGCCCCGACGTGGCGGAGGCGCTGCTGCGCCAGCCGTTCGATCACATCTTCTTCACCGGGTCCACGCAGATCGGGCGGCTGGTGATGGCGGCGGCGGCGCGGCACCTGGCGTCGGTCACCCTGGAGCTTGGCGGCAAGTCCCCGACGGTCGTCGACGGATCGGCCGACCTCGCGGCCGCGGCAACGCGGATCGCCTGGGGCAAGTTCGTCAACGCCGGGCAGACGTGCGTCGCCCCCGACTACGTGCTGGTCCAGGAATCACGGCGGGACGACTTCCTGGCGGCGCTCGGCCGCAGCATCGCCTCGCTCTACGGCGCCACCGAGGACGATCGCCAGGCTTCCCCCGACGTGGCGCGCATCGTGGACGACGCCCACTATCTCCGGCTCACCAATCTCCTCGAGCGGGCCCGCGGGGAGGGCGCACGAGTGGTGATCGGCGGGCGGGCCGATCGCGACACGCGCTACATCGCCCCCACCGTCCTCGCGGACGTGCGCCCCGGATCCGCCCTCATGCAGAACGAGCTCTTCGGCCCGATCCTGCCGGTGCTGACTTACCGCGACACCGCCGAAGCGATCGCGGTGATCCGCGCGCACGATGCGCCGCTGTCGCTCTACGTGTTCAGCCGCGACGTGGGCGTGACCCGGGCGATCGTGGAAGGCACCGCCGCCGGGGGCACGACGATCAACAACACGCTGCTCCACTACGCCAACCCGGAGCTCCCCTTCGGCGGCACGGGACCGAGCGGCCTCGGCGCCTACCACGGGGTCCACGGGTTCCGCGTGTTCTCCCATGCCCGGGCGGTCGTGCGTCAGCGGGAGCCGGCGCTGGTGGGTTTCTTTTTTCCCCCGTATCGCCGGCGGATTACAGAGCTGGGACTGAGACTGTTGCGCCTGCTGGAGTAGTCGGTCGAGGAGAGGCGCGGTGGGGTGAAGTGGGTCAAACGGTATGACCTCGACCCTCTTCGACCTTCCTAGCCTCTCACACAGCG
>Ga0335085_10003303_pt1 | contig 28162 bp, 20 predicted proteins | sample Lox_Sample_45_FD_206712 | JGI IMG/M metagenome (GOLD analysis project Ga0335085, IMG submission 206712) | Soil microbial communities from Loxahatchee National Wildlife Refuge, Florida, United States - Lox_Sample_4.5 | ecosystem: Environmental > Terrestrial > Soil > Wetlands | place: USA... | reverse complement strand
GGCTGATTCCAGTCACACATTTCGTCAAGCGGCATTCAAGGTTCAGCCGGCGAAATGTGCGGACGTACTCTATCAGTCATCCCCTGGCGATGCTTCATCGGGACTCCCGGGCAAGCAGGATTCTAGCGACGCTAAGGATCCCAGCGCATTTACCTTCACGGTGCTTAAAGGCGGAGGTGCACTTACCATCACCCGAATTTCTCCCTCCAACGCCGGCTTGTGCCAGGTTAGCCTGCAATAGCTCGAAGAACCGAGCTACACCACAACCTTGATTACTGAAACTACCCCGCCGATCAGATAGACCACAGCCCAGATGATCGCAAGAACACAAACGATAATGCCTGCGAGCGCATCCGTAATGCTCACCAGAAAGCCCGGGACAAACCCGTACAGAAAGGCAATCACCAGGTTGGCGGCGAAGGAGGTCAAAATGAGCAGGACCAATCCTTTGTTCTGAAGAAAGCGCTGATGGGCCACTACCAGGCAGACCGCAAAAATGATCTTCAGCGTCATGAGCAGACTTAACACTACCCTTGCTCCGCCGGTATCAAAATGTGACCAGATCGCAAAATAAATGATGGTGCCAAACGGAATGGACATCAGAAGGCTGACCATCAGTACCAGAATCGCGATGTCAGCGAAGAGAACCCCGAGGATTGCCAGGATCAGGAGAATGGCAAATATCAGGGTGACAATTCCTTGAATCTTGCTTTGAACGCGCTCGGGTATCAGCAGTGCGATGCCGATGATGAGTGTGGCGTAGGCCAGCAGCCCGTCCAGCAGCGCCATCGCAGGAATGGCATATCCCTTTGGAGAAACGTTCAGGGCCGCGGCCGTCGATGACGGAGGCAGCCCCAGCATGGCAATCGAGCCCAACTCCACCAGGACCGTCAGAAAAATCACGATCAAGGCAATCAAAAACACCGGCTTGCGCATGCTGTCGAGCATCTGGAATACCCTGCTACGACGGGGTCAGGGCAGAGATTGTATCACCAGCGTGGATGCGCCTCTTCTGGAAGCCCTCCTGGTTGTCCGCATCCTCCGCTCTGTGGCTTGCACAGGCTGGGAAGTCTGGCCCATAATGCCGGAGCACGCTTGAACCTGCCGGCGTGTTAAGTCTCATGAAGAAGCAAGGTGTGTCGTCTCGAAAAGCGCTCTGGAGTGTAACCATTCTCTCTGTGGCGCTGTTGAGTTCATGCACCAAGAAACTCCCTGCGCCGGCAAGCCAGTCGCAAACGGGAGTTGCGAGCTGGTACGGCCACCCGTTTGACGGCCGGCCCACTGCGAGCGGAGAAATCTACGACATGGAAAAGATGACCGCTGCGCATCGCACTCTTCCATTCGGAACAATGCTTCATGTCGTGAGGCTTGATAGTGGAAAGACAACCGAAGTACGCGTCAACGACCGGGGGCCGTTTGTCCAGGACCGCATCATTGACTTGTCCCACGCCGCGGCCACGTCCATTGCAATGCCGGGCACTGCCAATGTTCGTCTGGACGTAGTCAGTATCCCGCCCCGGCGTGCAGCCGATGTTTTCGCTGTTCAAGTTGGGGCGTTCGCGCAGCAGCCGCAGGCGGCGCAGCTTCGCGAAGAAATGCAGCAAAAGTACGGGGCAGCAAGCCTGGTCTTTCGCCCCGGCGATCAAACCTGGCGGGTCCTGGTCGGGCTCTTCCCAACCATGGAGGCTGCTAATGCGCTGGCGCCACAATTGGACAAGGAAGCCGGGCCGGCTTTTGTAGTTCTCGTCGATTCGGAACAGTAAACCTCACTGCTTCAAGTGTTGGGACTATTTCTGCCCTTGACTTCACCCGCGACGCCTCAAGATAATGAACCGTTTTTCTTCGTGGCAGCGGCTCCCAAGCTTGCTACGTGACTAGTTCACGGGATAAGAGATGAAGCGGCTTCATAGCGTCCTTCTTGCCATTGTTCTTCTTGCGGTCGTGACCAGCGGCGCCCGCGGCGGCCAGCCGGGGCCACCGACGGAAGTCCGTGCGGTTCCGCAGACGCGAGCGGTACGAATCCCGCTCAAACCACTCAGCCTTCCAGACGTAGCCCAGTCCTCCAACGCCGATGCGGGTACTTTGCTGTTTACTCCCGGAGCGGAAGACGAGCTGCCGGAAGGGCCGGATGGGTTCGATGTGCTCGAGGACGGTAACATTCTGATCACCGATCCTCTTCGCGACAGCATTTCCATGTTTGACGCTCAAGGAAAATTCAAGGGTGCTTGGAAAATCGGCTTTGCCGCTGACAGTATCACGGCGCTAGCAAGTGGTTTGATTCTGGTTCGCGAAGCCAACACCGGCCAGCTCCACGCCTTCGACCGCGAAGGCAAGCCACGTCCTGCCGAAGGCGCAGTGCTGCCGCAACCCGCGGAGGCCCGGATTCTCGGCGAGCAGAGCGGTACGGTTGCCCGACAGGGTGGCGGCACAATCGAAGTCCAATTTGACCAGCCGGGCCTGAGACTGCTTTCTCTCGAAAGCCTGGGCACAGATGCCCAGGGGAATACCTATGTAGCGATGGAAACCACTGCAGGTGGCTCCGGGTCGGAGGACGTGAACCTGAACAAGTACATTCGGAAGTACTCAGCCGACGGGAAGCTGGTCAGCGAGGTAGTAAAGGTTCCACTGGATTACTACATCGTCCCCGTGGATGAACTCCGCGTTCGTAAGGGTGTTGTGTACCAGCTAACCAGTGACAAGCTTGAAGTGCGCATCAACGTGTGGGACATGAACTAAGCTCGCTCTTAGTCTTCCTGCCAATCGGAGGTCGATCCTTGCTGTCTTACCTGCTTCCCCTCATCTGGCTGACCTCCGGCTTCTACATGGAGCCGCAAACCAGCGCCATCGCCCGCCTGCCACTCACGACGAGGGCTGAAATGATAGCCCGCGCCCATAAGTTAGCCAACCATACGTGGGTATGTGGAGCGGCCAATCTTAAGGCTTCATGTTCCAAGCGTTACGTCAGCGACTGGAAGGCCGGACAACATATCACGGGCATTCCATACGCTTGGGGCGGGATTGATGGCCTGGAGGAGTTTGACAACAAGCTGGCCAAGGGACTGGCTGCGGGAGGGCACAGCCGCTATGGAGTCTTGGCTTGTACCGCGGGTATTGATTGCTCCGGCTTTGTTACCTATTGTTGGGGTATGGGGTTAAAGAATCATGCCTATAGCACCAGTAACCTGCGGCAGATCGCCGGCAAGCCGAAATATAACTGGTTTACTGACATGAAGCCGGGAGACGTCCTGAACAAGGCGGGATCCCATGTGGTAATGTTCACCGGCTACAATCCTGACGGAACAATCAACGTTTGTGAAGCTTCGGGTAGCGCGGCCAGAGTAATCTGCCACAAGACGACATGGTCGCGCTACAAGGGCTACATACCGCTGCAATATAAAGCTATTGACGAATAATCGGGTGCGGAGGACGGCATGACGACAAGATCACGGCAAGTGGCTTACTTAATTACAGCATGGCTGGTAATCTGCTGCTCGTTGGCCGCCAACTCCGCGCATGGAGCAGGTCAGTCTTCTGCCACCCCGAAGAAGCTGGCTTTGCTGGTAGGTATTAATAACTACAAATATCCTGACAGAATTTCTCCCCTCGCAGGCTCGCTGAATGACGTAGAGGACATGCGGCAGGTCCTGATGGGCAAATTCGAGTTCGCGCCTGAGAACATTACGGTGCTGAAGGACTCGCAAGCCACCCATGCAGGCATTATCCAGGCGATCCAGGCTCTGATCGCGAAAGCCCAGCCGGGGGACATTATCGTTTTCCACTACAGCGGACACGGCTCCCAGATGAAAGACGTCACGGGCAAGAAGGCCAGCGGGCTGGACGAGACCATCGTCCCCTACGACTCGCGTGATGCGGAAGGCAAAGTATTTGACATCAGCGGCGCCGAACTGCACCCGCTGTTGCTGCAACTCGCCGCCAAGACCAAGAACCTCACCTTTGTTCTGGATAGTTGTCATTCCGGAACACTGGTGCGAGGCGACCGAGGCCCACAACGCGTCCGTTCGATTCCTGCCGACACCCGCACGCCGCCACCACTGCCTGCCTACTCAGTTGCCGCTACCCGCGGCCTGGCGGAAGCCAGCCCCGAGGCGACACCCAGGTTTGCCGCCATTAGTGCAGCCACATCCAAGGAGGATGCCTTTGAGCATGTCGTTGGGAGCACCGACCACGGCGCGTTGACCTACTTTCTGACCCAGCAACTTCGCAGCGCGAAAGGGGGAGCTACCTATCGCGATGTTATGGACGGCGTAATCGCCAACGTCACGGCCTACTATCCTTCCCAGCATCCTTCGCTCGAAGGCGCGGAAGCCGACCAGTACGTCTTTGGTGAGGGCAGCAGCCTGGCCCGCACCTACGTGGCAGCATCGCCTTCGCAGCTTGATGCCCGCCGGGTGACGCTCGACACAGGACGCATCGAGGGCGCCACGGTGGGATCGGTCTATGATGTTTACCCGCCCGGGAGTAAGAAGTTCGCGCCGCCGGAAAAGCCCGTGGCTAGAGTGCAGATTGCCTCAGTGGACGCTCTGACCTCCGAAGCTGCGGTCTTGTCCGGAGGCAAGGTTCCTACCGCTTCCCGGGCCATCGAGCGAGAGCACCGCTATGGCAACTCGCGGATGTTGCTCTACGTTGACAGTCCTGACAAATCGCCCACGCTCCAGTCGATCATAAAGGTGCTGCAGCCCGTTAAGTACATCCAGGTGGTGGACAAGCCCTCGATGTGCAACATGCAACTGAGACAGGACGGAGGAAGAATTCAAACCCTAGGTGCCGATTCCACAACCCTCTCACCGCCTGTGGCCGTCAACGACCCCGACGTCGTGGACCGTGTGGTGGCCCAGGTGGAAGGCTGGGCCAAATGGTTTAGCGTCTTGTCTATACGCAATCCTCAATCCGACATCAGTGTGCAGTTCACCCTGAAGGGAAGCCAGACGCGCGATCCTATGGCGCGCGTGGGCAGGCCTGACATGGGCGTTCGAGAAGGTGAAACGGTCGAGGCTACAATTCAAAACAATTCTGCGCGCGACCTTTATATAGCCATCGTTGACCTCTCCAGCGACGGCAGTGTTTCCGTGGTCTATCCCACAGAACAGGGGGCGAAGGAGGTGCTGAAGCCGGGCCTGAGCCTCACCCGTTCTTTTAAGACATTCGTTCCCAAGGGCCGCTCCTACGTCACGGATGTCTTGAAGGTGTTCGCCAGTTACAAGCCCATTGACTTGACTCCTCTTACGCAAGGCACGATTCGATCCGTGCCCGAAGACACAGGGGAGTTGGATCCGCTTCAGGAACTGCTGATGGATTCGGCAGGCGCAACCCGGGGAGTCGCTCCGCTATTGACCAAGCCGGTGGATCTGGGCACCTGGACCACCGCCCAGCGCGTACTGGTAGTGAAGCGCGCAGGTTAGCCTTTTCCAGAACTCTCCCCGCGGACTTCTGTTCTAAGATCGAGCCGCCCATTGGTGGTGGTTTGTTCGATTTTTTTTAGGCTCCAGAAGCTTGAAACAGAGGTACTATGTTCTTGTTCCTAATCCAGTATGTTCGGGGAATTACTGCGATGTACAAGCGTGAACGCAGACTAGCAGCTCTTGGGACTGTATTCATTCTGGCCGGATGTCTGTGGCATCCCTGTGCCCATGGTCAGGTACGCGGCGTGCAGGACACAACTTCATTGTCAGCCGCGTTGACGCATCCTGGACCCTACTATGCACTGGTAATCGGAAACAAGAACTACCGCTATTTGCCATCGCTCCAGACTCCGATCAATGACGCCAATGCGGTAGCGAAATTACTGCACGATGTCTTCGGCTTCCAGACCAAGGTCCTGTTGGATGCTGACCGCAACCAGATCATGACCGCACTGGTCCAGTACCGCACCAGCTTGCCGGAGAACTCTAACCTCCTGATCTACTATGCCGGCCACGGTCATCACGACCGCGACACCGACGAAGCCTATTGGCTGCCGGTTGATGCGTTAGCCGACAACAACTCGAACTGGGTCAGCGCTGACGATGTTACGCGTGACGTTCGAGCCATTCGCTCCGCCCATGTCCTGGTCATTTCCGACAGTTGCTACTCCGGTTACATGACTCGCTACGCAGATGCGGCCATCAACCCCACAGAGCGGGACGCGTATCTGGGAAAAATGATGAGGTCGAAGTCCAGGAACCTGATGTCCAGCGGAGGCGACGAGCCGGTGGCCGATAACGGCGCCCCGGGTCACTCCGTCTTTGCCTGGGCAGTCATAGAAAGCCTTCGCCAGATGGACGTTGACCAGTTCAGCGCGGCCGATGTCTTCCAGGAGTTGATTAAGCCTAAAGTCGGCGGCCGTTCGGAGCAGTTGCCGCAATATAGCTGGATCCGCAACTCGGGTCATGATTCGGGAGACTTTGTGTTCTTCCGCCAGCCGGTTGCGGCGGCGGACGGCGCCGCCGCTGGAGTTACGGGCGCCGGTTCGGCCGGTATCACGCCGCGTGCTGCGGCGAACCCTCCTGCGAACCTCGCGAAGGCCACTGGCAAGTCGGCTGAGGTCCCGGCAGGCGCGCTGCCTGCGGGCATGGATCCATCATTGGCCGACTTGTACCGCCGGGCCGAGGCGGGAAATTCTCAGGCCATGTTTGAGCTGGGCTGGGATTACGCGGATGGAAAGGGAGTTCGCAAGGACGAAACGTCCGCCGTTGTTTGGTATCGCAAGGCCGCCGATGCCGGTGAAGTGAATGCGATGAACAACCTGGCCCTCATGTATATGAACGGAACCGGTGTAAGCCGGGACAATGAGCAGGCCCTAAGTTGGTTCCGCAAGGCTTCCTCGGCCGGCCATGCTGGTGCGATGGTCGGGCTGGGCTACATGTACGAGCACGGCTACGCAGTGCCACAGAGCTACCAAGAAGCCGTCAATTGGTATCGTAAGGGCGCTGAAGCCGGCGAGCCGACCGGAATGAAGAATCTGGCCTTCATGTACCTGAACGGCTACGGCGTTGATAAGAGCTATCAGCAGGCTCTCACCTGGTATCGTAAATCTACGGAGTTGGGAAACGCCGATGCCATGGCCGGCTTGGGCTTTATGTACGAACATGGGTACGGAGTGGGACAGGACTACCGGCAAGCCGCCAGTTGGTATCGCAAGTCCGCTGAGGCCGGCGACGCGACCGGCATGAAGAACCTGGGCTGGATGTACCTGAACGGCTACGGCGTGGACAAAGACTACCAGCAGGCCCTCAACTGGTATCACAAGGCCGCGGACCTGGGAAACAGCGATGCCATGACCAGCCTGGGCTATATGTCCGACCACGGGTACGGCATGGAGAGGAATTACCAGCAGGCTGTTGCCTGGTATCGTAAAGCGGCCGCCGCCGGCAATGCGATGGGCATGAAGAATCTGGGCGTCATGTACGAGGACGGGTACGGGGTAGATAAGGATCAGCAGCAAGCCATCAGTTGGTACCGCAAAGCCGCTCAGCTCGGGGATACAGACGCGAAGGACGCACTTAAACGCCTGGGGCAAACTCCGTAGTGCTCCGCGTTCTGACTCCTGGGGGGCACGATCACTGAGTTCGCGCAACCGTGAGCGGCACAATCAATGTTGATTGCACAAAACCGGGCGGCGTGGGGCCGACGGGCACGTCCACGGCCGTTAGCTGATAGTTTCCCTCGGGAGTCGCCGGCTTCGAAGGCGACGACGGGGACGACGGTGACGAGGGCGAATTGTTCTGTGGTGGAATAAATCCGCCGCCGCAAGATAGCAGCAACGTAAGCATCGCCGCTAAGATCACCAGCGTCGCGTATCGAATCCAACCTTTGCGGCGCGAGTGGGCGGGGCCGAATCCTACGCCGAGAAAAGCCAGCGGCCACGGCGCAAGCCAGAATGCGTAAAGCCAGGTTCGGTGCTTCACGCCTGGTACCAGCAACCCGGTAGCACCTCCTGTGGTTTGGACCATGAGCGTCACGTTCTGGGAACCCTGTGCTAGCTGCACCTGCGACGGATTGGAACTGCATGTGATGCCGAGATCCGAAGCCTGGCTTATGTCACCGCTGGAATCTCGCACCGTAGTGCAGACGAACTGGACCAGTGCCGGAACAGCCGAGGAGACCATCCCGGCTGTGCTTCCGCTCTGACCGGCAAATAGCGATACTGGCTGCGGCAGCAGCAAATTCAGGTAGCTGGTAGTTGCCATCGCTTGCAGTCCCGAGGTGTCGGTTGCAGTCACAGCAAGGTTATAAAAGTCAGCTTCCGGATAAGTGTGTGGCACGTCTGCCAAGACCCCGCCGTTTATCGTCGACCTCGTGCCATCCCCCCAGTCAATGGTGCTGCTCAGCGCCTCGCCCTGAGGGTCGGTGCAGGTCACACTCGCGGTTATGGTGAGCGGCGCACTCGCTTGCTGTAGAAGAAGAGGACCACAGGTTGGAGCGAGGAAGTTTATGGTGATAGTGGCGGTGCTGCTCTGAGCCGTGCCTGCCGGGTTGCTTACCAGCACCCAGTAGTTCGTTGTAGCAGGCAAGGGTAGGGTGGTATACGAACTGTTGGTGGCCCCGGCAACGGGCATCGACTGGTCGCCACTTCTTCCCTGGTACCACTGGTAGGACAACGGCGCCGAGCCGCCGGCTTGCACGCTCATGGTGGCCGTTTGCAGGTACCCGATGGTCTGGCTGGCAGGCTGGGTGATGATTGCCGGAAGGACGGTGATTGTGGCTGTATTGCTCTGTGCTGTGCCGGCCACGTTGCTGACCTGCACCCAGTAGCTCGCCGAAGAAGACAAGGGTGGGGTGGTATAGGAACTGTTGGTAGCCCCAGCGATAGGCATCGAGAGGTCTCCGCTCTGGCCCTGATACCATTGGTAGGTTAAAGGTGGCGTGCCCGCAGCCTGCACGCTGATGGCAGCCGTCTGCAGGTACCCAATCGTTTGGCTGGACGGCTGGGCCGAGATTGTCGGCAGGATCGTGGGCATGGCAGCTATACCGACAGGTCCTTTGCCCACCTGTACCGGGCTTGCCAAGGGAATTCCGTTCTTAATTATGGAGACCGTGTTGTCGTTATTGTTGGTTACATATACGTAGGTCCCGTCGGGAGAGACTGTAACGCCAACCGGAAGGTTTCCAACGGTCAGGGTAGCGTAGAAGTTCTGCGGTGGGCTTGTATTAATTAGGAGTACGTTATTGGAGATACCGTTGGCGGCGTACAGGATGCCGCTTGGCGTGATGCCAAAACCGTTGCTCAGCAGTGTCTGGGCGCCGCCGATACTGACGGTATCGCTATAAGTCCCGCTGCTTGTATCGAAGAATGCGACGCCAAACGGCGCTCCCATTGCGGCAATGTCCACAAACATACACACGAACTTCCCATCGGGGGTGATTCCGAGTGACGCATAAGCCGCCGCGTGATCGTTCGTGTCGAACATGTTGTTGACCGCCTCAAACGTTGCTGTGTCGTAAACGAGAACGCACGGGTTCGGGAAGAAATCGACGCAATTGTCCGCCACATAGGCCAGCTTGCCGTCAGGGCTAAACACGATCCCTGTGGGGTCCCTCCGAGGTTCGATGGTCATTACAGTCTGAATCGGGCGGCTGGTGATATCGAGTACCTGGATGTACCCGTTCCCACAACCTGTTTCGCTACACCCCGGCGCTGCCATCCAGGCGTAGTGTCCATCGGGCGTGATTGCGATTTGGTAGTCGGATGGCACGTCCGTCGGCCGCCCACCGGGAAATGCTGTGGTGACGAGTGTGCTGGTTGCTGTATCAATCACCGATACCGACTCTGTGCACGATCCGAGCAAAACGCATTGCGAACCCGCGACATAGACGGTTGCATTGTCCGGCGTTACCGCCAGGTTGGTTGGAGATGCACCCTGAAACCCCGCTGCCACCAGGTTAATCGTGGCGATAACGCTGTTAGCCGCACTTAGGACGGAAGCAGTTCCATCTTGGTTATTTGTGACATACACACACGGATAATTTCCGCTGCCTGGGGCACACCCCGACTGGCCCTGGGCATTCGCTGGAAATACTCCGATTGCGACAGTCACAAAAGCTATGGCAGACAGAGCAAACCTTTTCAGCTCCGGAAACCTGGGCCGGGTTGACTCTGCAACGGGCGTCTTGTCACAGTTGAGAGAAGCTCTGAGGGGCGCAACCTGAAGCTTTTGCATAGTGGCCGTCGGGCCTCAGAATGAGTAGGACGCTCCTACAAAGGGAATGGCTGTGGCCCGCAACCCTGCGTCGTTCAACTTAAAGGTTACGTTGGCCATGAACAGCACACGGTTCCAGATGTTTGCCTTGATTCCAATGCCGATGTCATTCGTGTTGTAGGCTCCGTTGGTCTGTACGATGCTCGAAAAGTTGGTTAGCTGGCCGTTGACTGGCGCGGTAACGTTCTGCGGCGTAGACACCTGGGCAGCCCCAAAGTACTCGCGGCCCACCCAATCCGTCGCCAATGTGACGCGCTCGCTGAGACCTATGTCGGCTCCGACAGCGTAGCCGAAGTAGCCCGGCAGGTTTTGCTGTTGGCCGTTCGAGTTTGTGGCCAGCACCGAAGTACTATTCCACTGGTAAGCCAGGTTGAGGTGGGGGGCAATTTTCACGTGGGAGACGATTTCCTTCGCACGGGCCGACGCTACGAAGTACGGCTTAATGCCATAGGCGCCGGAGCCCAGAAAGTTTAGCGCTTCACCGGTGGGGAAGCGCAGCTCCAGACCCGCGGCCAGGGAGTACTTCTCGCGCTCCAGCACAGTACCCTTGCCGGCGACGATTACGTCCCCGACGCCGCTGGCGGCGCCTGCCAGATAAGTCGTGAAAGAGGTTGTGGCTGGCGTATTAGTACTGTATTCCGTTCCGCTGGAGCTCACACCCAGAGACACTCTGGCGAAGGGAACCGCAAGCGAGATGTCAATCTTGTCCGTAAGGCCGAATGTGCCATAGGCGACGTATTGGTTAAGGTTCGTGTCCACCCGATTCTGCGTGTAAGTTACCACGGTTGGATTGTTCTGAGATGGAAAGTAAAACAGAATCGGCAAATGCTTCATGTTATTATTGTCAATCACGCTGAAGGAATACCGCTGATACGTGAAGGCAACATAGAACTTGTGCCGGCCGATGGTTTCGGCACGTTCCGCTTGCAAAGGTCCAAAGCTCTCCTGGGAAGCGGTTAGAACGCCCAGCTTGGGATCAAAGGTGTAAATAAAGCCCGAGGCCGGCTGGGCCAGCGGCACCTGGCCAATCTGTGTGCCGAAGGACTCATTGAGGAAATTGAACGTCGAGCCATTGGTGTGCAGGGCAGTCGGAATGAGGCAGGAAAGGGTGTTGTTGGTGCAGGTGAGTTGTGCCCGTGCACTCACCGCACCGAACAAGCCAGCGAGCACTGCAAACGTCAGAATGCGTTTCAACATTGCTCAATCCTCATTCTGCCTTACAAAAGGCTGTCGCACCCGCTTGCTGATGCGCGACCCGCAAGCCGATCGGCGAACCATCACTGGGGCCGCTCCACGACAAGCGGCACAATCAATGTCGTCTGCACAAAACCAGTAACAGACCCAACTGGCAGATCAACCACTGTCACCTGATAACTCCCTGGAGGCGTCGTTGTTGCCGGCTTCGGCTTGGGCGGCGTAAACCCTCCGCCACAGGAGGTAAACAGCACGAGCAGCACCACAACGCCGGCCAACGCCCGGCATTTCCCGCGACTGCGGCGTGACTCGGTTCCGCCCCATCCTATCGCCAGAAACCCTAACGGCCACGGTGTCAGCCACATCGCATAGAGCCAATTCTGGTGCCGCATCCCAGGTGAAAGCATCCCGGTTGCCAGTCCCGTGGTTTGGATCACGATGGTCACACTGGTCTGGCCCTGGTTCAGCATGACCTGCGGGGGCAGCGAACTGCATGAGATGCCCAGGGTAGACGCGTCGTTGATGTTCCCGTTCGAGTCCCGTATCGTAGTGCACTCGAACGTAACCAGCACAGGGCCGGGCGAGAGTACTGTTCCCGTCGTGCTTCCTGACTGGCCTGCGAACATGGATGCCTGCTGGGGCAACAGCAGGTTCAGGAAGCCAGTCGCCGTACCTTGCAATCCTGAAGTGTTCGTCGCAGTAACCGTAAGCGTATAGATGGCCGCATTGTCGTAGGTGTGGGGAACTTGATTCAGCGATCCACCATCCCCTGGTGTCTGGGAGTTGTCTCCCCAATTCATGGTTGTGCTCAGGGCCTCGCCCTGAGGGTCGGTGCACGTCACGCTGGCGGTAATCGTCAGTGGCGGACTGGCCTGGTTGAGCACCACCGGACCGCACACCGGCGGAGCCACGGTCACAGTAATAGTGGCCGTATTGCTGTCCACCCCACCTGCCGCATTGCTCACCGATACCCAGTAGTTGGTAGTGGAAGACAAGGGCGGGGTGGTGAATGAGTTATTAGTGGCCCCAGGGATGGACATTGACATGTCGCCGCTCATTCCCTGGAACCACTGATAAGTAAGCGGCTGCGAGCCTCCTGCCGCGACGCTCAGGGTGGCTGTTTGGAGGTAGCCAATGGTCTGACTCAGGGGCTGGGTGATGATGATCGGGAAAATGGTGGGCATGGTGGCCACGCCCTGAGGGTTGTTTCCCACCGGTACAGGCTTTCCCAAAGGAAGGCCGTTCTGGATAACGGAGACACTGTTGCCGGTACTGTTTGTCACATATACCAGAGTTCCATCGGGAGAAACCGCCAAACCCGCTGGGCCTTTTCCTACATTCACGGCTCCGTTGAAGGTCTGGCTGGCCGTACTGATCGAATCCACGACACCCTGACTTTGGTCGTCGGGCGAGGCTGCAGCGTACAAGGTGCCGCCGGGTGTCATTCCAAATCCATAGTTCGAGAAGGTGAAGAAATTCGTACTGAGCTGTGTGGTTGTGAGATAGGTGTTGTTGCTGGCCTGGAAGAACGCAATGGCAGAAAAATTACCTCGCAAGACGGACATGCAGACGAGTTTTCCGTCCGGGGTGACGGCGATAGAGGCGTTCTCAGTACTGGTGTCACTCGTGTCAAGAATGGGTGACCCGTTGACGGGCAAATAGCTTGCGGTGTCCAACACGTCAACACATGGAAGATCTACCATTCCCTGTACGCAATCATCGGCGACATAGGCCAACGTACCATCAGGGCTAAATGCAATTGCTGTGGGATTGGTAAAGATAGTGATGGGTTGCACCAACTGATTAGTCGCGGTGTCGATTACTTGCACCTGGAAGGGCATGCAGCCGTCACAATGCGGCTCGGCTACCCACGCTTGCTTCCCATTCGGGGTGATGGCGACTTGCGAGGGGACTCCCTGCAAGCCCTGCTTATCTGTAATCGTCGTGGCGACAGTGCTCGTCGCGGTAGACAAAACCCAGACCGCAGGATGAGCAGCACCTGAGAGGTCAGCTTGTACCCCGGCCACATACACCGATGCGTTATCGGGCGTGACTGCCACGCCTTGCGGGAATGCCACAAGCCCCGGCGTGGCAAGGTTGATGGTAGCGATCACACTGTTGCTGGAGCTAATGACCGACACGGTTCCGTCACTGTCATTCGCTACGTAAACACAAGGATAGTTACGCATGCCCGCTGCGCAGCCTGCCTGTCCCTGGGCAGTTGTGGAGGCTGCTCCTACCAAAAGGGCGATGAACGCAGGCAGGAATGAGATGCGGCCAGTTACGCCGGAAAGCAACCTACGCCAGATTCGCGCGACGCTGGACCACCGCTTGCGGCGGCAGGAAGCTCGGAATACACCTCGGCTCCGTGATCTCTCCATCGCGAACCCCGCCCCCCCCGATAAGGGGTGCAAGCATATCCGCGATTGTAGGGAAAAGTCAATCGCAAACCAGAGAGTTCTGGCCGGTAAGGAAACGGCACACAATGGGTGCGCGGGGCCGGTTCAAGAAAACAAATCCAATCACCTGAGCAGTGACAAACCGGCTGGAAGTGACGTCATCTTCCCTTGCTCTTTACGTCGCTTACCAGCCACTCTCCCTGCGCTCCCTTGGCAAGCAGGATCTCAACCGAGTTGGTTTGCGGCGGCTGCTGCGTGCCCCTCCACGTATAAATACTCCACTGATCGGTGGTCACTACTGCGGTGTTCCCTGACGGTTCAATCGTGCGATTCCTTAACTGTATCCTTACGGCCTGGAGACCCGGCGCATTCCAGCCCTCTTTGATGGCCCTCTCCTGCTCTCTACTCATCGAGGGCCACACTCTTTTTAATACCTTAATGTCCCTGCTGGCCCAGGCTTCTTCATAATTATCTAGAGCAGCGGTTATAGCGTCCGTGTCAGCCTTGGGTGGAGGCAGCGGGGGCGTGCCGCCACCGCCCGTCATGCCGGACACAGGAGCCATAGGTGAAGGCGATGGCAGAGAGGCAGATTCTGGTGGGCCAGCACCCGCGCGGAAAAAGACGAAGTCACCTCCATCATGACCGGAGTCGCGGATCGGGTTATAGGTCGGGGTCTGCCTGGAGCGTCCCCCAACGCTCTCCTTCACGTGCACAAACAGCTCTTCTGCGGTGAATTCCTTCGACGGAAACTGTTGTAAGTCCCGCAGTAGGACACACGCAAATACAGAATGACCGGGGCAGCCTCCGTCCGCTACGGGCTCATCGCCGCCGCTGGACATCACGTATCGGGAGGTCTTCTGCAGCACCTTCTCGAGGTAGACACTGCGCTCCTCCGGACCGATAGCGGCCCGGCTCACGTCACGGGTCAGCATTCCGGAATAGCAACTGTCGGAGATGACCAGCACATGGCGGGCAGGAATGGCCTTGATCGTGCTCGTGATCTCGGTCGCAATGATCCAGCGCGCGTAGCTCTCTTTTCCGGCATCCACCGGCGCCCAGTAGGCCTGGTCCCTCGCCTTATCGTAGAACCCATGGCCCGCGTAATAGATCAGCAGGCTGTCGTTCTCATTCAGCGACCGGCTGTAGTAGTCGAGGGCTTCGACAATCTGGTCACGCGTAGCATCGGGCAGAAGCTGCGTCTTGAATCCATATTGGTCGTGCAGAACCGCAGCCACGTCCTTGGCGTCATTGATCGGTGTCTGGAGCTGGGGCTCGTGCTGGTAATCGTCAATGCCGATGATCAGGGCATAGTAATTACCGGATTTGCGCTCCGATAGTACCGAGGAGGCGCCCTCACTCACAACGCCCCGCTGTTGCGGGTTCGTTTGGGCCCACAGTAGGGAAAGGCCGCATAAAAGGGCAGCCATAGTGGCTTTGAGAAGAAAGCGCAGCCGGCCAGGAGTCCTGCTCACACGACAACCACCCCACTCGGATGCGCCCAGACTACCACACTTTAGCGTCCTAATCCACAGGATGGACTGACCAGCTCCCGGTGACGCATGTCTATTGAGGCAGAACATTGTTAATCGCGCCGTCAGCATAGTTCAGCTCGCCGCGGCTGCGTCCCTGGATTAGTTGCAGAACGTCATCGGCATACACGACTTTATGGACCGCAGTATAGACCGGAACTGTCAGAGTTAAGGTGGACTCTCCCGTGATCTTCGCGCTGGCGTGGGCTGAAAGTGCGATGATCTTAAGGTCAGGCCCCTTTATATTAAGGCTGAAATTCTTAGAGTCCTTCAGAGTGTAAGAGCCCTGCCCCACCCGATAGGATTCCTGCGCCACATAGATATTCGGCTGCGATAGAAGGTTCCTGCAAAGAGGCGAAAACTTATCCTTGTTCTTACGAAGCCACTCTCCAACCTTAATGATGTCGATCGCCGCCGCGCCTGCATCCGATTGCTCGAAGGTAGCGCTCTGCGCTTTCTTGAAGTCCGGACCGGCGGTGATCCCATGAATAGTCAAGACTGCCCCGGCTCCATACACGGATTCGCCCGTAAATCTGAACGCTCCTGAATTGTTGATGATCGGCGTTAACACTTCTTTCGGCACGCCGCAGCTGTCCAGGGAGGATACCCATTGCGGATAAGTGTTTTTGTCCGCCATGAAAATCGTACCCGGACGAAAGCGCGTATCGGGTTCCACCAGAGCAACCCAGCCGCCTTTCTTATAAGCCTCGATTGTGGCCTTCGCCTGCTTCGGAGGCAGCAAACCGGGCCCAACCACTTGCTTCGGTTCTTTCGCCCACAAGATAATTCCGGCGGTCGAAGCAACTACAAGGCCGCCTAAGATCCAACTCATAACTCTACGATGGGAGAAGTTGTCGCTCGGCCTCATAGGTTGTCGTCACTCTCCTCGCGTCACCGGAATTGCAGCTATCGGAGCCAGGGTGCTGGCAGCTTAGACCCGAGATGGACGTTAGTCAATAGGCGGAGGAGTCCGGAGCAACGGCTGGATTTGGAGGGAAGAACGTCTTACTGTGCAGCCGCCGGTTGCGCGGAAGCCGAAGCCGGCGGAGCGATTCGCGCCAGCGCCGCCTCCAACTGATCCGGCTTGAAGCCGAAGGGGCCGGGCTTGCTCTTACAGGCGATTCGCCCGCTCGCATCGATCAGATAAATGCGGTCGGGCCAGCCTGTGTACGCCCGCTCGGTGGAGTTGCCGAATTCGTCCAGCACCGCCGGGAACTCGATGCCCAGCTTGCGCACGCAGGTTCCGGCAATCTCGGCGCGCTCGTCTTCACTTCTCGGGCTGGCGAAGACGACGTTGTCGCGGATGTTGCTCCGCATTTGCCAAACGTCGCTGGGATGTGCCTCGGTGATATACACCACCAGAAACGCCACTCGGTCCTTGTATTGCTCGTAAAGCTTATTGAGGGCGGGAACCTCCCGCCGGAATGGCGGTCAAGTGTAGCTGCCGAACACCAGCACGACGGGTTGCTGGCGATTGAGCACAGAAAGTTGCACCTGCCGGCTCTTGTCCACGCTGGTGAGCAGGAAGTCCGGCGCCGCGTCGCCAACCTCCAGGCTGCCGGCGCGCGCATGGGTCCATGCGGTCTCAAAGGGAAACAGCAGGAAGGGAACCGGGCCCGGCATCTTTGCCATCACCTTGCCGAACTGCTCGGGCGGCTGGCGCATAGACCAAAGCACGAGGCCTGCAAACGCGGCGTAAGCGGCCAACAACACCACGAGCACGCTGACGAGCGCTTTGCGGGTACGCGGCTTCAGCCTGGGGCCTTTCTTTGAAGCCTCGTCTTTGTCTTGCACGACGGGCGTAGATGTAGTGGACATCACCTTCTCGTTGCTCGTCAGGGTTTGTGTCCTGCGCTGAAAGATAGTTTACTTTACACGAATTTGCCGCAGCTTACACAGGGCAGGAAGGGTGGTTACGGCGTCATCCGTCCCAGCTTCAGATACTCCTGCGGCGGTATGCCGAACGCGTCGGCCACCCGATTGAAGAAGGCAAACATCGCGATAATGTAAACCGCCTCCGCAATCTGATCCTCGCTCCAGCCGTGATCACGCAGCTTCTGAACATCATGGGTAGTGGAGCGGGGCGCCGCATGGGTGATCAACTCCACATACTCGAGCAAAGCGCGCTCGGCCGCCGTCAGGCCAGCCTCATCGAGCTTGCCCCGCATGATCGCTTCCACACACTGGTTGTCGGCTCCCTGAACACGCAGGAAGAAGGCATGGCTGTCCAGTCAATACGGACACCGGTTCAGGTACGAAACATAGGTGGCGATCATCTCCTTGTGGCGCCGCGCCAGATGTCCTTCGGAGAAGTGCACCGTGTTCGAGAACTCGACCACCTGCTTCAGGAAATCCGGCCGGGCGCCGAAGCACTTGATGATTCCGGGCACCTGCTGTCGGCCCGAGCCCGCCCGCCAGTAGTCATAGGCGGCCGCCGTCTCCCCAGTAGCTTCCGCATCCTCGGTGATGCGGATCTTGGTGTGCGTTCCTGGGGCGGGATTCACAGCCCGATCTTTGGCGTCAGAATGTCGTTTTGCCATGATTCTCCCGCTGGACTCGCAAGCTGCTGTCCCAAATCACTCCAGTGATGATGATTTTGCACCCAACTCACAATTCACTTCTCATTCTATGCACAGGCCGACGGGAAGTGAAAACCTGATGTGAGGCCAGTCTGCGATGGAATCTGCCGCGTCAGCAGTGCAGGCTCGAGAATCGCGTGATCCGTTACGCGACGCTTACCTCAGGCGGGCCGCCAGGATGTCCCCGGCGCGGTCGGCAACCGACATGATAGTTCCAACCGGGTGCGCGGGCACAATGGTCGGGATCAACGATGCATCCACGACCGCCACGTTGCTGGTTCCACGCACGATGAGGGTCGCAGGATCGACACCACCGTTGCCAGCGCTTAGTGCGACTGTGCCGCCGTAGTGATTGATGATGAGCCGATTAAAGTACACGCCGTCAACCGGCGCGGGTCCGGTGACGTAGGTCCGGACGTCGGCCAGGGAATTCGGATTCAGGTTAGGATGACTTGCGCCCCCCGGGCCAAACACGATCTTCAACCCTGGTTCTCTGGCGAATAGCTGAATCATGTTGAACACAGCCAGCGTCATCAGGGTGGTGTCGGCCTGGCCATCCGGCGTATCGGGCAGATAAATGTTCGGGTAGTTGACATAGCCCGCAGCATTGAGAGTGATCAGCCCACGCGCCTGAGGATTAAGCAACATTACGAATGCCGAAAGAGTCCTGGGCCCGTAGTAGGGTCCGCCCGGCGGACCAGCCCCATTCGGGTTGAGGAATATCTCCACGTTGGGGATATCGCCTCCCAGTTCGTAGTTCAGGATGGATACGGGCTGGTACTGCGCGTACGGACCGCGGCCGCTGTCAAGATATTGCTGCAGGTCCGCTTGGTTGGCGGTGAAGTCGCCGTAGTTGTAGGCCTGGTACGATACAGGCCCGTCGTAGCTGTACGTGACCATTGTCATTACGTGGTCATACAGTCCGACGCCCACTAGCGAGTTGTCGACTGAGAAGTTGGGAGGTGATTGGCCGGGAAAGATCTCCGATTCGCGACCGCGCGGCCCGACCCCACTTAGCAGCAGTAGCCTTGGAGTGACAAGCGCGCCCGCGGCCATGATCAGCAGACCGCCATGATTCAGGCCAACCGTCCCGGCTTTGCCGGCCTGGGACTGGTCCAGACCAGTGCGTTGGTTGAACTGCACCGCAACTGCTTCTCCATCACGAAAGTCAATCCGCGTGACTTTGCTGTACGTCAGGATTTCGAGATTCGCAATGGGGGTACCCCCCGGATCGACCGCCCCGAAATACCCGGTGAGGGGTCCGGCGCGCCGGCCGCTTGCGGCAGCTACGTACGGACGGCTATAGATGCCGGGAACATCAAACGGCTGGCTGGTATCGCCTTCGATCCAGCCGTTGGCCGTATATAAGGGATGAATAATCTGCGCCGGGCCGGTGTTTTGCGCAACACCGTCTGTGGAAGGCGTATTGGTGACCGGGACTCTCTGCCGCACACGATCGAAGTAGGGAGCCATGTCTGACCAATGCCAACCGGCCGGCCAACTGCGATCGAAGACCTGCGACGGATTGGTCTGGAACAGCATGCCGTTGAACATGCTGTTGCCGCCCAGCCCGATGCCCTGAAATGTGAATCCGGTCTCCGTAAGCTGATAGGGCGCCCCCAGCGGCTGAAAGGCCATCAACGAGTACTCGCCCGGCACATCGAAGATGGTGAGATCACTGCGTCCTGCGGGCAACCACGCGGGGAATGCCGCGCCGCCAATCGCAGCCGTCGTCGGCCCGCCGGCTTCGATGATCAGGATACGTTTGCTGCCGCTGGTGGCCTGTCGCAGTTTGGCAGCTACGATGGCACCTGCCGTGCCCCCGCCTACAACGATCACGTCATAATTGTCGAGAGGCGGGTTGACAATGGTACTTCCGCAATGCAGCAATCCGGTTAATGGCGAAGCGACAGCCAGGCTCAGCCCACACTGAGCAGCCTGACGACAGAAGTCTCGACGACTGACTTGTGACACAGGAACAACCCTTTTCCGTCAATTCCGGACTGCTGTTATGGTCCCACCTTGCCCAGCAGGAACTCTCGCATGACACGAACCACGAACGCCTGATCGTTCAGGTAGAAGTAGTGTGGAGCATCGGGCAGTCTGTAGACGATGGGCTTGGGCCTGCCAGGCTGTTGGGCAGCGAACTCGTGGGTTGTATCTGCGTACCATTGAACGATGCCCGGCCAATTCTGATCGAATGTCTTCTGGTCCTCGGCACTCAGGTACCAGTAGTACGGCAACCTGCCTTGAACCGACGGTTGGTCGAAGATGCCGAGTCGCGGCGCCGCAACCTTCGTCCAGTCCGCTGGTGGATTTGTTTTCACTCCGAGCAAAATCGCTTGGGGCACCCACCCTGGTGTTGAGCTGCCCGTAATCACCCCGCTGTCGTCAAACTGCACGGCGATACAGGTTGCCTGGGCGGGTCTGAGAATATCTTCCAGCCGCTCATCGGCTGCCAGAAAAATCTGCAAGGACCTGTTGTCTGCCTCTGTAAATGGTGGAGGAGGTACATCGGGGAGTTGGAACCGCTTGGACAAGTCAAACGAGTCCAGGTAGACCAATTTTTCTACACGGTCCCCATACTTCACCGCGAGCGTACTCAATTCCGAACCGCCAACGGAATGTCCGACGAAGACGGCCTTGCTTATACCAAGAGAATCCAGGACGGCGATGTCGTCGTGTGCCCTGGTGTCAAAGTCAAAGCCTGCCCCCGGGTTGGCGCCCGGTGGCGGCTGGCTGGATGGAAGGTACCCTCGCCGGGTAATCCCGATGACGTGAAAATAATCAGTGAACTGGAAGGCGAACTGATCGTACACGTGGGCGTTGTCGCCCAGCCCGGTGATGAGCACCATGGTGCCTTGCTTGTCGGCGCCGCCCCAGTCCAGCACCTGAAGCTGGATTCCGGTGGCGACTGTCACGAGTGTCTCTTTGTGTGGCGTGCCGTCGAGGCATGCGGGCGGTAGAGGGGATTTATTCGCGCCGCCGGCATGTGGTTGAGCGCTACTCGCATTTACCGTAAGCAGCAACGCCACGGCAAGGGACACCTTAACCAGAGCTTCCACCTCGGCCTCCGAGGACGTCGCGTGCTAGTCACTCAACCTAAGGCGCGGAAGTTAAACAGCCGCGCCGGATTGCCGCTCGCCCGATTTCTTCGCCTCCGGTTACTTCGTCACTTCGCCGATGAACACCGCGAACGGTTCCAGCGCCATCTGGTCGAGCGGGGCGCTCTCCTTCAGCGAAGGCTGCGTGGTCATCAGGGTCTTGGCCGCCTTGGAGCCGAAGCCTTCACTCTTCAGGTCAAAGCTCTCTTTCTGCGGCTTGGCCGACATGTTGATCACTACCAGCACCGCCTGTCCCTGGTATTCGCGGATGTACGACAGAACGTTCGCATCGTTCTCGTTCAAGGCAACGTAGCGGCCATTGAGCAGCGCCTGGTTCTGGTGCCGCAAGGCCAGCACCCCCTTGTACCAGTTCAGGATGGAGTTCGGGTCTTTCAGCTCGTCTTCCACGTTGTACTTCTTGTAAGTGACGGGGATCGGGTTCCAGGGAATGCCCGTGGTGAACCCGGCGTTGGGCGTGTCATTCCACTGCATGGGCGTGCGCTCGCCATCGCGGCCAATCTCCTTCGGCCATCCCGTTCGCCCGATCGGGTCCTTCACATCTTCCTTGCGCTTGGGATCGTTGTTCTGCATCCCGATCTCTTCGCCGTAATACATGATGGGCGTGCCCCGCAGGGTGAGATACATGGCAGCCATGTCCTTGGCGATCTGGTCGTTGTGCTTGCCGTCGCCGTAGCGGTTCCAGGCGCGCACGATGTCGTGATTGCTAATGACCCAGGTCGGCCACTCGCCGGTGGAGTTGACGGCCGTAATGTGCTCGCGGAAGACCGGCGCGGAAAACTTGAGCTTGGTCAGCATCAAGTCCATCGGCATCTGCAATTCGTCGTGATTGTCGCCGTAATACTTCTTCAGCTCGGTGATGTTGTCGGTCCAGGTCTCGCCGATCAGCACCGCTTTGTAGGGGTCAGCGGCCTTGCGCAGTCCTTTCAGCGCGTCATGCACCTCGGGCAGCTTGTCGTTGTTCTCGTTGTCCATGTTGGGATCGCCCTGTTTGTTTTTTCCCGGCAGGACCTTGTTGTCCTTCAGGTTGGGATCCTCAAACAACGTGCTTACGGCATCCAGACGAAAACCCGATACCCCGCGCTTGTACCACCACTGCGTGGTGCCGTACATGGCGTCGGCCACCGCCGGATTGCGCCAATTCAGGTCGGGCTGCTGGGGATAAAAAAAGTGGTAATAGTACTGATTGGTTTTGCTATCCCACTGCCACGCCGAGCCGCCAAAAGTCGAAATCCAGTTGTTGGGCGGCTTGTTTGGCCCCTTGCCGTCGCGCCAGATGTACCAGTCCCGCTTGGGATTGTCGCGGGACGAGCGCGATTCGACAAACCACGGGTGGACGTCGGAGGTATGGTTCACCACGAAGTCCAGGATGATGCGGACACCGTGCTGCTTGCCCAGTTCCACCAGGCGGTCGAAGTCAGCCAGCGTGCCATATTTCGGATCGATGTTCTCGTAGTCGGAGACGTCGTATCCGAAGTCCACCTGCGGGGAAGGGAAGCAGGGCGCAATCCAGATGGCGTCTACCCCGAGAGCGTGCAGATAGTCCAGCTTCGAGGCGATGCCATTCAAGTCGCCGATACCGTCGCCGGTGCTGTCCATAAAACTGCGCGGATAAATCTCGTAGAACACCGCGTGCTGCCACCACGGGGCGTCGGAAGCTGCAGATTTCGCCTGAGCGTGCACCAACGGAGATGCAAGAACGAGACCGAGAACCAACGTCAGCAGACGTGCTGCGCTGTTGAGCATTGTGGAACTCCCTGATCAGAGAATGGTCAACTGTTCCAAAGGCTAAGAGTCTAGCGCATGGGGAGCGCCGAATCTACCCGCAACTCACAGCTTGCTCACCCAGCTTGCCAAAGCGCTTTGCGCTGCCGGAAAATAGCCTTCACTCCCTGCGCGGACGAGAGCCGACGGATACCCTTTGTCACAGTCACGGCGAAAATTCCTGCGTTCTCTGTGCCGCTCCGCGCTGGTACTCAGCTTCTCGGATGTGCTCTCCTTGATCCGGCCCTTGCCGCTGTTTGCCCAGGCGTCGCCGTCAGTCGCAAAACCCGAGACCGACGTTGGCGTCAGCTTCACCGACGTGGCCCGCGAATCCGGCTTGAACGCCAAGACCATCTTCGGCGGCGAGCACAAGAACAAGTATCTGCTGGAAACCACCGGCTGCGGCGTCGCCTTCTATGACTACGACAACGATGGCTGGCTGGACATCTTCCTGGTCAACGGCTCGCGCCTGGAAGGCTTCCCCCGGGGTGAGGAACCCTACTCCCATCTGTTCAAGAACAACCATGACGGTACCTTTACTGACGTCACACTGAAGGCAGGGCTCAAGCACAGCGGCTGGGGACAAGGCGTCTGCATCGGCGACTACGACAACGATGGCTTCGACGATCTCTTCGTCACCTACTACGGCAAGAACGTGCTCTACCACAACAACGGAGACGGCAGCTTCACCGATGTCAGCGAGAAAGCCGGAGTCGCCGGCAAGAAGACGCGTTGGGGCACAGGCTGTGCTTTCGTTGATTACGATCGCGATGGCAAGCTCGATCTCTTCGTTGCCAACTACATTGACATGGACCTGAAGACCGCGCCTGTACCCGAGTCCGGGCCATGTCTCTACAAAGGCGTGATGGTAGCCTGCGGGCCGCCGGGCCTCAACGGTGATACCAACATCCTCTACCACAACAACGGGGACGGCACCTTCACCGATGTCAGCGAGAAGTCAGGGATCCTCAAGGCCAACGGCAACTTCGGGCTGGGCGTACTTACCGCCGACTTCGACAACGACGGCTGGCCCGATATCTATGTCGCTGACGACTCCACTGCCAGTGCCCTGTATAAGAACCTCCACGACGGCAAGTTTGTAGACGTAGGTATGGAAGCAGGCTGTGTACTCTCCGCTGACGGCAAGCCCCAGGCGGGCATGGGGGTCTCCGCCGCCGACTACGACCTTGACGGCAACCTCGACATCGTCAAGACCAACTTTGCCGGAGATACGCCATCGCTATACCACAATCTTGGCAAGTGGAACTTCGAGGATGCTACCTTCCAGGCGGGCCTGGGCGCGCATACCCAATACCTAGGGTGGGGCTGTGGCTTCATTGACTATGACAACGATGGCTGGGCTGACATCCTGCTGTGCAATGGCCATGTCTATCCCGAGGTGGAACAGCTAAAGACAGAGGCAGGCTACCCGCAGCGTAAGATCCTCTATAAGAACCTCCGTAACGGACGCTTCGAGGAAGTCTCCCAGTACGCGGGGCCGGGCATAAATATTCCCAACGCCTCGCGGGGCGCGGCTTTCGGCGACTACGACAATGACGGTGACCTTGACGTCGTTGTCAACACTGTTAACGGTTACCCCCAGCTCTTGCGCTGCGACTCGCGCCTCGACAACAACTGGATCAAAGTCAAGTGCATCGGCACCAAGTCGAACCGCAGCGGTATTGGCGCGCGCCTGAAGTGCGTAAGCCGTCCCCCGGACGAGGCTAAGCCTCATCCCCAGATTGACGAAGTACGCAGCGGCGGCAGCTACATCTCGCAGAACGACTTACGCATACATTTCGGCCTCGGCAGAGCCGGTAAAGTCGATCTGCTCGAGGTTCGCTGGCCCAGCGGACAGGTGGACACCTTCAGCGACATTAAGGCTAACCAGCTTGTTGTTATAGAAGAAGGTAAAGGCATTGTCCGGAGGCAGAGCTTCGAGGCAGTTCAGAAGAAGGCGAAGGCAGGGAAGTGAGGCGCCAATTCGGAACTGCCGGCTCAACTGCGGCGGCACACAGGTGGTATCGCTGGTACCCCCAATTTTGCCATCTGACCATTGCGTAAAATGCCCCGTAAATGCGCCAGGATGCCCCAGGATCGACGCGGAGGCATGCGATAGTATCTTGGGTATCATCCGGGACGTTTTGGCGCCGTATAAACGATCCTAGCGCGTTTTTCCAAAATTTGGACACTTTGCGGGCACTGAACTCCAACTACCTGGCACCAAGGTGATGTATCGCAGTGCCGCAAAATACCACCGGCTACGGTTTTCGGCTGACGGCCGAAGGGGCACCGGAGGGCGGCGGATATTTACCGACTCCGCTGTCGGGCAGGCGCCCACCGCAATCCAGGCGCCTGCCGGGAGCGGGGCAGCGGCCGGGATTGTCTGCAGCCGCTCAAGGGTGGGGCGAGGGTAGAACGGCCCTATCGTTGCAGGGTAGCTGGTTATAAGGAAGTAGTGTTCGTATCAGAGATACTCCTTGCAAGCCTCTAATGTAGCCGCTTTTCTGATAGTCAGCATCTATTGCTACTTGCTTCTGTTGCCATTGGGCGGGGCGTTCTTAACCACGACTCCTGATCCTTCCTTCACCGGATTGATTTTGTCAATGGCGAAGTTGTCGAAGCGCTCGGTCAGGCCGCTCGGCCAGCGGATTTCGACAGAATCGAGCTTGCTTGCCGCGCCCAGGCCGAAGTGAACGCGCATGTCGCTGCTGGAGACATAGCTGGAGCCGCTGCGTACCTCATCGACGAGGAGGCGATTGCCGGCCTTGACGGTGATACGCGCGCCGATGCCGTCGCGGTTGGAGTTTGTGCCAATCGTCTTAAAGGCAATCCAGTGGTTCGGGTACTTGGCCTGGTTCACCAGCAGACTGGGGCGCGCGTTCATGTTGCTGATAACGGCCGACAGGCGCCCGTCGTTCCACAGGTCGCCGACGGCAAGACCACGCGACGACGCCGGTGTGGTAATGCCGCTTCCCGCCGAGGCGGAGATGTCGGTAAAGGTGCCGTTACCGTTGTTGTGATAGAGGAGCCGCGGCTCCTGATAATCACTGCCGAGATGATACTTGTCCACCTCCGGATAAACGTGTCCATTCACCAGCAGCAGGTCGGGCCAGCCGTCATTGTCGAAGTCGAAGAACATGGTGCCCCAACCTAGATACCGGGTATTCAGGCCAAGTCCGGCAGCAGTGGTGGCGTCCGTGAAATTGGCGCCCTTGTCGTTGTGGAGTAGGGTGGAGGTATCGTCGGAGAAGTTGGTCTTGAAGATGTCAAGCCAGCCGTCGCCATCATAATCAGCGACGGTAGAACCCATGCCCGCCTGCGCGCGCCCGTCCTCGTTAAACGCCGCGCCGGCGATGACCGCGATGTCGGTGAAGGTCCCATCCCGGTTGTTGTGGTAAAGGATGCTGGCCGTGCTGTCGCAGGCAACGAAGATATCGGGCCATCCATCATCGTCGTAGTCCAGCGTCGAGATGCTAAGCGCGTAGTGACCGCTGGTCTTGTCGATGTGAGCTTTGGTGGTTACGTCCTCGAAGGTCCCGTCACCGCGGTTGTGGTAGAGGATGTTCTTCGCCGGGGGCAGTCCTCGCGGACCGCACATCACCGGCGCGCCCTTCCAGATGCACGACGGGCGATCGCCGGGAGCAGGCGCGGTGGAGAGATCGAAGTCCACATAGTTGGCGACGATCAGGTCGAGCTTGCCGTCGCGATCGTAGTCCACGAAGGCGCAGCCGCTGCCCCAGGCTTTGCCTGAGCCGCCGACGCCGGCCTTGTCGGTGACATCCGTGAACACGCCGTGATCGTTGTGGTAGAGGCGGTTCTTGCCGTAGTAGGTGATGTACAGGTCGTCCCAGCCGTCGTTGTCGTAATCGCCGACGCAGACGCCTTGCCCCCAGCCGCTGGCGGAGAGGCCGGCCTTCTCGGTTACGTCGGTGAAGGTACCGTCATGATTGTTGCGGTAAAGATGGTTGGTCGGCGCCTTGCCGTTCTTCGCCGCCTCGAGAGTGGTGCCATTCACGATGAAGATATCAAGCCAGCCGTCGTTGTCGTAGTCGAGGAGGGCAACGCCGGTGCCGGTGGTCTCGATGATGTATTTCTTGGTGTCCACCCCGCCAAAGATCTCCGACATGGTGAGCCCAGCTTTTTCGGCGACATCCACAAAGTCGGCGAGCGGCGGCGCGGGTTTCGGTTGCCGGGGAGCCTGCTGCGCCGGGGAAGCGATCGCCATCGCGAGGACCGCCACCGTCAGAGATGCAAGGAAAGTGAGCCGAAGCGAGGGAACCTGCTGGCCGGGGGTGGAAAACATCCTGAGTTGGATACTAGGTGCCGCTCCTGGCAGAGTCAAGACGGCGGCGTGTGCCGTGGGACGGGCACGGTTATTGAGGCAGCTGAAGAGCAAATCCCTCGCGGACTGAAGTCCGCTCGGGAAGGCAAGAATAAAGGGCTTGGACGCGGGCCTGAAGGCCCGCTCTACCCAAGCCACGTATCCAACGACTTTTCAGCAGCCTGTATAATCGCGTGCGCTGAAGCGCTCGCTTTGCGAAATGGGGTGTTGATGACGCGACGGAAGGCCAGCGCGGTGGTCGTTGCACTGAGTCTCGGCTGGGTCCTGACGTGCTTCGCTCAGGCGCAGGCCGCGAGTGGGAGCGTGCAGCCCGGAACGAACAACTGCAATAGCTACGGCGAGCCGCTTACTTTGTCGCGAACGGCGGAGAACTGGCAGTTTCTCGATGCGGTTGGACCGCATTCTGCGCTGCTGGGCCGCGAGGACGGCAACTTTGAGGCGTGGATCTATCCCCTCAGGCTGTTCCGCGACTTCCATCTCACTTTTTACCTGCGGGGTCACATCATCCCTGGCGCCAGCTTGCCTCGAACCATCATCGCCCGGCCCGAGTCCACGTCCATCCGCTACGCCTATCACTCGTTCACGGTTTGTGAGACATGGTTTGCTCCGGTACACGAGACCGGTGCAGTGGTCAGCATTCAACTGGAAAGCGCCGAGCCGGTCAGCATTCAGGCTTCTTTTGAGCCTGCTTTGGCATGGATGTGGCCCGCAGGTCTGGGCGCTGGATACGGCGAATGGAAAGAGGCGGCGCACGCCTTCAAGTTCGGCGAAGAGCAGCACCGCTTCTACGCCCTCGCCGGCTCTCCTCAGGCCACGGTCATCACGCAGGCGTTTACGACCAACTATTCCTCGTCAACCGTCAACACCGTTCAGTTCGGACCGGCGGTCAAAGGCAATGCCACGTATGTATTCGCGATGGCTGCGTCGTTTGAAGGCGAGAAGCAGGCGCAGGCGATTTACGACAAGCTGCTGGCGCAGTCAGCGAAGCTTGCAGAGGAAGCCCGCCAGTATTACCAGCACTATCTTCAGAGCAC
>Ga0335085_10003302_pt1 | contig 28170 bp, 26 predicted proteins | sample Lox_Sample_45_FD_206712 | JGI IMG/M metagenome (GOLD analysis project Ga0335085, IMG submission 206712) | Soil microbial communities from Loxahatchee National Wildlife Refuge, Florida, United States - Lox_Sample_4.5 | ecosystem: Environmental > Terrestrial > Soil > Wetlands | place: USA... | reverse complement strand
CGGATGCACCCCCGACTCCGACAAGTTGAACTTCACCCGGTTTTCCCAGGTGGATTGCCAGCGTTCGAGATTGAAGGGAACGAAGGGAGACATGGAAGAAGGGCTCAGTGGTCGGGGGTCGGGGGTCAGGTCAGAGCCCGAGTATATCGAGATCGCGCGGGTGCTCAAGCCAATAGTCCGGGTGCAGGTCTTCGAGGTCACTGCGGCCGAAGGGGCCCCAGAGGACGGCTGCGGTCTTCACGCCGGCGGCCCGGCCGCACTCGATGTCGTGGCGGGAATCGCCGACGAATACCACTCCTTCCGGTCCCCTCCCCAGGCGCTCGAGGGCGGTGAGGACGGGTTCGGGGTGCGGTTTGGGGTGGGTGACGTCGTCGGCGCCCACGACGGTGGGGAAGGCGTCTTCGAGGCCCACGCGGCGGAGGCCGCGGAAGGCGCCGCTGCGGAGCTTCGAGGTGACGAGGCCGAGCGTCTTGCCTCGGGCGGCGAGCCCGCGGACGGCGTCCACGACGCCGTCGTAGGCGGTGACCATCTCGTCGTGGTGGCTCAGGTTGTACGCCCGGTAGGTGGCGATCATCGCCTCGAGCTCGGATGGGTCTTCGGTCCACTCGCGGAACTGGACGCGGAGCGGCGTGCCCAGGCCCTTCATCCAGATGTCGTCGGGGGGCTCGTAGCCGCGGTGCGCGAGGATGGTGTGGCGGTAGGACCGGATGATGAGGTCGATCGAGTCGATGATGGTGCCGTCGAGGTCGAACAGGAAGGTCGTGAGGGCCACGCCGGAAGCTAACGGGGCGATGGGGCCCGCACCACGACGGCCGCGACGAGCCGGATGTCGGGACGCGGCTCCTCCGTCGCGATCGGCGGCAAGCCGGCGTGCCAGGAGAGCAGCCGGGCCGTGGTGAGGGGCGCGGGGTCCTCCACCAGCGCGTCGAGGCCTCCCTCCTCCCCCGCCGTCATCCCGCGTCCCAGCCGCGCCAGGAGCGCGTCGAGCCGCGTGAGCCGCGCGTCGTCGGCGGCCCGTGCTGCCCGTCGCGCTTCCGTCACGACGAGCGGAATCAGACGCCGGCTCATCTGGTCGGGGTCTCCGGCGCGCCACCGCGATGCGGCGAGCGCCGCGACGCGCCGCTTGATCAGGGGCGCCACGGCGGCCACGGCTTCGCGCACCGCCGATGGATCGAGGGGAATGCCGGGCGCCGCGGCGGCGGCCTCGAACAGGCGGACGGCGGCCCCGGGATCGGCGGTGACACCTGCCGGCCTCACCACCGCCACCTCGCATGAAGCACCGACGGCGATCACGACAGCCACGGCATCCTCCTCGCCGGTCACCGCGCAGACCTCGCCGGGACCAACCGCTCCCGCGAGCTCCTGCAACCGATCGCACCAGTCGAGCGCAGCCCCGCCGGCCCCCGGACCTCCGGGCGCCTCGATCGCCACGGTCCCCGCCCTCCGCCCCAGGGCCGCCTTTTCGAGAAGCCGCGCCTCGAGCCGCAGAGCCTGGTCGAGTAGGCGCGGTGGGAGCAGCGAGAGCGTTTCGATGCGCCGGTGCGTCGACCCCAGCCGGTCGATCCGGCCCACCCGCTGGGCCAGGCGGGCTGGAGTCCAGGGCAGGTCGTAATTCACGACCCGCCGGGCGTCCTGGAGGTTCAGCCCTTCGCTCGCGAGGTCGGTGGCCACCAGGATGTCGACGGCGAGCGCGGCCGGGGGCGGAGCCGAGCCGGTGGCCCGCGGCGCGAAGGCTCGCAGGACCTCGGCCACGGTGGCGGGGCCGGCGTGCAGGAGCCCGCGCGCCCCGATGACCGCGGCCGCCCGATGCGAGCCGCCGAGGACGCGAAGCAGATACCGCGCCGTCGCCCGGGAAGTCGTGAAGACGATCGTCTTCCCAGGTCGCTCCCTGAGCACCCGGGCCAGCGTTGCGGCTTTTGGGTCCGGCCCGCCCTCCGCAAGCTGCGCCAGGCGGTCCAGCACTTCCGCGGAGGGGACGCCCGCCGCGCTCCCCTCGGGCAGGAGGAGAGGCAGGAGGACGAGCTGAAGGTCGGGGCCCTCGGCGCGCGGAAAGAGCCGCTGGAAGTCGCCCCGGGACAGCCGGCGCCCCGTCCGCCGGGCCTCCTCCGCGAAATCCGCAAACGCCCGCTGGCGCGAAAGAGTCTCCCGAAACGCGGGAAGGCTCGAGGCAAGGCGGGTCAGGAGGACCACTTTCAGGAGCGCGCCCGCGGACCCTCCCGCGAGCGTTTCGATGCCGTGGACCAGTGCCTCCAGCCGCGCCTCAGGCAGGACACCGGCGCGCAGGATCTCCCCGCGCGCGCGGCGCGGCAGCGCGAGAGAGGGCGCCCGTCGCCGTGACCGCGCGACCACCAGTCGTGCGAGCGTCGCGGAAACGCCGGGGGAAGCGCCGCCGGTCGCGGCCCGCCTCAACGAGGGGAGCCCAAGTCCGGCCAGCGCGTCGTCCCGCAGGAAGAGCCGAAGGAGGTGGATCAGGTCGCCCATGCGGTTGTGAATCGGGGTGGCCGAGATGAGGAGGACGGGGTTCCCGACGGCCATCCGGGCCAGCGCGCGATAGCGGCGGGTGCGCGGATTCCGGAAGTGGTGTGCTTCGTCGACGAGGAGCAGCGAGGACGCGCCGGCGGCCGGGGTCCGTCTGCTCAAGGTCTCGTGAGTGACGATCGGCGGCTCGGCGCCGAACCGCCGGCAGAGCGCCCCCCACTGGGGGACCAGCACAGCGGGCACCACCAACGTGAAAGGCGCGCCGCGCATCAGCGCCACCGCCAGGCCGACGTAGGACTTGCCGAGCCCGGGCGCGTCGGCCAGGACCGCGCCCCCGTGGCGCTCGAGCAGGGAGATCAGCCGGATGGCCGCCGGCCCCTGATGCGCCGCGAGCCACGCCGGCGGGACCGGCGGTACTTCCGGCAGGTCGAGCAGGGCTCGAGCCGCGCGCGCGACCACCGCCGCCGGGTCGCCTTCCGGCCCCGTCGTGAGGAGGGAGGTGAGCGGGTCAATCGAGGCCGGCGGCACGGGCCAGAGTGCGGCGGTCGCGTGCGTCCAGGCCGATCGCCTCCGCGACGGCCTCCTCGTTCACGTCCCGGGCCCGGCCCCAGCGGGCGAGCTCCGCCCAGATGGGGCGGCTGGCGGGCGGGAGCGGCAGCTGGCGTACCACCCGGGCGTTGAAGCGCCGGAACCCGCCGCGAGCCGGGTCGGCGCGCAGGCCCGCGAGCGCCGTATACCAGCGGGAATTGAACAGTGCGGCGAGGGCCCAGGCCTCATCCACCGTGCGCGTGACGATGCCGTACACGGTGTTCAGGGGAACCGTGTTTGGCGTGGGCACCGAAGCCTGGAGCCGCCGCGCCAGGTCGGGCCAGACCACGCGCGTCGGCGCGAGGCCGAGGCCCAGACGGAAGAGCTGCCAGGGGGGGCCTCCCCGGTAGTCGGCTCGGGCCCGGAGGCGCTCGACGGCGGCGTCGAACCGGGCCGCCAGCTCTTCGGGGAGACGGGCGAGGGGGCGTCCGTCCGCCGCGTGGGTCCAGGCCAGGTGCAAGCGCGGATCGCAGGACCAGGGGGCGCAGTCCCGTCCGCGGATCGCCGGGCGCGTACCGGGGCCCGGCTCGGGGGCGAGGAACAGCTCGTCGGCGCCGGTCTTCACGCCGAGAATGGGCGCCCATCGCTCGCCCACGGTCGGCAGCTCGTCCCGCAGGCGCCGGGCCACGCGGTCGGCGTCGGGCTGGAGCACCCAGGGCCCGGGTTGTTTGAGGGACTCCTGGGGAGTCTCGACGTCCCGGTCGGCGCCCAGGCCGAGGGTGACGCGCTCGGCCACGCGCGGAGGACGGCGTGCGGCCACCAGCGCCATCGGATAGACCGCGGCGCCGAACGTGGCGGCCGCCTCGTCCGCGGGAGCGAGGCGCGCGATCCGGGTCTCGCTGGCGACGTGACGGCGCAACGGTTCCGCGTACCCGGAGCTCGCGAGCTTGGCCGGAACCAGGAGTCCCACCACGCCGGCCGGCGCGGCCAGCTCGAGTGCCCGCTCCACGAACGCCACCGCGAGGTCGGGGAGGTGGGCGAACCCGCGCTCCCGCGCGGGGCGCCAGCAGCGGTAGCGATGCGCGAGGGCGTCTCGGAGCCTGGCGGGAAGGCGCTCGCCGCGGACCCAGGGCGGGTTGCCCACCACGCAGTCGAACCCGCCCCGCGCGAGCACGTCGCCGAAGTGCGTGTCGAACGCGAAGAACGGGACGCCTCCGTCCGCGGCCAGGCGGCGAAGCGCCCCGCGCACGTCCCGGCGGCCGCCCCGGAGGCGGTGCAGCCGCTCGCGCGCGTCGGCCGTGAGCCCGGCGGCCCGGCCAAAGAGGTCCCGGGTCTTGCCGGCCCGCAGCAGCTCGGCGATGTCCCGCTCGATCCGCTCGAGCGCCTCGCCCAGGAGGCGGCGGGCGACCCCCGCTTCGGCGAATTTCAGCTCCCGGAGGGGCTCCCGCTTCGCCCCGCCGGGGGCGCCGAACACCCGCCGCCGCGCGCGTGCCAGCCGGGCGATCTCATCCCGGGTGGCGCGCCATTCGGCGACGCCGGTGAGCGAGCGCGCCAGTGCCACCGGATCGAGCAGGGCGTCGCCCTGCCGCACCCGTCCGTCCAGGTTGGGGAGGGGGGCGACCGCCTCCGGCCGAAGGACGTGGTCGCCGGCTACGAGCGCGAGCCAGAGACGGAGCTCCGTGAGCCGCACGGCCGTGGGATCGAGGTCCACCCCGTAGAGCGATTCGGCCAGGATGCTCCGAGTGAGCGCGGGGCCGGGCCGCTCCCCCGCCGCGACGCGGAGCCGCGTAAGCTCCTCGAGCGCGCCCAGCAGGAACGCGCCCGATCCCACGGCGGGGTCCACCACGGTCAGTCCGGCGAGCGGGGGTGGATCGGGCGGCGCGACGCCGTCGTGGGCCCACCGGGCCGCCTGCGCCGGGGCCACGCCGCGGCGCTCGACGAGCGCGGTTTCGAGGGCGGCGCGCACCAGGGAGCGCACCAGGGCGGGCGGCGTGTAGTAGGTCCCGCTCGACCGGCGCGTGGCGGGATCCATCACTCCCTCGAACACCCGTCCCAGCATGTCGGGGGCGACGAGGTCCGCCTCGGCGTCTTCCCGGACCGAGAAGTGGAAGCGCTCGAAAAGATCGTCGAACGTCTCCCGCCAGTCGGCGTTGCTCCAGAGCGCGGGGCCGAACCGCCGTTCGAGCGGCGTGGGCTCGAAGAGCCCGCCGTTCAGAAACGGGATCGCGCCGAGGTCGCGCACTCCGGGGCGGCGGTCGTCGAACGGCCGGTTGAGCACCCCGAAGCAGAGCGGATGCAGGGCGGTGCGGTGGAAGTGCCGGCGTCGGGCGAGGGTGTGCTCGAGGAGTTTCGGCAGGTACCGGGGATCGCCGTCGAGCCATCCCTTGGCCTGGACGAAATAGAGGAAGAGCACCCTGGTGAGAGCCGTCAGCGCGAGATGACGGCGGTCCTGCTCGCGAGAGGGAGTGGTGAGCCGGTCGGTGAAGCGGTGGACGGCCTCCCGGAAGGCGCGGAAGAACCGGGGCGTGACGCCCTCGCTGGCCAGCGCCTCACCGACCTTGAGGGAGAGGCCGAGGGCGGAGTCGTCGACGCCGGCGGTGAGGCGCTCGATCGTGGCGAGCGTCGCGACCGGCGGGTTGGCGAGCGGGACTCCCAGGAGGCGGACGCCCATCCGTCCCGCCCCTCCTCCGCCGGGGCGGGGGCGCCAGGCTCCGAGCACGAGGCGCCCGGCCCGGGCGTCGAGGGCCACGATCAGCCCTCGCTCCGCGCGCTCCGACAGGCGCGTCGCGGCCCGGCGCGCCCAGCGGTCCGGGTCGCGGGTCTCGAGGGCGAACACGCGGAACGCGCCGTGGCGTGCCACCAGGGCGGCCGAGCGAACCGAGGCCCCCGCCTCCTCGCCGAGCCAGGGCCCGGGAGGCACTTGCTCCCACACGGCCGTGTACCCGAGCGCGCTGAAGAGCGCCCCAAGATCTGCGATCTGCTCGGTGCGGGCGAGAAGCTCCCGTAACACCCCGGGTCCTGGCTCGAGAGGGAGCCAGTATGGCGGGGGAGAGTCTGTTTACCGGGATCTGATTACTGCGGTGGGGACCGAAAAAGCGGGAGACGTGAAACGAGAAACGGGAAACGTGGGGGCTCCCACGTTTCCCGTTTCCCGTATCCGGTTCCCGGCCGTCAGCTCTTACGCAGCGTGATATCCCCGTTCACCGTGTCGAGCCTGAGCGTCCGCCCGCCCTTCCCGATCGTGCCGTGCATCTTCCGCGGCCCCCAGCGGCCCGTGATGGTCACCGGCCAGTCGGAATCGAGATCGCCGTTCACCGTCTCGGCCCGCACCTCGGTGTTCAGGTCCGCCGGCAGGGTCAGCGTGATCCCGCCGTTCACCGTGTGGAACTCGGCGTCCGAGAAATCCGCCTTCCCCATCGCCGCCCGGATCGACCCGTTCACCGTCTCCGCCTCGGCGTGCCCCGCGGTCGACACGTCGATCGAGCCGTTCACCGTGTGGACCTCGGTGTTGCCCCCGAGCCCCATCGCGTCGACGTCCCCGTTGACCGTGCGGCCGTCGAAATCCGCGCCCGGCGGCACCTGGACCGTGAAATCCACCACGACGTCGTTGTCGCGCGTGTTCGAGTGCCAGCCGTCCCCGCTCTCGCAGGAGTTCTCGCGGTCCGCGTCCTCGGGCGTGGGGTAGACCGCGCAGATCGTCACCGCCTCGGGCGTGGTCACCACCTGGATCTTCACGCTCTCCGGATCGCTCCGGCGCGCGTGCTTCCGCGCCGTGACGTCCGCCGTCCCGCTCCCCGACGCCGTGGCGTGGATCGAGCCGTTCACGCCCTTGATCTCGAGCCGCTGGCCCGCCTTGAGCTTGCCTGACCAGTGGAAATCGCTCTGCGCCGCGAGTGCCGCGGGAGCCGCGAGGGCCAGGAGGCCCGCCACCAGGATGCGCTCATTCATCGTCGTCGCCCTCGTCCTTGTCCTTGCCCTGGTCGTGATGCTTCTCCACCTCGCCCGGCCGGCAGATCTTGAGGTCGCCGCCGAACGACTCCAACTCGAGCTTGGCCGAGCCGGTGCCGAGCGTGAAGCTGAACCGGTGCCGGTGCGAGCTCGTGATGTTCACGGGGAAGCAGGCGTCGAAGTCCCCGTTGAAGGTGGACGCGGTCACCGCCACGTTCGCGCCCGTCGGCACCGACACGCCCACGTCGCCGTTGTTGGTCGAGAACGAATAGTGCCCGCCGTCCTTGATGGTCCCGTCGTAGGTCACGTCCCCGTTGATGGTCGTGGCCTGCACGTTGTCGGCGTCGATGCCGGTGAGCTCCACGTCGCCGTTGGTGGTTTCGGCCGAGATGTCGCCCTTCGAGTCGGTCACGGTGATGCCGTCGTTCACGGTCACCACGTCAATTCGGCCCTGGGCTTTGGCGAGTTTCACCGACCCCGAGGTGGAATTGAGGCTGAGCCGCCCCGAGCCGCCCGTGACGTCCACGTCGCCCTGCACCGTGGTGGCGGTGACGTCCCCCTGGCTGCCGGTCACCGTGATGTCGGTGTAGGTGCCCTCGAGATCGAGCGCCATCCAGGTGGGCACCGTGATGTCGAAGGACACGAGGTGGGGGGCGCCGTAGCGGCTCGAGGTCCGGACCGTCACGACCTGCGGGTCCACGTCCACGTCCACGCGCTCCCGCTCGGAGTTGTCGGCCTTGATGTGGATCGCGTTCTTGTCCCAGGTGGTGACCGAGATGTCGCCGCCGAAGTTGTTGAGGTCGAGCCGGGCGCCGCGCGTCACCACGATGGTGCTGTCGAAGTCCGGGGTGCCGACGGCGTCGTCGTCGCGGTCGTAGTGCGCCGCCCGCGGCGGGCGCGGAGGCCGCGCGGGCCGCGGCGCCGGAACCGGCGCGGGCGCGGGGGTCTGCAGCAGGACGGCCAGCAGAATGGGCAGCATAAGATCGGTATTCCTCTCAGGTCCGCACGCCGAGCGCCGAGGCCCGGCGGAGCAGATCCGCTTTCCGCCGCATGGTGTCGGCGAGGTGATGGTTCAGGTAGTTGTTGCCGGGGTCCTGCGCCAGCGCGCGCCGGGCCTCCGCGATCGCGGAGTCGATGATCGCCAGGTTCTTCTCGAGAACCCGGACCGTGCCGGTGTCGAGCTCGGTCCGGTGCCGGTCCAGGGTCCCCCGCAGCTGGGTCACCACCTGGTCCACGGTCGAGTCCACCGGTCCCTGCCAGTTGGCGTTCCGGTCGAGCGAATCGGGCCGGTGGGCCACCGTGGCCGTGGGCGCCGGGGGGGTGCGCACCGCGAGCCACGCCGTGCCCGCCGACAGGGCGGCCAGGGCGATCCCGGCGGCCAGAGCCTGGGGGACGGAGAACGACAGCCGGCGCGACGCGCGCGCCGGTCCGTTCCGGGCCCGGCCGATCGGGACCACGCCCTGGCCGGCGCCGCTCGATCCGATGCGGGCGGCGATCCCGGCCCAGAGATCCCGCGACGGCGGGCGGTCGTCGAGTCCGTGGGCGCGGTCCACCACGCGGCGCAGCCCGTCGAGCGCGTCGCGGCACTCGTCGCAGTTCGCGAGGTGCGCCTCGAGCGCCTCCCGCTCCGCGGTCGGAAGCGAGTCGTCCAGATACTCGGAGAGTTGCTCAGTCCAACGATCGGTCATACTTGGCCCCTTAGCGCCTTGGTCAGTTGGCGCCCTAGTCTTTCAGATGACGGCGCAACGCCATTCGCGCGTGATGCAATTGCGACTTCGACGTGCCCGGCACGATGTCGAGCATCGTCGCGATTTCCTCGTGGGTGTAGCCCTCCACGTCGTGCAGCACGAACACCTGTTTCGCCTTGGCCGGCAGCGCCGCCATCGCTCCTTCGAAATCGACTCCGAGCTCCGGCGTCACCGGCGCCGCGCCCGCGTGGTCCAGCGCGTCTTCCCGCGGGTCGTGCCTGGCCCGCGAGATCCCGACCGTCTTCCGGCGGGCCAGGATCACGTTCACGGCCAGGCGGTGGAGCCAGGTGCCGAACGCCGCTTCGCCGCGGAACGTGGCCAGCTTCTCCCAGGCCCGCACGAACACGTCCTGGGTGACGTCGTCGGCCTCGTCGGCGTCGATCATCCGGCGGGCCAGCGAATGGATCCGGGCCACGTGGGCGCGATAGAGCCGCTCGAACGCGGAGGCGTCACCGCTCGCAGCGAGCGCAGCGTCGGCTATTTCGGCGTCGGCGGTGACCAGTGTCGGCTCTCGCAGTCTCTCGACCCAGGGAGTCGTGTTCGCCATGCACGGGCTTGGATAGTCCGGTGGCTGCGACGGTTGCAAGCATGGGGAGGGGGCCCGAAGGGAGCCAGACGGTTGCAAAGTGCACACTCTGAGCACAGGTTCCCGGACCTTCTTCGGGAACCGCCCCAATGCTCAGACTTCCGACCGCCCTGGTCCTCGCATTCATAGCCGCCGCCCGTCCGGCCCTTCACGCCCAGGAGCCGGCGGACACCCTCCCGTTCCGCGCGCACCAATGGGCCTTCCTGTTCACCGGCGGATCGTCGTTCTCAGGCATTGGAGCCGCCCACTTCACGGCCCCCAACCGGGCCTGGGTTTTCAATGTGGGCGCCTCCATCAGCCACCAGCACTCGGATCTCCCGTTCGCTCCGGATACCACGGAAGAGCTCGGCCAGACCATCACCTACCTGACCCTCACCCTCGGCCGGCGGTTCTACCAGGCGGTCCGGCCGAGTGTGGTGACGTATCAGACCCTGACCGCCATCGGAGGCGTCTCCCATTCTTCGGTGACCAGCTCCATCGCCGGGGCCACGGGTACCTCCACCTTCTGGAATGCCGGGGTGGGGTTCGATCTTGGGGCGCAATACCTGATCACGTCGCGCCTGTCGATCGGCGGACAATTCGGAGCCCAGCTGGATTTCCAGTCGGGTCGCTCCGGGGGTCAAACGGAGCCTTCGATACGCAGCTGGCTGGTGGCGTTCTCATTCGGCCAGATCAGCTTCGGCGGCGCCATCTACTTCTAGAGCCCGCGCCCTTCAAGGCCTTCAGGCCGCGCACGGGCCGAGAGCGGGCTTCAGCCCGCGGGACACGAACGGGGGCGCGCCCTCCACTCGTGAACGGCGCTCGCCGCTCCGTCCCCGGGCCGTGGGCGGCGCCCTCCGCGCCCACCCGCGCCATTGCGCGCCGATTACCACCCGCGCGCCCACCACCCGCGAGTGGCGCCCTCGGCTCCCTCCCGCGCCGTGAACGGCGCTCTCGGCGCGAGCGCGCCCTGAAGGGCGTCGCCCGCCTTCACCGTGGCGCGCCCACCACCCGCGAGTGGCGCCCTCCGCTCCCTCCCGCGCCGTGAACGGCGCTCTCGGCGCGAGCGCGCCCTGAAGGGCGTCGCCCGCCTTCACCGTGGCGCGCCCACCACCCGCGAGTGGCGCTCTCGGCTCCCTCCCGTGCCGTGAACGGCGCTCTCGGCTCCCTCCCGCGCCGTGAACGGCGCTCTCGGCGCGAGCGCGCCCTGAAGGGCGTCGCCCTACCCGCCGTAAATTCGCCCCCGCCACTCGATCCGCCGGCCTCGCACCGCCGACCGGATCATGATCCCCATGAACATCGCGGCGCCGAGGGGATAGACGAGCGCCCCCCAGGCGGGGACGCGCTGGAGCCGGTAAACCAGCGCCCACAGAAGGACGGAAACCGCCACCACCACGAGCCACGGAACGCTCCCCGTGACCGCAAGGAGAACGGGGGGCACGATCCACGCGAGGCTCGGCACCCACATCACCCAGGGGAGCACCGCCCGGAGCATCGCCGAGGGCGGCATCATCAGCGGCGCCCCCTGCGCCAGGTTCTTCGACCAGCCCTCCACGATCTCGGCCGGGCTCGCGTACATCCGCGTGGTCATCTGGTCGAGGGCGGCGACGAGAAAAATGTCCCGGCCCGCCTTCACGTAGACCTGCGCCAGCGCCAGGTCGTCCGTGACGGTGTGGCGGACGGCCTCGTGCGTCCCCAGGGCCTCGTAGGTCTTCCGCGGCGTGAGGATGAACTGACCGTTCGCGATCCCGCGCCAGTACACGCGGGTCCGGTTGAGCCGGCGGAACCCGCCCACCACCGCCCGCATCGCGAAGAATACGTGGGGCTGGATCACGAGCTCCCAGAAGGTCTCCATCGCCTGCCGGGGCAGGAGGGTGACGAGATCCACTTTCTCCCGCGCCAGCACCGCCACCGCGCGCGGGATCAGGTCGGGGGTGTGCCGCGTGTCGGCGTCGGCGAAGAGCAGGAGATCGCTCTTGCCGGGCCGCGCCGCCCGGAACCCCTGCACCAGCGCCCATTGCTTGCCGAACCATCCCGCGGGCACGTCGACGCCCCGGACCAGCCGCAGGCGGTCCCCGTTGCCGGGAAGGGTGAGGAGCCGCGCCACCCGCTCCGCGGTGTCGTCGGTGGAGCGGTCGTCCACCACGATCACCTCGAGCCGGCGGTATCGGGAGGCGAGAATGGAGGTGACACAGGGCTCGATGTTCCGCGCTTCGTTTCGGGCCGGAATGATCACCGTGAGCGGCGGACCGTCCACCACGGGCTCGTAGTCCGCCACCCTGGGATCGGGCGCCCGGAACGCGCGCAGCACGAGGAGGAGAGCCGCCAGGTAGAGGGCGGGGACGATCCAGATCACCGGGTGGCACGCTCGGAGATAGATTGCAGGCTCACAAGGTGCCGCATTTGGCCACTCCCCGAAAGACGGAATACAAGCTGGCGGAAGACGGAAGCTCCTGGATGCTACGGAGTGCCGGAGGCACGCGGCCGGCGCTCGTGGTCTGGGGGGACCCCCAACCGAGCGATCCCGTGCTCGACCGGCTCGCCCGGGCCGGCTTCGGCGTGATCACGCCGTCCTTTACGGGCACCCCCCCGGACCTGGCCACCCTCCTGGACGGCCTGCCCCGCGGCGCGCTCGGGGGTATCAGCCTCACCCCGGTGGGCGTGCTCTGCGTCGGCACCGGTCCCGGCGCGGGGCTTCCCGAGACCCTCGAAACGAAGCGGATTCCGTGGCGACGAGCGGACGACGACTGGGACGGCATCGTGGGCTGGTTCGCGGAACGGCTCGCGTGACGGCGCTCGACCACGTGCGGCGGGTGCTCGAGTCCCGGCCGGGCCGCGCCGACCACGATCCCGCCGCGCGCCCCGCTGCCGTCGCCCTCGTGCTGCACGAGCGACCCGACGGTCTCTCGGCCCTCTTCATCAAACGGGCGGTGCGGGATGGTGACCCGTGGTCGGGGCAGATCGCGTTTCCCGGAGGACGGTACCAGGAGGCCGACCGCGACCTGCTCTCCACCGCGATCCGCGAGGCGCGGGAAGAGGTCGGCATCCACCTCGACCCGGAGGAACAACTCGGCGCCCTCGACGACGTCAACCCGCGGACCCCCCAGCTCCCGCCCATCGTGGTCCGCCCCTACGTGTTCGCCGTTCCCGAGCGCCCCGCCCTCGTCGCGAGTCCCGAGGAGGTCCAGCGCGCCTTCTGGATCTCCTTGTCCAGGCTCTCCGATCCCGCCACCCGCACCCAGATCACGCGCACCCTCCGCGGCGTCCCCCGGACCTTCACGGCCTATCAGTTGGAGGGAGAGATCATCTGGGGGATGACCGAGCGCATTCTCAGGTCCTTCCTGGAACGAATCACGGCCTGACGATTCTCCAAAAATAGCTCAGTATAAATCAGACATTTCTGTGGATTGTATTCGGAATTAGTTGCAGCTAATATTGGGGCCTGAGCGGCATAACTCATCTCCGGCGAGCACCATACGGGAGGGCCCCGATGAGCGCACTTCTGGCGGACGTTCCGCTTTCGCGCTCGGTCGAAGACTATCTGAAGGTCATCTATCATCTGTCCAGCCAGGGCGGTTTCGCGACCACGTCGGACATCGCCGCGATGCTGATGGTGGCTCCGCCGTCGGTGAGCGGGATGATCCGCCGGCTCTCGGACTCGGGCCTCCTCGAGCACGTGCCCTACCGCGGGGTCCAGCTGACCAACCAGGGGCGCCGCGCGGCGCTGCGGATGATCCGCCGCCACCGGGTGCTCGAGCTCTACCTCACCGAGCGGCTCGACTACGACTGGGACGGCGTGCACGACGAGGCCGAGCGGCTGGAGCACGCCGTGTCGGACGAGCTGATCGACCGGATGGCGCACGCGCTCGGCAACCCGCGCTACGACCCCCACGGCGCGCCCATCCCCACCGCGGCCGGCGACATCGAGGAGGCCGTGCTCGTCCCCCTCGCCGACGCGGAAATCCGCGTGGCCTACGAGCTGCGGCAGGTGGACACCGAAGACCCGGCCCGCCTCCGCTATCTCGCCGGGCAGGGCCTGGTGCCGGGGAAGGGCGTCACGGTTCTGAATCGCCAGCCCTTCAACGGCCCGGTCACGCTGATCCTCGATCCCGGGGGCGAGCGCGTCATCGGCCGGGAGCTGGCCCAGCTCCTGCTCTGCCGGCGGCGCGACTCCTAGCGTGGCGACTCACCCCATTCCGGTCGACGAGCCCGGCTCCGGCTGGCGCCGGCCCCGGCTCACACCCTCGCTCGCCGAGGTCTACCGATCCGTGCCGGTGGGCGGCGGGTGGCTGCGGAAGGCCCTGGCCTTCGCGGGCCCCGGGTACCTGGTGGCGGTGGGCTACATGGACCCGGGGAACTGGGCCACCGACCTGGCCGGCGGCTCGCAGTTCGGCTACACCCTGCTCTCGGTCATCCTGATCTCGAACCTGATGGCGATCCTCCTGCAGGGGCTCGCCGCCAAGCTGGGGATCGTCACCGGCCGGGACCTGGCTCAGGCGTGCCGGGACCATTACTCGCGGGCCACCGTGCTCTTCCTGTGGGTGCTCTGCGAGATCGCGATCGCGGCCTGCGACCTGGCCGAGGTGATCGGATCGGCCATCGGACTGAACCTGCTCTTCGGCATCCCCATCCCCGTGGGCATCGTCCTCACGGCCTGCGACGTGCTGCTGGTCCTGTACCTTCAGCACAAGGGCTTCCGGCTTCTCGAGGCGCTGGTCGTCACGCTGATCGTCACGATCGCGGCGTGCTTCCTCTTCGAGATCATCATCTCGAAGCCCGACCTCGCCGCCGTGGCCGCCGGGTTCATTCCCCGCGCCGTGACCGTCTCGCACCGGGATCAGCTGTACATCGCCATCAGCATCCTGGGCGCGACGGTGATGCCCCACAACCTCTACCTGCACTCCTCCATCGTGCAGACCCGGAGTTACGAAGAAACGCCCCGCGGCAAACGCGAAGCGGTGCGGTTCGCGTTCCTCGACTCGACCGTGGCGCTGACCTTCGCGCTCTTCATCAACGCGGCGATCCTCATCGTCGCGTCGGCCACGTTCCACACCTCGGGCCACACCGAAGTCGCCGAGATCCAGGACGCCTACCGCCTGCTCTCCCCGCTCCTCGGCGTCACCGGCGCCAGCGCCGTGTTCGCCCTCGCCCTCCTCGCGTCGGGCCAGAACTCCACGCTCACCGGCACCCTCGCCGGGCAGATCGTGATGGAAGGGTTCCTGGACATCCGCATCAGGCCCTGGCTGCGCCGCCTGATCACGCGGGGACTCGCGATTGTCCCCGCCGCCTTCACCGCTATCTTCTTCGGCGAATCGGCCACCGCGAAGCTCCTCATTTTCAGCCAGGTGATCCTGAGCCTCCAGCTCTCCTTCGCGGTGTTCCCGCTGGTGCGCTTCACGTCGGAGCGGGCGAAGATGGGGGAGTTCGCGAATGCCCCGTGGCTCAAGATCCTGGCCTACGGCGTGGGCCTCGCGATCCTCGCACTGAACGCCTGGCTCCTGGTGCTCCTGGCGGGAGGAGGGACCTGATGTTCAAGAAGATCCTCGTTCCCCTCGAGCACACCCCCGCGGATGCCACCATCCTGGCCTACGCCCGGCACCTCGCCGGTGAGTGCGGGGCCGCCCTGGTGCTCATCCACGTCGCGGACGGCTGGGTGGCCCGCAACCTCAAGCAGCTCGACCTGCGCGAGTCCGAGGAGATGCGGAACGATCTCGCCTACCTGGAGCGGGAATGCGCGGCGCTCCGCGAAGGGGGGTTCGACGCGGACGCCGTGCTCGCGGCGGGAGAGCCGGGGAAGGAGATCGCCCTGGCCGCGAAACGCGAGCGTTGCGACCTGATCGCGATGGCGACCCACGGGCACAAGGGCCTGGCGGACGTGGTGCGGGGGAGCGTGGCGAACGAGGTGCGGCACCAGTCGATGGTGCCGGTGCTGATGGTGCGGGTGGAGAGACGGAGAGCGCCCCGGGAATGACCCCGGGGTCACCCTCCCCGGGCCTGCTCCAGTGCCTTGAGGATGGCCGAGAGCCGCCGGTCCCGCGCGGCGCGGAGCATGTCCACCTTGCCGCTGTAGGCGCTCTCGATGGCCCGGGTCAGCTCGCGCTGCTGCTCGGGCTCGAGCTTCTGCCAATTCGCCAGCTCGCCCCACCGGCTCTCGAACGATCCGAGGAGCTGCTGGAGAAAGAGCGTGACTCCGCCGTCGCCCGAGGCCAGGTGATACGTGAGATGCGGACCCGCCGCCGCCCAGCCGAGCGCGGGGCCGAGCGACACGGCGCGGTCCAGATCGTCCACCGAGATCACGCCGGACAGCACGAGGTCGATGCACTCCCGCCAGACCGCCGCGGCCACCCGCCCCACCACGTAGCCCGGCACCGCGCGCTTCAGGACGATCGGCATCCGGCCCAGGGCGCGGAGGTAGTCCTGCGCCCGCCCCACGCTGGAGGCCTCGGTGCGGGGGCCCGGAACCACCTCGACCAGCGGAATGAGCTCGGGAGGATTGAGGGCGTGGGCCACGAGGGCCCGGCCCGCGTTGGCCATCCGGCCGAAGAGCTCGTGGGGCGACAGCCCGGAGGACGAGCTGGTGATGAGGGTCTCGGGGGTCACCACGTCTTCGAGCGACGAGAAGAGCCGCCGCTTGGTGTTGAGGTCCTCCGGGATCGACTCGATCACCCACTCGGCGTCGGTCACGGCGCGGAGCAGGCTGCGCGCGTGGCGGATCTCGAGCAGCCCGCGTTCCACCATGCCGGCCGTGGCCCGGTCGAGCGCCACGAGGGCCCGGGCCCGCGCCGGAATGGTCTCGGCCGCGCGCTCGATGGCCCGCGAGTCGGTGTCGTAGACGGTGACCGGCCAGCCCGCCGTGACGCACAGGGCCGCCCAGCCGCAGCCGATGTCCCCGGCGCCGATCACGGCCACCTTGCGCGGGAGATCGGTCACGCGCTCAGGCCCCGAGCGCGAGCGAAGGCTCGACCAGCCAGGGAAGCACCCGCTCGAACAGCATCCGGCGGACCACCTCGGAGCGCGCCTCGGTCGCCACCCGCACCCGCGCCCCCTCGGGGTCGACCACGGTCCGGCCCCGCTCGTCCCCGTCGTCGAGCAACACGGTGACGCGGGACGGCTGGAAGGTCAGGACGGCCGGGTTGACCAGTGCCGCGACCACCAGCACGTCGTTCACCACGCACCCGTCCAGTCCCTCGTATGCCTGGTGGAACCGGCGATAGAAGGAAAGCGCCGCGGCCAGCCATTCCGCCCGCGGGTCCCGCACCTGCGCCAGCGCTCCCACCTCCGCGCCGGTGATCACCACCTCCCGCGTCACGTCGAGGGGCACCAGGTCCGACGGCAGCTCCGCGGCCAGGACCTGAGCCAGCGCCTCGGGATCGCACCAGGCGTTGAACTCGGAGTACGGCGTGGTGTTGCCCCGGGCCTCGAGGTTCCCGATCATCGCGACGTGGCGGCTCACCTTGGCCCGCACCACGTCGGGGGCGCGCTTCAGGGCCAGGGCGAGTGAGGTGACGGGGCCCAGGGTCACGAGCGTGACGGGCTCCTCCTGCTCGGCCAGGAGGCGCTCCAGGGGCTTCACGAAATCGAAGACGACGCCGGCCGGGGGGACCCGCGCGTCCCCGAGGCCCGAAGCGCCGTGGGTCTCGAGGGCCACGGCGAGGGCGCGCTTCAGGGGGCGGCGCGCGCCGACGGCGATGGGCAGCCGGCGCCCGGTGCGGCGCAGGATCTCGACCGCGTTGCGCGACGCGTTCTCCACCACCGTGTTGCCGTAGGAAATGGAGACGCCGCGGACGTCCAGCTCGGGGGAGGCCAGCGCGAGCAGGAGCGCCAGACAGTCGTCGATTCCGGGGTCGGAGTCGATCACGACGGGGTGCGGCACGTGGTAAGGCTAGGGCGCGGCGATTTCCTTGGCAATGGCGGCGGAGAGGTCCCGGAACTCCCTCGTCCCGCCGAATCCGAAGATCCGCTCCACCACCCGTCCCCGCCGGTCGAGCAGCACCGAGAACGGGAGGCCGCGGTAGTGATACGCGGCGCGCATCCGGCCGCCGCCCGCGAGCACCGGGAAGGGCGGATGAAAGCGCGCCACGAACGCGCGCATCCGGGCCGGATCCGCATCGTCCGAGATGGCGACGACGGCGAAGGTCCTGGTCCCGAAGCGCCGGACGAGTCCGGCCATGTGGGGGAACTCGTCCCGGCACGGCGCGCACCAGGAAGCCCAGAAGTTCACGAGCGTGACTTTGCCGGCGAATTGCGCGAGCCGCACCGTGTCTCCCGCCAGATCGGGCAGTGCGAAGGCGGGTGTGAACGGGGCCCGCGCTCCCGTATCCGCCGCGTCGAGCAGGGAGTCGCCGTTGAACAGGTGGACCGCTCCGCGGGAGTCCACCGCGACGGCGCTCTCGCGCGGACCGGTCGCGGCGGCCGAGAGGACCGTGCCCCTCGCGGTGTCGAGAACGTCGAGATCGGCGCCGAAGGCGTAGAGCCGGCCATCGGGGCCGAGCCCGAGCGCCGCCACCGAGTCGGGAGCCGCGTGCCAGCGCTCGATTCCCCCGGCGCCGTACGCCGTCACCCCGCCCGCGCGCGCCGCGAAGTAGAAGCCTCCCAGGGAGTCCACGGCGAGGGCACCCGCGTCAGCCCGGCCGGCCACGAGCCCGACGGTGCCGTGACCGGTGGAGTCGAGAATGCGGACCAGCGTGGGGAGCGAATCGGAGGGCGCGCGCGGGACCACGTAGGGCGACCGGGACGCCAGGAGCCGGCATCCGGCCGCCGCGTAGAGCGAAAACGGGAACGGCCCGCTCCACTCGGCGAGCGTATTGCCGGCGGTATCGAGCAGCTCCCCCCCGCCGGCGTACTCGGACACCGCGAGGTGGCCGCAGTAGGGCGAGACGGCGACCGGCTGGGAGACGCCGTTCGTGAGGGTCCGCACCGCGTGCAGCGCGCCGTCGAACGCGACCAGACGACCGCGGTCCGGATCGGGTGCCCAGGAGAGACCGTCGAGAAGCGCCGCGGGCGAACGATGCAGAAAGAGCAGCGTGAGCCGGTCCGACGCCGGAACCCGGCACGCCGCGAAGATCGCGAGGGCCAGCATTGGGCTATATTTCGCGCCCATGAGCGAGGCCTTCCGGACCTTACTGGACACCTTCGGCACCGGGTGGGAGCGGGGCGACGTCGAAGCCGTGTGCTCGGTGTTCACCGACGACGCGGTCTTTCTCGAGACGCCGTTCTCGGCGCCCGACCGCGGCCTCCAGGCCATCCGGGCGTACTGGGGCGAGGTGCCGATGCATCAGGCCGAGATCTCCTTCCAGTCGGGAGAGATCTTCGTCGCGGGTCCGTGGTTCGCGGCCGAGTTTCAGTGCAAGTTCCGGCGCCGCCGCACCGGGGAGCGGGTGGACGCGCGGGGCGCGATGTTCTGCGAGACGAAAGATGGGAAGATCTCCGAGATGCGGATGTATTGGCACCGGTATTCGGGGGGCAGGGAGGATTCGAAGCCATAGATCCTTCGCTTCGCTCAGGATGACAGGCCTGTCATCCTGAGCGCCGAAGGCGCGAAGGATCTTTTCTGACATAGTCCAGTGCCGACTCCATCAATTCCGCGTTTCTCATCCCGATCTTCATCGCCAGCATCGTCGCTTCCTCTTCATCCATACCCCGGTCGAGCATCAGATAGGGCAGGAGCGCGGCGCCCACGCGGTTGCCGGAGTTGCAGCAGCAGAAGGTCGGCCGCTTGCCCACCAGGTTCCGGGCCAGCTCCCGCACCTGGTCGAAAGTCTCGTCGGGCAGGGCGCCGTGGCCCACGGGCAGGCTGAGGTACTCGAGGCCGGCCGCGGTGACGGCGTCCGGAACCCGGTAGGGGCGGGGCTCCATCGCGTCCCGGAAGTCCAGGAGCACCTGGCAGCCCGCCCGCTTGAGGGCCGCCAGATTGGCCTCCTCGGGCTGCCCCCCCGTCACGAAGCCCGGGAAGGGCTCGTACGCGTTCGGAACGTCTCCAATTGCGTCCAACAGGTGAGACACGGCGGGGCTCCGGAAGTATGGAATCTTCAGTAATTAAGCGGCTTTCCAACACGGCACAAATGGTGCAATGGAGGGGAACAGGAGTATAATGAGGAAGGTTCTGGTGGTATCGGGGGAGGCCCTATGCTGATGACTCCATTGCTGCTCATGCTCGGGAATCCGGCGGCGCCGGCTCCGAAGGTCATCCTGCCCGCCACCGATGATCCCCCCATTCGCGTCTGGCTCAACGACCAATCCTACGAAGCCGGCGACCGCGCCACCGTCAAGATCAAGCTCGCCGACGACGGCTACGTGATCGTGCTCCGGGCCGACGCCCGCGGTCATCTCCGCGTGCTGTTTCCGCTCGATCCCGGCACCGACAACTTCGTGAAGGGCGGCAAGACCTTCGAGGTCCGCGGCCGCGGCGACCGCGACGCCTTCCAGGTGGACGATGAAGAGGGCACCGGCACCATTTTCGCCGCGGTCTCGCCCCAGCCCTATTCGTTCACCGGCTACGTCCTGGGCGATCACTGGGACTACAAGGTGCTCGCGGCGCAGAACATCGGCGACGATCCCGAGGCCGATCTCGTGGACCTGGTGCACGCGATGGCGGGCGGGAATCACTTCGACTACGACGTCACCACGTACACCGTCAGCGCCCAGTCGACGGCCGAGGCGTATCCGGCCACGACCGGCCCGGGGTACTACCCGTGCTGGGGCTGCGGGCCCTGGTATCCGGGCGGCAGCGTGTTCATCGGCGTCGGCTTCGGCGGGCCCTATTACGGCGGGTCGTGCTGGGCCGACCCGTTCTGGTGTGACTACTACGGCGGCTTCGGCTGGGGGTACGGATACGGGTATTACCCGCACCATTTCTATCGCCCGTTCTATCCGAACTACGGGATCTACAACGCCGGGTACCGCCCCTTCGGCCCCGCGCGCCGGCCTCCGTTCGTGGTTCCGACCCGGACCGTCGTCCGCGGTGTGCCGGTGCGGCCCCGATTCGAGCCGCGGACTCCCACGCCCGAGCGCGCCCCATCCGCCCGCGGTGAGCGGGGCGAGTCGGGCCGTCGCGGCGGATCCGCCCCACAGGCCCGTCCCGCTCCCGGCGGACGGGGACGCGAAGCGCCGCCGGCGCGCGCACGGGGCCGGAACGACTTCCGCACCTGGAGCCGTCCGTCGGCCCCGGCCCAGCGGCCCCAGTACCGGCCGTCGGCACCGGCGCCGCGGCCGGAGTTCCGGCCCGCTCCCCGCTCCGAGCCCCGCTCGGCGCCCGCGCCGCGCTCCGGTGGGGGCGGCGGGGGTGGCAGAGGCGGGCGCCACCGGTAACTTTGGGGCTGGCGCCCGGCGCCCGGCGATGGAGTTCGCCGTAACCCGCCTCGGAATTTCCGACGGCTAATGACTCCTGCGAGACCCTAACGGCCGAGCAGGAGTCTTCGTTTGCCCACTGTGCCGCCACTCACCGACAGGCTCGAGCAGCTGGAAGCCCTGGCCCGCGAGCTGGGTCAGACGGACCTTGCCACCGCCGCCCGGGCTGCGCAGGAGCGGTACGCGCAGGGCCTGTTCTACGTCGCGCTGGTGGGCGAGTTCAAGCGCGGCAAATCGACGCTGATCAACGCGCTCGTGGAAACGCCCGTCCTTCCCGCCGGGGTCGTGCCCGTTACGGCCGTCCCCACCGTGATCAGGTTCGGACCGCTCGGCGCGCGGGTGCGGGAAGACGGGTCGTGGCGGGCCATCCCGCTGTCCCGGGTGGCGGACTTCGTGTCGCAGGAGGAGAATCCCGGCAACTCGCGCGGCGTAAGCGGGGTCGAGGTGACCGTTCCGCACCCCCTGCTCGGCGGGGGACTGTGCCTGGTGGACACCCCGGGGCTGGGGTCGGTCCATGCGGAGAACACGAAGGCCACGCGCGATTTCCTGCCGCACATCGACGCCGCCGTCGTGATGCTCGGGGCCGCCCCTCCGATCTCGGCGGACGAGCTGGAGTTCGTGACGGCGCTTCGGAGCCAGGTGGAGACCTTGATTTTCGTGCTGGGCAAGGCCGACCAGATCCCCCCGGGCGACCGGGCCCAGGCTGAGGCGTTCACCCGGCAGGTCCTGAAGCCGGTCCTCGGCGATTCTCCGCGCACGATCTATCAGATCACGGCGATGCCGCAAAGCCGCGTCGGAGCGCTCGCGGTTTTTTGGACGGAGTTTCGGGGCGCCTTGATGGATCTGGCGGCGGCGTCCGGGGCGCGGCTGAGCGCCGCAGGGGCGTGTCGCGGCGCGGACCGGGTACGGGCGCAGCTGGGGATTTATCTGGAGGAGGCGCGGCGCGCCCTCCGTGATCCGCTCGAGGCGGCCGACCGGAGGGCGCGCGAGCTCGCGGATCTGGCCGCGGGCGCGGAACGCGCCGGCCGCGAGCTGGCGCCCCTGCTCGCCCTCGAGGAGCAGCGGCTGGGAGATCTCTTCCGCGCGCGTCGGATCGCCTTCCTGGAGCGGGTACTCCCCGAGGCGGCGGGCGAGCTGGCGGAGCGGCTCGCGGGCGCCCGCCGCTGCACCCGCGGGCGGGCGGTGGACCTGGCCAACGAGCTGGCGCGCGAACGCCTGGCGGCATGGCTCGTCGCGTCGGAGCGGGAGGCGACCCGAGCCTACGACGAGGCCATGGCGCGCTTCTCCACCCTGGCCGCCGAATACCTCGCCCGGCTGGCTCACGCGGCGGGAGTGGCGGAACGGGACCTCGAGCTCGATCCCACCTGGGACGCCGCATTCTCCGCCCAGGCCGGGTTCTACTTCGCGAACCTCATGTACCGGGCGCGGCCGTCGTCCGTGGCCGCGCTCTTCGTCGATCACGTTCTGCCGAAGGCGTCGGCGCGGCGGCGGAACCGTGAATGGGCGACCCGGTACCTCGTGGATCTCCTGACCGTCAACGCCGAACGGGTCGAGAACGACCTGCGAGAGCGCGTGCGGCAGAGTGAGCGGAACCTCCGCGCGGCGCTGGGCCGCGTGCTGGCCGACGTCGGCCGGGCGGCCACGCAGGGAGCCGAAGCGGGACGCCGAGCCCGAACGGCGGGAGAGGCGGCGAGCCGGGAGTCCCTGGCCCGGATCGACCGTCAGCGCCGCACCCTCGCCGCCCTTGATGGGAGGCCGGCCGCCGCCGTAGGTTGAGGACGCGCTCACCCGAGCGCCGGCGATGGAGTTCGCCGATCAGGCCGACCGCGGCTGATGACTCCTACCCAGACCGATGACGGGGGGAGTCTTTTCATGTCCGATATCGACCCGCATGCCGAAACCACCGCCCGGGCGCAGGCTCTGCTGCGTCGGCACGACGGCGCCGAGCTGGTGCCCCGGCTCCACGAGGCCCGGTTCATCGCGGTCGCTCCGGCGCGGGAGCCCGATGCGCCGGTGTACGTGGAGATCGCCTGGATCCACGGGCTGGACCATCCCATTCCCGGTTCGGCCCTCTGGCGCGCGGCGATCGAGTATCGCCTGACGGAGCTCTCGAGCGGCCGGCGGGACGCGGAGATCCTGCGGCGCGAGATGCGCGATTCGCTGGAGCGCTTCCCGAGTCTCGAGAGCTACTGGGAGTGGGTGCGGTCCGGGTGGCGGAGCGCCCCGACGCGGCTGCCCCGGTGGTGACCGATCTCTGTCCCCGATGCCAGACCACGCGGCGGCCGCGCGAAGTGATCTGCGCGTTCTGCGGCTTCGACATCCGCTCGCTCCCGAGCGGGAGGTTCGACGACCAGCTGCTGGGCGCGATTTTCCTGCCGGAGCCGGAAGTCGCCGAGGAGGCCGCGTTCCTGCTCGGCATCCGGCGTCCGCCGGGGGCGGGCCGTGCGCTGGAGCGGCGCTACCACGAGACCGGCAACCCGTTCGTGCAGCGCGAGATCGTGATCGCCGCCGACCGCGTGGGCGGACCCGAGGCGGACCGGATCCTGGCGGACGCGCGGACCCATTACTCGGTGGTGGTGCGCGGAGAGGCCCTCCGTCGCCTGGTGCGGCGGGGCGGCGAGGTGGGGGACGAGGCGGCGGCGGCGGCCCGCGCCGATCCGAGCCCGCACGTCCGGCTGATGGCCTTCCGCCCGCCCACGCGCTCCGAGCTCCTGGCTTCAGGTTGATCCTGAGCCGGCCGCGTCACCGAACACCTCGCGGTAGAGGTCTTCGGCGTGAGTCGTTTCGACCGGTCCGGCCTCCGCCAGCTTGAAGGTCCGGGTACCGTCCGGCCGCCGCTCGGCCCGAAGGAAGAGCGCGTCGGGGGAGCGCCGGGCGAAGGCGCCCTGCGCGAAGGTGTACAGGTGCGTCACGAACACGATCCGGATGCCGCTCTCCACGAGACCGCGCACGACCTGGTCGGCGATCTCGGACCCCTCGCGCTCGTCCGTGGCCGCGAACGACTCGTTCAGCAGCACCAGGTCGTTCGGCCGGAGCCGGTCCACGATCCCGCTGAATCGGGCCAGCTCCTCGTCGAGCTTTCCGTGGGTCTGGGTCCGGTCCTCTTCCTGCTTGAAATGCGTGAACACCTCCGCTCCGGACTCGGCGGCGAACTCCGCGGCCGTCACGGGCATGCCGGCCTGCATCATCAGCTGGGCGAGGCCTACGCTGCGCAGGAAGGTGGACTTGCCCCCCTGATTCGCCCCGGTGACGACCACGAGGCTCCTGCCGTCGGCGCTCACGTCGTTCGCCACCGCCGCGCGGCCCAGCCGGAGCGCCAAGGAGGGGTCGTAGAGGCCGCGGCAGCGCCAGCGGCGCGAGCCGGCCGGAGCCGGAACCGGGAAAACCGTCACCGCTCCGCAGGCCGTGAGCCGCTGCTGGAGATTGAGGCACCCCACGTAGAACCCCAGCTCGGCCCGCAGCAGCTCGAAGAAGCTTCGGATGTGGTCCGCGGACTGCGCCGCCACTTCCGCGACGACCGCGATGCCTTGAGCGCGGATGTCCCCCAGGGCCCGCGCGCCCGCTTCGTCCCGCTCGTCGATGTGAAATGTGTGCGCCGACGGCGCCTGGCCGACCAGCCGGCGCAGCCACCCGGAGGATCCCTCGCCGGCAGGCCTCCGCACGAGGTACGCCGCCCCCCGGCCTCCCGGACCGAGGCCGCCGCTGAGGAGCACCCCCCGCCGGAACCCCAGCTCGACGACGTGCGCCTCCGCCTCGATCAGGAAGCGATCAGTCAGCTCTTCCTGGAGCGTGGCGACCAGAACGCGCAGGCCCTCCGATTCCACGACCCCGGCGTGCGCATCGGCGATGCCGCGCACGCGCCGCAGCACGCCCAGAAAGGCGCGCAACTGATCCACCGCGTCGTACAAGCGCGATCCGGGATGGCGGTTCCCGATGCCCACGTAAGAACCGCGCTTGGTCGTGACCGCGTCCACCGCGGCCGCATAGAGGTCGCGCGCCACGGAGGGATGCGCGAGGCAGTCGCGCAGGATCGCCTGGCGGCGGCGGATCACGTCGGGGTCGTTACCCGCCGTATCGAGGAGCGCGCGCCGGGCCACCTCGAGGAGGAACTCGTCGCCCTCCGCCATCGCGGCGCAGACGGTGTCGAGATCGAGGTCCTGGAGCGCGGCCCGCTCGGCGGGCGGGAGCGGGGGCAGCGGGGTCCGCCGGAACCACCGGAAGGATTCCGTGAGGAGCGGCTCCTGGTCCCAGTCCCGGTCGGGGTACAGCAGCCGGACCTTCACGAGCCGAGCCGCTCCCGAAGCCGGGTGTAGGTCACCCCGTGCTTCTCGGCGATCGCCTTCGCGTAGGCGAGGCCGTCCGCGGGGCGGCGGGAGAGCTTGAACGTCCGGACCGCCGGGTCGGCGGGGTCCACCTCGCTGACCACGCTCACCGTCTTCCGATCGAACGAGGCCAGGTCGCTCAGGAACGTGACCCAGACCGTGGGAGCGTCCAGCGCCGAGACGGCCGCGAGCACCTTCCGGCCGAGGACGAGCGCGTCGTGCGCGGTCGTGGACGAGAACGCCTCGTTGAGAATCAGCAGCGTCCAGGGGGTGGCTCCCCGCAGGAGGTCCCGGATCCGGATGAGGTCGTCCTGGAGCTTGCCGCGAAGCGCGCCGGGGTCTTCGGGGCGCTCGAAGTGTGTGAGAATCCCGTCGCAGAGGGGCAGCTCGACCTCGGCCCCCGGCACCGGGCAGCCGAGGCTCGCGAGGTACTGGGCCTGCCCCAGCATGCGGGCGAAGGTCGTTTTCCCGCCCTGATTCGGCCCGGTGATCACGAGGATGCGCTCGTCTCCGTCGAGCCGGTAGTCGTTGCACACGACGGGCTCCCGTCGTCCGGCGCGGCGGAGGGCCAGAGCCAGGGCCAGGTCGAACGCGTCCCGGGCCCCCATCGCCTTGGACTTGCGCGAGACCCGGGGGTAGGAGAACGACAGGCCCGCACCCCGCACCGTTCCCACGACGGTCAGGTAGGCCAGATAGAAGTGGACCTCCCGCTCGAACCGGGCGAGCACCCCGCTCACATAGTCCCGCTCCGCGGAAACGAAGGCGCGGAGGGCGGTGAACGGGCCGGGATGGAGCAGGGCCACCCGCTCGAGGATCTCCGTCTCCACGTGATTCAGATTCTCTTCGAGGGTCCGGGAAGGCGCGGTGGGGGCCTCGCCCCGGCGGCGAAAGCGGGCGAAGGTCTGCTCCACCAGGATGCCGTAGTCCGCTTCGTCCGCCAGGGCGCGGACCGTCACCGCGTTGCCCCGGACGTCCAGCGTGAACCGGACGGTGCCGAGGGCGGTCCCGACCCGGTCGCTCTCGGCCGCGAAGGCGACGAACGCGGCGGAGCCGGTGTAGGCCTCGAGGTACTCGCGGAGCGCGGTGAAGGCCTGCGATCGCACCGAGCCGGAGGCGAGTCCGTGGAGAAGGGCGTTCACCCCCTCCTGGTAGACGAGCGCCGCCGCGAAGAGCCAGAGGTCGCGTTCGTCGGGCGAGGCGGCGGCGCCCGCCCGCTGCCGGTGCGCGCGCATCGCGCGCATCCGGTCGCCGAAGCGCAGGGCGGAGGCCGCGACGGGCTCCGCTTCGACGTCGCGCATCGCGTCCTGGCGGAAGGCCACGAGCTCGGGGTCCCTCAGCGGCACGTGGAAAAGCGGCGCCAGGTCGTACTCCCGGTGCACAGCGGCAATCTCCGCTACGATCTGATCGAGGTGCAGGTCGCCGAAGTGACGGGGGGGGCCGGGCGGCGGCGGCAGCTCGTCGGCGGGGGATCGATAGAGGACGCTCGGAAAGGACATGGGGTCAGGGCCCCGCCCCCGCCGCCCCCGCCGCCCCGGCCGTCACCGGGCCACCGGGGCCGTGCGCCCCGTACGCAGGGTGGCCGAGAGCGCCCGGACCGCGTCGGGCGCGAGGCCGGCGCTTTCGAGCCCGCGCACGGTGTCCTCGATGGGATACTCGACTCGCTTCAGCTCGATCCGGCCCCGCTCGATCACGGCGTAGGCGGCGCGGGGGTCGCCGTCCTTGGGCTGGCCCACACTGCCGGGGTTGACGACGCGCCGGTCGCCCACGCGGAGGTCGAACTGCAGATGGGTGTGCCCCACCAGGAACCGGTCGGCGCTCGACCCCTCGAGCTCGCGCGCCCAGGCCTCCGGGTCGGGTCCGACGTACTTGTAGAGCGTGTTGACCGGTGTCGCGTGGACGCAGAGCCAGGCGGCGGCGGGTTCCGGCGCGGCGATCCAGTGCGGCAAGGCTCCCAGGTACCGGCGATCGTCTTCCGTCAGCTGGGCCCTCGTGAACGGCAACATGGCGTCCGCGAGCCATCGGAATTCCGGGCGGCACCGCGGGTCCGAGCCGTCGGCGGCCGCCCGGTCGTGGTTGCCCATCACCGCGGCCGCGCCTTCGTCCTGAATCCGCCGGAGGCAGGCGGCCGGATGGGGCCCGTAGTCCACGATGTCCCCGAGGCAAAGCAGCCCGTCGTGAGGCTCCCGGAGCACCGCCTCGAGCGCCGGCAGATTGGCATGGACGTCCGAAATCACCAGCAACCGCGGGGACGGCACGAGGCTACCCTCCCGCGACGGCGATCCCCACCAGGGCGGCGAGCAGCGTGAGGAGCACGTACGCCAGATACGCGTTGAGCCGGCCGTGGTGGAGGCGCGCGAACGCGCGCGCCACGCGGAGCGCCAGATCGCGGCCGGGGTTCAAGACGAGGCGGTCCACCAGGTGGACCGACCGGACCTGGCGGCGGATGGCGGTCCGGAAGTGCTCGGCGACGGTCTCCCGCGTGTCCTCGACCGTGGTGGGCCGGAACACCGACTGGAAGATCACGCGGACGGGATTGGAGAATCCGGTGGCCGTGTAGGTCATCTCGGGCAGGAGGCGCCGGATGCCGCCGTCCCACACGGTGCCGTGCGTGAGGCGACGCCGCCGGGCCACTCCGCGCCGGACGATCAGCCACACCAGCGCCAGGGACAGGGCGAGAACCACCACGAGATACGAGGGCGACCCGGCGAATACGACGGGGTTTTCCGCTCCGCCCCGATGCAGCATCACCAGACCGGGGCCCGGCGCCAGGCTTTGGCCCACCTGCGCGCCGAGGTCGTGAAAGTCCGCGACGAAGGCGGCGGGCAGGGAGTCGTGGCCGGGCGCCGCCGCGAAGAACGGGGGAACGAGGGCCCGCGCGGCGCTGGCACCGCCGGCCAGCGGCGCCACGGCGCGGTCGAGGGCGCCGATCACGTAGGTGGGCAGGATGCCGAGCAGGACGCAGAGCACGGCGAGGAAGCCCATGCCGGCGAGGCTGGCGGAGGGCGCTTCGCGGGCCTGCTCGGCGTCGGCCGAGCGGGCCATGCCCAGGAACCCCATCGCGAAGAACTTCACGAAACAGGTCACCGCGAGCGCGGCCGTGAGCGCGAGCCCGGCGCCGCACAGGGCGAAGACGATCTGCGTTCCCCGGGAGGCGAGCTCCGCGCTCCGCAGGAACGTCTGCAGCGTGAGCCATTCGCTCACGAACCCGTTGAACGGCGGGAGGGCGGCGATGGCC
>Ga0335085_10003301_pt1 | contig 28173 bp, 26 predicted proteins | sample Lox_Sample_45_FD_206712 | JGI IMG/M metagenome (GOLD analysis project Ga0335085, IMG submission 206712) | Soil microbial communities from Loxahatchee National Wildlife Refuge, Florida, United States - Lox_Sample_4.5 | ecosystem: Environmental > Terrestrial > Soil > Wetlands | place: USA... | reverse complement strand
GCTATCGCAAGATCTATGAGCTCGGGGGGCCGCGCCGGCTGACCTATAATCAAATCTATCAAATCATCGCTCGAGTTCTTGATAAAAAGAAAGCGTCCGTTCATATACCGGTTCCTTTGGTCAAGCCCGGTGCGCTGATCTCGGAGTGGCTGTTGCCGAATCCCCCGATCACGCGGGAGCAGTTGATCATGATTCAGGAGGATAGCATTTGTGATCCGTCCGAAGCCGTCCATGACTTTGGCTTGGAGCTCCAGGATTTTGAAGAGGGCATACGGGAGTTTGTCAAGCCGTAACCGAGAGGTCGACAAGACGCTCGCGGATCACCATTTCAATATGAACAAGGAGGGTTTGATGCGGAAGTTGATCCCGCTGTTGCTTCTCGTATGCCTTATCGGTTGGATGAACCCGGGGCGGGTTGCTGCGGAGGAAAACAGTTTTGAGATGGTCTTCAAAGATGGATTTTACGGCGGACTGGCCGGGGCCTTGGTGGGTGGTGCGGCTCTGGCTTTTAAAGACCATCCAGGCGATCATCTGAACTACATCAGTTACGGTGCCGCGATCGGCGTGTTCGTCGGTGTAGCCTTCGGTCTTGTTAAGACCGGTCATGACTTGGCCGAGCTCGACGATCATCGGTTGGTTTTCCATCTTCCAATGCCGATGCTGACATCGACCGTACGGGGTCCGTCACCGCACGAGGTAACCACTTCCGTTGGTTTACTGAAAATCCGTTTTTGAAACGCATCGACTTACAATGATCACCACCGCCTCCGGCTCCTCTTTTCGACTGTTTTGCCTCATCGGATTTCTTGCGTTTGTGAGTTACGATTTGATCCGATCACCGTTACTTCCGCTCTTTGCGGAGCGGCTCGGGGCCCGGCCGGAGGGGATCGGTTTGATCGTGGGTGTCTCGACCATAACCGGCATCCTGCTAAAGCTCCCGGCCGGGTCGTTGTCCGATCTCCTCGGTCGTCGTCGGCTGCTCTTCATGGGATTATCGGTGTTCGCACTCGCTCCCTATTTCTATTTTGGGATTCACCAAGTCTGGCAACTCGTCGTCCTGCGGGCATTTCACGGTCTGGCGACCGCTCTTTTCGCACCGGTGGCCATGGCCGTCGTGGTGGATTTGTTTCAGGATGGAAGGGGTGAGGCGTTAAGCTGGTATTCCTCCTTTACTCAAGCGGGCCGACTGTCAGGCCGAATGATCGGCGGATATCTCCTGATCTGGTTTGGATACCAACAGACCTTTGCGGTTTGCGCTGCAATCGGCGTGGTTCTCATTGCCCTGTTTCTGATACTGAAGTTGCCGGAGGACCGATTCAAAACGGCGGAGCCGCACCGGCCGGCAGGAGAACGGCATGAGTCTCTCGCTGCTCTTCTTGAAGGGCTCCGGGAGGTGGGTCGCGACCGTCGGGTGTTGATCACCAGCGGCATGGAGGCGATTTTAATGACGGCCTCAGGGGCCCTGATGGCCTTTCTTCCGTTGTATGGGATTCATGTCGGCCTTCACGCCGGTGAAGTTGGGCTGTTGTTCGGGATGATGGGAATCGCTTCGATCTTGGCCAAGCCGGTCATGGGGCGCTTTTCGGATCGTATCGGCCGTCGGCCGCTGATTATTACCGGCCAGATTATCTGTGCCGCGGTCATGATCCTCCTTCCCCTGACGGGTGGGTTCGAAGGCCTTCTCTTGTTGTCATTGATCTTCGGTTTTGGAGAGGCCGTGATCGGATCGTCCACTTCAGCGATGGTGGCGGATCTGTGTAAGGAGAAGTCGCTGGGCTCCGCGATGGGCGTTTTTGGAACCGTCATGGACATCGGCCACGCCGGGGGGCCGATCCTCACCGGCTTTTTGATCGGACTCTACGGATATACCGGCGCCTTCAGTGGGGTCGCTGTTCTTCTCTTGGCGGTGACCGCTCTATTTGCCGCGACGGTTCGCGAGGTTTGATTATAGGGGCTCACGTCGCCCCCTCCACCGGCACAGCCGGATGGAGCCTCCCCCTCTTGCTCACTTTGTTTGCTGGTTAAATAATTCTTTGCCCTCTCATACGGGCATGGCTCGTGAGCGATTACTTCCCTTCTTTGGTCGACGTGTTTATCCCAAGCCCGTGGTTGATTGGGCAGTAGCCAAGGAATCCGGTTCCGAGGCCGATGATGGCGACGAGTCCAAACAACAGCCTAAGCGCCATGTCCTCCGACGCGTAGGCGATAGCCGACGACGCGAAACCGACGGCAAGCCGGAAAAGACGATCAAGACCCCCGACGTTCTTCTTCACAAGTCCTCCTTTCGGTTCGGTGACAAAACGACATGGCCGGATTACGATATCTGAAACCAGTATCGTAGATCCAGCCCTCGTTTCCAAAGATCTCGATAATTCAATCGGCCCTGGAGCACCTTTCCATATCCTTTTAGCCATTCGGGATGCCGTGCCGTTAATTTGAAGAAGAAACGAGGAAAACGATAAACGATCCTGGCGATTCTGGAAGCGGCCCGGAGCTCGGGATAGATCTCATTTCGGATTGCCTCTTCATAGCGGGCCAATGGCGTTTTTTCTTTCAAAAAACCCGTCACAGCCACCGCTGCCAGCCGGCCGCTCCAGACACCATAATAGATTCCCTCTCCCAGGAACGGGTCCACCATACCAGCCGCATCACCGACCAATAGGGCGCGGTGCCCGGCCAGGGATGCGGTTTTGGGAGAGAAGCGGGGAATGAGATGGCCGACGATCTGCTGCTGTTCCATAGATGAAAATGCGGGTTGACCCAACACCCATTGACTGTAAAGATGACGAAGATCCTGCCGATCCCGATAGAAAGTGGCCAAGCCGCTTGAAAGGTGATCCGATTTGGGAAAGATCCATGCATATCCCCCTTGAACGATGCCGACATCGATGAGCAGACTATCGTCCGGCCAGGGTTGATCGGTTGCCGTGACCGATTCACTTTCCAGTGCAACGCCGAGAGGAATGGCGTTCTTCGGAAAGAGTGTTTTCGCCACCCGGCTGGGTGCTCCGTCCGCTCCGATGACGGTACGTCCCACATACTCTCCTCGAGGGGTGCAGACCACTACCGAATTTTCAAAAGCCTTGAATTCAACCGCGGGTTCATTTTCTCGAAGGTCGCACCCCGCTTCCTGAGCCTGACGGATCAAATAGGTGTCGAATCGACTCCGCATTGTCAAATACGCCAGCGGCGCCCCAAACGAAACCTCGAAGGGCGTTTCCCCGTTGCAGGTGACGACCATCCGCGTGACGGTCTTTTCTATGACCGTATGGTAATGTCGACCGAGCTGGTTATCGAGCCGGACCGACAGTCCCCCGCCGCAAACTTTGTAGCGGGGATGGCGTTTTTTCTCCAGGGCAAGCACGCGATACCCTCTGCGGGCCAATTCGAACGCCGCGGTGGAGCCTGCCGGACCTGTGCCGATGACGATGGTATCGTAGATCACGAGGTTCCCTCGCCCGAATTCTACCAGGGTCTCGACCCCGCATTCAATACCGGGAAATTCACCCCGCAGAAATATATTCAGACTGCCTTACGTTCAAAAAAGCCCATTATCATTCCTCTGCTATACTTATTTTAATCGGATCAATGGGTTAAACGGGATTTTCAGCAACATTATTAGGGAGGAACAGGGGTGAAAACCTTAAGGTCCAACAAGTTACGCTATCTTATTAAAAAAAAAGAATTTTGGGTCTGTTTGGCTCTTCTCGCCTTGTCCCAATCGACTCCATCAAGAGCTGAAGACCAAAACCCACCCCAAATCAGCACACAAACCCAATCCTCCGCTAGCGATCAGCAACAGGAACAAATAGATCAACTACGGCAACGAATTCAGATCCTTGAAGAAAAGGCATCCGTGGAAGATGCACATCCGAAATTTGGGGTTAATCTCGGTGCGTATGGTGACGTAAATTTCTTCACAAAGGACCGGTCGGCAAACCACCCATCCTTTTCCCTAGGTCCATTGGATTTATACAGCACGGTCAATATCGGACCGCGCCTAACCTTTCTGGCTGAATTTGATATAGATTTCGATCAGGAGGCCGGTGAGGGTGATATTGAAATGGAAAGGCTATGGGTCGGGTATACGTTAAGCGACCTGCTGACCGTACGGGCTGGTCGCCAGCATACGGCACTGGGCTACTGGAATAACACCTATCATCATGGAAAGCTGCTTTTTCTCACAATTGACCGTCCGTTTTTCCTGGCTTTTGAAGACGACGGAGGGGTCCTCCCCGTTCATACCGTTGGACTTGAATTTTCCGGATCTCAGAACCGTCCGGCATTTCGATGGATGTATATGCTGGATGTCGGAAACGGTCACCGGATCGATTCCAGCACCAAGACGCTGGTCCCGAATGTGACTGCAGATAATAATAGTTCGAAACAGGTCGCGTTGCGACTGTCAGTTGAGTCATACCGCTTGCCGGGTTTGACTCTCGGAATATTTGGAACGGGGGACAAGGTCGGCACGGATTTCAATGGAAACATTGACGAGCGGATATTTGGAAGCGATCTTTCCTATATGTATGACAAGGTGGAATTCATTTCGGAGTATTATAAAATGCTGAACCCGGGTCATCACGCCGAAGCCTACTACATTCAGTTGGGCTATAAAATCGCCCGCGACATCACGCCGTACGCCCGTTATGAAACATTGGCCGTAAACCCGGACGATCCTTACTTTATTAATCTTCAGAATAACACGTCTCGCCATCAACAAATTGCGGGCGTGCGATACGACATAGACGAATTGAGAAGCGCTCTGAAGTTACAGTACCGTATAGATCGAAAGGTCGGCAGTGAAACGTTTCACGTGTGGGAGGCGCAGTGGGCGTTCAGTTTTTAAAAAACAGGCCTGTCATCTTGAGAAATCGGGGCCTGATGCTGAGCCTGCTGGTCCTGATCTGCCTGCTGTGTAGCTCGATTAATCTGCATGCCGAACAGGTCGCAGTGATCGTGATTAAAGATGGTCCGTTAAGTCATATTTCCAAGGCCGAGATCCGCGGGATCTATCTTGGTGAAATCCGTTTTGTGGGGGGGATGCCGGTCCGGCCGATCCAATACCCTGAGGGGCAAGTGAAAGATGCCTTTCTGTCGAATATCATCGGTATGTCCGCAAAGGATTATAAATTGTATTGGGTCAAGAAATTATTTCAGGAAGGGTTAACCCCTCCATTGGTCAAGACCGACCCTGCCGAGATTATGAATGCCGTTCGCGAGGATCCATGGGGAATTGGGTATCTTCCTAAAGAACTTGCCTCCGAGGCGTCGGATATTCAAATCATTTATATCATCCAGGAGGAAAAGCATTGAAATTCGGTATTCGAGGGAAATTACTCGGTTCCTTTCTCGCCTTCAGCCTTATTTTTATAATCTCCTTGGGAATCGTCTTGGTGGAAGTGCGGGATATCAACATTACGACGGGAGCCGTTCAGGAAGAGGGGCACAAGGTGGAATTGGCCGATCGTCTGCAATTGCGTCTTCATATGTTACTGGATCCGGCCAACAACTACCTGATTTCAGGAAATGTAAAAGAAAGGGATCGCTTCGATCAAATAAGCAACGAGATCTTCCAGATAACAAAAGACCTTCAACAGTATCATGGAGATCATCGCTGGGAATCGTTGTCCGGGGAGCTTAATCATGACGTCCTTCGGCTGAGCGAAATGCTTGTCACCATCCTGTTTATCAATCGACCCATCGGTAATCAAAAAGGCGCCCGCTTGCTCCACGAGGCCACCGTTTTTTCAGGAAACATTATCAAGAAAGCTGACGCATTTCAAGATCTTTCCGAGAAGCAAATGATCCTGATGGTTCGCGACGCCCGATCCAAGAGCGAGAAGATTACCTTGGTATTCTATGCCATCGTGGGAACGACCGCGATCTTTTTTGCCCTCCTCTCGTTTTATCTTTCCCGGTATGTGATCCGGCCGATTCTGGATCTTCATCGGGGCGCGCAAACTGTCGGACAGGGTAACCTGGATTACCGATTGACAATACATACAAAGGATGAAATTGAAAATCTGGCCGGGGAGTTCAATCAAATGGTCGAAGCCATCTCCGGTATGAAAAGGGACCTTGACAAAAAGATCGAACTGACCCAGCAGCTGGCCATCACCGATTCGCTAACCGGATTGTTTAACCGCCGCTTCTTTATGGAAAAATTAAGAGAGGAGATCAAACGAAACGAACGGTTCAATCACCCGCTATCCATCATCCTCATCGACGTCGACGATTTCAAGTCGTATAACGACACCCACGGTCATCTGAAAGGAGATGATCTGCTCCGAAACCTGTCAACGATTCTTAAGAAAAACGTCCGGAGCGTGGATTTCGTCTGCCGAATCGGCGGGGAAGAATTTATGGTGATCCTTCCCGAAACGGATTTTGCCGCGGCTTTCAAGATCGCCGAAGGGTTAAGAAAAGCGGTGGAACAATACCCGTTCGCCCATCAAGAAACCCAGCCGGGCGGGAAGTTGACGATCAGCCTGGGCGTTGCGACGAGCATCAAGGGCGAAAAAGATTTACTGAAGCTGGTCCAAACGGCGGACGACGCCCTGTATCAAGCCAAACGAACGGGTAAAAACAGAATTGGAATCCTCACCTAGATTCTTTGACTTCATTCCTTCCTTCATAACCCCGCGATTTTGACAGTCTGGAACAGCCTCTGGTATGATGGGTTCATGTTTACCGGTCTCGTTGAGGAGATGGGCGTTGTACGGGGTTTCGACCGCGACGCGAAGTCGGCTCGGTTGGCCGTCCTGGCCCGGACGGTCCTGGAAGATCTCTCCATTGGCGACAGCATCACGGTGAACGGCGTCTGCCTGACCGTGACACGGACGACCGGCGAAGAATTTACGGCGGACGTCTCTCCCGAGACGCTGACCGTCACGAATTTAGGATCCCTAAACGTGGGCGACGCCGTGAATCTTGAGCGCGCCATGCGGGTGAACAGCCGACTGGGCGGGCACCTCGTGAGCGGGCATATCGACGGAGTCGGACGGATCCGAGACCGTCGCCAGGAAGACGAGGCGCTGCTCCTTTCAATCGAAATTCCGAAAGAGCTGCTTCGGTATTGCATCAAGAAGGGATCGATCGCAGTCGATGGGATCAGTCTGACGATCAATCAGGTGACCGACAAGGAGATTCAGGTTGCGATCATCCCTCACACCGCAAAGGCGACCACGCTGGGACTGAAAGGGATCGGGACCGGAGTCAATCTGGAATGTGATCTGATCGGGAAATATGTAGAACGCCTCCTTCAGGAATCCGGATCGGAAGGGGCTCCACAAAAAATCGACCGGGACTATTTGAGACGGCGGGGATTATTATAGAGTTGACAAACCGTTTCATGGTCTGTTATAGATGAAACCATATCACACATTCATGCTAAGGGAACCCCGTTGAAATCGGGGGCGGTCCCGCCGCTGTGAGTGGGGACGATGCCTGCAATAAAGTCACTGTCGACCGATGACGGGAAGACGCAGGCGGAGGGCGATCCACAAGCCAGAAGACCTGCCTGAATGCGCGGCCTGTTCCGCTTCGATCGAAGAGAGCGGATCGGCACACCTTAGGGTGAAGAAGCAGGGTGCAATCCTCAAGGGCTTGGTTTTTTGCCTTTGAGGATTTTTTATGCGCTCAAAATGGGTCATCATCGCTTTTCTTTTTCTCCTTACCCCTTACCCCTTACTCCTGACGTTTTCTACCGTCCATGCCGAGCCGATTACCGTCACGGACGATCTTGGACGCGATGTCCTGTTTCTAAAACCTCCGGAGCGGATCGTCTCTCTGGCCCCCGCTCTGACCGAAATCCTGTTCTCGATTGGACTTGACGAACGCATTGTCGGTGTCACGGACTACTGCAACTATCCGCCAAAGGCCCTGTCCAAAACCCGTGTGGGCGGATTGAATGCCAATATCGAAACGATCCTCGCTCTGCACCCGGATCTGGTAGTCGGCGTCGCGGGATTGTACCAGCAAGAGAATCTCACCCGGTTTGAGCGGTTTCATATTCCCTACTTTGTGGTCGACCCTTCTTCGTTGGATAAGATCTTCGCGACGATTCTTGTTTTTGGAAAGATCGCCGATGTCAATGAGACCGCGGTTGAAAGAGTGCGACAACTTCGTGCACGGGAGGATCGGGTCCGACAAAGCGTGCGGTTGCTTCCCCCTGTCCGTCTTCTCTACGTGGTGGATAAGGAACCCCTGATCTCGGTTGGAAAAGGAAGCTACCTCGCGGATCTGATTCGCGAGGCGGGCGGCGTCAATATCGCCGCCGGGTTGGAGAAGGCCTATCCCATGCTCTCGATGGAATACGTAATACAGCAGGACCCGCAGGCGATTGTCCTGGCCATGGATGCGGATCGCACTCTTTCGGACCAAGAAAAGCGGTATTGGGACCGTTGGTCGTCTTTGTCGGCCGTACGAAATGGGAGAATATATAAGGTCGATCGCGACCTGTTAAACCGACCGGGACCGAGGATCATGGACGGTCTGGAAGAACTGGCCCGGCTGCTTCATCCAACCGTCGACTTGCAATCGGTGCAATGAGATGCTCACGTTCAGGCGATGGTTATTCACCCTTTCTCTCCTGGTGTCGATATGGATCGTCACGGTTCTAATCTGCCTTCTTCAGGGCACGGAGCCGATCACGTTGACGGATGCCATTCGGATTATCGGAACCCGATTTTCATCGGGACCCGCAGCGGAAGTCGACCTGAGCAAGGATACGACGATTCTATTGGAGGTCCGACTGCCACGCGTCCTACTGGCCGGATTGGTGGGCGGTACGCTCGCGATGGTGGGGGTCACCCTTCAGGCGTTGCTTCGAAACCCTCTCGCCGACCCGTTTGTGATCGGCATATCGAGCGGGACGGCCTTGGGGGTCGTCTGTTTTCTTTTAACGGGTCTCAATGTTTCCTTTTTGGGAATGACTGCCTCGCCGCTGTTTGGTTTCCTGGGTGGATTACTGACGCTGTTCTTTCTCTACAGACTGTCGCGGATCCACGGCCGGATTTTTGTCCAGACGCTTTTGCTTGGAGGAGTGATCCTCAACGCGATGCTCTCGGCCGTGATCATGTTCATTACCTATATGGTGGACGCGAACAAGGTGATGGGCATCGTTTATTGGTTGATGGGAAACCTGGGCTCGCTTGATCTCAAAGCGTTGGCCGCGGTGGCCTTGTATGCGGCGGTCGGGATGGCCGTGCTCTTTAAATCGGCCAGAGGGTTAAACCTGCTGGCTCTCGGGGATGAGACGGCCATCACGCTCGGTTTGGATGCCGAACGGACAAAGCGGATCGCCTTTTTTGCTTCCGCATTGCTGATTGGAGCGGTGGTGTCGGTCAGCGGTCTGATCAGCTTCGTCGGGATTATGATTCCGCACGTTTTGCGGATCCTGATTGGCCCGGATCATCGTTTACTGCTTCCGGCCTCGGTTTTAGGCGGTGGGATTTTTTTAGTGGCGGCGGACACGATCGCACGATCTCTGATCTCACCGATCGAAATTCCGGTCGGGGTGATCACGGCGCTTTGCGGCGGACCCTTTTTTCTTTTTCTCCTGTGGAGGGGAAGAACGATATACTCAGATTCATAGATCGAAATAGGAGCACGGTACGAAGATGGCTTCCATTTATACCTTACGAGACGTGAGCTTTCGGTACGAATCCGAATGGGTCCTGCATGGCATCGACCTGACGATCGATCGGGGAGAGATCTTGGGTCTGATCGGTCCCAACGGTTCCGGAAAGACCACATTGTTGAAGATTTTGGGCCGACACCGAAAACCGGAGACGGGCGGGGTTTGGTTGGAATCGGAAGACCTCTCGAATATTTCACTTGGCACGCTGGCACGGCGGGTGAGCATGGTCCCTCAAGAGCTGCCTGTCGCATTTCCTTATACCGTTCTGGAAATGGTCCTTATGGGACGTTACCCGCATATGAATGGATGGGCCTTTGAAAGCGCGGAGGATCATCGCATCGCCCTCTCGGCGATGGAACGAATGGGCGTGGATTCCTTCGCTCACCGACTGTTCACCGAGCTGTCGGGCGGAGAAAAACAACGGGTGATCATCGCACGGGCACTGGCGCAACAGGCGGAAATACTTTTGCTGGATGAGCCGGCGACGTTTCTGGATCTGCACCATCAAGCAGGGATATACAGACTGCTTGGAGAACTGAACCGGCAGGACCGTATTACGGTGGTGGTTGTTTTACATGATCTGACCATGGCCTCCCAGCTCTGTCGTAGGTTGCTTTTATTGAATGAAGGACGGGTTTTCCGATTGGGAACGCCGCCCGAAGTGTTGACGGAAAAAGTGATTGAAGAGGTCTATCGCTGCCGAACCGTTGTCGATTCGCATCCGACGACCGGTCACCCAAGAGTCACCGTGATTCCAGATTAGGGTATGGATAGGGTTAAACAAACTCCTTGGAAGTTTATCGGGGCTTCGGTCGGGTTTCATCTACTGATCGGCGGGCTGGTTCTTTATACGCTATTAAAGCCTTGGCCACGGAATCAGTCCGTCCCGGTCGTGGAGGTCAGCTTGGTGGATTCGATTGAGAGCGTTCGGTCTGTGGTGACAGCCCCCCGGCCGTTGAAGACGCGGTCTAAGGCATTCACCGTTTCACCGGTTCAAACAGAGCCGTCCAAACCGGTTGAATCCGGAACAACTACAGTACCACCTGAGGATCAGGCCCGAACGAAACTTGATTCGGCCATTGAACCGGCTTCTCAACCGCAGACTGAAGAGGTTCAACCGATTTCGACCGGATCACCCTCAGACGAAAACGTTGAGGCCCGGAGTGAACAACCTACAGGAGACCTTTCGCGATCGGATGAATTATCGCGGTTTCTTCAAGACGTCCGGAATCGTCTGGAGCAGGCCAAACGGTATCCGTGGCTGGCCAGGATTCAGGGTCAGGAAGGAACGGTTCGGGTTCAGTTCATGATCGATGCGACGGGCGAGGCGCAGGAGGTCCGTCTTCTCGAATCGTCCCGATCGAGGATTCTCGATCAAGAAGCGGTTGAGACCGTGAAGCGGGCCGGTCGATTTACCGGTCTGCCTGATTCATGGAATCAGAAAGTTCGTATTGATGTGCCACTGGTCTTTCAACTGAATCCGCGGTGAATTAAAACGAGAGGAGGTCCATTCTAAAATTTAAATGTTGGATGGATTCCGGGAACCCCGTGATTCCAAGCTTAGGCGAGGAAGAATCGGGGACGGGGCCGCCACTGTGAGCGGGGACGAATCCCCAGGAGCCACTGGCCGATTGTGAAAATCGGCCGGGAAGGCGGGGAGGAGGGCGATCCGCGAGTCAGGAGACCGATCCATCCAGTATACACAACGCAACCTTTTCGTCACCAGAGGGGGATACAGGATGAATTTCGTTTACGTGGGAGTGTTAACGGTATTATTGTTGAGCAACGGTCCGGTGGTTTTGGCAGAGGACGAGGGCGGGGCTGTGGAATTAAACCCCGTGGTAGTTACGGCTACACGTCAGGAAGAGCCGGCTCTCCAGGTTCCAGCGCATGTCACCGTAATCACTGCAGAGGACATCCGACAGTCGAATGCGACCAATGCCGGCGATCTTCTGAGAACCGAAGCAAGTCTATGGGTCACCAACACAAGTGGATCCACGCCGTCAGGGATCATGATTGACGGCCGTGGATTCAACGATGGCGGAGGCAACGGCTCCCGTCTGTTGGTTCTGATTGACGGCCGTCGAGCTAACTTAGCGGACACCAGCAATCCGGACTGGGCCGCGATTCCGGTCGAGGCCATTGATCATATCGAAATTGTACGCGGCCCGGGAATGTCACTCTATGGGGATAACAGCATTGCTGGTGTGATCAACATCATCACCAAGTCCGGGGCCCGTCAACCCTATACCGACCTGTCGCTTGAACACGGCAGTTATGACTATTGGAAACGTAAGGCGGCCATCTCCGAAACCAGGGGCGCCTTCGGTTATTACCTTTATGGTGGTTATGATTCAAGCGATGGTTACCGCGAAAATAGCGATTACCGAGCTTCCAATTACATCGGAAATTTGAATTATAAAGTCAGCGATTATTCGACGCTTCATCTGGAGTCCGGTTATCTCAGCAATGATTATTCGCTTCCCGGTGACCTTACCCAGAATCAAATCGAGACGCTTGGCCGACGGGCATCGGTGACCCCGTTAGATCAGGCAACCACCCATCAGGGACGGCTCGATGTTGGGTTCGATTCTTATCTCGATAAAGAACATTGGATAGAGTTAACGACCGGCCAGACACTTCGCGGTGTAGAATCGCGGGTGACATATCCTGGGTCCGGCATCAACGATGAAATGAATGACAGTCGTTCCACTTCCGTAACAGGCAAATACCGAGTCACTGAACCTTTGGCCGGTCGAAATAGCCAGCTGTTGCTTGGAGTCGATCTACTGAAGGAAACGGTTCGATCGCCTTCAACTTTTACCGATACGACAGGGACTATTTCCCCGGATCAGGTAAACTATGAACGCCGTTTGATCGGGGCCTATGCTCATGATGAGTTTGCGATCCACCCTTCCCTGATCCTAAGTTTCTCCGGCCGAATGGACTGGTCTAATTTTCAGTTTTCACAGCAATCTACCGGAGCCTCCGGAGATCGGTCCTTCCGGGTATGGAGTCCGAACGTGGGCCTGTCCTATCTGCCCTCCTCCTTGACAAGTATTTATGCAAATTGGTCGAGAAATTTTCGGTTTCCGAATCGGGATGAGCTAACCGGATTTTTCGGGGCCACTCCAGAACTAGACCCGGAGGAAGCGACCACTTATGAAGTGGGAGAAAAATTCCAGGCCGGGTCGGCATTTCAAGGAACGCTTTCCGTTTTCCGGACTGATGTAAAAAATGAAATTCTCTATGTTCCTCCCGCTCTTGGCGCATCGGCGTTCGGCCAAAACGAGAATGTTCCCGAAATTCGGCATGAGGGAATTGAAGCATCGGCTGTCACTCGGCCCTCTGCGACGGTTCGCATCAAAGGAAGTTACACCGTTACCCGGACCAAAATACTTCAGGGCCCGTTTGAAGGGAGCCATCTTCCCATCACGCCGAAACATGCCGGAAGCGTTACGGTTGACTGGGGAAAAGACAAGGGTCTGATCTTCTCCACAACGGGCCGATTCGTTGGATCTCGATATTTGGCCAACGACCTGGCCAATCAGCAAGAAAAACTTCCCGAATTTTTTGTCGTTGATGCTAAACTCAGTTATCGTTTCGAGATTGGCGAGGCTTACTTTGGCGTGAACAATATTCTGAATCGAAAGTATGATGAGTTCGGAGGAGTGGGAGGCAATCCGTTCGGGAATCGAATTGGGTTTTATCCCTCTCCCGAACGCAATTTCATCGGCGGGGCGACGGTTCGATTCTGATCGGCATGGGCAGGTTCAAAACTGGGGGATAAATGAGAATCACGCGAGTCTATACGCGGACGGGTGATAAAGGGAAAACCCGTCTGGCCGGAGGTCAAACGATATCCAAGGATCATCTGCGGATCGATGCCTACGGGACGGTGGATGAGTTGAACTCGGCGGTCGGTGTGGTGCGGGCCTTTAACCGGCTTCTGACGAAGCGGCTTCCCCAGGCACGAACGCTGGAGACCGAGCTCCATCGGATTCAGAACCGTCTCTTCGATGTCGGCGGGTTGCTTGCAACACTTCCAAAGGATCAAAAGCGGTTTAAGAGCTTACCCAGGATCGGTTCCGAGGAAGTGCGGCATCTTGAAATTCTGATGGATACCTGTCAAAAGGATCTGGAGCCACTCAAAGAATTCGTCTTGCCGACCGGTAGTCCAGTGACGGCCTTCCTCCATCTGGCCCGGACAATCTGCCGGCGTGCCGAGAGACTCTGCGTGAGGTTGAACCAAATGGAAGGGGTCGATCCGGAGATCCTCAAGTACCTCAACCGTCTGAGCGACGCCTTTTTTGTTCTGGCCCGTTGGATGGGCCATGCTCAACGGGAACCGGAAACGCTTTGGGAGCGTCATCCCTCGTCGCGACCGTAACCCGCTGCCGTGGTTCTAATCAAAAGACCGAACATTGCAACCAAGCTTCCGTTCCGGTACAATTATTCAATGGACGTTCCCTGCCCGATCTGTCATAAATCGACGGAATGGACGGACAATCCATTTCGACCGTTTTGCTCCGAACGCTGCCGGCTGACCGATCTGGGAAACTGGGCGGCGGAAAAGTACCGGATCAAAGCGGAAGAAAAGACCGAACAACGGGAATCCCAAAATCCTGCCGATGCCGAAATTCATCACGGTCAAGAAAACTGAACAGGAACAACAACAGGCCGCGCGGTATCTGAAGAACTCGCTTGTCTATTCTTCCGCCTTGATCGGTCTGATTTCCCTGCTCCTGGGTTACGGAGGAGTGGTCTATTTGATCTTCAAGAAGGGGCCCGTACCCCAACTTCTGACCGATAGCCTGATTCTGTTGTCAATCGGTCTGGTGGCGGGGCTTGCGCAGTCGGTCTACCAACATTATCTTTTCAGAACCCATCCGGAATATTTCGCGGACCGCATGCGGCGGGCTGAACTGAGGCTGTCCCGTCAGCTTAAAAAACTCGGAGATCCGGTACGGGTCGAGCATCGGGGGCGTTGGGCCGTGCCTTATTTGTATCTCGTCGGATGGACCGGTTTTCTGGCTCTGATCGTCCTTTACCTTTCAAAATTAAATGTCGTCTCGGTTGTCTTTCTCCCACTGGCGGGTTTTTTCAATGCGAGGTTTTTTTATTTAAAGCGGTTTGTCAAAAAATAGCCTCGCCGAATCCTGTTCGTTTGTCCTGTTCCAGGCCATGTCTGCGAGTCATCGGTTCCGGAGTTAAATGTAATGCCGCATCTCCAATTTCTGCAAGACCTGGTGGTTATATTTGGATTCTCGATCGTCGTCGTCCTGATTTTCCAGCGAATTCACCTTCCGTCCATCATCGGGTTCCTGATCGCCGGCACCATCGTGGGGCCCTATGGCCTGAACCTGATCGATGATGTGGCGCAGGTTCGTGTTTTGGCCGAGGTCGGCGTCGTGATGCTTCTATTCACGATCGGCCTGGAATTCTCGCTCACACGACTGTCGCATGTACGCACCTTTGCCCTGACAGGGGGGGCCCTTCAAGTGGGCCTCACGATTGTCCTCACGACCGGGCTCTTTCTGGCGCTCCGAGAATCGTGGAAAACGGGCATTTTTTGGGGATGCCTGCTCGCATTGAGCAGCACAGCAATCGTCCTGAAAATTTTAATGGACCGGAACGAACTGGACGCCCCACACGGTCGCCTCTCCCTCGGAATTCTGATTTTTCAGGATCTGGTCGTGGTTCCGATGATGCTGGTGACGCCGTTTCTGGGGAACGGGAATGGAAGTCCGGAATCCACCGGGCTGATCCTGTTTGCCTTGGCCAAGCTGGTGCTCCTGCTGGCTGGCCTTCTGTTGGCGGCCCGATGGGTCGCCCCGAAACTGCTGATGTGGGTCGTACGGACCCGGAGCCGGGAGATCTTTGTCATCGCCGTGATTCTGATCTGCCTCGGTATCGCCTGGTTAACCTCCCGGATCGGGCTTACGCTGGCCATTGGGGCGTTCATCGCCGGGCTGGTGATCTCGGAGTCGGAATACGGCCACCAGGCGCTGGCCGAAGTGGTCCCTTTCCGGGATAGTTTTAACGGTCTGTTTTTTGTCTCGATCGGGATGCTGCTCGACCTGAGGCTTCTGGTGAACCAGCCGCTCCTGATCCTCGGAACGGCCGCGGTCGTCATGATTCTCAAAGGACTGATCACGGGCGGAGTAACGCTGGCGATGGGTTACCCCGTGCGTGTCGCGGCCTTGGTCGGCCTCGCGCTACTTCAAGTCGGGGAATTCTCCTTCGTGTTGGCTCAATTCGGGCAGGACCAGGGTGTGCTCGGAGAGCAACCCTATCAGCTTTTTCTTGCGATCTCGATTCTGAGCATGCTTGCCACACCGTTTATCATTCAACTGGGGCCGCCGCTTTCCGACCGTGCCGAATCCTTCCAGCCCCTCAGACGGTTGTTCGGCACACGACAACTGACCGATCTTCAGCCGAAAAATTTGGAGTTGAAGGACCATGTAATTATTGCCGGATACGGATTCAACGGCCAGAACCTCTCGAGGACGCTAAAGGAAGCCGGGCTTCAGCACGTTGTGATCGATATCCACGGGGATCTGGTTCGATTGGGACGCGCCCAAAATATCCCGATTTACTTCGGGGACGTCACACGGCCCGAAGTTCTCCGTCATTTGCGAATCGATGCGGCCAAGGTTTTGGTTTTAGCCGTCTCGGATCCTTTCGCGCTGCGCCGGGCATTGCGCGTCGCCCGACAGGCGAATCCTTCGGTTCAAATCGTGGCACGGTCCCGATACGTCCGGGATCTGGATGAACTTTTTGGGTTGGGTGCGAACGACGTGGTGCCGGAGGAGTTGGAAAGCTCGGCAGAGATCGCCGGAATCGTCCTCAAACAGTACGGGGTTCCTCCCGGACAAATCTCCAAGAAACAGGACGAGATCAGGCGGGAGGGTTATTCAAGCCTGTCCCGTGCCGCGATACAGCCGATCATCACGAGAGAAATTCTCCCGCCCGAGATCGAGGTATTTCGTCATCGTCTTGTTCCCGATTCGCCGGCTGTCGGAAAAAGTCTGGCCCAGCTGGAGTTGCCGGTTCGAACCGGAGCGATTATTGTCGCTGTGATTCGTGGCGAGGAGACACGGTCCAATCCCGGCGGATCGTTCGTTCTGGAACCGGAAGACGTTCTGGTGCTGGCCGGGGTCCAGGACGTGGTTCGGCAGGCGATCATCTATCTGGATGAAGGAGACCACGGTCGCGCGGCTTTGCCGGGGCCTGACGGAGTCAACCCGGCCCCATAGGGGTAAATGGTTCCGGGATTCGTCTTCTGACTGCTTTTCCGGATCGACGCATCACTACAAACCAAGTCGGGATTACTGCCGAATTCCCAGGTAAAGGTAAACCCCGGTCGCAAGAAAGAGCAGATTGGCCAGGCTACTCGCCAGGAGCGGCGGGATCAATCCGGCGTGGCCCAGGGAAAGCGCGATAGAATGGACGATCCAGTAGCAACTGCCGATCAATAAACTGATGCCGACGCCCCGTGCGACTCCGCGTGACCTGGTTTCTACCAATCCGAAAGGAATCGCCACCAGGGCCATTACAAAGTTGACGAACGGGAGTGAGACTTTGTTATAGAGATCCACACGGTAACGCTTAACGTCGTAACCGTCTTTATCCAGGCGGTTGATATATTTTTTGAGCTCTTCGAATTTCATTTTATCCGTGTCGACGTCCAGGCCTTTGAACTCCTGCGGCTTTCTTTGAAACGTGGCCGTCTGTTTCTCAAAAACATTTTCAGTCATCTTCCCATCTTCAGAAAATTCAAGGGCCTGACCTTGATACATGATCCATGATCCATTTTCGTATTGGACCCGTTTGGTCCGGATGCGTTCTTCCAATGTGAAATCGTCTCGAAGCTTGTAGAGGGTTACATCGTGCAAAACACGGTTGATGGGGTCCACCAAGCCAATATTGAGGAAGGTGTGGCGTCCGTCCCGAATCCAGATCTGACTTTGACCGTAATAAGCCTGTTCCTGGAACTTTTTGATCTTTACAAAGTGAACAAAATCGGTTTTTTGCTTGGTTAGGGGAATGAAGGAAAGATTTCCAAAACCGAGAAGAAGACTTAGGGTGAGTGCGAGGATGAGTAAAGGTGATGTCGCGTAAAGCAGACTGATTCCGCTGCTTTTTAGGGCAACGATCTCGTTGTTTCTGGACTGAAGTCCCAGGAGGATCAGCGTCGAGACCAGCATCGCGATCGGCGCCACATCGAATACGGTCTTCGGGATTTTAAGACCGAAATAAATCAGAATCAACCGGAATGAAGCGTCTTCTTGGATCAAGCGTCCGATCTTGCCAAAAAAATCGATAGTGATATAGACGAGGACGAGTGTCGCCAGGCAGAGAAACAGGATCTTAACATACTCCCGAAATATGTATTTGAGCAGGATAGGCAAGGCCATCTCCATCATTAGCGGATACTGTTCATCGTCCGCCGGGTCGAAGCGATTGAATTACCAGCCCACGGCTGGACCCCACGATAAAGAAGACCGCGAGGGAAGCCATAAGCAGATTGGGTAGCCAGGCGGCAAGCAACGGAGCCAGAAGGAGTGACGAGACAAGAAAATCCGAGACGATCATGAACAGATAATAAAGCAACGCCATGGCGATTCCGAGCGCAAAGCCGCCGAGCCGGCCGCCTTGTTTTATGACCAATCCGAGAGGAATTCCGACCATCCCAAAAATCAGGCAGGAAAAAGGAAAAGAATAAGTCTTATAATACTCCTCCAGTGTCCTCAGTTCACTGCGTTCTAGGGGTTGCGAGGAGGCCAATTTAGTCTTGATTTGTTGGATTTTCACCGCGGGATCGGTATCTTCTGATGAACGTTTGACGGCGGCCGCTAGATCGAGTTTGAACTCATATTTCCTAAATGTGATCCATTGATATCGGGGTGGATCCCCGTTTTCGCGATGCTGGCTGCCGTTGAGTAATCGAAGGCCGACCAGATCCGAGGATGTATCGCTCAGAATCATTCCTTCCTGTGCCATAATCAAAACCGGCTGGGCCGGATCTCTAAGGTCGTAAATCAGGATGCCTTTGAGCTGTGTGGGTGTCGGCATTTCATCGACGTAGATCATCATATTGTCCAACGGTTCGTTAAAAATCCCAGGCTCCAGTCCCAACGAGAACTCCTGTTTTAGAAGGTCCATGGCGGCCCTCTTCAAGGAGTGACCGACCCAGGGTTGAGCCCAAGCCGATAGACTGAAGGTCATTCCGAACGTTACGACCGCGAAAACGGTGACCGGAACGGCCAAACGAGCCAGGCTGATACCACCGGCCATCAGCGCCGTAATTTCATGATCGGCCATCAATCGCGAAAAACTTATGATCGTTGCGATCAGTACACCCATGGGAATGGCGATGACCAAAAAGGTCGGCAAGAGAAATATAAAAATTCGGCCGGCTGTCCAAATGGAGACACCCTTGTTGATGAGCAGTTCGGTTAATTGCACCGTTTGTTCGATCAGGAGGATCATCATCAACGCCGAGAGAGTGAGTCCAAAGGGGACTACAAGCTCAAGGAAGATGTACCGGTCGAGGAGTTTCCACATGGGTCTTTTATAACGAAATTCTATTGAATTGTAAAGACGATACATATGAACAATAGGAGGGGGAGTTCGGACAATCTCAAAAAAATCTTGACAATGATAAATGACTGTGTTACTTAAGACCCAGTTGTTGAGTATTCCATTGAGAGCGCCCTTGTCTTCTGTGGAAGAAAATGACTCGAGGCATCAACAAGACCGCGGGGAAGCGTTACCCGCGGTTTTTTATTTTACGGTTCACGTGACTGAATTTATGGCTGTCGTATAAAGAAAGGGGGGTGTTGTGAGAAGCAAAGGCACGGTGAAGTGGTTCAACGATCGCAAAGGATTTGGGTTCATTAAATTGGAGGATGGCAAAGATGTTTTTGTACATTACTCCGCCTTGCAGGGGGATGGGTTCAAGACCTTGAAGGAGGGGGAGGCGGTTGAATTTGACGTTGTGGATGGCACAAAGGGACCTCAGGCCGCTAACGTGGTCCGGCTCTCCGCTTAATTGGAAGATCCCTTCTTTAAAAAGACAGAACACTTATCTTTGATTTATTATTGAAGCAATCCAGGGGTTCTGAGCCTCAGGATCCTCACAAGTCTATCCTCGTATAAAAATAAATTACAGTCCTTTAAAAGGCTCATTTTCTTTAAGCGAATTGGCTTTTCCATCGTTTGACAACCGCACTAACTTCTGGTATTTTTTAAAAAAAGCGACACCAGGGGTTTACATTGGCTGATAAAGCGACGATCGTGCAGAATGCCCAGCGCTATATGGCGAAGGGCCAGATCGATAAAGCCATAGATGAATGGCAAAAACTGATTTCAGAGTCACCCAACGATGGCAATATTTTCAATACCATTGGTGATCTGCTACTCAAAAAGAACGACCTTAACAAAGCGGTTGATGCCTACCTAAAAGGGGCGGAAGTCTTCCGCTCCGCCGGTTTTGCGCTTAAAACCATCGCAATCTACAAGAAGCTGATCAAGCTTGTTCCTCAACGTCTAGATATCCTTGTTAAATTGGGTGACCTCAATGCGGAACGCGGCCTGGTCGGAAATGCGGTTGAAGACTATTTAGTAGCAGCAAAACAATTCATTCAGGAAGGGGATGTCAAAGAATGTCTCGAAGTCTATAGAAAGATTGCTAATCTGGATCCGACCAATACGGGAATCCGGTTAAAATTAGCGGACCTCTGTTTAAAGGAAGGGATGCAGCAAGATGCCATTGACGAGTATTTGAAGGTTTCGGAATCCTATCGAAATAATAAACAGATAAAGGAGGCGGATGATCTTTGCCAGCGCATCTTGAAATTGGATCCAAAGAATGAAGCGGCCCGTAAACAAATGGGTGCTGCCGCCACACCACAAGTGGCTCCTTCAGAACCGGCTCCGGCTACAAAGGATCTGTTGCTTTCACAGATTGACGGGTGTATTGAGGGCAATCAGCTTGACGAAGCTCGGAAACTCTTGGGGCAGTTCATTGAGCAGAATCCAGATGACCCTGTGGGTTGTCATAAACTCGGAACAGTCTTTATAAAGACGGGAAACAAAGACGATGGTTTTAACTTGTTCAGGAAGGCTGTTCAGCAATATATGAATCGAAGCGAGTTCGGTCAGGCCTGTAAACTGATGAAGGATTTTATTGAAATCGATCCTGACCGAGTTGACGCTCATCTGTTGCTTGCAGAGGCCTATGATCGCGGTGGAAACTCACATCTAGCCGTCTCGGCGTATGCTCGTGTCATAGATGATTCTCTGGCTTCAGGAGAGACGGGCCGGGCCAAAGAATTATACGTCAAGATTAAGGGTCTTGACCCGCAGCACCGTGATGTCCGACGGTTACGTCACACATTTGAGATGGCGGAGGTCTCTCAACCCCAGATCGTTCCTACAGAAACAGTCCACCTGCCTGAGAGCCCTGCGGCACCGCTTCCAGAAGAAGCTCCCGAGACCGCCCAGATGGTGTCGCCCTCCCAGGCCGATGCTCCCCCAGTTGAACCGTTGCCGATCATCGACCCGGCTGCGCTTCAAAGCCTATTCACAGAGGCCGAGGTTTATTTAAAATACGGCTTGTCAATGAAGGCGATTGAACAGCTTCAGCAGATTCTCGCAATGGATCCTGAAAATGAGACGGCCCACCAGCAGCTCAAGGAAATTTATAAGAATGAAGGAACGACCGAGAAGGCCATCGAAGAATGTTTCCATTTAATGGCGATTTACAAAAAAGCGGGAGATTCGGAGCGCGAGACGGCCATTCTGGAAGAAGCGAAAAGCATTGACCCAGAGAATCCGAGAATTCGTGAAGCGTCGGACCTGGCTCCGATCCTGGATAGCGGACGCATGAAGGCGATTTTGGCCGACGAGCCGGCCGACGCCGAGGCCGTAGCACCTTCTTCCGAAATGGATACCCCCGCACCGGAAGCCGAACTGCAGGGGGCGGTTCAATCCGAAATTCCGATTCCTTCCCTCCACAAACAGGAAGATGTGGCCGAGCAAATGGCCGAAGCGGATTTCTACCAGCAGCAGGGTCTTCGGGATGAAGCCAAAAAAATGTATGAGTCCATTCTGGCGCTTCAGCCGGATCTTCCACCTGCCAAGGAGAGGCTGGAAGCCATTGCGGCGGAAGAGAACATCGAAAAGGAGATGAAAGCACAAAAGGCGAGTGCCTTTGAGGAGGCCCAACCTGTTACCGAATCGCCACCGAAGCCTAAAACCGAAGCGCCTGGGCCGCCCCAAAAACCTAAGGTAACAAAACCGGCCAAGGTGAAATCGGTTGATGAACGTCGGTTGGATGAAGAACTGGAAAAGTCCTTTGCGCCGTTCATGAGCGCTGAAACGAATGAATCGGTCCTGGAACCCTTGGAAACCGCAAAAAGTTCATCCAAAGAAGTAGAGGAAACGCTCAATATTCAATCACACTTGAAAACAGCGGGATCAGAACAGAAACCCAGCGAAAAAGCCTCACGTTCAAAGGAGGGAAAAGAGAGTAAAGAAGAATATGTTGATTTATCAGGTATTCTTGATGATAAAGTTAAAGTAAATTCAGATAAAAATTCGCCTGCTGAACTTCATGATGAGAGAACCGTCAGTGAACAACTGGACAGTATCTTTGCGGAGTTTCAAAAGGACGTGGTTCAAGTGGACGATATCGATTATGAAACCCATTATAATTTGGGAATTGCCTATAAGGAAATGGGGCTCCTCAACGAAGCAATGATCGAGTTTAAGCAGGCGATGAACGGGCCGGAACGTTTCATTGATTCATGCAATATGCTGGCCGCATGCCATCAGGAGAGCGGGAATCATCCGGAAGCGATCAAACTTTTGGAACGCGCCCTTTCGGACCCCCGTTGCGATGAAGCTCAAGGCCATTGGCTGCGCTATGACCTGGCCTCTTTGTACGAGAAAGAATCGCGTCGGGAAGAAGCCTTAAACATGTTCAGTAAAATCGCCTCGGCCGATCGAAACTTTAAAGATGTGCTTCAGAGGATTGAACAGCTCGAACGTCAGCTCGGAAAAAAAGGACGAAAGACACCGGCGGCATCGGCCTCCCGGGAGGAAGAAGATGAAGATCTGGATGTCATGATGGATCGAATCTTCGGCGAGTCCACTCCGGCTGCCAAGACCCAACGTAGCAAAGCGATTGACCAGGAAAGTTCAAAAGAGGATGTCCGGAAGAAAGATCGTATATCCTATCTATAAGAAAACCGGTCTACGATGAGCTATCTTGAACATTACAATCTAAAAGAAGAGCCTTTCTCAAATTCAATCGACAGCCGGTTCTATTACAACAGCAAGCCGCACGCCGAGGCGCTGATCCGACTCAAATATGCGGCCGAACAGCGGAAGGGTCTGGCGTTGCTGGTCGGGGATGTCGGTGCCGGAAAGACCACCTTGGCCCGAAGGCTTTTGGATGAACTGGACGAGAGCAGTTACGAATCGGCCCTTCTGATCGTCATTCACAGCTCGATCACTTCGGAATGGCTTCTTCGGAAAATTTCGGTTCAGTTAGGCGTCGAGAAGCCGGCCGAGGTGAAGACCGATCTGCTCGGGCAGTTATACAACCGACTGGCCGAGATCCATGATAAAAAGAAAAAAGCCGTCGTCTTGATCGACGAAGCCCAGATGCTTCAGACCCGGGAAGTGATGGAAGAGTTTAGGGGTATACTGAACATCGAATTGGACGGCCACAAATTGATCACCTTTATCCTATTCGGGCTCCCGGAAGTAGATCAATATTTGGCGTTGGATGAACCCTTGAGACAACGGGTGGCTATCCGGTATCATCTTCAGGCTTTTACGGAAGATTCCTCAGAAGATTATGTGAGATACCGCCTCCAAATTGCCGGCTGTAAAAAGGAAATTTTTACCAAATCGGCTTACTCGGCGGTACATCAATACGCGAAGGGGATCCCTCGCCTCATCAATACCGTCTGCGACAATGCCCTGCTGGAAGGTTACCTTCGGAAGAAAGATCGGATTGACCATGACATGATCCGCGAAATTGCGGTGGATCTGAAACTTGCGGAGACATAAGAAGCTCTGCCGATCGGCTATGAGCGGATCGTGTTGGGTGCCCGTTTCCCTTTCAGGACTGCTTGAATATTCTCGATCACCATCCATCCCATTCGGATGCGGGTCTCAATCGTGGCGCTGCCGAGATGGGGCAGCAGTACGACATTCGGAAGAGTCCGCAGGTCTTTTGGAACGGTGGGTTCTTCCTCAAAAACATCGAGTCCGGCTCCGCCAATCTTCCCGTTCATTAATGCTTTCACAAGTGCCTTCTCATCCACCACGGGTCCCCTCGCCGTATTGATGAGAAATGCCGTGCGCTTCATGTCGTCGAACGCCCGACGATCAATCAAGTGCCGGGTTTCACGCGTCAGCGGGACATGCAAGCTCAGAATATCGGCGGCCGTGAATAAGGCCCGGAGCGGCCGGAAAGAGGCATGGAATTTTTTCTCGACGCGATGCGGAAGTCGCCGGCGGTTGTGATAGATCAGACGCATTCCAAAGCCGACGCCTCTCTGGGCGACGGCTTGTCCGATACGCCCCATTCCGATAATCCCCAGGGTTTTTCCGGAGACCTCCGTTCCCAGGAGCTGGGTGGGATGCCATCCCGTCCATCGGCCGGTTCGGGTGAGACGGTCTCCTTCCACCACGCGACGCGCAAGACTCAGAATCAACGACCAGGTCAGATCGGCCGTCGCCTCCGTAAGGACACCCGGGGTGTTTGTCACGACTATTCCCCGGGTGGCGGCCGCTTTCAGATCGATGTTGTTGTAGCCAACGGCGTAATTCGCAATGACCTTTAATCGAGGATTGCTGCCGATGACCTCTGCATCGATGGGATCCGACAACATCGAGATCAGCGCCGGTCTTCCCCGCATCCCGCGTATCAGTTCCGATTTGGTCAGCGACCGGTCGTGGGGGTTGTATTTCAGATCAAACAGCGTTTTCAGCCGATGCATCACTTGCATCGGAAGGGCACGTGTGAGAAAGACGCCGGGCTTCATGAGTTCTCTCCGAATAGTATTTTGACACGTCATCATATATAATGAACTCCCGATTTTCAATCCTTGTGATGTCGGCCGGATAAATATGATTCGCTGGATCGCTGCGATAGTTCTGTTTCTGTGCGCAACAGCGTTGTGGATTCGGGAAACGGCGCATTCCCACCGTACGCCGGATGAGCCCACTTTTCGGATGACGCTTTCCAATGAGCCGCCGACGCTCGATTGGAATCTCGCCACGGACAGCGTTTCGTTCGACGTCCTGATCAACTTGATGGAAGGGCTCACGGAATACGACGAGCAACTCCGGCCGCGCCCGGCCGTGGCCCGTTCCTGGGAGGTCTCGCCCGACGGCCGGACCTATCTTTTTCACCTTCGCGAGGACGCCCGCTGGAGCGATGGGAAATCCGTCACTGCCGGAGATTTCGAGTATTCATGGAAACGTCTTTTAGATCCAAAAACCGCGGCGGAATACGCATATTTCCTTTACGACATCGAGGGCGCGGAAGATTACAACACCGGCAAGTCGAATCGCCCGGAGTCGGTCGGCGTCCGCGCGCTGGATGACCGGACGCTTCAGGTCCGACTGAGAAAGCCGATCGTTTTCTTTCCGAGCATTGTTACGTTTATGGTCACCTATCCGATGCGCCGCGATATCGTCGAGAAATTCGGTGAGCGGTGGACCGAGCCGGGTTCGATGGTCACGGACGGCCCTTTTGTGCTGGACGAATGGCGGCATGAGTACAAGCTGACGTTTCGTCCGAACCCTTATTACTTCGGAGCCCGACCGGGGCTCGGCAAGGTAGTGATGTTCGTCGTTAACGAAACCGCGACCGCGCTGACCCTGTACGAGACCGGTGATCTGGAAATGGCGACCCTGCCGCCCGAGGCGATGTCCGCCTACAGGGGAAGACCCGAGTATGTTACGGCGCCGATTCTTCGCGGATATTATTATGGCTTTAATGTTCTAAAACCGCCTTTCACGGACCCACGGGTCCGTCGAGCGTTTTCAATGGCGATCGATCGAAAAGAATTTCCGGCGATCTTAAAACGGGGCGAGATCCCGGCCTCCTTTTGGGTTCCGCCCGGGATGCCTTATTATAATTCCGCGATCGGTCTGCCGTTCGATCCCGAGACGGCGCGGAAGTTGTTGGTCGAGGCCGGTTATCCCGGAAGCCGTGGGTTTCCGAACATCACAGCGTCCTTCAATACCAGTCCGGAAAACAGCCTGATCGCCGAGAACCTTCAGGCGCAATGGAAACGGAATCTGGGGGTGGAGGTTCAGCTTGACAATCAGGAGTGGAAGGTCTATCTCAAGCGCCTTCAGACGGACCCGCCGCCGTTGTTCCGGCTGGGATGGGGTGCCGACTATCCCGATCCGGATAATTTCCTGAATCTGTTCGCCTCGACCAGCGGGAATAACCGGACCCGATGGAAAAATGATCGATACGATGAGCTGATCCGTGCGGCCGCGGCCGATCCCGACCCCCACCGACGACAAAAAGCCTACGATGACGCTCAACGGATTCTGCTTGAAACGGATGCGGTGATCATGCCGCTCTTCGTGGCCACTCAGAACTGGGTGATCAAACCCTACGTCCGGGGTCTACGAATCAATGCCCTGGAGCTGCTCGAACTGAAGACCGTCCGTCTGGAGCAGCCATGATTGGCTACATCCTCAGAAGACTGGCCTGGGGAATTCCGGTGCTGTGGCTGGTCGCCACGGTGACGTTCGCTTTGATGCATGTCGTCCCCGGCGGACCCTTCGATCAGGAAAAATCGCTCCCGCCCGAAATCCGGGCGAACGTCGATGCGAAATACCACCTGGATCGGCCCGTTTTGACGCAGTATTATTTTTATCTCGAAGACCTTCTTCGGGGAGATTTGGGGCCCTCGTATAAATATCTCGGGCGGAATGTGAACGACATGATCCGGGAGACCTTCCCGGTTTCGATGCAACTCGGCCTTTGGGCCGTTCTGATTTCGGTGATCCTGGGCGTCGGCGCCGGGATCATTGCGGCTGCGCGGCCCCTTTCCTGGATGGATCATGCCGGCATGTTCCTCGCGACGGCCGGGATTTCGGTTCCGAGCTTTGTCATCGGGACTTTCCTGATCCTGCTCTTCAGCTACCGGCTCCATCTTTTTCCGGCGGCGCTCTGGGAGGGGTGGCGGTACAGCGTCCTTCCCGCCGTTACCCTGGCACTGCTTCCGACAGCCTATATCGCGAGATTGACCCGGTCAAGTCTTCTGGAAGTTCTCCATAAAGATTACATACGGACTGTTCGGGCCAAAGGATTCGGCGAGCGGCAGGTTCTTTTAAAGCATGCGCTGAAAAATTCGATCACTCCGGTGGTGTCCTTTCTCGGTCCGTTGACGGCGACACTGGTCACCGGGTCCTTTGTCGTCGAATTTATTTTTTCGGTCCCGGGAATGGGTCGGTATTTTATCACGGCCGTGACGAATCGGGATTATCCGTTGATCATGGGGGTGACGCTCGTCTACGCCGTGCTGATTGTGGTGGCGAACATCGTGGTCGATCTGGTTTATCTTTGGCTCGATCCAAGGATGCGGATTAAAACCGATTAGGTAGGGGCAGGGCTTGCCCTGCCCGATAAAATGGGCGCAGCAAGCAGCGCCTCTACAATAAATATTTCGATGCGATTCATTCAATCCCATCCCAGAATCATCCTCAGCGGTGGATTCATTCTGCTCGTATGCCTCTGTGCGCTGGCCGCTCCTTGGCTGTCTCCCTATCCCTTCGATCAGCAGGATACCCATTCCATTCTTCAGGCCCCTGGCCCGCAACACTGGATGGGGACGGACCGTCTCGGACGGGATCTTTTCTCCCGATTACTTTATGGCGCGCGGATGTCGATGGCGGTGGGAATCTTTACGGCCCTTTTTGCCGTCCTTTTTGGCACGATATACGGTGCCGCTTCGGGTTATATGGGAGGAAAGGCCGACAACATTCTGATGCGTTTCGTAGATCTGGTCTATTCGCTTCCGGATCTCTTGCTGATCATACTGATTACGGTGACGATCGGACGGGGCGTTCTGGGGATCTTTCTGGCCTTAAGCCTCGTGAGCTGGGTGACGGTGGCGCGAATCATTCGCGGGGAGGTGTTGAAGCTTCGGGAGTTCAGCTATGTGGAGGCCGCACGCGCCGTGGGCGCGCCGCACCACCGAATCCTGTTTCTCCATATTCTTCCCAACACGCTGGGCGTGTTGATCGTCACCTTGACATTCCGCATCCCGGCCGCGATCTTGGCCGAATCCACCTTGAGCTTCATCGGTCTTGGAATCGCACCTCCTTTCGCGAGCTGGGGGAGCATGGCGAATGAAGGCTGGAGTGCGATGAAGTTCTATCCCCATTTGATATTGTTCCCGAGCCTGATTCTTTTTCTAACCATGGTTGCCTTCAACGCATTGGGCGACGCCCTTCGCGATGCCCTCGATCCAGAGCAC
>Ga0335085_10003300_pt1 | contig 28177 bp, 23 predicted proteins | sample Lox_Sample_45_FD_206712 | JGI IMG/M metagenome (GOLD analysis project Ga0335085, IMG submission 206712) | Soil microbial communities from Loxahatchee National Wildlife Refuge, Florida, United States - Lox_Sample_4.5 | ecosystem: Environmental > Terrestrial > Soil > Wetlands | place: USA... | reverse complement strand
TGGCCCATTACCGGCCCTCCTTGGTGGCCACGTAGATCTCCACGTGGCTGGTCCGCTTGCGGATCGGGGTCGCCCGACCCTGCGCGGCCTGGGTGAAGCGCTTGAGCGGCTGGCCCATGTTGATCTGAGCCCTGGTCACGAACAGCTGGTCCACGTCCAGCGCAGTCCGATCGCGCAGCGCCAGCTGCTCCGCGTTGGACACCGCCGAGCGGAGCGTCTTCTCGATCTGCCGGGCGGCCAGCTTCTTGTTGAACTTGAGAATGGCGTAGGCCTCGTTCACGTTCTTGCCGCGAATGAGGTCCACCACCAGCCGCATCTTCCGGGGCGACTGGCGCACCAGCCGCTGAATCGCGCGCGCTTCCATCAGTAGCTCATTCCTTCACGCTCGAGAGATCCCTCGCCGCGCTCGGGATGACCGGCTCCGCCGGTCACTCCGGCTTGGCCTTCTTGTCCGCCACCAGGCGACCGCTATGGCCGCGGAACAGACGGGTCGGCGCGAACTCGCCCAGCTTGTGCCCCACCATGTTCTCGGTCACGTAGACCGGAACGAACTTGTTCCCGTTGTGCACGGCGAAGGTGTGACCCACGAACTCGGGCAGAATGGTGCTGGCCCGGCTCCAGGTCTTGAGCACGCGCTTCTCGTTCTTGCTGTTCAGGATCTGCACCTTGAGGAGCAGCGATTCCTGAACGAAGGGGCCCTTCTTTACGCTTCGCGCCATGATCCTTCTCTCTGAAGAGCGGCAGGAGGCACGGGGCACTTGCCCCTTCCCCCTCGCCTCGTGCCCGTACCGTTTACGTCGTCGCCTTCCCGCGCTTGCGCCCGCGCACGATGTACTTGGTCGAGTGCTTCTTCCGGTGCCGCGTCTTCCGCCCCTCGACCTTGCCCCAGGGACTGGTCGGAGGCCGGCCGCCGGAGCTCTTCCCCTCACCACCGCCCAGCGGGTGATCCACCGGGTTCTTGGCCACGCCGCGGACCTTGGGGCGCCGGCCCAACCACCGACTCTTCCCCGCCTTGCCGAGCGAGAGCAGCTCGTGCTCTTCGTTCCCCACCTCGCCGATGGTGGCCTGGCAACGGGCGTTCACCATCCGGGTCTCGGTGCTCTTGAGCCGGAGCGTCACGTAGTCGCCTTCCCGGGCCAGCACCTGGGCCGAGGTCCCGGCCGAACGGGCGATCTGACCGCCCTTCCCGATCTTGAGCTCGATGCAGTGCACCGGCGTCCCGAGCGGGATCTCTCCCAGGGGAAGCGCGTTTCCGTTCCGGGCATCCGAGCCGGGACCGGAGACGATGGTGTCACCCACCTTGAGCCCCTTGGGGTGCAGGATGTAGCGCTTCTCGCCGTCGGCGTAGGTCAGCAGCGCGATCCTGGCGCTCCGGTTGGGGTCGTACTCGATCTCGGTGACCCGGGCCGGAATGCCGAACTTCTCCCGCTTGAAATCGATCCGCCGGTACTGCCGCTTGTGGCCCCCGCCCTTGTACCGCATGGTCACGTGGCCAAGGTTGTTGCGCCCGCCCGGCTTGTTGAGCGGCTCGAGCAGGCTCTTCTCGGGCGTGGTCCGCGTGATCTCGTCGAACCCGGAGACCGAGCGGAAGCGGGTGCCGGCGGTAACCGGCCGGAACTGACGGATGCTCATTTAGCCCTCGAACACGGCGATCGAGTCGCCTTCCTTCAGGGTCACGATCGCCTTCTTCCAGGCCGGCGTGGTCCCGCGGATCCGCCCCCGGGTCACCTCGTTCCGCCGCATCTGCATGGTGCGGACGCGCGTCACGGTGACCTCGAACAGCTCCTGGAGCGCCTGCCGGATCTGATGCTTGTTGGCCCCGGGATGGACCACGAAGGCGTACTCCTTCCGGGCCTGATAGGCCGCGGAGCTCTTCTCGGTGACCAGGGGCCGGACGATGATCTCGTGCAGGGCCGGCATTTACTTGCCGCCTTTCTTCTTCTTGGCCGCCGGCTTCTTGGCCTTGGCGGTCGCCTTGGCGGCGGGCTTCTTCTTGGGCTCGGCCTTGGCCTTGGCCGCCTTGGGGGCGGGCTTCTTGGCCGCAGGCGCAGGCGCCGGCTTTCTGGGCGGCGGCGCATGCTTGACCGGACCCTCGGGGTAGACCGGGGCCGCCGGCGCCTCGCCGCTGAAGGCACCCTCCTCGATCACCACCAGGTCCGACCAGAGCACGTCATACGCCGACGCGTCCAGGTAGGTCATAACCTTCACCGTGCCCACGTTGCGGCCGCTCAGGTAGACCGAGGGCTTGATCCCGTGGGTGAGCACCAGGGTCTTCCGCCCGTCGCCACCCAGCTTGCCGAGCAATTCGACCAGCCGCGCGGTCTTCGGCTCCGCGAACTCGAGCGGCTCGATCACGACCAACCCGCCGTCCGCGGCGCGCGCGTTGAGCGCCGACTGGCGGGCCAGCTGCTTCACCTTGCGGGGAATTTCGGTGCGGTAATCCCGAGGCAGGGGTCCGAAAACCTTACCGCCGCCCGGCCAGTTCGGAGCCCGGGTCGAGCCTTGCCGCGCCCGTCCGGTGCCCTTCTGGCGCCAGGGCTTCTGGTTCCCGCCGGAGACGAAGCTGCGGGTCTTGGTGGCGTGCGTCCCCTGCCGCTGGTTGCCCAGATAGGACTTGACCGCCTGGTGCAATACGTCGCGGTTGATCGTGCCGTCGAAGAAATCACCCGGCAGCGAGAAGCCGCCCTTCTTCTTGGCGCCGGCCGCCGAGTAGTGCGGAGCCTCAATCATGGCGACTCTTGCCCTTCTGCTTGGTGACCAGGAGGAGGCCATCCTTGGCCCCGGGCACGGCGCCCCTCACGAACAACAGGTTCCGCTCGGCGTCCACCCGGACCACCTTGAGGCCCAGCTCGGTATGCCGCTCCGCTCCCATGTGACCCGGCATCCGCTTGCCCTTGATCACGCGCGAAGGGTCGGTCCCGGGGCTGATCGACCCCGGCTTGCGGTGCCGCGTGTTGCCGTGCGTAGCCGGACCGCCGCCGAACCCGTGGCGATGCACCACGCCCTGGAAGCCCCGGCCCTTGGTGGTGCCGGTCACCTTGACCCGCTCGCCCACGGCGAAGAGGCCGACGGTGAGGGTATCGCCCAGGTTCGGAGCGGGATCGCCGGCGGCGAATTCCCGGAGGGCGACGGGGGCGGCGTCGAGGCCGGCCGCCTTGGCGTGGCCCAGCTCAGCCTTGGTGCTCCGCACCGCGCGCTTGGCGCCGAAGCCCAGCTGCACGCTGCCGTTTCCCACCCGTACCACCCGGCAGGGACCGGCCTCGATGACGGTCACCGGGACGGAATCGCCCTCCTCGGTGAACACCCGGGTCATGCCGAGCTTCCGGCCGATCAATCCATTCGACATGCCTACTCGACCTTGATCTCCACGTCCACGCCGGCCGGGAGGTCGATCTTGGTCAGCGCGTCCATGGTCTGGGGCCGCGAGTCATGAATGTCGAGCAGCCGTTTGTGAGTCCGGAGCTCGAACTGTTCGCGGCTCTTCTTGTCGATGTGCGGGCTCCGGAGCACGGTCCACCGCTCGATCTTGCAGGGGAGCGGGATGGGGCCCGAGACCTGGGCCCCGGTCTTTTCCGCCGTCCGGACGATGTCCACCGCGGCCTGGTCCAGGACGCTGTGGTCGAACCCCTTCAGACGGATGCGGATGCGCTGTGCCATGGGCCGGGTCCCGGTCGAAGCGTGATTACTTGAGGATCTTGGTGACCACGCCGGCGCCCACCGTGCGGCCGCCCTCGCGGATCGCGAACCGGAGACCCTCTTCCATCGCGATCGGCGAGATCAGCTCGATCGTCATCTGGATGTTGTCGCCGGGCATGACCATCTCGACGCCCTCCGGCAGCTCCACGCTCCCGGTCACGTCCGTGGTCCGGAAGTAGAACTGGGGCCGGTATCCCTTGAAGAACGGGGTGTGGCGCCCGCCCTCTTCCTTGGTCAACACGTAGACTTCCGCGTTGAACTTGGTGTGGGGCGTGATGGAGCCGGGCTTGGCCAGCACCATGCCGCGCTCGATCTCGTTCTTGTCCACGCCGCGGAGCAGCAGGCCGACGTTGTCGCCCGCCTGGCCGTCGTCCAGGAGCTTCCGGAACATCTCGACGCCGGTGACCACGGTCTTCTTGTTGGCGTTGAGCCCGACCAGCTCGACCTCCTCGTTCACCTTGACCTTGCCCCGGTCGATCCGGCCGGTGGCCACGGTGCCGCGGCCGGTGATGCTGAACACGTCCTCGACCGGCATCAGGAACGGCTTGTCGATGTCCCGCTTGGGCTCGGGGATGAAGGTGTCGAGCGCGTTGAACAGCTCCTCGATCTTGCCGACGTACTCCTTGTTCCCCTCGATCGCCTTCATGGCGGAGCCGCGGATCACGGGGATGTCGTCCCCGGGGAACTCGTACTTGCTGAGCAGCTCCCGCACCTCGAGCTCGACCAGGTCGAGCAGCTCGGCGTCGTCGACCAGGTCGCACTTGTTGAGGAAGACCACGATGTAGGGGACGTTCACCTGCCGGGCCAGGAGGATGTGCTCCCGGGTCTGCGGCATGGGGCCGTCCACCGCGCTCACCACCAGGATGGCGCCGTCCATCTGGGCCGCCCCGGTGATCATGTTCTTCACGTAGTCGGCATGACCCGGGCAGTCGACGTGGGCGTAGTGCCGCTTGGCCGTGCTGTACTCGACGTGGCTGGTGGCGATCGTGAGAATCTTGGTCGCGTCACGCCGCCCCTGCGACTCGGAGGCCTTGGCCACCTGGTCGTAGCTGACGTAGGTCCCCAGACCCTTGTCGGCCGATACCTTCGTGAGGGCCGCGGTCAGGGTGGTCTTCCCGTGATCCACGTGCCCAATGGTGCCCACGTTCACGTGCGGCTTGGTCCGCTCGAACTTCGCCTTCGCCATAGTGTCCTCTCGTCGTGGCGGTTGGTTGATTCCCTGGTCCTACCGCCGGGGCGCCACCCGCCTCCCCCGGCTTCTGCCTCAATGGATCAGGACTTCTTCTTGGTGATGATCGTTTCTGCGACGTTCTTCGGTACTTCCGCGTAGTGATCGAACTCCATGGTGTACACTGCGCGGCCCTGCGTCATGCTCCGGAGCGTGGTGGAATAGCCGAACATCTCGGCCAGCGGCACGTCGGCCGCCACCACCTGCGCATCACCCCGCTGAGTCATCCCCCCGATCTTCCCCCGCCGGCTGTTCAGATCTCCGACCACCGCCCCCAGGAAGTCCGATGGGGTCACCACTTCGACCTCCATGATCGGCTCCAGGAGGATCGGGCGGGCCGCCTTGGCGGCCTCCTTGAACGCCATCGACCCCGCGATCTTGAAGGCCATTTCGGAGCTGTCCACCTCGTGATAACTCCCGAAGGTCAGGGAGACCCGCACGTCCACCACCGGATAACCCGCCAGCACGCCGGTCTCCAGTGCTTCCCGAATCCCCGCCTCCACCGGCTTGATGAACTCCCGCGGGATCACGCCGCCCACGATCTTGTCCTCGAAGTGGAACCCGGAGCCCTTCTCCGCCGGCTCCAGATCGATCACCACGTGGCCGTACTGTCCCTTGCCGCCGGACTGGCGAACGAACCTCCCGGTGATGTCCGAGACCTTCCGGGTGACCGTCTCGCGGAAGGCCACCTGGGGCCGCCCCACGTTGGCCTCGACCTTGAACTCCCGGCGCATCCGGTCGACCAGGATCTCGAGGTGCAACTCCCCCATGCCGGCAATGATCGTCTGGCTGGTCTCGGCATCGGTCCGCACCTTGAACGTGGGATCCTCCTCCGAAAGCTTCTGGAGCGCAATGCTCAACTTGTCCTGGTCGGCCTTGGTCTTGGGCTCGATCGCGACGTCGATCACCGGGTTCGGGAACCGCATCGCCTCCAGGATGATCGGCTTCCCCTCGTCGCAGAGGGTGTCCCCGGTTCGGGTGTCCTTGAGTCCGATGGCGGCCGCAATGTCCCCCGCCAGGACCTCCTGGATCTCTTCCCGCTTGTTGGCGTGCATCTGCAGCAGGCGGCCCACCCGCTCCTTCCGGTCCTTCCCGCTGTTATACACGTAGCTCCCGGATTCGAGCCTGCCCGAGTAGACCCGGAAGTAGGTCAGCCGGCCCACGAAAGGGTCGGTCATGATCTTGAACGCCAGCGCGGCGAACGGCTCGTCGTCCGAGGGGCAGCGTTCAACGTGGGTGTCGTCGTGCAGGGGGAGATGACCTTGGATGGCGGGGACGTCGGTCGGACAGGGGAGGAAGTCGATGATGGCATCGAGCAGCGCCTGGACTCCCTTATTCTTGAACGACGCACCGCACAGCACCGGGACCAGACCGCCCTTGATGGTCGCCTTCCGGATGGCCCGGTAGATCTCCTCCTCGTTCAGCTCGTGCCCGCCCAGGTACTTCTCCAACAGCGTCTCGTCGTGCTCGACCGCCGCCTCGATCAGGTCGTGTCGCAGCTTCTCGACCCGCTCCCGATAGGCGTCCGGCACCGGCATCTCGGTGAAGGTCTTGCCGAGGGTCTCCTCGTCGAAGACCACTTCGACCCGGCGGATCAGGTCGATGTGTCCCGTGAACGACTCGGCCGAACCCACAGGGATCTGGACCGGGTGCGCCTTCCGGCTCAGCCGCTGGCGGATCATGGCCAGGCAGCGATCGAAGTCGGCGCCCACCCGGTCCATCTTGTTGGCGAAGATCAGGCGGGGCACCGCGTAGCGGTCCGCCTGGCGCCACACCGTCTCGGTCTGCGGCTCGACGCCGGCCACCGAGTCGAGCAGGGTGACCGCGCCATCCAGCACCCGGAGGGAACGCTCCACCTCGGCGGTGAAGTCCACGTGCCCGGGGGTGTCGATGATGTTGATCCGGTAATGGACGTCGTGCCGGGGCCAGAAGCAGGTGGTCGCGGCGGAAGTGATGGTGATCCCCCGCTCCTGCTCCTGCTCCATCCAGTCCATGGTGGCCGCGCCCTCATGGACTTCACCGATCTTGTAGGTCTTCCCGGTGTAGTAGAGGATCCGCTCGGTCGTAGTCGTCTTCCCGGCATCAATGTGCGCCATGATGCCGATGTTCCGATACCGTTCGAGCGGCGTTTCGCGAGCCATGCCGGTTCCCGTGTTCGTGGCGAGGGCACTCGGCCCTCGTGCTGCGACTTCCCAGTAGCGAAAAAGCGGGGCGACCAAGCCCGATCCGGCCCCGAAGATTCGAGGCGCGTCCCGGTGGTATCGCTCCGCGCGCGATCGAGCCGGTGCGGCGCTCGAAAGAGGACCTCGCGGTCCCTCGCGTTGTCGTCAGAAGGCTAGAGGTGGCTCGCCGGCGGCTGGCCCGCGGTCACGTAACCCGATGTCTGCCTGGTTGGAGATGTCTGGCGGCCAAGAACGGCACCGGCCGGACCAGCGACTGGACTCCAAAGCCTCGCAAAGGTAACAGCTTGCGGGTTCATGTCAACGGGGCGGACGTCTTTAGGCGGGCAGGTGGGCAGGCGGCCAGGCGGTCGCGGCGGTCGAGCTGGGGACCTCTCAGAACCCAGAACCCCACTAAGTACTCAGGACTCGCCACGCGGACGGCGCGGTCGGGGGGAGGTATCGCAGAACCCAGAACTCAGAACCCTACTCAGTACTCAGTACCCAGTACTTCCTCAGGACTCAGCACTCAGGGCTCAGAACCTGCCCGAAAACACAACGGGCGAACGAGTTAACCTCGTCCGCCCCCGACCGCCTCGACCGCCCCTACCGCCTTACCACCGATAATGCGCGAACGCCCGGTTGGCCTCGGCCATCTTGTGGGTGTCTTCCTTCCGCTTGATGGCGTTCCCCTCCCCCTTCGACGCCAGGATCAGCTCAGCCGCCAGCCGCTCTTCGATGCTCTTCTCGGTGCGGGCCCGGGAGAACTCGATGATCCAGCGCATGGCCAGCGCGGTCCGCCGCTCGGGCCGGACCTCGACCGGCACCTGGAGGGAGGCGCCACCGACGCGGCGACTCTTCACCTCGAGGGTCGGCTTGGCGTTGTTCACCGCCTGCTTGAAGACGGTTACGCCCGGCTGGCCGGTCCGCTCTTCGATCAGGTCCATCGCCTTGTAGAACACCCGCTCGGCGACGCTCTTCTTTCCCTCGAACATCAGGTTGTTCACGAACTTGGAGACCGTCTGACTGTCGAAGCGGGGATCCGCGGGGACCGCGCGCTTGACCGAGACCTTACGCCGGCTCACGCCTTCCCTCCTGCCGCCTTGGGCCGCTTGGCTCCGTACTTGGAGCGGCTCTGCTTGCGATCGTTGACGCCGGCGGAGTCCAGCGTGCCCCGCACGATATGGTAGCGGACGCCCGGGAGGTCCTTCACGCGGCCGCCCCGGATCAGCACGATCGAGTGCTCCTGCAGGTTATGTCCCTCGCCAGGGATGTACGCGGTGACTTCAAAGCCGTTCGTGAGCCGTACCCGGGCCACCTTGCGGAGCGCCGAGTTGGGCTTCTTGGGCGTGGTGGTATAGACCCGGGTGCACACGCCCCGCTTGAGCGGATTCGCGCGCAGGGCGGGCGCCTTGTTCTTCCGTTCGACAGTCTTCCGGCCGCGCCGGACCAGCTGATTGATTGTCGGCATATCTCCGCGACGAAACCCCAGTCCGGCGACAATGGCCGGAGAAAAAGACCCGGAAAGCTATCGGCCTCCGTGGGTTAGGTCAAGGTTCGCGTCCCAGGGCTCGAGCGATCGCGTGCCGAATGGTGCTCATCAGACTGCGCGAACCCCAGGCCGGTCGCTTGGCCGATACCACGGCCGGCATCGAGGGCCGAGTCCGGGGGATCGGGCTCACGGGAGTACTGACCAGCTGCAACCGGCGTAGTCGCTCGGCATCCCGGGCCAGCGTGGACATCGCGTCGCGCACCTGGTCGGAACCCGGGAACCGGAGCCCCCGGAGGATCGTGGCCAGCGCTTCGAGCGTGGGCCAGCGGCGGGCGGGGTCCTTTTCCAGCATCAGCATCACCGCCTCCGCCAGCCTGGGCGGGCAGTCGGGACGAAGGGTCAGCAGGTCGGGGGGCGGCGTCATGAGATGCGCCTGGCCCAGATCGAGGGCGGAGCCGAGCTGGAAGGGTGGCCGGCCGGCCAGCATCTCGAACGCCACCACCCCCAGCGCGTATTGATCCGAAGCACCGGTCACCGTCCCGCTGGTGAACTGCTCGGGGCTCATGTAGAGCGGCGTCCCCACGGTGGACCCGGTCCGGGTCAGCCCCTGCTCCCGAGCCACCTTGGCGATGCCAAAATCCGACAGCAGGGCCGAGCCGCTCTCGTCAAGCAGGATGTTGGCCGGCTTCACGTCGCGATGGATGATCCCCCGCGCGTGCGCATGGGCCAGGGCGTCGGCCATCTCGACCAGGATCATCTGGGCCATGTGCACCGGCAGCGCCCCGACCTGATGGAGGATGGTGTCGAGCGGACGGCCCGACACGTAGCGCATCACGAAGTAGAGCAGATCGCCGCGCTCGCGGACCAGATAGACCGGGACGATGTGCGGGTGATTGAGCGCGGCGGCCGTCCGGGCTTCCTGCCGGAATCGCTCGACGACGGCATCGCCGAAGAGCAGCGCCGGGGAGAGTGCCTTGAGGGCGACTTTGCGATCGGCTGCGATGTCATGGGCCAGGTACACCGTGCCCATTCCTCCGCGGCCCAGCTCGCCCATGATCTCGTATTCGCCCAGCGTCGCCTCTTTCACCACCGCCAGCAGCGCCGCCGCCTGGGCGGCCAGATCGATTTCCCCGGACGGATGGCCCCATCGCGCAGCCGTCACGGCCACGCCGCAGCCGCTGCAGAAGCGCGCGCCGCTCCGAAGCGGTGCCCGGCACGCCGCGCAGAGCACCTGCACCGAGGCCCCGCATTGCGCGCAGAAGCGGGCGCCGGCGCGAAGCGCGGTGCCACAGTGCACGCAGGTGCTGACCGAAGTCGTCGCCACGAGACTCCCTACGGAAAAAGGCCCCGAAGGAGTCCAGTATGCCCGGCAGAACGGAGTGCCGCTAGGGGTGAAAACCTGAGGCGGAGACTTCGAAGTCCGGCGTCGAGCGACGTGCCAATTGTCGCTCGACGATCGGCGCTAGGTGCCCGCGCGGACCTGCAGCCGATAGCGTCCGGTGTGAAGCGCGCCCAGACCGGAGAGCCCGGCTGTAACAGTTATGTAATACCTCCCCGGCATCAGCTGCGCCTGAATCCGCGAGCAACGGTTCCCGACCAGCGGCGCGGGATCCTGGGGATCGATGTCGTCGTTGCTGGCCAGTACGCCACCATTGGCGTCGGACAAGGTCAGAACCGTGTTGAGATCCAGGGCGAAGCGGCAATATCCCCCGTTCCACCCCGAGGTCTCGAAGGTGTAGGATCCCGCCGTCGCGATGTCGACCCTGTACACGTCGGCCGGATCGGTCGGCGAGGGAATCGCGCCCTGGATGGATCCACCCACGAGGAGCCGGTTGCTGTGGACCGGATCGTCGTTCCCTTCGCTCTCGGCAGGAGCACCGACCGGAAAGAACGCGGTGCCGCCCACCGTGCTCGAGACGGCGACTGCGGTCGGGGCTCCGGCCCCACCATACGCACCCCAGGGCCGCCCCGGTAACCCGACCAGCCCGTCTCCATTCTCGTCGACCCCACCGAAGACAAAGTAGGAACCGTCGGGGACCCCGCTGAACGTGAAGTCACCGGTGGCCGAAGCCTGCTGGGTCGCCACCGTGGTGCCGTTGGCGGTATCGACCAGGCTCACGAAGATCCGGCCTGGCGGAGCCAGGGTCTGGGTCAGGCTGTTCCACGCATTGAGGATCCCCGCCCCGTAGAACTCGTCCGGCCCCGTGGCACCCTCGTCCACGGCGTAGTTGAGGAGCCGCGCCCTCAGATCCGCCGACGAAAGCCCCGGCTCGGCCCCCAGGATCAGGGCGGCCACACCGCTCACGTGCGGAGCGGCCATCGAAGTTCCCGAGTAGCGCGCGTAGTTGGGCTGGCAGGGGGAGACCGTGAAGTTGCAGGTCGTCGAGAAGATCCCGAAGGTCCCGTCCGGGCCGCCGTCCAGGAAGTCGCCGCCCGGCGCGGCGATGTCCACGGTGGAGCCATAGTTGGTGTAGGAAGCGGGGAGCCCATCGGGCCCCAGCGCTGACACCGAGATCACCTCGGGATAGCCGGCGGGGCAGGCCGGCTCGTTGGTGGCCGAATTGCCGGCCGAGGCGATGATCAGTGAGCCGTTGGCGCTGGCCGCGATGACCGCATCATGAACGATGTCGGCCGTCCCAGGGTCAGGACAGGGCCCGCCGAGGCTCATATTGATGATCCGGGCCGGTCCCGCCGCGGGCGGCGCCACGGTACCTCCGCGCCCGTTGGAGGCGGGCAGCCCGGCAGCATAGAGGACCCCCTGGGCCACATCGAAATTGCTCCCGCCCTCGATGCCGAGCACGCGCACCGGGCGGATCTTGACCCGCCAATTCACTCCGGTCCCGCCGATCCTGTCGTTCCCCAGAGCGCCGATGGTTCCCGCCGTGTGGATCCCATGCCCTCCCAGCGGGCTCGGGCCAGTCAGGCAGACTCCGTACGGATCGAAGTCGTAGTCGATCGGCATGGTGGGATCGGGGTCGTAGCCATCGCCGTCGGCGGCGTTGTCCAGCATGGCCCCGCTGCAGGTGAAGGCGGGCCGGGGCGACGAGACGAAATCGTACCCGTCATTGGTGAGATTCAGGGTCAGGGCCGGGTGATCGAAGCGAATCCCGTTGTCCACGTCAGCCACGATGACGCTGGTGCTCCCCGTGGCCATCGACCAGGCCTTGGGGAGATCGATCATCGAATAGTGCCACGACTGATTGGGATAGAGGGGATCGTTGGGAATGGTCCCGGCCAGCGTCGTCGTCGCCGGGTTGATGGGTCCACCGACTGGTCCACCCAGTGGATAGTACCAGAGCTCCCGGCTCACCGAGGCCACGGCCGGATCAGCGGCGATGCGGGCCGCGACGGCATCGATCTGAGAGATCTGCCGCACCTGCACCCGGGCGCTCAACAGCACCGCCGACACATCGGTCAGCTCGAACCCGCCGGCCGCGGCCAGGGGCGCGATCCGCTGACGCACCGCGTCTTCGACCCGCTGCACCACGCTGGGCGCCGCCAGGCTGGGCCCGCCACCCGGAGCGCCGATCGCTCCCGCTTTGAATTGCACGATCAACCGATCGGTGGGACGCTGAACGGCCCGCGGCCCGGGAGACCACGACTGAGTCGGGCGAGATTGATCGTCCGTGGCCGAGCGCGCCAGTGGGGCCAGCAGCCCGCGTGGCGATCGGCTGGAGGGGGACACCCCGATTCGGTCCCGGACGATCGTCACTCTCCCGGTGATCCCCCCGGCGACGGCTGCGACCGATCGGGCATTGAAGGTGACCGTTCCGTTGGTAACCCCGGTAACGGTCGCACTCGCCGTCTGGCCGGTGTTGCCGGGGCCCAGGGTCCATCCGACCGAGGCCAGGCCGTGCACGTTCGTGATCGACGTGGAATCCGAGAGGGTGCCACCCCCCGAGGCGACCGCCCATCTGACCGTGACCCCTGCGATCGGGTCTCCTCTCGGACTCTCTGCCTCGACCGCGAGGGGAAAGGACAGTGCGGTATTTTCTCCGTTGATCTGGTTGTCTCCTCCGGCAATCGCGAGCCGGCCGGCCGTGTAGACCGCGATCGCGTTGAACGTGGTGCCGAGGGCGTTTCCGAGTAGCGACGCCCGAATCGATTGGCCGCCCACCGTGTAACCCAGAAACCAGGTGATCCGGGCCTTGCCCTGGCTGTTGGTGATCACCACTGGGGAGATGGTGAGGCCGCGACCGCTGAGTACGCTCCAGACGATCGACTGGCCGACCAGAGGCGTGCCCAGGCTGTCCTGCAGCTGCACCTCCAGGGCCTCGGGCAGGACCAGGCCGACTTCACCGGTCTGGTTGTCTCCCGAGACCATGGTCAGGGTCGGCCGGCCGAGCGCCATCCCGGTGGCCTCGAACACCACCGATTGCATTCCCGCGGCCTCCGCCACCGCCCGCATGGGCCCCGCACCGGGGCCGAGGGTCCAGGCCACGGACACGATTCCATTGGCATCGGTCAACGTGCTGTCCGCGGAGAGGCGGCCGGAGCCGGACATGACGGCGAACCGCACCACCGTGCCGGCGACGCCGCTCTGGTCGGAGCGATAGACCTGGACTTTCAGGGAATCGGGGAGCAGCGAGCCGACCGGGGCGGCCTGGTGGTTGCCGCTGAGAATCCGCATGCCGGCGCCCCGAGTGATCGGGGTCGAGGTGGGCGTCTCTTCCGCGCAGCGCACCACAGAGAGGCCGGCGAGGAGGGAATACAGGATGCCACGACCCAGCTTCATGCCGGTCTCCTGAGCGCGGTTCACAACAGTTGTCGGCCCCCGGTATTCCGCCCTTACGGCGCGGGTAGCCCGGCGGTGCCGGCCAATATGAGGTTCGATGACGCTGGGGCTGTACCTCTATGACGCCTGGGGTGGCGGAAAGGCGCACCGATAGACCTCTGCGTTCCGTCGATGGCCAGCCCAAAGCGAAGAGGCGGACGGGGCTCAAGCCCCGTCCGCCTCCATACTCTCAGATTCCTGCCATCCTTACTCCTCTTCGTCCGCCCCCACCGATGCCAACGTCGGAGCCGGCGCCGCGACCACCTCGCCCTCTGGGGCAGGCGGCGGCGGCTCGAACCCGGCCGGCGGCTGGATCTCGATTTCCGCGTACCGATAGATCCCCGAGCCCGCCGGGATCAGGTGCCCGATGATGATGTTCTCCTTGAGTCCCAGGAGGTTGTCCCGGGCCCCGCGGATCGCGGCATCGGTGAGCACCCGGGTGGTCTCCTGGAAGGAGGCCGCCGAGATGAACGACTGCGTGGTCAAGCTGGCCTTGGTGATGCCGAGCAGCACCGGCTCCGACTTGGCCGGGGCGCTCTTCCGCTTGAGCACCCGCTCGTTCTCCTCCCGGAAGGTGAGCTTGTCCACGGTCTCGCCCTCGAGGAAGTCGGTGTCGCCCGGTTCGGTGACTCGCACCTTCTGCAGCATCTGGCGCACGATCACCCCGATGTGCTTGTCGCTGATCCGCACACCCTGGAGCCGGTAAACCTCCTGGACCTCGTTGAGCAGATACTCCTGCACCGCGCGTGGTCCCTTGATCCGGAGGATGTCGTGCGGGTTGACCGGGCCTTCGGTCAGCCGGTCACCAGCGCGGACCCGATCGCCCTCGTGCACCCGCAGGTGCTTCCCGGCCGGGACTTCGTAGAGCTGAGCCTCTTCCCGGGTGTCGACGCCCGCGGGGAAGACGAAGATCTCCCGCTTGCCGCGCTTGATCTCCCCGAACTTCACGATCCCGTCCACCTCGGCGATGGTCGCCGGGTCCTTGGGCCGCCGGGCCTCGAACAACTCGGCCACGCGGGGAAGACCGCCGGTGATGTCCCGCGTCTTGTAGGCCTGCCGCGGGATCTTGGTGACCGTAACGCCCTTGTGCACCTTGACCGCCGGCGAGAGAAACACGGTCTTGTCCCGGCTCTCCTTCTTGCTCTTGCCGGGCCAGGCCACGCTGATCGGATACTCCTCGACCTTGAAGCGCGAGGACCAGGGGTTGGTCTCGTCCGGCACGTCCATCGCGCGGCTCACCGTATCGGCCGGCGAGCCCAGGATGATCCGTGACCCCTCCGCCAGGATGTACTCCTGGGGATCCTTCCGGTTGCCGCTGTAGACCAGCACCGAGGGATGCAGCTCCCGATCGGGGTCGGCCATGACGACCAGCGAACGGAGGCCGGTGGATTCGTCCAGCTCCTCCTGCAGCGTGGCGCCGGGCACCAGGTCCTTCCACCGAAGATCGCCCTCCAGCTTGATGATGCTGGGGTCGTTATACGGGTCCCAGGTGTAGAGGATCGAGGTCTTGCCGACCACCGAGTCCCCTTCCTTCACGTGGATGATGGCGCCCTCGGGGACCGGGTACCGGTTGAGGACCCGCTTGGCGTCCTGGGGATCCATCACCAGGATGCCTTCCTTGGCCTCTTCGGCCGCGGACTCGTCTTCACGGGTCAGGGCGATCCGCACCATGCCTTTGGTCCCGTCTTCGTATTCGACCGGGAGATCGGCCCACTCCAGGCCCTCGGTGTACCGGACCACCCCGCTGGTCCGGGCCCGCCGCTCGGCTTCCTCCGCGATCCGGGCGGAAGTACCACCGATGTGGAAGGTCCGCAGGGTGAGCTGAGTGCCGGGCTCGCCGATCGACTGCGCGGCGAGAATCCCGATCGCCTCTCCCATGTCCACCATGTCCATGGTCGCCAGGTTGCGGCCGTAGCACATCCGGCAGCAGCCACGCCGCGCCTCGCAGGTGAGCACCGAGCGAATCTTGATCTTCTCGATGCCCGAGTCCTCGATGGCCGTCGAGATCTCCTCGTCGATCAATTTGCCCGACTCGACCAGGAGCTTGGCGTCCCCGTGCTCGTCCAACTCATGGGGATCGAAGACGTCCTCGCAGGCCACATTGCCCAGGATGCGCTCCCGGAGCGGCTCGATCACGTCTTCGCCTTCCTTCAGCGCGGAGATCTCGAGACCCATGATGGTCCCGCAGTCCTCCTCCGTGATGGTCACGTCCTGCGCCACGTCCACCAGCCGCCGCGTCAGGTAGCCGGCGTCCGCCGTCTTGAGCGCGGTATCGGCCAGACCCTTCCGAGCGCCGTGGGTCGAGATGAAGTACTCGAGCACCGTGAGCCCCTCACGGAAGTTCGACTTGATGGGGCTCTCGATGATCTCGCCGATGCCGCCGGTCAGCTTCTTCTGCGGCTTGGCCATCAGGCCGCGCATGCCGGCCAGCTGCCGGATCTGGTCGCGGCTGCCGCGGGACCCGGAGTCGAACATCATGAACACCGGGTTGAACCCGCCGCGGGAGACCCGCATCGAGCCGATCATCGCCTCGGCCACGTCGTTGTTGGCGTGGGTCCAGGCGTCGATCACCTTGTTGTACCGCTCGCCGAAGGTGATCTGCCCCGTGTTGTAGGCCCGCTGGAACCGCTGGACCCGGGCTTCCGCCTCGGTGATCAGCTTGGCCTTCTCTTCCGGCGTCTCCAGGTCCTCGACACCGATCGAGATGCCGCCGATGGTGGCGAACCGGAATCCGAACTCCTTGAGCCGGTCGAGGAACGAGACCGTATCGGCCAACCCCGCCTGCCGGTAGCTCTGCAGCACCAGCTCGGACAGGGTCTTCTTCTTCATCACGTCGTCGCGGTACCCGACCTGGGCTACCAGCTGGCGCGGCAGGATGCTGTTGAAGAGCACCCGGCCCACCGTGGTTCCCAGCCAGCGCGCGACCGGTTCCGCCGAACCCCGGGGCGGCTGATACCAGAACCAGATGGCGGTGTGGTAGTCGACGCTACCGTTGAGCAGCGCCATCTCGATCTCGGCCAGGCTGCCGAAGTGCTTGGCACCCTTCCAGAGCTCCTCCCGGGCCTTGGCGCCGCCGACCCGGATCTTCTCCTCGAAGCTCGGGGGCAGTTTGGTCAGGAAGTAGCTCCCCAGCACCATGTCCTGCGACGGCTCCGCCACCGGCCGACCATCGGAGGGCTTGAGGATGTTGTTGGACGAGATCATCAGCAGACGCGCTTCCAGCTGGGCCTCGAACGACAGCGGCACGTGCACCGCCATCTGGTCGCCGTCGAAGTCCGCGTTGAAGGCGGCGCAGACCAGCGGGTGGATCCGGATCGCCTTCCCTTCCACCAGCACCGGCTCGAACGCCTGAATACCGAGACGGTGCAGCGTGGGCGCCCGGTTGAGCAGCACCGGGTGGTCCTGGATGATCTCTTCCAGGATCTCGTAGACCTCGGGGCTCTCCTTCTCCACGATCTTCTTGGCCCGCTTGACCGTCTCGGCGATGCCCTTCTCCACCAGCTTGTGGATGATGAACGGCTTGAACAGCTCGACCGCCATCGCCTTGGGCAGGCCGCACTGGTGCAGCCGCAACTCGGGACCGACCACGATTACCGAGCGGCCCGAGTAGTCCACCCGCTTGCCGAGCAGGTTCTGGCGGAACCGGCCCTGCTTGCCCTTGAGCATGTCGCTCAGGGACTTGAGGGGCCGCTTGCCGCGCCCGCGGATCGCCTTGGAGCGGCGCCCGTTATCGAACAGCGCGTCCACCGCTTCCTGGAGCATCCGCTTCTCGTTCCGGAGGATGACTTCCGGCGCCCGGTGCTGAATCAGCTTCTGCAGCCGGTTGTTCCGGTTGATCACCCGGCGGTAGAGGTCGTTCAGGTCGCTGGTGGCGAACCGGCCGCCATCCAGCGGCACCAGCGGCCGGAGATCGGGCGGAATCACCGGCACCACGTCGAGGATCATCCACGACGGATGGTTGGGCAGGTCGCCCGACTGGCTCGAGTTGAGGAACGCGTCCAGAATCTTGAGCCGCTTGAGCATCTGCTTCTTGCGGTGCTGGCTGGTCTCCACCGCCACCGCCCCGCGCAGTTCTTCGGCCAGCTTCTTCACGTCGATCCGGTTGAGCAGCTCGCGGACCGCCGGGGCGCCGATGTCGGCGCGGAAGTCGGCGTCCCCCTCGTCCTTGGCCTTGGCCTTGAGCGCGAGGTAGTCGTCCTCTTCCAGGAGCTGGTTGGCCTCGACCTCCTGTTCGCCGGGGTCGATCACGACGTAGCTCGAGTAGTAGATCACCCGCTCCAGGTCGCGGAGGGTGATGTTGAGCAGGTTCCCCATGGGGGACGGCAGGGTCTTGAAGAACCAGATGTGGGCCACCGGCACGCTCAGCTCGATGTGCCCCATCCGCTCCCGCCGCACCTTGCTCAGGGTGACTTCGACGCCGCAGCGGTCGCAGATCACGCCGCGATAGCGGATCCGCTTGTACTTCCCGCAGTGGCACTCCCAGTCCTTGACCGGGCCGAAGATCCGCTCACAGAACAGCCCGTCCCGTTCCGGCTTGAAGGAGCGGTAGTTGATGGTCTCCGGCTTGGTCACCTCGCCCCACGACCACCAGACCCGCTGCCCCTGGAGCTCCAGGCGCTCGCGTTCCTTGGGGTCCCGAGGACCGCGGATCTCCTCGGGCGAGGCGATCCGGATGCTGATGAAGTCGAAGCTGGAGCTCTTGGGCTCCCGTCCGCTGCGAAAATCGATCATTGGGACCCTCTCTATTCGTCGCCTTCGGCGCTGGTGCCCAAGGTCACCTTGAGTCCGAGTGCCTGAAGCTCTTTCACCAAAACGTTGAAGGACTCCGGAATCCCGGGCTCCGGCAGGTTCTGGCCCTTGACGATGGCCTCGTAGACCTTGCTCCGCCCGTTCACGTCGTCCGATTTGACGGTCAGCATTTCCTGCAACACGTTCGCGGCCCCGTAGGCCTCGAGCGCCCACACTTCCATTTCACCGAACCGCTGGCCGCCGAACTGGGCCTTGCCCGCGAGCGGCTGCTGGGTCACCAGCGAGTACGGGCCGATCGAGCGGGCGTGGATCTTGTCGTCCACCAGGTGGCTCAGCTTGAGCATGTAGATGGCGCCGACCGTAACCTCGCTCTCGAAGGGGAGCCCGGTCCGACCATCCCGCAACGTCACCTTGCCGGCCGGAGCCAACCCGGCCGCGCGGATCAACTCGACCACCGCATCGGCCACGTCCTCGGGCTCGCCCTTGCCGGCCGACAGCTTGGCCAGCGCGGGACGGCCCGTCGCCTCGAGCAGCTCGCTGGGCGAGAGCTCGGCCGTCTTCTCCAGGTCCTTCACCACCTTGGACGCCGCCTTCTGGGCCGCGCCGTTCCCCTGCTCGACCTGGGTCCGGTGGAACGCCAGCTCGTGCTGCCGCTGCTCCTGCTCCCGCGCGGCCACTTCCTTGCCGGCATCGGTCAGGAACGACTTCACGGACTGATACAGCTCGCGCGTCCTCGGCGAAGCCGAGCGGCGCGCCAGCTCCGCCAGGCTGGCCTCGGTCAAGGTCGCCGGAGCGCCCTCGCGGTCACCCTTGCGGAGATCCTCGACCACGTGGGTCAGGGTGGCCGCATCCACCTCGGGCGGCCGATGCCGCAGGTGCAGACCCTCGGCTGCCCAGTTCAAGCCGGCCAGCCGGAGCAGGACCCCGATTTCTCCTTCGTCGGCGCCCCGGAAGACGGGCGTCTTGGCCTTGAAGCCCAGGATCTGGGCGCACCAGCCCAGGTGGGTCTCCAGGATCTGCCCCACGTTCATACGACTCGGCACACCCAGCGGATTGAGCACGATGTCCACCGGCGTCCCGTCGGGCAGGAACGGCATGTCTTCCTCGGGAACGATCCGGGCAACGATGCCCTTGTTGCCGTGCCGTCCCGCCATCTTGTCGCCCACCGAGATCTTGCGCTTCTCGGCGATGTAGACCTTCACCAGCTGAATGACGCCGGGCGGCAGCTCATCGGGCTGCAGGATTTTGTCGATCTGATCCTCCGACTTCTCCTCCAGGCGGGCCCGCTCGGACGCGGCCGCGTCGATGGTGGCGCGGATCCGGTCGTTGGCGGCCCGGTTGGTGACCCGGAGCGTCTTGAGATCCACATCGCCCAGGTCGAACTCGTCCAGCTGCGCCTTGGTAAGCTTGGTGCCGGCGGGGAGGAATTCCTCCACCGTGCCGGACTTGAGCATCAGCGCCACTTCCTGGCCGGCCAGCAGCTGCTTCAGCTCCTCGATCATCACCGTGCTGATCCGGGCCTTTTCGTCGTTCTCGACGCGGCGCACTTCACCGATCCGCTCGCCGCGATCCTTCTCGACCACCTGATCCTCGATGCGGCTGAAGATCTTGACGTCGATGACCACGCCCTTCATGCCGGGCGGGACCTTGAGCGAGGAGTCCTTCACGTCCTTGGCCTTCTCGCCGAAGATCGCGGTCAGGAGCTTCTCTTCGGGGCTGAGCTCGGTCTCGCCCTTGGGGGTGATCTTGCCGACCAGGATGTCGCCCGGCTTCACATGGGCGCCGATCCGGACGATGCCGCGCTCGTCGAGGTCGACCAGCGACTCGTCGGAGACGTTGGGAATTTCGCGGGTGATCTCCTCCTGGCCCCGCTTGGTATCACGAACGTGCAGCTCCAGCTCCTGGATGTGGATCGACGAATAGACGTCGTCCCGGACCAGGCGCTCGGAGAGCACGATGGCGTCTTCGAAGTTGTGTCCGTACCAGGGCATGAAGGCCACCAGCACGTTGCTGCCCAGGGCCAACTCGCCGGCCTCGGTGGCCGCGCCGTCGGCGATCACCTGCCCCGCCTTGACGTTTTCGCCCACCTGGACCAGGGGCCGCTGGTTGATGGCGGTATCCTGGTTGGTCCGCCAGAACTTCTTCACGCGGTAGCGGTCGTACTGGTGCAGCCGGGCCAGCGGCGCGTCGGTCGCCCGCCCTTCCTCGCCGGCATCGACGATGATCTCGTCAGCCGTGACCCGCACCACGGTGCCGGAGCGCCGGGCCGCGATCACCGCGCCCGAGTCCCGCGCCACCTTCTCCTCCAGCCCGGTGCCGACCAGCGGCGCCTGCGGGAAGAGCAACGGCACCGACTGCCGCTGCATGTTGGAGCCCATCAGCGCACGGTTGGCGTCGTCGTGCTCCAGGAACGGAATCAGCGCCGCCGCGATGGAGACCAGCTGCTCGGGCGCCACGTCCATGTAGTCGATCCGGTCGGGCGGCAAAAGCGGGTAGTCGTCTCCCTTGCGGCAGAGCACCAGGTCCTCGACCAGGCGACCTTCGGCGTCGACCGGCGCATTGGCCTGCGCCACGGTGAAGTCCTCTTCCTCGCTGGCCGAGAGCCAGTGGACCTCGTCGGTCGCCTTCCCCTGCTTCACCACCCGGTACGGCGTCTCGATGAAGCCGAGGTTGTTGATCCGGGCGAAGGTGGAGAGGCTGGTGATCAGTCCGATGTTGGGACCTTCCGGGGTCTCGATCGGACACATCCGGCCGTACTGCGAGTAGTGCACGTCCCGGACCTCGAAGCCGGCCCGCTCCCGGGTCAGTCCGCCGGGGCCCAGCGCGCTCAGGCGCCGCTTGTTGGTCAGCTCCGCCAGCGGGTTGGTCTGGTCCATGAACTGCGACAGCTGCGAGGAGCCGAAGAAGGCCTGGATCACCGCCGAGACGGTCCGCGCGTTGACCAGGTCGTCCAGCGAGATCTTCTCCGGATCGGAGTTGATGCTCATCCGCTCCTTCACCAGCCGCGCCATGCGGGAGAGGCCGACCGAGAACTGGTTGGCGATCAGCTCGCCGACCGAACGGATCCGCCGGTTGCCCAGGTGATCGATGTCGTCGGTGAAGCCCCGGTTGTCGTGGAGATCGATCAGGTAGTGGATGATCGCCACGAAGTCGTCCTCGGTGAGGACGGTGTGGTTGGCCGGAATCCGGAGCTTGAGCCGCTGGTTGATCTTGTAGCGACCCACCCGCCCCAGATCGTACCGCTTGGGGTTGAAGAACAGCCGCTTCAGCGCCTCGCGGGCGGTCTCCAGATTGGGCGCCTCGCCGGGACGCAGCAGCGCGTAGATCTGCTCGAGGGCCTCGGCCTCCGACTTGGTCGGGTCCTTGGCCAGGGTGTTCTTGATCAGGGGCGACTCGGCCCGCCCCGGAGGCAGCAGCACGTCCACCCGGAACACGCTTTCCTTGATCAGCTTCTTCCGGAGCGTGTCGTTCAGCTCCTTCCCGGCCTCGGCCAGGACCTCGCCGGTCTCCGGATCGGCCACGTCCCGCGCCAGGATCTGCTTGGACCGGTCACGGGTCGTGGTGGGCTGTTCCTCGTCACGGATGTCGATCGAGGTGTAGCCGGTGAACACAACCACGCTCTTGACCCCGGCGTGGCGCAGCTGGTTCAGCCGCTCGGGGGTGAGCTCGTCGCCCACCACCGCCATCGGGGCGGCGGTGCGGTCTTCGGGGTTCGGGACGTCGGCGGACAGCAGCGCGCCTACCACCTCGCGCCGCTCATGGCGCGCCTCGAGCTTGCCCGTCAGGTCGAGGGTCTTGGTGGCGAAGAACAGGCGCAGGATGTCGGCGTTGGTGCCGTACCCGAAGGCCCGCAGCAGGGCCGTGGCCGGGAACTTCTTCTTCTTGTCGATGTGGACGAACACCACATCGTGAATGTCGATGGTGAACTCCACCCACGAACCGCGGAATGGGATGATCCGGGCCGAGAAGAGGCGCTGGCCGTTGGGGTGGGTCTCCTCCTCGAAGACCACGCCCGGCGAGCGGTGCAGCTGACTCACCACCACCCGCTCGGCTCCGTTGATCACGAAGGTCCCGAGGGGGGTCATGATCGGCAGCTCACCGAGAAAGACCTCCTTCTCGATCGCGTTCTTCAGCCGCCGCTGGCCGTCCACGTCTTCGAACACGTCCAGCCGGAGGGTGGCCTTGAGCGGGGCGGCGTAGGTCATGTCCCGCTCGATGCACTCCTCGACGGTGTACTTCGGTTCGCCGACGGCGTACTTGAGGAACTCCAGGCTGTACTTCCCATTCACGTCGGTAATCGGGAAGATCTCCCGGAACACCCGCTCCAGGGACACGTCCTGCCGCTCCCCCTCGACGTTGTCGGGCTGGAGGAGGGTCGTGAACGCCTCAGTCTGGATATCGAGGAGGTGGGGCATGGGCATCCCCTCCTCGCGCTTCGAGAATTCAATCAGGGGTTGGGTCACACGCATCGGGCACTCTCACGCAACACAAAGGGCCCCGGTCGCGAGTCCCTCCGCCGGACGCGGAGGGGGCTCGGGGCTCGCCACTGCACGAATTGAAGGGTGCTATGTAGGGTCATGTCGCCACACTGAAGTAGGCACCAGGCCATCCACCCGACCCCTGTGGCCGGGCGGCCGCGCGCTGGTCTACTTCAGTTCGACGACGGCGCCTTGTTCCTCAAGTTTCTTCTTCATCTCCTCCGCCTCGGCCTTCGAGACGCCTTCCTTTACGGTGCTGGGCGCGCCGTCCACCAGGTCCTTGGCCTCCTTGAGGCCCAGGCTGGTGATCTCACGCACCACCTTGATCACCTGAATCTTCTTGGCCCCGCCGTCCTTGAGCGTGACCGTGAACTCGGTCTTCTCCTCGGCTGCGGGCGCTCCGGGGGCGGCCGCCGCGCCCGGCGCGGCCGCAGCCACGACGGTCACGTTGAACTTGGTCTTGATCGCCTCGACCAGGTCGGCCAGCTCGAGTACCGTCTTGCTCCCGATCGCCTCGAGGATCTGTTCGTTCGTCAGCGTAGTCGACATGTGCGTTCTTCTCCGTACAGTTAGGAAGCGGCCGAGGCCGCGCGCTGTTCACGAAGCGCCTCGAGGGCGCCCACCAGGGGGTACAGCATACCCGAGAGCGCGCCGGCCAACTGGGCCAGCAGGGCCTCCCGGGAGGGCAACTCACCCAGTCGCCTGATCTGCGCGGCGGTCATGGGGGCGCCGTCCACGATGCCGACCCGAATCGCCGGCTTTTCGAACTCCTTCAGAAAGTCCGCCAGGACCTTGGCGGCGGGCAGCGGATCCTTCGCCGTCAGGACGATCCCGGTCGGCCCGGCGAGATGATCGTCCAGGCCGAGGATCTTGTTGGCCGCCAGGGCCCGCTGGGCCAGGGTGTTCTTCACCACCACGTAGTTCGCGCCGGCCGCCCGCAGGCGCCGCCGGAACTCGGTCATCCGGGCCACGTTGAGCCCGCTGAAGTCGGTGACGTAGAGGCTGCGCGCCGCCTGGATCCGCTGGCTCAGCGCCTCCACCTCCGCCTGCCGCTCGGTCTTGCTCATCGGTACCCTGCCGTTTCCAGCCGAACTCCGGGCCCCATGGTGCTCGAGACGGTGGCGGACCGGATATAGTGACCCTTCGCCGCGGCCGGCTTGGCCCGGACGATGGTGTCCATGAACGTCGTCAGGTTTTCCGCCAGCTGATCGGCGGTGAAGCTGGTCTTGCCGATCGGGGCGTGCACGTTCCCGGTCTTGTCCACCCGGAACTCGATCTTACCGGCCTTGATCTCCCGGACCGCCCTGGTCACGTCCATGGTGACCGTGCCCGCCTTGGGGTTGGGCATCAGGCCCCGGGGACCGAGGATCCGGCCCAGCTGCCCCAGCTGGCCCATCACGTCGGGGGTGGCCACGATCACGTCGCACTCGAGCCATCCGTCCTTGAGCTTCTGGATGAACTCGGTCCCGACGAAGTCGGCCCCCGCGGCCTCGGCTTCCTTGGCCTTCTCGCCCTGGGCAATGACCAGGACTCGGACCGATTTCCCGGTGCCGTGCGGGAGCACCACCGTGCCCCGGACCACCTGGTCGGCATGCCGCGGATCGACGCCGAGCCGGATGGCCACGTCGACCGTCTCGTTGAACTTGGCGTAGCACGCGTCCTTCAACGCCTTGACGGCCTCCGGAATCGCGTAGGTGCGGTTCCGGTCCACCTTGGCGATGGCCGCGCGGAATTTCTTTCCGTGTCCCGGCATCAGTCGGCCACCTCCAGTCCCATCGACCGGGCGGTGCCGGCAATCATTTTCATCGCCCCCTCGAGATCGGCCGCGTTGAGGTCGGCCATCTTGATTTCGGCGATCTTCTTGAGCTGCGCTCGCGTCACCTTCCCGACCTTGGTCCGGTTGGAGACGGCGCTGCCCTTCTCGATTCCCGCCTCCTTGAGGAGGAGGTTCGCGGCCGGCGGGGTCTTGGTAATGAACGTGAAGGTGCGGTCCGCGAAGACCGTCACGATCACGGGGATCACCATTCCGCTCTGGCTCTGGGTGCGAGCGTTAAACTGCTTGCAGAACTCCATGATGTTGACGCCGTGCGGACCCAGCGCGGTCCCCACCGGGGGCGCCGGATTCGCCGCGCCAGCCGGGCACTGCAGCTTGACGACAGCGGTGACCTTCTTGGCCATGCCTCTCCCTCGTGTCGGCGGCGTCGTCCGGTGAGGACGACTCCTGAGCCTGCCGCGATGACCCGCGCGGTCGCGGGAAGCGCGGAACCAGCGCCGCGCTACGCTCTATATCCGACGGGCGATCTCCCGCCCGGGTTACTCCGCCTCAATGACCCCGGAGCTGCAGGTAATCCAGCTCGACACTGGTCGGCCGGCCGAAGAGCGAGACCGAGACCTTGACCTTGCCCTTGTCGGGCAGGACCTCTTCGACCACGCCGCTGAAGTCGGAGAAGGGCCCCTCGGTGATTTCCACCGCCTGGCCGATCATGAACGGGATCTCCTCCCGCGGCTCCGACTCCGGCACCGCCTCCGCGATCCCCAGCAGGCGATTGACCTCGTCCTGCCGGAGCGGCTGAGGCAGGCGCCCCGACCCCACGAACTTGATCACGCCCTGGATGCTGTTTACCACGTGCAGGGCTTCCTGGCTCATCGCCATTTCGACCAGCACGTAGCCGGGATACAGCTTCCGCTCGACCGTGACTTTCTTGCCGTTCTTGATCTCGACCATCTCCTGGACCGGCACCAGGGCCTGGCGAATCAGCCGCTGGTCCTCGGGCCGGGTGTCCTGCGCGATGCGCTGGGCCAGGAGCCCGCGGACCTTGTTCTCGTGTCCGGCCGTGGTCTGGATCGCGTACCAGCGGTACTCCATCTGGGCGATCACCGCGTCAACCGCGCGACCCCGTCCACCAGGACGAGGTTGAACAGGAGGTCCATCCACCCGATGAACAGCCCCAGAGCGACCGACAGGATGACGATCATCCGGGTCGCCTTGATCAGCTCATCCCGGCTGGGCCAGATCACCTTGTGGAGCTCGGCCCAGACCGCCTGGAAGAATTCGCGAACCTGTCCGACCCAGCGGACCATGCCCACCGGGCGACGCGCTTCAACCACCGCCATTACTTCGATTCCTTGTGCGGCCGGTGCGCGTTACAACGGGGGCAGAACTTCTTCCACTCCACCCGCTCCGGGTGCTTCCGGCGGTTCTTGTCGGTGAAATAATTCCTGGATTTGCACTCGGTGCATTCCAGGATGATGTTCTCGCGCGGCATTTCCTCTGGCCCCCGGCTCTCACTGATTCTTTGCGACGACTCCGGCACCGCTATCCCCGTTCGAAGCTCGCGACCGGGATTGAACCGGTGACCTCATCCTTACCAAGGATGCGCTCTACCGACTGAGCTACGCGAGCGGCGCTCTTTCCGCCCAGTCTCCCTTCCGGCCTTTCGCCTTCGATACGAAGCGGGCGACGGGACTCGAACCCGCGACCCTCAGCTTGGAAGGCTGATGCTCTACCAACTGAGCTACACCCGCGTCCTGGCCACCATCATGGTGGGGGAAGGATTCGAACCTTCGTAGGGCGTAAGCCCGGCAGATTTACAGTCTGCTACCATTAGCCACTCGGTCACCCCACCAACGCCGAGACTTCGACCCCGTAGGCACCAGAACCCCGCCTCCTGAGGCGGGGTCAGTTCGAGCCCTCGGGCATGCTGCTGCCATGGAGCTGACGGAGGGAGTCGAACCCTCAACCGCCGGTTTACAAAACCGGAGCTCTGCCATTTGAGCTACGTCAGCGAAACCGGCCCGAAAATTTACAGACTGCCATGATACACCGGGAGTTACACGGAGTCAATCGGTGCGGAGATCCCCGCCGGACTCCACGCCCGGAGTAGCCGCCCTCCAACCCCAGAAGCCGGCCCTACCCTACTCGCACCACCCCAACCGACCCGTCCTTATTGTCCCGAACTTCCCAGCCGTGGCGCTTGAGCAGGTCCCGGATCCGGTCCGCCTCGGCAAAGTCCCGGGCTGACCGGGCCTTCAGGCGTTCCGAGGCCCACCCGCTGGCCCATTCCTTCGCCTCATTCGGTTCGGCGGGGGGCGAATCGGACAGGGAACCGGTGCCGAGGCCCGAGGCCCCGACCTCGATGGTCACGCTCCCGGAACCAGTCACGCCCGAGACAGCTGCAAGCACCCCATCCTGCAGCCGCCAAGCCTCCCGGAACTTCGGGCCTGGCTGGATCCCGCTGTCCAGCAAGCGGTTGCCCTCCCGAACCAGGTCGAACACCGCCCCGACGGCCTCCGCCGAATTGAGGTCATTGTCCAAGGCAGAGGTGAACCGGGCGATGAAATCGTTACCCGCTTTGACGAACGATGCCGGTTCCTTGTCGTCGCTGGAGCCGGCCTTGTCGAGGCGAGACGCGAACTCTCCCAGGCGGCGGCTCCCCTCCCGGGCAGCGGCCAGCGACTCGTCGGTCAGGTCCATCTTCTGCCGATAGTGAGTCCCGAAGACCAGCAGCCGGATCGCTCCGGGGTCGACACCGTCCTCCCGGAGGTCCCGGGGCGTCGTGATGTTCCCGAAGCGCTTGGACATCTTGGTGCCCCGGACGTTCAGGAACTCGCCGTGCAGCCAGAACCGCGCGAACCGGTCCCGGCCGGTGTAGGCGCAACTCTGGGCGATCTCGTCTTCGTGGTGGGGGAAGATCAGGTCCACCCCGCCGGCATGAATGTCGAGCACTTCCTGGTTCCACTCGCGCATCAGGATGTCGAGGGCCATGGCCGAGCACTCGAGATGCCATCCGGGCCGGCCACGCCCGAAGGGCGCGTCCCAGGCCGCGCCAACCGCCTCGTCCTCCGGCTTGGCCGCCTTCCAGAGCGCGAAGTCCCGGGCGTCTTCCTTGGCGTACTCGTCGGTCGCTACCCGGGCCGAGGCCCCCGCCCCAGTCTTGAGTTCCCGACGGTCCAGTTGGGACAGTTTCCCATAGGCCGGGAACCTGGCGATCGCGAAGTAGACCGAGCCGTCCTCTCCTTTATATGCGATCCCCTTGGCCAGCAGCCCCTCCACCAGCCGGATCATGGGCGTAACGTATTCCGTGGCCTTGGGATAGACCGTGGCGTCCCGGATCCGAAGCCAGCGTCGATCCTCCTGAAAGGCCTGGGCGTAGGGCTCGGTGAACTGCCCGATCGAGACTCCGCGGGTGCCCGCTTCCTTAATGATGCGGTCGTCCACGTCGGTCAGGTTCATGATGTGAAGGACCTGGTACCCGATGGCCTCCAGCCACCGCCGCAACAGGTCTTCGAAGAGGAAGGTTCGGAAGTTCCCGATGTGGGCGTAGTTCCAGACCGTCGGCCCGCAGGTGTACATGGACACCCGGCGCGGCTGCACCGGGACGAAGTCCTCGACCTGCCTGGTGAGGGTATTGAAGAGCCGGAGCGCCATCAGTCGGCCAGGGCGCGGGCGGCGCCCCCGCGAGTGAGCTCCTCCGAAGAGCGGACGTGCAGGGTGCGCTTGGGATAGGGGATCTCGATCCCCTCCCGGTCCAGCCGATTCTTGAACCGCCGCCTGAGCTCTCGGGCCACGTCCCACTGGGATCCGGCGGTGGTCTGGGCCCG
>Ga0335085_10003299_pt1 | contig 28179 bp, 22 predicted proteins | sample Lox_Sample_45_FD_206712 | JGI IMG/M metagenome (GOLD analysis project Ga0335085, IMG submission 206712) | Soil microbial communities from Loxahatchee National Wildlife Refuge, Florida, United States - Lox_Sample_4.5 | ecosystem: Environmental > Terrestrial > Soil > Wetlands | place: USA... | reverse complement strand
TCGCCCGATGCACCATTGTCTGCGGCGTAGATGACGACGGTGTTCTCGAGCTGACCGCTTTGCTCCAGGTAGTCGATGATGCGGCCAATCTGTGCGTCCGTATATTCCGAGAATCCGGCGTAGACCTCCATCATGCGCGCAAACAGCTTCTTCTCATCGGCGTTGAGAGTGTTCCATGGACGCACTGCGTCGTCTGGAGTCGCAATCTCAGCCGGCATCGGGTTAATGGGAGTGAGCTGAGTGCCCTTGGGGAGAAGACCTTTGGCGATCATGCGCGGCAGAACCCACTCACGATAGCCTTCGTAGCCGTCGTCGAACTTGCCCTTGTACTTGTCGATGTATTCCTTCGGAGCATGATGGGGAGCATGGTTCGCGCCGGGGCAGAACCACATATACCAGGGCTTCGAGGGGTTCCCAGCCTTCTGGTCCTTGATCATCTGCAAAGCTTGGTCAGCAAGGTCCCTTGAGAGGTGATAGCCCTGTTCCGGCCAGTACGGTTGGTCGATGGCGTGGTTGTCTTCAACCAAGTCGGGATACCAGTTGTTCGTTTCTCCACCGAAGAAACCGTAGAAGCGGTCGAAGCCCTTCTGCAGTGGCCATCCATGCTTGCTAGCACCCGCGGCTGTGTCCGTCTCTGAAAGGTTGTGGTGCTTGCCCAGCCAGAACGTGCTCCAGCCACCGTCCTGAAGGATTTGGCCGACCGTGGCGCACTCATCGGGGATGTGGCCGTTCGCGCCGGGATATCCCGTCGCCGCCTCCGAGATGCAGGCAAAGCCGTTGAGGTGATGGTTGCGTCCCGTCAGGCAAGTGGAACGTGTCGGCGAGCAGAGCGCCGTCGTATGCCACTGTGAGTACATCAGGCCGTTGTCGGCGAGCTTCTGCAGCGTCGGCATGTTGATCCGTCCGCCAAACGGCGACCAAGCCGCCATGCCGGTGTCGTCATACAGAATGAACAAAATATTGGGCGCTCCCGCGGGAGCTCTGGTTGGTGTAAATGGTTCCCAATCGGGAACCGAGTCGCGGACATCGAGTTTGATCGTGCCCTTAAATGGTTTCTTAGCCATGGTGTTCATCTCCTTCACTTGTATTTTTCGAATTGTGTTCAAGTTCCTGAATGCGTGCGGTCGTTGTGTTTGTCATGCTTGGAATGTTTGTGTACCACTCCCGATCTTGTTTCATCGTGGCGTGTCGCGTGTTGTTGTGACCCTGATCGCCCAACCGTTTCGCAGTACCGACCAGCAGGACGATCAGGGTTTTCAAGTCGCGCGCGAGCAAAACTGCAGCAGGCATCCGCACGCGCGGCAAAGAAGTCGAGAAACCGGTTATCGAAGCACTTTGCATATTCACCTTCCCACCTTCGCTACCCCGGACAAGAACACTTCCCTTTCAGCCTCCGAAATCTGCATGATCTCGTCGGCAAACCGGCCACGGCGCAACAGGCCGGCCATGATCTTCATCGGTTTGTCAATGTGGGTGAAGAACGCCTTATAAGCGGCACACAAGTAGTTCAATCCATTTTCCCCATCGGGCGTTTGGATAAAGCGGTTCTTGGGACATTCGCCGTGACAGGCAAAACGCACTTCGCATTCGCGACAGTAACGAGGCAGAGTATTTTTCTTGTCTTGACCGAATTTGATCTGTTGCGGCGAGGAAAGCAGTTGGATCAAATGAGTTTCGTGAATATTTCCCAGCTTGTATGCGGGCTCCACAAAATGATCACAGCTGTATAGATCGCCGTTATGCTCCAGGGCCAGCGCTTGTCCGCAGGTTTCCGTAAAAATACAAACCGCACCGGGCACTCCCACCCAGTTGGCTAGGGCCGAGTCAAAATGCTGAACATAAACTTTCCCGACATCCGCTTTCACCCACTCATCGAAAATGGAGATCAGGAATTTTCCGTACGCTTGTGCATCCACGGAGCGTTCGGTGACCTGGTTGCCTTCAATCGTGTAGAGCGGGCGGTCCCCACCGGGGCGTTCGCTCCACCCCTCATTGGCGATCGACAGCAGCTCGGCACTGACGCGCTCGATGATCGGAATAAACTGAATAAATTGGACTCCCAATTCATCGCGAAAGAACCGGTACACATCCAGAGGATGGTGTTGATTCGCAGCGTGCACCGTGCAGAGGATGTTGACGTCGACATTGTGCTTCTTCAGAAATTCGAAGCCTCGCATGACCTGGTTGAAAGAGCCGGCGCCGCCCTTATTCACTCGATAAACATCGTGCAAGGCTTTGGGGCCGTCCACACTTAGCCCAACGAGAAAATTGTTCTTCTTGAAGAAAGCAGACCATTCGTCGTCGAGTAGAGTACCGTTCGTTTGGATCGTGTATTGGATGTGCTGGTTAGGACGTCTTAGCTTGTTTACCAGCTCGACAGACTTCTTGAAAAAATCCAATCCCATCAAGGTCGGCTCACCCCCTTGCCAGGCGACATCCACTTGTGGAGCTCGATGACTTTCCAGCAGTTGCTTGAGATAGGTTTCCAGGAGGTCTTCGGCCATCTGAAAACGGCTACCGGGATACAACATTTCTTTCGACAAGAAGAAACAGTATTTGCAATCGAGATTGCAGATGGCGCCTGTCGGCTTGATCAAGACATGGAATGAGGGCGGCGCATTTCCTGGGAAAGTCAGGCCCCCTGGGCGAACTGTGGTCTGGGTAGTCATGCTTCTTCCTAAGGCGTACGAGTCCACCGATCGGGCCGCGCAACACCAGATGCGGGACGACTGGGAGAAGCTCTCCCGATAACGACGTCCTGCTCGTCGCAGTTAGGCAAGACGCAAGCCACATGCCATACGCGAGGCAGCTCTGACTCGTCGTAATCCACAGAAAACAAGCCTATTGCGCGAAGGTGTCGATCTTGATGAACAGGCGAGGTGCCCGATATTTCGGAGAAGCTCCGAAATGCCGTGGGGAGAGCGCCACCGGTCTCAAGGGAACTTGAACGGGGTTAGGTCGACTGAATCGGCGTGAATACCGGGCCGGGAGATTCTTTTCCTTCGAAGCCGGCGCGAGCGCAGGCGATAAACCCTTTCACGGAATGAGCGGGTGCAGAAACCAGGAATTGTCCGCGCGCCCCAACAATCGACGAAGGCGACAAGCTCCAGTGAGAGCTGTCTTCAGAGACCGGCAGAGCCCGCACGACCATGAGAGCCCCCCGCGAACTGCAGGTTTTGACAGTGGTCGAATCCCTGCGGGGTCCGTAGCCTTAATCTGTCGTCGCACGGCGTTAGGTTGCGTATACGTCGAGGGCCTGAAGTCTCCACACGAGCAAATGAGCCTGATTACGATCATCTGGTGCATGAGTGCGTCCGCGTCCCTCACGCTGGCGGGAATTAACTTCATGGTCTGGTACCAGAACCGGAAGTCTTGGGCGAATCTGCTCTTTGCTCTGTCGGCAACGGGCACGGCGGCTTGGGCATTGTGTGAATTGTGGATGATGCGGGCGCGGACTCCGTCAGAGTTCGCGACTGTGCTGAAGTGGGGGCACGTGGCGGTGTGGCTGTTGATTGTGTCCCTCGTCGGTTTCGTGCGGCTCTACTTGAACGCCGGGCGACCGTGGCTTGCCTGGACGGTCTGCGGTCTGCGCACACTCCTTCTCGTTCCTAATTTTCTGGTGGGACAAAATCTCAATTACCTCGAAATCACCCGTTTCGAGCACATGAGGTTTCTCGGAGAATCCGTCGTCATAGTCGAGGGTGTGACTAATCCCTGGATCCTGCTGGGCCAGCTGAATTTGGTGATCCTCATCATCTTTGTCGTAGACGCCACCCTCACGACCTGGCGGCGGGGCGACCGCCATCATGCATTGACCGTGGGCGGCAGTATTGTGTTCTTCCTATCGGTCTCTTCCAGCCAGTCTTTGTTGGTGTTCTATCGAATCATCCGGACACCTTATGTGGCGACCGTGTCCTTCATGGGCTTGGTCGCAGTGATGAGCTATGAGTTGAGCAGAGATATGATCCACGTGTTAGAACTCGGCCGCAAGTTGCAGGAGAGTGAAGCCGGGTTGCGCGAAGTTGAAGAACGAATGAGACTGGCCGTCGAGGGTGCCAATTTCGGTATTTGGATTCGGGATCTCGTGCGGAACGAAATCTGGGCAACAGACAAATGGCGCGCGTTATTCGGTTTTGCGAAAGCGGAACGGCTGGAACTCGGCCAGGTCTTTCAGCGACTCCACCCGGACGATCGCGAAGCATTCCGCTCAGTGCTGGAGAAAGCGGCTGAGGGTGACGGCAGTTATGAAGCAGAATTTCGAGTAGTGCTCCCGAGCGGCGAAATGCGCTGGATCGGTTCTCGCGGCCGTGTCGAATTCGATGGTGACGGAAAACAGATTCTTGCTCGCGGCGTATCGCATGACATTACCGGGCGAAAGGAAGCTGAGCAGGAAACTCAGAATTTGCGGCGTGAGATTGCGCATGCGGGTCGCGTCTCCATGATGGGCCAGCTGGCGTCGGCGCTTGCCCATGAGATTAATCAGCCGCTCGGTGCGATCTTGCGCAACGCGGAGGCTGCTGAGCTTTTCATGCAGAATAAATCGCCCGACCTGGACGAAATCCGCGCGATACTCGCCGACATCCGCAAGGACGACCAGCGTGCAGGGAGTGTTATCGACCGCATGCGCGGGCTGCTCAAGCGGCAGAACCTGGATAAGCGGTCCGTGGATGTGGCCGAACTTGTTGGCGAAGCCGCTGTCCTCGTACATTCCGACGCTACGGCACGGCACATAAGACTAGAATTGGCCGTGGCAGACCATTTGCCGCCCGTGATTGGCGACGCCGTGCATCTTCAGCAGGTGTTGCTGAACCTGATCATCAACGGAATGGATGCGCTCAATGGGGCGAACGGAAGAGATCGACGTGTCAGCGTAACCGCTGCGCTCGACGGACCAAAGACGATCGAGATCGCCGTGAACGACTCCGGCCGGGGTGTTCCCGCCGACCAACTCACACACATTTTCGATCCCTTTTTCACGACTAAGCCAAACGGTATGGGCATGGGCTTGCCGATCTCTCGCACGATCATTAACGCACACAACGGTCGGCTCTGGGCAGAAAACCGAAATGAGGGTGGTGCGTCGTTTCGATTTACACTGCCGATCGCAGAGAAGGATGCCAGGACATGAGCGCGACAGCTCCCATCATTCACGTTGTCGACGATGATGCGTCTTTTCTTACTGCGATCTCGCGGCTGCTCCGGGCAAACGGATTCTCTGTAAAGACATATTCATCAGCGCATGAATTTCTGACACAACGTGATGCCGATGCACCCGGCTGTGTCCTGGCTGATTTGCGGATGCCTCAGATGAATGGACTCGATCTGCAATCTGCTCTCGCTCAGGCTCCCACTCCACTGCCGATTCTCTTCTTGACCGGGCATGGAGATATTCCGTCGTCCGTGCGAGCTATGCGCGGTGGTGCCGAGGATTTCCTGGAAAAGCGTGCTCCAAAAGAAAGGTTGTTGGACGCCGTGATGCGCGCCCTTGGTCGCGATTCACGGGAGCGCATGGCGCGCGAACGGCAGCGTGAGTTACGCGCCCGCTTCGACACGCTCACCGAGCGCGAACTCGAAGTGCTTTCTCATGTTGTGCGGGGACGACTCAACAAGCAGATCGCAGGGGATCTGGACATCCACGAGCGGACAGTGAAGCTGCATCGCACCGCGATTACTACAAAATTGAAGGTACAGTCCGTGGCGGAACTTACCCGACTGACGCTGGAGGCGGGCATCTTCCCGGAGCCCGTCCGGACCTTCCCCAAAGGGTAGTAGACGGAACTACCTTTCCGTTCCTATAGTACTCATCAGATCGCGATGAGCAACGTTACCCCAACTTATGTTGCAGTGGTTGATGACGACGAAGATATTTGCCGATCATTCAGCCGGCTATTGCGTGCGGCCGGATTTCACCCGGTTACTTATGACTCGGCCGAATCGTTTCTCGCGGACACGAAGCATCCCCGGTTCGGCTGCCTTGTGCTCGATATCCAGCTCGGTGAAATGTCCGGCATAGAACTCGCCCAGAGGCTTTCGGCCGCAGGCGGGCGTACGCCCATCGTCTTTGTCACTGCTCATGACGATTCTGAAGCCCGCAGCGCGGCCGACGCGTTGGGTTGTGGGGCTTACTTCCGAAAAACGGATTCCGGCAAGGAAGTGCTCGAAGCCATTAGGAAGGTAGCACTTTAGCTGTGCGGACACGTTTGCGGAGCGCCGCAGCTGTGCAAGAGGCTGCCCGAGGCGGAATCTGAAGTGGTCGAGGGCGGCCAGGGCACAACAAGGGGCCTACTGAATAAAGCGCAAAGGATTTCATTATGGCAGCCAACGCCCGACACCGGCACGAGGATCTACCCCCTAGGCCTCACATGATCCGATTTCTATCTCCCAACAAGACTGTCACCGGCCAAAAACCGAGCGACGCGAGCGCTGCTACTCCCGAGATACTCCGGCAGGTGGGTGCCGCTAGCTTATTCGAGTCTGCGCCTGACGCCATGGTACTGGTGGACCGGGACGGCAGGATCGCGGCTGTCAACACCAAGACCGAAAAGATGTTTGGATACCGGCGCGAGAAATTAGAGGGGGAGCCGGTTGAGAAGTTGATGCCCCAGTGGCTTCAGAAAGGCCACGTCGCGCATCGCTCCCAATACGGCTTAGCCCCTCATGCGCGGCCCATGGGACCGGAGCAGGAGCTGTTTGGACGACACCAGGACGGCCACGAGTTCCCGGTAGAAATTAGTTTGTCTTCGGTAGAGACCAAAGGTGGGGTGCTGGTTTCGAGCGCGATCCGCGATGTCACCGAACTCAGACGCACGCGGGAACTTCAATCCAGCGCTGACCGGGAACTTTCAAAACAGGCCCTGGCCGAGCAGCTGAAGTTTGAAAAAATGCTGGCCGAAATATCGACGAAATTTATCGGCCTTCCCGCGGACCAATTGGACGCCCAGATTAAAGAAGGCCAGCAGCGTATTTGTGAAACGCTGGGTTTGGACCGCAGCACACTGGCCCAGTTGTCTGCTGAACAGAATAAGTTGACTATCACGCATTCGTGGGCGGCGCAGGGTTTTGAGCCCCTTCCCGCTTTGACGCAGAACGATTTTCCGTGGATGACGCGAACCTTGCTGAGTGGGCAACGAGTATGTTTTGCCCGGATCGACGACCTCCCGGAAGAGGCTACCACGGACAAGCAGACTCTTCATCTGCGTGGACCCAAATCGAATGTGACGTTTCCGCTCTCCGCGGGTGGAAAGAACATAGGAGTACTAGGTTTTGGATCGTTACGGGCTGAGCGCGAATGGCCCGCACCTCTCGTGGATCGACTTGGCATGGTGGCGCAAATTTTCGCCAACGCCCTTTTCCGGGCGCGGGCCGAGGGTGAGTTGAATAAAGCTTACCAGGAGATCGCAGAACTCAAACAGCAACTGGAGAAAGAGAACGTCTGTCTCCGCGAAGAAGTAAGGCTTGAGCACCATCACGGTGAGGTTGTTGGCGATAGCGACGGCATTCGGCGTGTGCTTCAAGAGGTCGAACAAGTAGCTCCTACGGACTCGACCGTGCTCGTACTCGGTGAAACCGGAACTGGCAAGGAACTGATTGCACGCACCATCCACGAACAAAGCCGCCGGAAAGGCCGTGTCATGGTGAAAGTGAACTGTGCCGCGCTGCCCGCCACCCTGATCGAGAGCGAGCTATTTGGGCGTGAGAAGGGTGCGTTCACGGGAGCACTCACCCGGGAAATGGGCCGCTTTGAGCTCGCCAATGGCTCAACCATCCTCCTGGATGAGGTTGGCGAATTGCCGATCGAATTGCAATCCAAGCTGCTGCGGGTCCTCCAGGAGGGGGAACTTGAGCGGCTGGGCAGTTCTAAGACGATCAAGGTGGATGTCCGCGTAGTCGCGGCCACCAGCAGGAACTTGCAGCAGGCAGTCCGGGAAGGTAAATTCCGCGAAGACCTTTTTTATCGTCTCAACGTCTTCCCAATAACGGTTCCCCCATTGCGAGAGCGGCAAGAGGATATTCCACCGCTGGTCTGGCATTTCCTGGGCCTGCTTTGCCAACGAATGGGGCGCTCCATCGAGACCGTTCACGTTGCCACGATGGATGCTTTCAAGAGCTACTACTGGCCGGGAAATGTCCGCGAACTTCGTAATCTTGTCGAACGCTTCCTGATCACAAGCACAGGTACAGTGTTCCGGGCAAAAATACCCCCGGTGGAAGCGGCTGAAGCTGCCGCCCACCCACAAACGTTCGAAGAGGTCGAACGAAATTACTTTCTCCGCGTCATGGAGATGGTGGGATGGCGCGTTCGCGGTGAAGGTGGCGCAGCCCAAATTCTGGGGCTGAAGCCGACCACACTGGAGTCTCGAATGCAAAAGCTCGGCCTCTCGCGACCCAAATAGTCTCCGATATTTCGGAGACTCCACGAAATATCGGACCATCGAGGCAGCATTTCGGCGCACTTGCTCCCAGCCTCCTTCAGGCAGGTCAGACCGGGGCCCCCGCTTGCGTCGCGAAGAGTTGCAGATTTCGACCGATTGGCATCAGTCATCCCCATTCAAGATCTGTACGTTTTGGTACAGTGCAGGCCTTCCCGTAAGTGCCGCCTTTCCAGCGTCGGTTGGAATTGGTTAAAACGGAGATTTTGGTACACCTCTTTAGGCTGCGAGTTGCTCATTGCGAACGTGTGCAGCTTTGGTGAAAAAGTGAGAACGGATACGGCGTTCTAGCATTTTCTAGCAGACAAGCAGGGAGATGCGTGTCAGAATGCCTCTAGTAGAGGGGAAAGTAGGCTCAAGTTACAGAAAACGCTGCAACTGGTTGATAACGCGGTCCCGGTCTTAGTGGAAAAATAAAATCCCCCTCCCGGCACCATGAATCCCCTTTTGTTTTGAAAGAGCTGTGGGTGTGGCCACTCCAGCTACCAAGCCCTTCAGCTTAAGACTGATAGTCGACAGGCGCGAGCTGGGGGTTGGAATACGGCGCGAGCCATACGTGGAGCCACTCGATCGATAACACCAGTATCAGCGGAGCCAGCGCATTCCGGGGAGCAACAACCCCGCAGCTCACTTGATTTTTTAGGCTGTATGCCCCCTCAAGAGATGTGCAAGCGCCGCTCGGCACCAAATGATGCGGCAAGCTCAACCTCTCAAATACTGCTGGGTGGCAAACCGGTAGTAAGCCTACCTGGACGGAGGAACGAAGACCGGCCGCCTGAGAGATTGCTGATCAAGTGGCGAACTCACGTTGACTGGGGCAATCTGTCAACCATGTGTTTCCTCCGACACAAGTACCACAGGAGCTGAACGCCCCGATCAGGGAGCGCATTGATTGCAGGCCTGAAGGCCTGCTCCAACCTGTGGAGAACTGTTCCACCTGATGAAGGCCTGCTCACCCTGTGGAGGCTTCCTCCGTCTCTTTACGACCCTCCCCGGGAACGCTGTGTCCCAGATCGCCGGGCTTCGGTTTGTGCCGCGTCCAGTCGAGCCGCGAGCGCATCAAAAGTATCCGTGGGCCCCTTCCAGAGCAACTGATCGACGTCCTCAAAGAGTGTGATGTCGGTGCGGAGCGTGGCCAGTGTCCGAAAGAGCAAAACGCGCTCGCGTTCCCGCGAGAGCGTGGCGGCGAGAGCACTCGCGTTGCTGACGCTCACACGCCACTCCCGAACGTCTGACGGAATCGATTCCAGATGGACGAACTTGGCGAGGACGGCAGCCGCCGACTTCATGCCCCAGCCTGGAAGTCCGGGATAGCCGTCGGCGGAGTCGCCCACCAGGGCCAGATAGTCGGGGATCGATTCTGGTGTGACGCCGAACTTCTTGATCACACCGGACTCGTCGATGGTGGCCCGAGTCCGGCGGTTGAGTTGCACGATGCGGGTACCACGCACGCACTGGGCCAGGTCCTTGTCGGGCGTGCAGATGATCACACGTTCCACACGCGCATCGTTGGCGGCCGCAACGGCAGCAGCAGCAAGGGCATCGTCCGCTTCAAACTCAACCATGGGCCAGACCACAACGCCGGCCGCCGAGAGGACCTCTTCGAGCATGGGGAATTGCGCCAACAGGTCAGGCTCGATACCTTCGCCAGTCTTGTAATCCGGCCAGAGGTCATTGCGAAACGATTCGATTACATGATCGGTCGCGACCGCGATGCGCGTAGCACCGCCTTTGATCATGCCCAGCACCGACCCGAGGACGCCCCGAACCGCGGCTACTTCCCTGCCGTCATGGTCCCGCGCGGAGGGGAGAGCGTAATAGTGCCGGAACAACTCGTAAGTGCCGTCAACCAGATAAATGTCCAGGGCGCAACTCCCCGTAGGGCTGACGATGAGCGTCGGCGAGCGACCGGCACGCCTGACACAGGATACGGACGACTCGAGCCGGAGGCAGCGGTCCAAACTTCTTCACCAGACTCTCCAGATCGATCCCGTCCAACAATTCCATCACATAATAGAAGACACCATCCTTGCTAACACCGAAGTCGTAAAGCTCCGGGGAGCGCAGCGAAGCCATCGCTTTTGCCTCCTGTTCGAACCGGCGCCGTATGATCGGGGGCATTTCCTGATGCTCGACTCAGCATGTCAGAATTTCGCGCTTCCTAACACTAGTTCACGACTCGCGACGACGCCGACGCCGACGCCGACGCCTCCCGTGCGATCAATGCAAAGCCCTTAGCCCGGGCATCGTTAGCCAATTTAGCAAGCCGGACGCGACCCTGCGCCTGGTTCGGGCCCTTTTGCTCGATCTCGCCGATCGCCAGCGAAGCCTCCAACTGGATTCTAACCAGGCCAAGTTTGTCAGCTTCAGCCGCTACCTCCCGGGCCAGGCGCTCCGCACCCGCAAGGTCGTTCGCGGCTTTGGCGTAAGCACTTTCAATGGCAAAAGGGAAGCGGATGGTGACGTCCTTACTCTTTTCGTAGAGCGCATTTCCGAAGGCGTCGGCCTTGCGCGCATCACCAAGTTTTCCCTGTTGAAGGAGCGACCTGAGTAACACCGTTTCCGCCATGAGTTCGTTGTCCGCTTCCTGTTCCACCTGAAACTCGCGGACGGCCCCGGCGGCCAGCTTCTCTGCCTGCGCGGGCTGACCCAGATCACAGGCCAGTTCTGCAAGGGCGACCTGGGCCTCGGCTGTCGTTCCTTTTTCGCCTAGCCGCTCCCGCAAGGCGAGAGATTCTTCATAGGCCTTTTTCGCCCCGTCGCTGTCCCCGCGTTGTCGCCGTACCCGCCCGATGGAAACCAGAGTGCCAGCGTAGTAGCTGCTGTCGTCAATTTCACGCTGGATTTCGGATGCCCGCTGATACATCTCCACCGCGCCGCCCAGATCACCCTGGTCTGCCAGAACGTTGCCGATGAGCTGAAGGTCAATTCCTTCCGAGCTTTTGTGTCCCACCTCGCGGGCCAAAACCAGCGCATCCCGATATTCAGCCAGCGCATCTCCCAGCTTCCCCTCAGCATGAAAAATGTCGCCGGTATTTCCTATGACTACCGACATCCCGTGCTTGTCCCCCACATCGCGGAAATCCGCGAGCGCTTCTCCGTATATCTTCTCGCCGCTCGCAAAGTCTCCCTGCTGGACAAAAATCACACCAATGTTTCCCAGTTCGCGAGCTGTGGCTCGCTTGTCACCAATCTTGCGGGCGATGGCAAGCGCCTGTTCGTACATGCTCGTCGCCAGCTTCAGGTCGCCCTGGTTCAGAGGGACTTCGGCTGCGGCGTGGAACGCCTGAGCTTCTCCGCCCGGGTCGCCGGCTTCGTGATAAATGCGGCTTGCCTCCGCGCCCGCAGCCATCGATGCTTGGGGCTGCCCGAGACTGGCCAGCGCACGACACTGAAGCAGCCGGGCGCGCGCTGCCACCAGTCTTGCTCCCGAGGCGTTTGCCTTGCTGATCGTGGTCTCGGCCGAAGCCACGACGCGTTTGCTGTCGGACAACAAATAAGCCGCTTCCGCTTCAGTCAGGTCAACCCGCGGATCCTCTTTCGCTTCCCCGGAAAGACCTCTGAGTTGGGCAACTGTGTTGAGAGCGTCGTTGGCCCGTTCTCCCCCGACCTGGGCATTCGCGAGATAAAGGCCGTATTCCAGGGAATCCGGGAAGACGCTAAACAGCAACCGGTAGGTTTCAATGGCCTTGTCCCAATTCTTGGTGGCCTCGTAGTAACGCGCTTCGATCAGCGCGTGGTCCTCACGGGAGAGTTTGCCGGCCAGATCCAGGGCCTTCCTGGCCTCGTCGATGGCGTTCTGGTTGTACCCGAGCCGCATCCAGGCCCTCGCCAGCGCCGAGTGCACAAGAGGATAAGAAGGGTCGGCCCCAGCCGCACGATTCAGGAGGTCCCGAGCCGAAAGGGCATCGAACACACGAAGCTTGTCCAGACCTTCTGAATAGAAGCGCATGGCATCAGGGTTTGACGGCACCGAGGCGCGAACACCCGTCGCTTCGAATGGAGAGACTTCTGAGACTCCTAGTGCCTCCCGCAGCTGCCTTCCGGTTCTGGAGACCAGGTCGAGCATCTCGGCTTCAGAACTGGTTTGCGAAATCTGGGCAATGGTTTCGCCTTTGGCCGTGTCCTGCAGACGGAGGTCGAGTCGAATTTGGGTCCCGGAAGCTTTTCCCATGTCGAGGTAAGAGCCAAGCACGACAAAGTCGCTGCCTAAGTTGGTGCGAAGTCGTGCCAGGGTTTCGGCGCTTAGACTTTCTGTATCGGGGAGAGAGAGATCACTTTTAGCCCGCGCTACGGTTTCGGAAGGTACCGTGCGCAACATTCCGCCGGCTCCCAGTTCTCCGGCCAGCATCTCGGACAGCGCGGTTGAGATCCAGGCCGTGTCCAGGCGGCCGGAAAGGTTTTTGAACCCTAATACGGCCACCGACGAACGCGCATGGGAGCGAGTTGCACTGGGGCCATGCCCTACCGTCGGCTTCCATATTCCTCTTGTTTCCCAAGCGATCAGGCCGGCCATCGCCAGCAGAAAAACCAGGGCGGTGGTCAGGGATTCTCTGTGCTGGCGCAGAAATCTGCCGCTATGATCGGCGATGGTGAGCTTCCGCGCGGTTACAGGTTTGCCGCTCAAGTGACGTTCGATATCCTTCGAAAACTCCGCCACGGAAACATATCGATCCTGCGGCTGCTTACGCAGCGCCTTCAGGACAATGGTGTCAAGATCGCCCTGCAGACGGCGCCGAAGTTCGTTGGGATCGAGCGACCGGTTCGCGCCGGCTGCCTCGGGAGTAATCACGGATCGCGTGATACCACTGCGTGATGTTTGATATTCGGTTCTGCCAACAACGGAGCTTGGCTTCTCAACCTGCTCTTCACATATCGTGCGCTCCACCTCCAAGAGAGACTGCACGGAAGCTCGATAGGCGCGATGACCGGTGAGTAGTTCGTAGAGCAGCACTCCCAGCGAATAGACATCGCTTGCCTTGGTGACGGATTGGCCGCGCACCTGTTCTGGACTCGCGTACTCCGGGGTCATCGGACGCCAGTTGGTCTGCGTGGTCAGGGCAGTTTGGAAGAACTCCGGATTAATTATTTTTGCAATGCCAAAGTCCAGCAGCCTGGGTACGCCGTGCCTGGTAATCAGAATATTGCCCGGCTTGAGATCGCGATGAATGATCAATTGTTCGTGGGCGTATTGCACCGCGGAGCAGACCGTGCGAAACAGTTGCAGGCGTTCCTCAATGGAAAGATGGTGAACGTCGCAGTACTGGTCGATTGGCATCCCATCGACGTAATCCATCACCAGATAGGGCAGATCTTCTTCGGTACTGCCCCCATCCAGGAGCTTCACGATATTAGGATGGTCGATGGCCGCCAGCGCCTGCCGCTCGTTGCGGAAACGGCGGAAGATCTCCTCGCCGTTCGGGCCCGGCATCACCATCTTGATGGCGACGGATTTCCGGAAATTGTCGTCATCGCGTTCGCCCAGATAGACCACCGCCATGCCGCCGCGTCCGATCACGCGAACCACACGATACGCGCCCAGCCGCGTTCCAACGATACGATCAGCCTGCATCGAGAACAGACTAGCGGCAGGAGAGTTTTCCAGCAGACTGTCAGCGCCGCTGTAATGCGCGGCCAGCGATTCCACTTCGGCACGCAACTCTTCGTCTTCGCCACAGACTTTCCGGATAAAACTATTGCGTTCTCCGGATTCCTGTTCCAGGGCAAGCGCCAGGATCTCTTTTACCTGGTCCCATTTCTCAGACATGGCTGTCCTGCCCGTGTGCCAGTTCTCTTGCCAGCCAGGCTTTAGCCACGTTCCAGTTGCGTTTGACGGTGGCCGGGGAAACTGCCAGAACTCCAGCTGTCTCCTCGATGTTTAGCCCGCCGAAGAAACGCAATTCAACCAAATGAGCTTGCTGGGGATCCAACTTGCCCAGCTTGGTTAGGGCCTCATCCAGCGCGACTATGTCCGCGGGCCGCGTCTTGGGAGTGATCGCGGCCTCTTGCAGAAACACTCTCTCGACGTCACCACCACGTTTTGCCGCCTGGTAACCTCGGCTGTAATCGAGCAGGACGCGGCGCATGACGGTGGCCGCAACCCCGAGAAACTGGTTCCGGTTTTTCCACTGCACCCCGTGCTGATCGATCAGGCGCAGATAAGCCTCATGCACCAGAGCGGTCGCTTGCAGGGTGTGATTGCCGCGCTCCTGCTGCATGTAGTAGCCAGCCAGACGCCGCAATTCCGAGTAGAGCAAAGCCGCCCATTCCTCTGGGGGCGGAGCTTTACCCTGATGGCTGTTAGCAAGGCTTCTGGCGCCTCTGGATGATGGATCCAAGGGTTCCCCCGGTCCGGCAGCCTACGCGACACATCTTGGACGAGCGCCGTAATGGCGAGCCCTGGAAATTAAGAATGGCGCCCCGACGCGCGCACCAAGGAGATACAGTATATATTCGTTGCGCCCAGATCGATTCCCTGAAAAACGGCCTCTCCTCAGAGACTTACAAGAGATCAGGGTGCTGGAAGACCCCTGAATCCATTTCCGGGGTAGTGGAGTGAGGCCCATCGGCAAGCGTCCACCAAGACTTCCTTAGTCCTACCACGAAAAAATTATTTCGGCCACGCTGAGCCATTTGACCGCCCTTTTACGCGTTATGTCTGGACAGGCAATCAGAGAAGAAAATCCGGCAGCAACGACAAGGAGAATGCCATGACGATACAACCTGGCCGAATGCCGCAATCCGCCGTGCCCGCTCCAGTCCTGAGCGCAAGCCCAACCCAGAGGGGCTGGTTGGCAAGAAATTGGAAGTGGCTGCTGGCAACTTTCTTGCTGGGTGGGCTGGCGCTGATATTCGGGATCTTCACCCTGATAATGGGCGCCATGAGAAGTTCCGACGTTGCCAAGGCGTCGGTGGCCATGGCGCAGTCGAATCGTCAGGTGGCGCAACAACTCGGCTCGCCGATCGAGGAAGGATGGTTGCTCAGCGGGTCCGTCAATGTTTCAAATGCTTCCGGCGATGCCGACCTCTCCGTTCCGATCTCCGGTCCTAAGGGCAAGGGGACGGTCTATGTGACTGCGCAAAAAAGCGCCGGACGATGGCGTTACAGCGTGATGCAGGTTGCGACTGACGGAAGCGATGAGAGAATCGATCTGCTCGCCGCAGGGGCGGCCCCAACCCGGTCCAACATGGTCCGGCCTGCACAACCTCAAGCTGACCGGACGACCCAGCCTTCGAATCTTACGACGGTGGCGGCGGCGGCTCCGCCCCGCCCAGATGCGGGCTCCTTTGCGGCGCCGGCCTCCGACGCAATTCAAAGTCAAGACATGAACACGGCGGGGGTCGTCGGTGAAGTAGTCCAATGCAGGCGGGCGGAGGGTGTGCTCTCCATCAGAGTTCGATTCCGCAACAATTCGAGCAAGGAAGCGAAGGTGTATGTCGTCGATAACTCCGAATTCGAAAAAATTTACGTTACGGCGGCAAGCAAGAAGTATTTCATTCTTAAGGATTCGGAAGGAACCTACCTGACGCCCGCCGCCGACTACAACTGCGGTGGCCGGGGCGTATGCGCAAAATTAGCTTCCGGGGACACCTACACCTGGTGGGCGAAGTTTCCGGCGCCTCCCACCGACGTAAAAAAGCTGAACCTGGTGACTCCGGCCGGGCCGCCATTCGAAGACATTCCGATCACGGACAAATAAACCGCCAGCCGGGGGTGGAACCATGGCGACACGCCACTGTTGGAAATTGCTTTCGGTCGTTCTTATGGGCGGTCTCGCGCTGGCTCAGACCAAGTACGCCGACCCCGATTCTGCGGCTACGAATACGGCTGCTCGTCAGGCCCTCGGACAGGCGAAGGTGGTGGATATCACTGGCGTGAGCAGCGAAATTGTCGGCGTCACCAGCGGAATCCACGGAGTCCTGGAGGACTTGGGGGCGAAAATCGTCGGCCAGGAATTGAGAATCGACCTGGCTTCCGACGTGCTTTTCGATTTCGACAAGTACACCCTGCGCCCTGAGGCGGATGCGACTCTGCGAAAAGTCGGACAAGTGGCAGCGGCCTATCCCAGGTCGCCCATGCTGATTGAAGGGCACACCGATGGCAAGGGACTTCATGCCTACAACATGACGCTCTCGGAGAATCGGGCGGCCTCGGTGAAAAACTGGCTGATCAAGAATTCGGGCATTTCGCCCGCCCGGATCAATACCCGCGGCTGGGGCGAGACCAAGCCGGTGGCTCCCAACAAAAAGCCGGATGGCTCCGACAATCCCGAAGGCCGGCAAAAGAATCGGCGAGTAGAAATCCTGCTGACCAAAGTTGGGCCATGATCCACAGTCGTCCGACAGCGCCCGGGGGGCCTTCACATGCTTTTGGAACACGCTTTCGATGCGGTGCTGAACGGCGATCTCTCCGCGCTGCTTCCTTCTGCTTTGAGCGGCCTCATCGACTGGGCAAAAGATGCTTTCAACGAAAAACTGAACGAGTTCAATCCCGCCAAAGAGTTCATGAAGGATCTTAAGGATTGGGCGAAAAACCAGTTCGAAGACTGGATGCCCGACGCCTCAGAACTGGAGCGTATCGAGAAAGACATTAACGATCTCCTGAAGGACGTAAAGGACTGGCAAAACCAAGTCGTTTCCGATATCGGAGACACCGTACACAACGCGCTGGGTAGCGGGCAGATTCCGGCGCAGGCCGACGGCGGCCTCGGACAAACCCACGATATTTACACGCCTGACGGCGAGGTTCCCATGGATATGGGCCCCTTGCCGGGAATCGAAACCGACGCCGCCGGCACGTCTCGCGCTGCCGATAGCGGCAATGGGGACTCCGGTGGCTACGCAGGGTCGGGAAGCTCCGGATCGAGCCCGGGTGGAACCACGCCGCTGGGCGGATCCGGTTCCGGCTCTGGTTCTAGTGGATTGAGCCCGGGCTCGGGAGGCACGCAACCACCCACTGCCGGCGATTTGGGAATCGATCCCAACGCTTACATCGAATACCAACCTACCCTGAACCAGGTTGTGATCACTTATCCCGATGGCAGCATGGAGACACGGCCATGGCCAGCACAGTAGGCCCCGAGACCGCTGTTCGTCCCGCCAATGCGGGAACCGCCCGGCCGGCTGCGCAACCCTGGCGGCGATATTTGAAGGACATCTTGTGGGCCGCTCGGCTCACGGTCAGCGTAGTGGTTCTTCTGATCGGCCGTACTTGGCCCTCGTTCCGGCATCAATTGTTGTGCGTGATCATTCTCGCCGTGCTGGTTTGGCCGGCGCGGTCGGTGCGCTGGGGCACGCTCTATAACTTCTTTGTGATCGGTTTTTTCTTCACCTTCCCGATTGTCGGTCTGCAGTACTTCATCGAGAAAATACTGTGGGCTGGGCGCTCGCCTCTTCTGGGCAGCGTGCTGGTGGCGCCGCTCACCGAGGAAATCGGAAAGATCCTTCCCCTGGTATTGCTTTTGGCAGTCGGCCGGCTGGGCTTCCGCAACAGCTACGGTGCGTGTGACCTAATGTTGTGCGGCGCCGCGCTGGGGGCCGGCTTCGGGCTCTTCGAAGATAGTGTGAGGTTGATGAAATCGTTCCCCGTTCCGTCCAGCCCGGGTCTGCTCGGAATCGCGGTTTTTCCCGACAGTTATGGCGGCTTCATCGGGCATTCCGGATCGACCGCATTAATCGGATTGAGCCTGGGATGCTTACTGTACGCGGTCCGTTGGCGTCGCTGGTTGCTGCCCGGCATTGGCGGGCTGCTGTTTGCGTCCTTATGGATGATGATCGACCACGGCCTCTCCAATTACGCGACTCACGGCTCATTGCGAAATTGGTTTTTTCCGGTTCGCTGGATCTGGGCGATGGATCGGCACGGCGAGCTTTCTCCCTACGTCTTTCTGATTCTGATCGGGTTGACGATTGCGGCGGAACGGCTGCTTTTATGGCGCATTTTGCGGGGCTATCCTCGCCTGTCGACCGCAGGGTGCATGAACTTTATCAGGCGGCCTCTCCGGCAGGGATGGGGTTACCCTCAACTTAGAGCTGTCGTATTGCGCCTTCGATCCCTCTCCCTGTACGTGCTTACGTATCGGCGCCTGGCATTTTTACTGATCCACTGGAAGGGGGATCTGCCTCCCAATAAGACGGTCTTCGGGCCGCTGATGGCGCGTTATACGGGGAAGGTCGCGATCTCGCAAATGGCGGTGAGGCAATCATGAAGTCATGTTTGTCGCTGCTGGCGGCGTTGCTGGTCATGGTGCTGCTTGCCGTGGCCGGTTACTGGGCGTATCAGAAGAACACCGGCCCGACGAACCCGAACGGGCATGTGCTCACGGCGGTTTCGGGAGACACCAGCCTTGCTCTCACCAATGCCACCGCGTATGGGCTTACGGTGACCATGAGGCAAGGCCCTTTGCTGGTGCGATTTCAACTCGCACCGGGAAAGACTGAGACCCGGACCTTCGCGCCCGGAACTTACAACGTCGATGGAAGCCTGTCGGACCCGTCGACTCGCCCCTTTTCGTCGCAATGGACTTTTCAAAGCGCTGGCAATTACAAGGCCAATTTCACCCGGGATGGCCAGTCAGTCAAAGCCGGTGCAACGCTCCTCCTGGGAGGTGCAGCTGCTGCTTCCGGCAATTCTCAAACTGCGCCGGCGAACCAGCGGCCGTCGAATCTAACAGTTCCCAAGCGACCATAGGTGCGGCATGCAGACCGTCGAGAATTCAAGATAAGCGATGAGAACCGCAATTCGGATCGCGATCGTTGTCTTTGTAATCCTGTCCCCGCGGTTTCTGTGCCGGCCCGCGTTGGCGCAAGCTGCTGCTTCATCCGGACCTGAGCAAATCCTGGACTATCACAGCGACATCCGCGTCCGGGAAGATGCTTCAATGCTGGTACGAGAGACGATTCGTGTACGTAGCGCTGCCATCAAGATTCATCACGGTATTTATCGCGACTTTCCCACCCGCTACCAGGATGGTTTGGGCAACCGCTACGTCGTTCGGTTCGAATTTGTGGACGCCTTTCGTGACGGGCAGCCGGAAAAATTCCGCACTCAGGATCAAGGGAACGGTGAGCGTATTTACCTCGGAGACGAAAGCGTGATTTTGCCGCCGGGGGAATACACCTACACCCTGGTGTACAGCGCGACCCGCGAAATCGGCTTCTTCGCCGACCACGACGAGCTGTACTGGAACGTTACCGGCACCGGGTGGCTTTTCCCCATTGCCCGTGCATCAGCGACGGTAGCCTTGCCCAGCGGCGTCCCGGCGGCAAGCATCCGCAACGAAGGTTACACCGGACCACAAGGTTCGCGTGGGCAAGCCTTCACCTCTTCCGTCGGAGGCGACAATACCGTCAGTTTTCTCAGCACTGAACCTTTTGCACCCGGAGAAGGGCTCACCATTGTCGTCTCCTGGCCCAAAGGTTACGTACAGGAGCCGAACTCCGAAAGCCGTTTCCGCGATTTTATCGATGACAACCGCTCTATTCTGGCCGGCTCTGCCGGACTGTCACTGGTTCTGTTGTATTACGTCGTCGTGTGGTTTCGGGTCGGGCGCGATCCCGCCACACCCTCGATCATGCCGACCTACGAGCCCCCGACCGGGGTCTCGCCGGCGGCGATGCGCTACCTGGTGCGCATGGGCTTCGACGACAAAACGCTCACTGCTGCCGTGATCGATATGGCGGTAAAGAAGTTCTTGTCCATTAAGGAACATGGGGGCGTTTACACCCTGCACCGAGGCAGTGCCAGTCAAAAACTACTGTCGCCCGAAGAAAAGGCCGCTGGCGCGAAGCTTTTTGGAACATCCAACTCTGACCACGATAACTCGGATGACCGTCGCCGCAACATGGTCAGTCTGAAACCAAACAATGGGACGCTACGTGATGCCGTGACGGCTTTGCGAAACGCACTTCGTGCCGAAGAAGACAAGATCTACTTCAACGCGAATCAAGACTACCTGATTCCGGGAGTGATCCTGTCGGTGGGTGTCATGGTGGCGATGGCTGTTGTGGAAACCGGAGACCGACGGTTCGTATTGGGATTCTTCAGCGCGTGGCTATCCGGCTGGAGCGCCGCAGTCTTCTTTTTGGTGGGTCAGGCTGCACGCCTGTGGAAAGGGGCACGGGCGGGTGGGAGTGCGGCGCGCGACCTCAGGAAAGCGGCACGCGCCAGCACATTGTTTGCGCTTCCATTTGTCGCAGCGGAAATCGGCGTTCTTTACGCCCTGGCCGCGATGACGTCAGTCCTGGTGCTGTTGATTCTGGTCGCGCTGGTTGGCACTAACCTATTGTTCCATGGGTTGCTGAAAGCTCCCACTCGCGCCGGACGCGACCTCTTAAACAAGATTGAGGGCTTCCGCATGTTCCTCCAGGCCGTCGACGGGGACCGCCTGAATCGGCTCACGCCGCCTGATAAGACCCCGGAACTGTTCGAGAAATATCTGCCCTATGCCGTGGCGCTCGATTCCGAGCAGGCATGGGCGAAACAGTTTTCCGCAGTGCTCGACCAGGCGAAGCAATCCAATGGTTATTCACCAGCCTGGTATGCGGGGAGCCATGCTCTCGCAATGAGCGCTTTCGCCTCCTCCTTTGGCAGCTCCTTTTCCAACGCCATTGCTGCATCCACAACGGCACCGGGAACCAGTTCGGGAGGTGGTGGCGGAGGATTCTCCGGAGGCGGTGGGGGTGGGGGCGGTGGCGGAGGCTGGTAAGAGATTCAAAGAAGATAAAAAGGCGAACCAGGAACTTGAGCTGCGAGTGAGCCATGCAACTTGATTGACCGGTGCACTGCAAGGGTTCAGCGCTCGAACGTATCTGCGCCGCATATGCAAAGCAAAGTCCCGCAGCGGCTGAAGCTGCCGTCATGGGCAAATTGTCTAATGCAGCGCTGAAGCGCTGCTCCACTTTGACGAGGTTCCACTTGTGGCCGGCTCCACCTAGTGCCGCTCCAGCCTGACGCAACCTTCGCTTCAGATCTCACGGCAAGACCATGCGGCCTCGGGCGGGACGCCGCCAGCACTCCCGGGAGGGGGTAACCATGAACTTCCCAGATAAGATTGTCCTCCCGGACACTGCCTTCGGACGACCTTGGTGTTTTGCTCCTTGGGAGAGTGACCGCTAGGATTGTCACCAGCCCTTCCCCGGAGATAAGTAATGCTTCGTTTGTTGGCGGCCATTGGTACTTTACTCTCAGTGTTCTCGTTCATCACATCTGGATCCAAGACCAGACCGTCGACGAACCATGCCGAGACGTCTCAGTGGTCTCTTGCCGTGAAAGCGAACAATCAATTTGACAATTGGACCTAAAGTCCGCAAGGATAGCCGGGTTCATAAGGAGGAGGCCATCATGACGGCGAATGAGACGGGAGACTGGCGCGACCTCTTTGATGTGGCGTTGTTTGAGCCGAACCGGGTTAAGTTGCGAAAGCGCATCGAACATGCCAGGCACGCCATCAACGAAAGGCTCGATGTTTTAATGAAGCAGCCCAGCGAGGGCGGGAGGGACATGTCGGAGCAGATCGCGCTCAACGACGCCTTGATCACGCTGACTGAGCTGCACCGGATCGTCTATGCCCGAAAGCCGGGCGCGCATGTTGGCGGCGAAGACGGCAGAGCCGCAAGTTAAGGCGGAGCCGGAAGCGCTCGCATTGCAGGGCAGGAGAGTTTCAATGTCGATGCCGCTACCCCTGCACGCAGGGCTTTGCAGGAAGGAATTCACTTGGCGATAAAACCATTCCCGGATTCCATTCCCAACGAGCTCCCACCAGCCAAGCTCTATCTCGATGACATAAACGAGATTTTGCGGATCCTTACCGATTCCAGCGAGGAATGTCAGGCCAGCTTCGTGGTCGGCAAATCGAAGTGTGACACGCTGGAGGATCTGAAAGACCTGCGGGGGCGCACCACCCGTTTCGTGCTGAACATCTCCTCTCCGGGAAAGCATCAGACTCTTGAACTCTCGCCCTCCGCTACGCGCATACACATCCATGAAATGGGCGACCAGTTGCCGGCCTGGGCAAAATATGTGAATGTCGCTGCAATCTTTGAGAAGCGAAGGCTGAGGCTGAAGTCTTTTGTACGTTCGGCAGCTTCGTGGGTATTTGCGGCCTTATGGCTGGTGGCGGTGGCAGTCTGGATATTCGCCCCGCATGTCGCCAGGCCCATCTCAATTTACAAATTGCCTGACATCGCAACCGGTTTTTTGCTGGCTGTTGCGGTGGTGTATTACTTTGTCAGTTCGCATAGCATTGTTTATCTGCGGTACCCACAAAGAGTTGGCCTGAGCCGTTGGCTGGAAGATCACAAACCGGAAATTATTGTGGGTGCGGTATGCGCTGTGCTGGCAGTGATTGCCACCCAGGTTGTAGGGAAGGTCTGGAAGTGACGAAATAAAGTGGAGTCATCTCGAGCGCGACCCAGCCGCGCTGCGCGCAGGAGAGTGGGGATTCCTATTTGAGCTACCTGTGCTTATAGGGGTCCTTCGACTCCGCGAGATGTTTCGCAAGCGAACCTCTCGCTCCGCTCAGGATGACTCGGCGGAGTTTACTACTGCCTTGCTGTGACTCCTCAGAATCTCTCCCACCAGGAACAGGTCGGTCAGCAGCGCCCGGAGATGGACCGAGGCGTTCAGATTGTCGATCAGCTGGGAGCTGATGGCAGGTTGCGCCTGCACCAGTTCGAGGGCGGCCAGCGAGTCCTGCGCATCCCGGTCAAGGACCGAAATAAAAGCCTGATACTTCGCGGCGGGTTCAAGTCCTGCTTCCGCTATCGCACGCGAACAGCTTACCGCCAGTCCGGTCAGGGCGCTGACCGCGCGCTGCAGGAACCCGCGGATTTGTCCTCCGGACTGACTGCCCTGCTCCGTGGGCAGACCCTGGCCGGCGTACGCCAGCATGAACTCATAGCACTTTTCGATGGCATCGCAGCGCGCAAGAAAATCAGTCGCCATCAGCCATCCTTCGTGGCGTGCCGGGCGATGCCTCAACCACCACCCACCGCTCTGGATCGTGCTCTTTCAGGTAAAACTCCCGGCTCATGGTGCCCACCATCATCGACGCAGTTATCGGCAACTTCTCCGGGCGGATGGCGAAGTACACGTGCACGATGACCAGCGTGATCAATCCGACGCCGGCCAGACCGTGCAGCACATACATCAGGCCCCAGGTCATGTCGCTGAACAGATAAGGATTGCGGGGAAAGAAAATGGTGCGCACGCGGGACATCATGAACACCCCGGTCAGAATTACCGACATCCCGGTCACGATGATGGCACCGTGGTACAGCTTGTTCTCCAGGGGATATTTGGCAAACTTCCGCGGCAGAGCCGAAGACCTTCCCATGAAACGCTGAAACCGTTTCCAGGCGTCTTCGAGGTCCGCACGGTCGGGCCAGATCGACCAGAAGTCCAGATAAAAGGACGCGTGGATGATGTGAAAGATAATGGAAATGGTAAGGACGGTGCCCGCAATCCAGTGGTACGTCACCCAGTCGAAGCGCACGCCCACCTTGGGCAGGAAAGCGGTAAACAGCAGAACGAGCATCGATGCCGCCATGATCCAGTGAAACAGCCGCGCCGCCAGTGAATGGCGAGGAATGCGGGCGGGCAACTGGGAGGCGACCTTCGGTGAAGAATCCGCCACAAATTCTTTTTCCTTGGCGAAGTAGCGGATGTAAATCGCATGCACGACAAGGAAGAGCATTCCAGCAATCAGCGCAACCCAAATCAGAAACCACGCGATATGGATGGGAACGTTCTGCCCCAGCGGACTGGTGGCCCACTCTATGATGCCCATGCTGCCTCCTGCACGCCGCTGATGGACCGTTTCACCAGGTTCCGCATGAGCGGGATTTTGTAGGCGTTGAACTGCAGCGGGACCGCTCCCTGTACCGCCAGTTTTCCCGCTATTTCGCCAGTGGCCGCGCTGCGCTGTTTGCCGCGCACTGAGTCTTCCACCGCCTTCAACCGCAAGGGCCGGGCGGCGGCGCCGTTCACCGCAATGCGGATGTTCTGAATCGTGTCTCCCGACAATCTCATGGCCGAAGCCACGTTCAGGAGAGGAAAGTCCCAAACATTCCGGTCTCTCACCTTCTCAAAATAGAACTGAGCTCCGGCCCAGGCGGAGGGAATACGGATCGCGGTCAGTAAATGTCCGGGCTCAAGAATATTCATGTGCGTGATGTCGATATCGGGCCCCAGGAAATAGTCTTCGGCATCGACTACGCGCTCGCCTTTGGGAGTACGAATGACAAACCTGGCGTCGAGCGCAATTAACGCCGGAGCCGAATCGGACGGATTCACCGCCACGCAACGCTCGGCGTGCAGAATGGCGTGCTCGCGATTTCTTCCCACCGGAGTGTCGGCGTAGCAGATGTTGCCGCCGGCGCGGTAGCAAGGCCAGCCCGCCCGGTAATACCAGCAGCGCGCATCTTGCGACACATTACCGCCAAGCGTTCCCTGGTTGCGAATCTGCGGCGATGCCACCAGTTCCGCGGCCTGCGCCAGCAAGCCGTATTGTTCCTTGACGACGGGGTGGTGGACAACTTCCGTGAGCGTCGTCATCGCACCGATTTCTATGCCGTCCGCGATCGTGCGCACGCCCTTGAGTTCCTCGATTCCGCTCAGATCAACCAGCGCCTTCGGTTTCTTAATGCGATCTTTGAGCCAGTCGAAACTGTCGAGGCCGCCAGCCATCACCCACGCATCTCCTCCATGCTGTTGGAGAAGCGTTTGAGCGTCGGCGATGGATGTCGGCTGATACAACTGGAAGGCCGGCATGATGTCTCGTATTACGGCCATGGTTCTCTCCGTTTCAAGTCGCCCTTAGATAAAAGCGGTCAAAGCGTCCTGCAGGGGCCGCCCGGCCTCGAGCGATGTCAGAATCGTGTCCAGGTTGACTGGCGCGCGGCGATAGATCTCGTCGCCCAACGCATCCGAGAGAGCGTTCAAGATAGCGCCGCATCCGCCGCCCACCGGGGGTTCGCCGATGCCGCGCGCGCCCACCGGCGTTTCCGGATCAGGAATATCCAGCGCCGCCCACTGCATGTCCGCAGGTACGTCGAGGATGGTGGGCGGCTTGGTGTGGTAAAACCGACGCGAAACCGTGTGGCCATATTGCGGATCGAACACCCACTTCTGCCCGATGGCGTGGCCGATGCCCAGGATCGAGCGCCCGAGCACCTGTCCACTGAGCGCTTTGGGATGGATCACGGTGCCGACGTCGGCCACCGCGAGAAAATCCGTGATGTAGTACTTTCCGGTTTCGGTATCAACTTCGACTTCCGCAAAGCTGGCCACATAGGAAAACGTCTGGCCATCGTGCGGGTACTTATCTTTGGCCGCGGCGACCAGTCCCTGTCCTGCCAGACCCGCGATGGAAGCCTTGGTGTATTTGTTTACGTCTTCTGGCGCTTCATGGCCGTCGTATTTGCCGCCCAGTTGAACGGCGTGTTGTGCCGCCTGCGCCAGGGTCATGCTTTTGCCGCCGCCTTTGTGGAACACGCGTTCGTTAGCTACTTCGTACTGCTCCGGCTTGCCGCCATAAGTCTTGGCCGCGATTTCCTGCAACTTCTGTCTTGCGTCCATCGCCACGGCGTGAGCCGCGCGTGTCATGGCGTGGGTGGTCTGGCTGCCACCCGAGACGCAGGTCCAGGGCAGGTTCTGGGACGTATTGCCCCAGGTGAGATCGCACTTCTCCCAGGGCACGCCCAGCACTTCGGCCACCACACGGTGTACGTCGCTGATCGATTCCGTGCCCAAGTTGCCAATTCCTGATTGGATCGCGATCCGACCGTCAGGCCGGATCACGATGAGGCCATCGTATCCGGTGGAACCGGCGAAGAAGGCGCTCGACGATACGCCCATCCCGCGCACCTTGGTGCCGCTCCGCTTGGGACGCGCAATCCGCTCTTTCCATTTGAACTGTTCGGCGCCGCGATCGAATGCTTCCTTGAGAAATGCGCTGGTCGAGTGCCCGCGCTTGCCGTCCCTCGGGGGCCCGAAGGGCGCCTTGCCTTCCGGCGCGTTGACTTTTCGAATTTCCACCTGGTCGAGCGAAAGTTTCCGCGCCGCCTTGGCCAGGATCGGCTCCATCAGGATGATACCCTGCATACCGCCAGGGGCGCTTTGCGGACCCCTGGGTGGAGTGTTAGTCAGCATGGTCACGCCACGCCAGCGCATCGCCTGGGGTTGATACAAAAGGGAGACGACCAGTCCTGAAGCGCCAGCGTCGCCCACGGCGTCGTAGGGACCGTTATTGCAGATGGCGTACATGTCCAGCGCGGTGATCCTGCCGTCCTTGGCAAAGCCGACCTTCATCCGGCCCTGGAAGCCGGGCCGCGCCCGACCGATGAAATGTTCTTCTTCACGGCTGATGCGCATCATCACGGGTGCATTGGCTTTTTTCGACAGCAACGCCGGAATAATCGCGAAGATGTAGCCGGTGGCCTTGCTGCCAAAACCTCCGCCGGTGTATTCGCTGATGAGCACAATCTGGCTGGGATCCATATTCAACCAGCGTCCCAGTCCGGCCAGGGTTTGCACCGTGCTTTGCGTTCCCATGTGGACAAAAACTTTGCCGTTCTGCCAATAAGCCAAAGCCGTGCGCGGCTCCAGCGTCTGGTGGCTGCTGTCCGGAGTGGAGAAGGATTCGTCCAGAACCAGCGCGGCATTCTTGAGGCCCGCGTCTACATCGCCGTAAGCCCACTCGTCCTGTGGCTTGCCCATGGGCAGGCGCCCCTGCTTCAACTCGGCGAAGTCGGCGTCAGTCCATTTAAGTACTCCAATCTGGGGCGGCGGTGGGCTTGGCGGTCTCTCTCCCGGCTTGGCCGGAGGTGCTGGCTCCCTCACCCAGACGTTGCCCTCGGTGCGCGCGTTCGGCCCATTGGGGCGAAGGCTGTCGAGCGGATCGACCACGAACGGCAGATGCTCAAACTCGATGTCAATTTTTTCGATGGCCTCGGCGGCCGTCAATTCGTCCACTGCGGCCACGGCCAGAATGGGTTCGCCCTGGTACGTCGGTTCCATGGTGAGCGCTTTTTCGCCTTGCAAGTTGGCCTTGATCACCACCCCGAGATCGGTCACGCTGTCGGCGGGCGCGGGGAGATCGTCCTGCGTGAGAATGGCCTTGACCCCGGGCATGGCCAGCGCCTGGCTGAAGTCAAGATGCTTGACGCGTCCATGCGGCACCGGGCTGAGTAGCAGCTTGCAGAACAGCATACCGTCGGCGCGGAAGTCTTCCGCATACTTGGACTTGCCGGTGACCTTCGCGTAGAGGTCAGGTGTGGGGTAGTCCTTGCCGATGAGCTTGTATTTGGCTCCGAACTTTTGTTGAGCGGGCTTGCTCTCTGGGCTAGGCATGGTTCACCTTCCTCATGTTTTCCGCGCCTTTCATCATGGCGGTGAGGATCTTGTCATAGTCCTGGCAGCGGCACAGATTTCCGGAAAGGCCGTGCGCCAGTTCCGATCGGCTGGGATTGGGATTGGTTTTCAGGAAGCCGACGGTCGCCATAATGAAGCCGGACATGCAGAATGCGCACTGGAATCCCTGCTCATCGATGACGCCCTGCTGCACCGGATGCAGCTTGCCATCGGCGCTGGCCAGCCCTTCGATGGTCTGGACTTTCCTGTTCCGAACCGTATGCGTAAGCACGGAACAGGAATAATGCGGCACGTCGTCGATCAGCACGGTGCAGGTCCCGCACTCGGCGCGGTCGCACCCCAGCTTGGTGCCAGTGAGTCCCAGTTTGTAGCGCAGGG
>Ga0335085_10003298_pt1 | contig 28180 bp, 24 predicted proteins | sample Lox_Sample_45_FD_206712 | JGI IMG/M metagenome (GOLD analysis project Ga0335085, IMG submission 206712) | Soil microbial communities from Loxahatchee National Wildlife Refuge, Florida, United States - Lox_Sample_4.5 | ecosystem: Environmental > Terrestrial > Soil > Wetlands | place: USA... | reverse complement strand
CTATTTTCTTTTTCGTTATCTCTGCATCTGGACAAAAGCAGGCAAACATTTGGTATTTCGGTGATCATGCTGGACTTGATTTCAATTACGATCCTCCAACCCCACTCTTAGATGGACAAACAGATTTTCCACCGCCTAACGAATGGAATGAAGGATGTTCTTCCATAAGCGATAGTTCGGGCTCATTGTTATTCTACACCAATGGAATGAAAATCTGGAACAGGCTGCAACAGGTGATGCCTAATGGAAGCAATTTAATGGGACACTCTTCCTCAACTGAATCAAGTATTATAGTTCCGCAGCCAAACAGTCAAGAGTATTTTTATGTTTTTACGACCGATGCTTCAGAAGATAACTTTCAAAATGGATTGAGATATTCTGTTGTCGATATGTGCCTTGATAATAGCAACGGCGATGTAATTCCGTCCTTAAAGAATATTTTGCTCACTGATACTGTTGCTGAAAAATTAATTGCAGTCCGGCACTCAAATGGAACTGATTACTGGATAGTAACTCACAAATTTAATTCTGATGCGTTCTATTCCTTTCGGCTTACAAGCAACGGAGTTGTTGATACGATCATATCTCACACGGGAACAACCGATCCCCAGGGGTGGGGTGGACAAATGATTGCTTCACCTAACGGACAAAAAATTGCTTATGCCATTCCTAGCGCTGAAAGTTTTGGCAAGACACTTCTCCTTTCATTTGATGCTTCAACGGGGGTGGTTTCAAATGAACAAACACTCTCGACCGGTGGCAGAGAATGGGGAGTTTCCTTTTCTCCTGACAACTCTAAACTTTATTTCTCTACAGCTGGTTTCGGGCAACTCTTCCAATACAATTTGAATGAAGGAGACCTCGAAGCAATAATTGCCTCTAAGACATTTATTATTTCCAATGGACCCGATTCATGGAGACATCATCAACTTGGGCCAGATGGGAAAATTTACATTTCACGAACAATGAAAAAACATTTGTCGTTGATTGAATTTCCTGACAGTTTATGTCCCGCGTGCAACTATATTGATTCGGCCATTTATCTCGGAGGAAAGAATACATCATTTGGTTTGCCGAATTTCGTAGCAAACTTCAGCTATTCAAATACAATCACTCAATGCCATACTGGAATAGATCAAATCGGAATAACGGAATTGAGTATTAATGTATATCCCAGTCCAGCAAATCAAGCTGTGCAAATTGAGCTTCCGAAAAATTTGCATTTCAATCTTACGATTGTTGATGTAACCGGAAAGTTAGTTTATTCTGTTGAAAAAACAAGTAATCTTTTAGAAGTTAACTGTAGTACCTTTTGCAGTGGATTGTATTTTATCAAAGCAACAAATGATAAAAGTTGTCTGACTGGTAAATTTGTAAAAGAGTGATTCCCCTATTTCCTTTTTTATGCCACTGTTGGTAAGCGCTTCCGCGAGTAGCCCCTAACTCTCTTTGTTGGTCGGGATTTGTAATCGCGACCTTGTAAGAAATCGGATTTAAAATCCGATCACTCATTTTGTCCGGATTGCAAATCCGGACAAACGAGGAGAATCAACTGCAGCAAAGCGATGATCTTGTTTTTACTTTTCTCGGCTCTGAAGAATTGAGAGGGAAAACTGAGAGGGTGAATATCTATAGTGCTGAGGGGAAAGTTTGATGTTGAAGTCACATGATTTACATTTGCGCCCTCTTAATTGGGAGCTTAGCTCAGCTGGTTCAGAGCATCTGCCTTACAAGCAGAGGGTCGGCGGTTCGATCCCGTCAGCTCCCACTCCACGCTTAGTCGTTATTGTCCCCCACTCATATCCTGAATCATGTCGCCATTGTTGTTCTTCAAATCTTTTCTTTTGAAGAGCGAAGTATCAAACTTCCCGAAGCGATAACTGAAGTTGAGGCGGAAGAATTGCGGGTCGCGGATGCGCGATGATGTTTGCGTGAAGTAATCCGTCTCGTAGTAGGTTGTGTATTTGCGTGTACGGAAAATATCATTGCAGCTCAACGTGATTGACATTGCTTTGTTTTTCAGAAAATCCTTTTTTACGGACAGATCAACTCCGTAAACCGGCTTCACATAACCCTGCACAGTCGCCGGTGGTGTGCCGAAGAAACCGCCGCCACCTCCGCCTCCTCTTCCACCACCACCGCCAAATCCGGACGAGCCTCCGCCTTGGGGAACAGAAGATTTCGACTGGTAATCGCCGTTCAACTGAATGGTGAAATTCTTCGGTAGCTTGAATGATGCATTCACTTTCGCAAACCACGTGAACTGCGAATTACTCAATCCGCCTTCAATGTTTTCACCGTTGATGTACGACTCATACAAATTCAGGTTCGACGTGATCGTAAGCCATTTCTTGATTGAATTGGTTCCCGTGAATTCAAGCCCGTACAAATAACTCGAGTTTGCATTTTCATAGGTGTTTATGATCACCTGTTTTCCGAGCGAAGAATCGTAATACAATTCCTGGTAGCGCGTGATCAACTGATCTGTATTCTTGAAATAAGCTGATGCGAGGAATGTGTTGTTCTTATCGAAATTCTTTTCATAAGAAAACTCAATCGTATTTGTAAACTGCGGTTTGAGATCGGGATTGCCGCGCTGAAGGTTCAGCGAATCCGTGTAATCAGTAAATGGCATCAACTGAAAGAAACTCGGGCGATCAATTCTTCGCGTGTAATTTAACTGCAGATCGCTCGTGCTCGTGAGCTGATAAGAGACAAATCCGCTCGGGAATAAACTCAGCGGAAAATTATTGCTGAAGGAAGTGTCAACATCAGTAAGCTTTCCCGTGTAGAAAGAACTCTCCACGCGCAGCCCCGCTTCATACTGAAACTTGTTGACTTTATTCGAGAACGTTCCATAAGCTGCATACACCTGATCGTTGTACGTGTAATTATTCAAGTCCGGAATTTCAATGTATTCATTCGAAGTATCGAGAAAGTAAACGTGATTCTCTGCATCAATGTATCGAAGCGCTGCGCGAACACCCGCTTCAATCTTCATGTTGTCCGTAAGCGGATTTTCGTAATCGGATTGCACGGTTAGAAATTTATTTGCTCCGCTTCCCAATTGCTTCTGCTGTTGCAACTCTCCGATCGCGGAATGATTCTCATCGTAATACTGAGTGAGAAATAATCCATCGAAATTGTTTGTGCTCTGATTGTAATTCGCATCGGCAGTGATGTCGTGACCGTCCTTCGGGAAAATATGTTTGAATGAAAGCGACCCGCCGAGGTTGTGAAAGTCGCGCGTGTTCGTTGTTGTTCTGTCAGAATAACTGGTGCTTGTTCCCCAATCATAAAGTGAATCAGTAGTCAAGTGCAATACATCATCTGAAGTGTTGTGCCCGCGAACAAATGTTCCGCTGACTGAAAGCGTGTTCCGGTTGTTCATGAAATAATCAATGCCGGCACTCACAAAACCAAACTGTCCGGTGTTGATCGGCGTATCAATTTGTACAAGGTTTGTGAGCGGCTCACCAAAAAGGTTATTGCGATCGGTCGTACTGTAGAATATTGATTTCCGCTCTGAGAAATTCGCATTCGCAAACACATTCACTTTCCCCTGCCGCACATTGATGTCGCCGCCGAGATTGAATTTCCCTCTCTCGTCAATGCCTGCACGCACATCGCCGTTGTATCCGATGCGGCGATTTTTCTTCATCACGATGTTGATGATGCCTGCTTGTCCGCCGGATGCATCATACTTTGCTGAAGGGTTTGTGATCACTTCAATCTTGTCAATCACCTCGGCAGGAATCTGATCCATGGTGAGCGTGGTCGGTCTTCCGTCAACTAAAATTTGCGGCGTGGCATTTCGCAGCGTGACATTCCCGTCGAGATCGACGGTCACAGAAGGAACCTTCTTCAAAACTTCATCAGCGGTTGTTCCTGCATTCGAAGGATCTTTATCGGGCGTGTACACTTTTTTGTCGAGTTCCAATTTATAAATCGGTTCATCCGCAGTCACCGTTACTTCTGATAACTGAACAGCAAGTGAATTGAGTTTGATGTTGCCAAGGTCTTTATCGACACCGCCAAGCGCTTTCTGATAATTTCCCTGCTGTATGCTTTTGAAGTCGATGTTGAATGAAACTTTCTGCACAACGGAATCATAACCGATGGCCGTGACTTTAAGAGTGAAATCACCCATCACCGGAAGGTTTTCCAAGCTGAACTCACCGTTGGCTTCCGTGAGAGATCCGGCAACAAGCATGTTCTTTTGCTTCTTGCTCACCGTATCAAAACCAAAATGAAATAACTGAATGGTTGCAAATTCAACGGCTTTGTTCGTTTTTCCATCTACGATTTTCCCGTAGAAATGTCCGATGTTCATTTGCTTGGCATTAAAGCCACCGGGCTTGCCACCCTGCGGAAACTGTGCAAACAGATTTCCGCTCAGAAGAATTAACAATACAACGGGGAAGGGATTTTTCATTACAATCAATTGACGAAATATGGTGTGCAAAATTGCGGCATTCCTCTCATAACTTTTCCTACTCTGCTAAGTTATTGCGTATGACCTTGAGCCACATCAAAGGATTAAGTATGAGCGTTGCCGTGATAGTTTTTAACCTTTTATTTTTTTCATGATGCAAGTCCTCAATTGTGCCGTATGCGGTATTTAATTTTGCCGGCTATGATTTCATTTCGGCAAAAGGAACTTGAAGAAGAACTCACCGAATCAACACAAACGATTCATTTGAATGCCGGTGATGAATTGCTTCGCGAAAACAGTTACATACGTTCGATTCCGGTTTTGAATACAGGACTCATTGGCGTTTACCGCACAGACGAAGACGGAAAAGAAATTCTTCTCTACTACATCAAACCCGGCGAAAGCTGCATTATGAGTTTCCTCGCCGGAATCCATCAGGACACGAGCAAGGTGAAAGCGATTGCTGAAGAAGACAGCGAGATCATGCTCATACCTATTGAGAAAGTGAGTTCGTGGGTCAGAAAATATCCCGAGTGGAGTGATTACATCTTCAAACTTTATCATCACCGCTTCGAAGAGTTACTGAATGTCGTAAATGCAATTGCCTTTCAGAAAATGGATGAGCGCATCCTGAATCATTTGAAGAAGAAGTCGCAACTCTCGCGCTCTAATGAATTAAACATCACCCACCAGCAACTCGCCGACGAGCTCGGCTCCACACGTGAAGTGGTCTCTCGCCTGCTCAAGCAACTTGAGAAAAACAGGCTTGTCATTCTTTCGCGAAATAAAATTTCTCTTGTGTGACAATTGTCACTGACCGGGCTTTTTCCGTGATGGAATTTTGCATCATCAAAAATTCAATCATTATGAAAAAGAATCTCGGATTATTCGACCGCATCATCAGAATTCTGTTCGCAGCAGGCGTTGCCATACTGTACTTTGCCAATATCACTACGGGCACTTTTGGAATCATTCTCATGATTGCGGGAGGAGTTTTACTAATCACCGGTTTCGTTAATTTCTGCCCCATCTATTTTGCGCTTGGCCTTTCCTCGAAGGGGAAAATGCACAGAGTTGTGAAAGAAAATAAACATGCTGCATCATGAAGATGGAGGAAAAAAAGAATGCAACGGTTGTTGATGTCCGCACACCCGCAGAGTTCATGGGAGGAAATGTGGCAGGAAGCATAAACATTCCCATTTATGAAATTCAGGAGCGGCTTGATGAACTTAAGAACATGCCTCAGCCAATTCTGCTCTGTTGCGCAAGCGGCAGCCGAAGCGCACAGGCAACAATTATTCTCAAAAGTTACGGAATCGATTGCACGAATGGCGGCTCCTGGCTTGATGTAAACTTTAAAATCAACAACCATCTCTATGCTTGAACTATTGAAAAGAATTTTTGGCATAGCACCATCAGTTGATTTTGAAGAATTGATCGGGCAGGGAGCCATCATTCTCGATGTTCGAACCAAAAGCGAATATCAAAGCGGACATGTGAAAGGTGCAACGAATATTCCGTTGCAGCAACTGCGTGAACAGAGTTCGAAACTGAAAAAAGACAAAGTGATTATCACCTGCTGCCAGTCAGGATCGAGAAGCAGCACAGCGAGAACGATTCTCCTCTCATCGGGGTTTAAAGAAGTGTACAACGGCGGTTCGTGGTTCCGCCTGAGAAAATTTGAAAAGTGATTAGTTCATTCTAAAAATAAGCGTTATGGAAAATCACAGCTATAATGTTTCGCTGAAATGGGAAGAAGGACGAGTCGGTGAGTTGTCCTCTCCCGAACTGAGAACAAAATTCGAAGTGGCTACTCCTCCTGAATTCAATAAAGGTGTTGAAGGCATCTGGTCGCCCGAGCATCTTTACACAGCTTCAGTCAGCAGTTGCCTGATGACAACCTTTCTCGCCATTGCAGAAAACTCCAAATTAGAATTTTCATCACTTGATATAGAAGCGAAAGGAATTCTTGATAAAGTGGAAGGAAAATTTTTGATGACGGAAGTTGATTTGTTTCCTCATCTCACTATCAAACACGAAAATGACAGAGAGAAAGCACAGCGATTGTTAGAAAAATCAGAGCACGCCTGTCTCATCTCAAATTCAATGACGGCGAAAGTTCATCTTTCGCCTGTCATCACGGTTGAAGAACCTGTATTCTCAAAAAACTAACATGGCAGAGCAGACATTTTCCGAACTCATTCAAAGCGAAACGCCGGTGCTCGTTGATTTCTCTGCGGAGTGGTGCGGACCGTGCAAGATGATGGCACCGATTCTCAAAGACCTCAAATCAAAAATCGGCGAGAAGGCGAAGATCATTAAAGTGGATGTGGATCAGAGTCCGCTCGTCGCTTCAGCTTTCCGAATTATGGGAGTGCCGACTTTGATTCTATTCAGGAAGGGTGAAATAAAATGGCGGCAAAGTGGTGTAACGCCGGCAGCACAGCTTGAAAAAGTAATTAATCAGTTTTTGTGATGATTGAATTGTTGAGTTTTCACAAATGACAAAAAAGCGAGTGGTACCACTCGCTTTTTTGTCGGGGTGAGTGGACTCGAACCACCGGCCCCCAGCACCCCATGCTGGTGCGCTAGCCAACTGCGCCACACCCCGAATTAATTCTGCAAATGTAATTTGAAAAGATTTCCGATGACGTATTTCATCCCTGGTAAAACTTCGCCGCAGCACTTAACTAAACAGCATCCCGGGCTCTTTCGGAATCACTTTGCCGAGATGTTTGAATGCGAGCTCAGTCGCTTTGTTTCCCCTCCGTGTCTCTGCCCATGAGCCACGAGCGTAAGCGCAGGACACGGAGGCATCCAGAATTTCAAACTTTAATACAGGAACGTGCGATAATCAGTGACAGAATAAATTCCCTGCACTCCCATTTCATAATACTTAGCACTTGAGTGAAGGTACTCAGTAAAGTCCGCTGCTAACTGCCATTTGCCGCTTACCGGATTATGATGCACGTAATCTAATTTTTGAAGTATCAGCCGTTCATTGTAAAGTTCTTTTGCATCGAATGAAGTTCTGAATACCTGATGAAGTTTTCCTCTCTTGCGATCACTTGCTGTGACTTCGTCTTCAAGAAATTTCAGAATCTTTGTTTCATTCATCATCTTTAATCTTGCGATGAGTTCATACGCCATAAATCTTTTGCCGTTGCTGATGAGCGTATTCAAATTCACATTGGCTGCCGGAGTGAAGACAATGAAGTGCAGATGATTGGGCGTAATCACATAACCGCAAATGCGATAGTGCTTGCTTCTAACAATGTCGAACCATTTGTAAACTTCAGAAAAGAAATCAGCGATGGAAAAAAGATTGAGCCATCCGGCGCAGGTGAAGGTGCAGAAATAAAATTCATTACTTTGATCTTTGATTGTTTTAACAGGCACTGTGTGAAGGTGAAAAATTTTCAGCTATTAAAGCGAATGCGCCTCCGTGTCCTGCGCTCACGCTCTTAGCTCACGAGCAGAGACACGGAGGGGAAGGAAAGTCAAAGAATTAGTGAATAATTTCGACTTTATAAAAAGAAGAATTGATCTGCAACATGTAAAGTCCATTCTGCCATGAAGAGCAGTCAAATGACAATTGTGTTGCAGCAGAATAGCTATGCTCAAAAAGCAAATCACCCATAGCATCCCGAATGCTAATCTTGTTGCTTGTCAATTTTGTAAATACTTGAAAATTTTCCGAAGCAGGATTGGGAAAGATATTTATCCTCTCTGATGATTCTAACTCATTTATTGTAGAAGGCCTAAAACATAGTGTTGAATCGGTACTTACACAAACATCATCAATAAAGTATCCACTTTCAATCTTTAAACCTCCGGGAAGAACTAATGTATCAGTATGTGCATCATCAAAGAAATTTCCAAGCGTGATATATTGATAAGCAGAATCAGCAACGAACGAACCTTTGATGTGGAACCAGTTAATGGTATCGGAAAGTATAGAATCTGTGAAAACCTGGGCAAAGTTATGGGGATAGGCAAAATTTGCGGGTGTAAAGAGATAGGTAGTAAAAAATGCACCCAACTTATTCGAAGCAATTTGATTTGCGCCTATTCCAGGCAAGCTCGCATAAAATGAAACAAAGTATTGCTGACCTATTGTGAGTGGTTGAGATAAAGAAGCTTGAATGGTTTCTCTTAAGTTCGGCAGAGACGTAATATATAAGTCACTACAAAACAGTAGGCATTTCCTGAATGCGGTACTTGATAACCCCAAATAACATTAGGCGGGGATGCGTCAGGATTTGATGAGCAAGTATTAAAATAATTAGGTGTACTATAAGGTTGCCATCCAGAATGCCAGTCTGCACATGCATCAATGCTATCAATATTCTCAGGACAATACGCCATTTCTTCAAAACTTGGATTCGGCACCAGATTTTGTGCGCTTGAAAAATGCACTCGGCTAATCAGCAAAAGTGTAAACAAGTATTTCATCAGATGAAGATTTGAAAGGAGAAATAGTAGTTAGTTTCCTTCGGCTTGCTGTAGTCAGCAGTGTCGAAGGTATCACTCATACCAACTCCTGCAAAGCACTTGGTGTTTATGCAAGATGCAATGATTACAAAGAGTTGAGGGATTTTGAAAATCATAGAACGCTGAGAACCGTTTTTGAGCACTGCTTATACCAGCGCAAATAAATGTTTTGTTAACTGGAGAGAATAAGAAAACCAGAACATACTCTACGAGGCGCAGGAAAGTGTTGAGTCTGGTTAGCATCAAGCAAAAGTTTTAATAGGTGTTTTAAAACTTTGCCCGTATCGAAAATAATTCGAGGTATTGAGACGGCCAAAATAATTTTGTGTTATGTTATTGATCCCGGTCGACTTCTTTCCAGTATCCCTGCACATGAGCTAAGTACGTGAGCGCAGGCCACAGACGGGAAGAAAACTTCATTGCAGAGTTTAGCTAAACAGCATCCCCGGATCTTTGGAAATCACTTTGCCGAGATGCTTGAATGCAAGTTCGGTGGCTTCTCTTCCACGCGCAGTGCGCTTGAGATATCCTTCCTGGATGAGGAATGGCTCATACACTTCTTCAATGGTGCCGGGCTCCTCGCCTACTGCCGTAGCAATTGTATTCAGTCCAACGGGTCCGCCTTTGAATTTCTCGATGATGGTGGAGAGAATTCTGTTGTCCATTTCATCAAGACCGTGTTCATCCACGTTCAATGCATTCAGTGCGTACTTCGAAATTTCCATGTCGATGTTGCCTGTGCCTTTCACCTGCGCGAAATCACGAACGCGACGAAGTAATGAATTTGCAATGCGCGGTGTGCCGCGGCTTCTTCGGGAAATTTCATCTGCGCCGTCTTTGTCAATGGAGGTGTTGAGAATTTTTGATGAGCGATGAATAATTTTTTTCAGCGTGGCTGCATCGTAATAATCCATTCGCGAAACGATGCTGAATCGTGATCGCAGCGGTGAAGAGAGCAGTCCTGATCTTGTAGTGGCTCCGATGAGCGTGAACGGATTTATCTGAATCTGAATCGAGCGAGCATTGGGTCCTGTGTCGAGCAGGATGTCGATCTTGTAATCTTCCATTGCCGCGTACAAATATTCTTCGACCACCGTGCTTAAGCGATGAATTTCATCAATGAACAAGACATCATTCGCTGAGAGATTCGTGAGCAACCCCGCGAGATCGCCGGGTTTTTCCAACACTGGGCCTGAAGTCACTTTCAGATTTACACCGAGTTCATGAGCGATGATGTTTGCCAGAGTTGTTTTCCCGAGCCCGGGGGGACCGTGCAGCAACACATGATCGAGTGCTTCACCTCTTTGTTTCGCGGCGGTAATAAAAATCTTGAGGTTCTCGACCACTTTTTCCTGACCTGCAAATTCAGCGAAGTCATAGGGGCGCAACACTTTCTCTACTTCGAGTTCAGCGGCGCTCATGTTTTCTTCTTCAGGATTGAGATACGAACTTCTCATGATAAGCAAATGTAGTTCTTCGTCATACTGAAACGCCGTGTCAACAAGAATTATTTCAACATCATTATTTCCTTCAGAAACTTTGGCGAAATTCTTCGTTTAACAATTTATCTCACGTTCACTTAAACTATTGTTAAGCGAGTGTCCGTTTGACAGAGAGTTCTTAATTTCGAATCATGAAGCGGATTATCCTCATTGTTCTACTTTCAGTGGTGACGAAGATTACTTTTGCATCCGTCATTCTAATCCCGATGGATGAAAAACAAAGCAATCATCTCAAAGCATACGGCATTGCTTATTGGGCACTCACGAAAGGAATCAAAGTTGACTGGATGCTCAACTACCGCGGCGGCAGTTTTTCTTTCCCCTATTTTTCTGACGGAGAAAATGAATGCGTGGTGCGCGGCGTGAGTTATGAAATTGTTCCCGATGTTCAGTACAACAGCATTCTTACTGAAATTGCAAACCCCGAAGTGAACGAAGATGTGGTTAAACTTGAGAAGGCACCGAAGATTGCTGTGTATTCACCGAAGAATAAAGAGCCGTGGGATGACGCTGTTACACTCGTGCTGACTTACGCAGAAATTCCTTACGATGTAGTTTATGATGATGATGTACTGGGAGGAAAGCTACCGCTCTATGATTGGCTTCATCTCCATCACGAAGATTTTACAGGTCAATACGGAAAATTTTATGCGGCTTATGCGAATGCGCCGTGGTACATCAATGATGTAAAAACGAATGAAGCCACGGCAGCGAAATGGGGGTTCAGTAAAGTGTCTCAGTTAAAGCTTGCTGTCGCGAAAAAAATCCGTGATTACGTAGCTGGCGGCGGATTCATGTTTGCCATGTGTTCAGCGACTGACAGCTATGACATCGCTCTGGCGGCAGACGGCGTTGACATCTGCGATTGGATGTATGACGGCGATCCTCCCGATCCCGATGCACAGCAGAAACTCGACTTCTCAAAGTGTTTTGCGTTTCAAAATTTCACGTTGGTGAAAGACCCGATGATGTATGAGTTTTCAAACATCGACGCAACGAATACGCGACATGTACCTTTAGATCAGGACTACTTCACCCTTTTTGAATTTTCAGCGAAGTGGGATCCGGTTCCAACCATGCTCTGCCAGGATCACACGCAAGTGATCAAAGGATTCATGGGGCAAACGACTGCATTCCGCGATGAAGTATTAAAGCCGACGACTCTTGTGATGGGTGAGGATAAAGCTGCCGGCGAAGCGAGATACGTTCACGGTGAATACGGTAACGGTACCTGGACATTCTACGGCGGGCATGATCCTGAAGATTATCAGCACCAGGTGGGTGATCCGCCTACTGATCTTTCGCTGCATCCAAATTCGCCGGGCTACAGATTAATCCTCAACAATGTTTTGTTCCCTGCTGCGAAAAAGAAAAAACAGAAAACTTAATTTCGCCCCGCCAGTTTTCATGCTGAAGAAATTTCTTTCCGCCGCACTTCTGTTTTTCGCTTTTCAGAGACTCTATTCACAGGACGAATCGAATCTGACTAAGCAATTCAAGTGTTTCAACCAAAGCGCCTTCAGCACGCTTGATTTCCTTATCAGTGATCGTGAAACCGGAGAGTATGAACCCATGGCAGAATGGAGTGAGCGTGTTTCTTCTTCTGATATTGTGCGAAAGAAGTTTCCGCTGGAAGAAGATTATCAGTATGTAATTCTGCTTGCGACTGAACCGGGCGTGGACGCTTCAGCTCTTGAGATCAGAAACAGTGCAGGCGAAAAGCTCGAGTACGAATACAAGGTGAATGATCTGGACAGGAACCAAATTACATTCTTTTTCACCGCACCTGACGATGATATCTATCAGATCAGTTTCCGAACTGTGACTTCAAAACAACCGGCTGTTTGCATGTACATGGCCATTTTAAAAGGTGAGATTGATCCGGAATCAGGGGGTCAAGAATAAGAAACTCAGCTGCGGCTAATTCCAAAACAACCATTGAAATCCAACTTTGAAAGAACGATCAGGCATTGGATAATGATAGGCAGAAAAGTTTCCCGAATATCCCAAATCCTGATTGACATTCTGCAATTCAGCGAATGCGCGAAGCGATCTCACCTTTACCGTCACGTATAAATCGGCGACAGGGAAATACGAGACATCTTCATAATGCTGAATAAGAAATTGTCCAGTGGCAGGTTGAAATGCCGGAGCATTGTACTTACCTCGCCATGTTATATCAAAACCTGCTTTTACCTGCAATGCCCCGTGAAAAACATTATCGTAGTAATACAATCCTTCTCTGATAATTAACTCAGGAAACGCAACTGCCTGATCACTCGAATATTTTTGATACGCCACTTCATTATCGAGATGCATGCGCCACACGCGAATGTCCTTCATCAGATAGATCTGAAATCCGGAAAGCGTTCCGTTGTACTGCACAGGCGATGAATTGATATCCCAATAGATGTAATTACTCTGTGCCAGGATTGAAAATTTCAAAGCGAGATTCCATCTTTCGTCAACGTAGCTCCCGCTGAGCATGGTTGTAGTCAGCGTTGTGAAGTTGTTGTTCCAGTTAAACATTGCAGATACATATTGATCAGCGACCACCGATGGATGATTGCTTGCGAGCAATCCTTCGGCAATGATCTTTCTTTTTGTCATGAATTCATAAGTGAGATTTGCCTTGAGTTGAAAATCTCCCTGGTTTCTTCCCAATAAATTCAGTCCGCCCTCCGCATGTAAATAAAGTTTTGAATAAAATGAAGTCGTGAAATCAGCGCCTACGATACCCGATTGAAAATTTTCACCGAGTGATTTATTATGAATGTAGTAAAGCGAATGGCGGAACCACGCATCCGCGCTGAAGTTCACTTTGTGTATCGCAGAATCTTCCCTGAATTTTGAAATCCTGAACTCATTCATGAAAAGATTATAGACAAGAGAATCCCGTATGCCGCTGTCAGGAAATTGTTGCGGATTCGGATAAAATGCGGAATCAATCTTTTCATCGGTGAAAGAATATTTTCTTTTCTCCCACTCAAATCGCTCCTGCAACCGAATGCGCGGAATGATGTGAACAGTTTGAGTTGTGTCTTTTTTGTCGGGCTGAACATGCTTTCCGAAATTGATTGCATTCGTCATCACGATCTGATCATTCTTCCACTGTGAATTTGCCGCCTGCAAGGCCACCGGCACAAGAGATTTGTTGAAAAATTCCGAAGATGAAAAAATGGAATCGGTAGTTACGCCGCCATTCTGCTGCATTTTCAAATCATTCAGGATGTAAATCAAAGTGCCGCGATAAAAATTATTCGGCGATGTGTAACGGAGGAACGCATCGAGATTGCTGATCTTCGATTGTTGCTGCAGGTACCAACCATCAGTCCGGTTGCGATTGAAATCAACACCGAGACTCAGATGCGGCGTTATGTTTTGTGTGTGAATAATATTCACACGGATCTCTGATTTCGTTCCTTGCTGATAAGCGAATGAAGTGTACGGTTCCCGCGTGTCGTAAAGCCTAACGTTTTCTGCCGCGCGCCAGTATTGATCGAATTGATGAAAGCCAATATCGATGTCAGGGTTTGTATTTAAAGTGAGATACATCGGTGCCGTCGGCGCACCGAGGTAACCGAGATGTAAATAGCCGAATGGAATTTCTGCCGGATGAAAGCGGTTGAAGGACATGATCGACGTGTCAATCTCTATTGCCGTGTCAGGGTGATCAACGAGATAATATTTTGTGAATTGCGGGTAATACCGAAATGTAGTGTCCTGCGCGTAAATGAATTCTGAATGTAGAACTGTGAAGCAAAATATCAGAGCGAGGCATCGACGCATACAGGCAAGTTCAAACGTAACGGAGTAACTCAGAGAGAAGCAACATCATTTTCGGTCCGGTTTCATGAGCAGCTTTCACTACATCATCGTGAGAAACTTTTTGCGGAACAGGAGAATTCCCTTCATCCGTAATCACTGCCACACAAAAGATCCGCATACCCATGTGATTCGCCACAATTACTTCCGGTACCGTTGACATGCCTACGGCATCGCCGCCGATAATTCTCAGGTAACGATATTCTGCCGGTGTTTCAAAAGTCGGTCCGGTAACTCCGACATAAACACCACGACGAACAACGATTTTATTATTTGATGCAATCTCTTCGGCTTTTTCAATGAGCTGCCGGTCGTACACCTCGTGCTGATCAGGAAATCGCGGACCGAATTGTTCCTCATTTTTTCCCCGCAACGGATGATCGGAATTCAAGTTGATGTGGTCAGTGACGATCATCAACTCTCCTACTTTCATCTCAGGATTCAATCCTCCGCTGGCATTCGTGATGAAAATCGTTTGCGCTCCGAGTTGTTTCATCACACGCAACGGAAATGTAACTTGCTGCAGCGTGTATCCTTCGTAATAATGAAATCGGCCTGACATCACCACCACTTTCTTCTCATTCCATATTCCGAAAAGTAATTTCCCCGTATGGCCCGCAACAGTGCTCACCGGAAAATTCGGAATCTCACTGTATGAAATCGCAGTTTCTGTTTTCAGATCATTCACAACCTCACCCAAACCGGAACCCAGCACTATTGCCGCCTCAGGAGCGATTGATGTTTTACTCCTGATAAATTTTATGGATTGATTTATTTGATCAAGCAATTCACTCATCAGAAACTTCTTTGATCTTATTTTCTATGAAACGAAAAATAATAGAGTCAAATTTTGCGTTCTCTTCTGCCGCAAAACTTACTTGCACAGGCACGCAATATATTTCAACTCCCTCAATCAAAAATTCTTGCTGAAAAGGAAGAAGCCGCACGCCGTCTTTTTCAGTGGTAAGAATTATTTTTTGCTCCGTTTTTTCTGATTTCACGAATTGGATCATCTTTTTCACGTCGCGTAATGAATAGCGGTGATGATCACGAAATTTCAAATGATCCAGTGAGTGGATCCTTGCTTTCAATGTTGTAAATAAATTTCCTGAAGAGGCAATTCCTGTCACGAGCAATCCATAGTTGATGGATGAGACATTCAGAGTTTTTTCCGGCTGAAACAGATTGTACATCTCTCCATACCTTAATGCATTGAAGAAAACTTCCTGATCATTTTTCTGTTTCACCTCACGCGCCAGCTTTGATTTTACTTCTTCTGAAATTTCAATAGGGCATTTTGTGATCACGATCACATCGGCGCGCTTCGCTCCTTCTTGAGGCTCGCGCAAATTTCCGGCAGGCAAAAGATGATCGCGTGTAAAAAGATTTGAAAAGTCTGATAGCAAAATCGAAAGTCCGGCCTTCACTCTTCGATGCTGAAATGCATCGTCAAGGATGATTACGTCAAGACGCGGATCGTCGAGTAACATCATCGGAATTCCAAAGGCACGTTCTTCGCAAACGGTCACCATTACATCCGGAAATTTTCTTTTCATCTGAAGGGGTTCATCTCCGGCTTCTCTTGCCGATGAGTCTTTGCCGACAGTGAAGAACCCTTTTGTCTTGCGCTTGTAGCCGCGGCTTAGCACACCAACCCTGTAATTTTCCTGAAGAAGATTGATGAGATATTCAACGTGCGGCGTTTTTCCCGTCCCACCCGTCGAAAGATTTCCAACACTAATCACCGGCAATTCGAACTCAACACTTTTCTTAATGCCGAGATCAAAAAGTTTGTGATACATCCAGTTGGCTGTTCCGTAAATCCAAGAGAGGGGCATCAAAATCTTTCGCATGAAATAATCCTTCGCCGGTTTAGAATATCACTGTAAAGATGGAGAGTTTATCTGCGGTGAAGTGTGCCGATCGCTATTTTTGTTCACAAATCTTTTTTATGAAGTTGCACGATCTCATTGCCGCAATCGAATCATTTGCACCGCTCCCGCTTCAGGAAAATTATGACAATGCAGGGCTGATAACCGGCGACCCGAATATGGATATCACTTCAGCGATATTGTGTGTGGACGCGACGGAGGAAGTAATCAACGAAGCCATCCATCATCACTGCAATCTTGTAATCGCACACCATCCAATCATTTTTTCCGGATTAAAAAAAATTACAGGCAGTAATTATGTTGAGCGCACGATAATTAAAGCCATTAAACACGACATTGCAATTTACGCGACACATACCAATCTCGATAATGTACGCTCCGGCGTGAATTCAAAAATTTGTGAAAAGCTTCAACTCATAAACACAAGAATTCTTGCTCCGCTTCCGGATAAGCTCAGAAAACTTTTCACGTTTGTTCCCAATGAATTCGCCGCTCGCGTTCGGCAAAGCCTGTTTGATGAGGGCGCAGGCACGATTGGAAATTATGATGAATGCAGTTTCAATGCTGAAGGTTACGGAACATTCAGAGCAGGCGGGGAATCCAATCCGTTTGTTGGCGAAAAAGGAATTCAGCACCGCGAACCCGAGACAAAAGTGGAAGTAATATTTCCTTCCTGGCTTCAATCAAAAATTATTTCGGCGCTGAAGAAAAGTCATCCGTACGAAGAAGTTGCTTATGATGTGGTTCCGCTGAGCAATGAATGGGAGCAGGCGGGTGCGGGAATGATCGGTGAACTTGAACAACCGATGCCGGCGAATGAGTTTCTGAAATTCCTGAAAGAAAAAATGAATGTGAACATCATCCGGCATACGAAAGCGGCTGATGACCATTCGAAACTCACTACAGTGGCTGTTTGCGGTGGCGCCGGAAGTTTTTTACTGAAGCAGGCAATTTCTGCGGGCGCTCAGGCGTTCGTGACCGGAGACTTCAAATACCACCAGTTATTCGACGCCGAAGGAAAAATTATGATCTGTGACATTGGTCATTACGAAAGCGAGCAATTCACGCCGGAGATCATTGCTGAGGTGCTCAAGAAGAAATTTCCTAACTTTGCGACCCGTTTTACTTCAGTTAACACAAATCCCATAAACTATTTTTAATGTCAAAAACCAAAGAAGCCGCACGCACTGACAGCAGCATTGAAGAAGCACTGCTCAACCTTTATAAGCTTCAGAAAATTGATTCGAAAATCGACGAGATCCAGATTCTCAAAGGTGAACTGCCCATGGAAGTGAAAGACCTGGAAGATGAACTGGCCGGTTTGAAAACTCGCATCACGAAAATTGAGGATGACCTTGCACAGGTTGAAACGAATATTGCGAACCGGAAAAACACAATCAAAGAGTCCGAGTCGCTCATTAAGAAATATCAGAAACAGCAGAACAACGTTAAGAACAACCGCGAATACGATGCCCTCAGCAAGGAAATCGAGATGCAGAAGCTCGAGATTCAGCTGAACGAAAAGAAAATCCGCGAAGCAGAAACTGATACAGAGCAGCGTCAGGAACAAATCGATGCTGCGAAGAAATCCATCAAGGATAAAGAAAAAAACCTCAAGACGAAGCGCGAAGAACTCGAACGCATCATTGAAGAAACGGATGCTGAAGAGAAAGCGCTTATGAAAAAATCAAAGGATCAGGCCGGGAAGATCGAGGATCGCTTACTGCAGGCTTACCACCGCGTGCGCAGTACTTATCGCAACGGGCTGGCTGTGGTAACGGTGAACAGGGATGCATGTGGCGGATGCTTCAATGCTATTCCTCCTCAAACCCAGATGGAAATCCGCCAACACAAGAAAATCATCATCTGCGAACATTGCGGTCGCATTTTGGTGGATGAAATACTTGACAAGGGACACGCCTGAACGAAACACCAAACAGCAGCGTGGCAGCTCACTATTGAGGGCCACGCTTTTTTTTATGAAATCACAACCAAAATCCCTTTCTGCGAAAAGGGGTAAAGCTGATTTTCATCTATCCGGGGCTGAACCAAGTTCACTACTTTTCCGCTTTGTAAAATTCTCTCAGAAATGAAAAAGTTTTTGCCCGGGATTGCTGTGCTTCTTTTCTCAACATTTTCATTTGCGCAGCAACCCGCTGCAGACAATACCCCTCCCAAACCAAAACTTGTAGTAGGAATTGTTGTGGATCAGATGCGATATGATTTTCTGTATCGCTTCTGGAATCTGTACGGCGACGGCGGATTCAAACGCCTGGTGAATGAAGGATTCCTTTGTGAAAATGCCAAGTTTAATTACTTCCTCACAGTAACGGCGGCGGGCCATTCAACGATTTATTCAGGCACCACTCCTTCAATTCATGGCGTGGTTGACAACAATTTTTTTGATCGCGCAAGCAACTCTGATGTTTACATGATGTCCGACACGAGTGTGCGCACAGTGGGCAATGAAACAGCAGCGCCCGGAATGTCGCCATTCCGTTTAATGAGCACAACTGTGACTGATGAATTAAAACTTGCGAACAAGAATTCAAGAGTATATGGCATCGCCCTGAAAGATCGCAGCGCCATGATGCCGGCCGGCCATTTCGCTGATGGAGCATTTTACTTCGACGCAAAGACCGGCCACTGGCTAAGCAGCACCTGGTACGTGAAAAAACTTCCCGATTGGCTTGAGCAATTCAACCGCACGAAGGATGCCAACGATTATGTGAATACAAACTGGACGTTACTTCTTCGCCGCAGCGAATACACAATGTGCACCGGCGATACGAATAAGTACGAGCATCCGTTGCCGGGCGAAACACTTCCGGTGTTCCCGCACAAACTCAGCAAAAACAACTTCACCAATCTTCCCTTCACTCCTTTTGGAAATACCATGACAACGGACATTGCCATCGACGCCATCAAGAATGAAAATCTTGGGAAGAAAAACGCAACCGACTTTCTCTGCATCAGTTATTCATCAACAGATATTGTTCAACATTACTTCGGACCGAATTCACTCGAAACGGCGGATTGCTATGCGCGGCTTGACAGAGAGATCGAGCGGCTGCTGAAGTTTCTCGATGATTACATCGGAAAAGATAATGTGCTCGTTTTTCTCACGGCTGATCACGGCGGTGCTGTCAACCCTGATTTCGGAAAAGATCATAAAATAAATGGCGGTGTGATGCTTGCTGATAGTTTGGTCGGAAAGGGAAATCAGTACCTCTCAACTTTTTTCGGTGACGGTAAATGGATTTCTGCTATGATGAGCCAGCAGGTCTATCTTAATTATGATTTGATCGCCTCAAAGAAAGTCGATGAAGAAGTTCTCGCTCACAAGGTTGCCGATTTCCTCATGATGCAGCCCGGCATCATGTGCGTGACTTCACCGAAATACAACATGAATACCTGCTCAGCTTTTGTGCAATCAACCATCATGAATGGATATTACCCCGAACGTTCCGGAGATATTTTTTACTCAATGAAGCCGGGATGGATTGACTGGGTTTTTCAAGAAGGAACCTCGCACGGATCCGTGTTCGATTATGATCAGCATGTACCGCTCATCTGGTACGGCTGGCATATTCAGCATGGAGAAACAGAAGACAAGATCAACATAACCGACATTGCTCCTACCCTTTCCAACTGGCTTCAGATTGCGAATCCAAGCGGTTGCACAGGCAATCCCATATCGGAAATTCCTTTGAAATAGTCCGGTAACGCAGGGACAAGAAGCGCAGCCGGCATCATTCCTTCACTCAAATAATTTTTGCAAAACTCTTGCATACACGAAACCCGGGTATTTACTTTGCGTTTCAAAGTACTCCTAAATCAAGATTACAATGGAACACGAACCTTCCCTCGATGAGCTGAAAAAGATCCGCACGCTCATGGAGCGATCCTCCGTTTATCATTCGCTGAGCGGACTATCCGGCGTGGCGGCCGGCGCGATCGGAACCGTTGTTTACTTCATTGTGTATGCCATCATCGATCCTGCACTCGAGAAAGATCCGCAGTGGAAGTCCACAGCAGACGGACAAGCCTATCTCATCAAGTTCTTTTTCGCTGCCTCCGCCATTTGCCTGGCACTTGCATTTGCAGCGATTTTTTATTTCAACAAACGGCGGGCACGGAAAGCAGGGCTCCCCTTCTTCGATGCTTCAATGAAAAAAATGTTCATCAATCTTTTTATTCCTCTGATCGCCGGAGGGATTTACTGCGTGATGCTGATTCGGGAAACAGAATTTCTTCTCATCGCCCCAACGATGCTGGTGTTTTACGGACTCAGCATGATCATGGCAAGCCGGCATACCATCATTGAAATACGATACCTAGGCGTGGCTGAACTTATTCTCGGGCTCATCGCAATTTTCTTTAAGGAATACGGAACATGGTTTTGGCTGCTGGGCTTCGGATTTGTAAACCTCATTTACGGGTCATACATCTACTTCAGGTACGAAAGAAAATCGGAAACAAAAACGTAGTTGAAGATGCGGAGAAGCTGAAAACCGAACAGAGTAAGCATTCATCAATATTCACTTACACATGAAAGAAATCAAAAAAATTTTAACGCCTTTCGCAGCGGCCGGCAACCTGATGTTTGTGCTTTGGATGTTCTACAATGGTATGGACGAGGGATGGAAAGCCACCCCGATGCAACTTATTTCTTATTTGGGGCTCACCGGACTTTTGGCTGTTAATACATTTCTGATTCTCGGCAAAAGGCCAAAGCAATCCGAATCATCAGGAGTAATCGAATAAACCTTTCTTTTCAAAAAATTTCTTCACCGCAAAAGAAAGTCAGAACGGCGCAGAACTGAATCATGAAAGAGCATCTCGAAAAAGTGGACAAGGCATTTGAAAACAGCATACGGCTGGGCATCATGGCGCTGCTCATGGTCAACCGCTCTATGGATTTCAATACACTCAAGAATTTACTCGGCACCACTGACGGAAATCTTTCAAGCAACCTCGCCTACCTGCTCAATCAAAAATATATCGCTGTGAAAAAATCGTTCATCAACAATAAACCCAACTCTTCCTATGCCGCTCTCGATGCAGGCAGAAGGGCGTTCAAAATTCACATCGAAGCCATGGAAAAAATAATTTCTCAGGGAAAAAGAACTAAATCTTCTGTAAAATGAAATTCATAACTTCAGTTTTAAAAACATGGTTGCCGTTCGCCGCAGCTATTACGCTTGTCTGCGGAATAATTTACGGAACCGTTCAAACATCTTATCGCAGCGGCGCCAACGATCCGCAATTTCAATTGGCAGGAGATGCCGCGTATGCGCTGAGCCAGGGAACCGATCCCAAACTGCTTATATCAGCGAAGCAAACAGAAATTTCAAGAAGTTTATCTCCCTATCTCATCATTTATGATGATCACGGTGCTGCAGTAGCAGGAGACGGAGTACTCGATGGAAAGATTCCATCGATGCCATCAGGTGTTCTTGACTTCACACGTGCACATGATCAGGATGTGATAACGTGGCAGCCGCGCGAAGGTGTGCGCAGCGCTCTTGTCATTCAGCACGTGAGCAGCGGATACAATGGCTTTGTTGTGGCCGGAAGATCGCTTAGGGAAGTTGAGCGCAGAGAGAGTACACTGGTAGAACAAGTCGGCATCGGATGGATTGTTTCACTTATCGCACTGCTGCTTGTGATTGCAGCCATCGGGGCAATTTTCAAATAAGTAATTAGTCAGTGAGCAATCACCATTGAAGAAACAAAACATTGAGAATTGTCGCCGCTTACTTTAAGCAGGTAATGCCCGGCGGGTAACGTTGCAGTGCTGAGAGAAAAAGTTTTTTCAGGGGAACAACTCTCAGTGAAAACACATTCACCCACATCATTGAATAAACTGATTTTCGTCTCTCCGGCAATAGCGGAGGCAAATGAAATTGTGACGTGATCATTCGCCGGGTTGGGAAACACATCACCAATTCCTGCTGCTCCGTCAACATTCACAATGCCGACATTCTCGTCCACTCTGATATTGTCAACGTAAAGATTATTTCCATGACCGCTGATCCCATCGAATTTAATAAGCACGTTTGAATTTCCTGCATACGCATTCATGTCTACTGTTTCCGTTCTCCATTGTGAAACATCAGGAACAAAATAAACATCGGTTACCGGCGCCGTCGCCAAATCATCTTTCGACTTGTCATAGAGGGTTGTCCAGTCATTTCCGCAGTCGGTGCTGGCCATCACTTTCAATTCGTCATAATAAAATTCGCTGTAGTAAGCATAGGCGACATCAAAGCGAAGTTGTGCTTGAGTAAGACTGCTGAGATCTACATTCTTCATAAAAAGAAAATCTTCATCGTCTTTCACCGTATTAGTATAGAAAGGCATCAGGAGGCAGCGCTGATAATAAAAGTCATTCGAAATGGTAGTCACAATCCATGATGAACCACCATCAGCATTCTCCACAAAAAAACCATCGGGCATCTGCATCGAATTAAACGGTTGCGAGTAGGGAGCGGGCGTGCTCTGCCCAACGATATTAAACTGAATGCTGTTATTGTTTAGTCCGTTGATGTCGGCGGTGCCATTCGCTTCAGTCACCATGATTGTAAGTGTGTGAGTACCCGGAGCAGCGTCAATCACGGGCAGCTGAACGGTATCTTTAAAAAATGGAAAAAGCAATCCTTCCCAGTCGAGATACATCGTATCACCGTTGTCGATGAAATACTTCAAAGTAGCCGTAGTGAGATTGTTGCTTCCGTAGTTCTCAATCACCACGGAAGGCATTATGCTCAGGTTGCATTGATAATCGGGAACAGAATTAATAGTAGAAACGCCGCCATCATTATCATAAAAAAGCGGCATCTCGCTCGCCGGGCCGGAATGATCACTGCCTCCGGGATTTATTGAATGAATATAGTTGTGCGGATTCTGAGCTGCTCCCTCGAGTGATAGCAGCAGGTAAAGTGCGAAGCATGAAAGAAGTAATCTTTTCATGGCGCGGTTTAATTATTGCCCACATAAAGTTATGAAATTCCCGCTTCAATTCGTCACAACTTTTTCAGGAACATGATCACACCTCCATATCGAATCAGGAATTGAAAGAGTTCTTCCGGCAGATTTAGGAAAGCGAAGCCACACGATTCATTAAAAGAGAAAAGCTTCACTGCTCAGCAGTGAAGCTTTTCCTTACTGAAAAATCAAAACGTTATTGCTGATAAACGATCTGACCTATGTACACCTTGTTATTCACCGTCACACGAACAAAGAGCATTCCTGCCGGCGAATCTTTAGAAACGGAGATCGGATGCGTCATGATTCCATCGATCACAGCGTCATGGTCAGCCACAACCGTTTGACCGAGCATGTTAATCACTTCAATCTTAGCATCAGCATTCACACTGTCGTTAAACTTCAGCTCGATCATAAACTGGCCGTTCGTCGGGTTTGGATAGAGCTTCATGCCTGATGAAACATCCATACCTGGTTGATCGTCTCTCACCGGTGTGCAGCTCAGGAAGCCCAGATCAACCGTTCCGCCCTGATAGTTGAGGTTCACATTCTCAACGTTATCTTCGAGTATCTCAGCATTGTACGGAGATGAACATCCGCCGAGCTTCGTCAAAGCTGCGTTGTACAACTGTTGCACGGTCCATCCCATAAACGGACCGCTTGTGATGTACAGATCTTTCAGGTTACCCGTTGCCGTTGCAAAGTTGACATCCGTATTATCGAAACCGATGTTAAGTGCAAGCGCCGTTACTTCCGCAGCCAGCGAATTCATCAATGCGCTCGTCGACGGATTCGTATAATTAGAAGTCAGGCTTGCCGACGTCCCTTCAGAAGGCAGATAAGCGCAAACAGCGTTTGAAGAAGTAAATGTCAGCTTATGAGACGTGCATCCCAAAACAAGATTCGACGGGAATGCCGTTGAGAAATGAGCTGAGAGATAAATCCCCGCCGTGCTGCTGCAATTTCCGTAGTCATATTGTGAATACGTTTTGAATCCTGTGCATGCCTGGCAGTTGTTCACCACAACGGCTGTGGTCGCTTTCGCCTTGCATCCGGCTGCACTCGTCACGGTCACCGTATAAGTACCGGCGGCTGCGGTTTGCACATTGTTGATGATAGGATTCTGTTGCGAGGAACTGAATGAGTTCGGTCCGATCCATGAATACGTTCCGCCTCCGCTCGAACTCAGGCTCAGCGTAGTGCCTTTGCAAACAGGACTATTACTTGAAGCCGTCGCTGTCGGCAGCGGATTCACCGTTACCGGTGTTGTCGCCTTAGCTGAACATCCGTTCGGGTTTGTTACCGTCACTGTATACGTTCCGCTTGCGGCCGTTGTCACACTTGGGATGCTCGGATTCTGCGCTGATGAAGTGAACGAGTTCGGCCCTGACCATGTGTACGATGTCATGCTGTTAGGGCCTGAAGACAGATTCAGTGTACTGCCCGCGCAAACAGGGCTGTTACTCGATGCCGTTGCTGCCGGTAAAGTATTCACTACAAGAGTGACATTGCCTGACGTCACACTGCCGCAAGTTCCTGTCACAACTACATTGTAGTTCGTTCCCGCATTTGCTGTGGTTACGTTAGGGATGGACAAGCTGGCATTGGTTGCGCCCGCAATGTTCGAGTTGCCTTTTCTCCACTGATACGTGAGACTGCCGCCTGATGCAGTTACCGCAAACACCGCAGTTCCTCCCACACAAACTGACTGGCTTGGCGGAGAGACTGAACTGATCGATGTAGACGGATTCACAGTCACTGCTGTGGTGGCTTTCGAGCTGCAGGATCCGTTACTCACCGTCACAGTATAAGTTCCGCTTGCTGCTGCAGTCGCGCCGCTAATCGTCGGATTCTGCTGTGATGACGTGAACGAATTCGGGCCGCTCCATGAGTACGATGATTGTCCGTTCGGGCCTGAAGACAAATTCAGGTTGCTTCCCGCACATACAGGGCTGTTACTCGAGGCGGTAGCCGCCGGAGCGGTATTCACCGTCACCGATGTTGTCGCTTTCGAGCTGCATGAACCGTTGCTCACTGTTACCGTGTACGTTCCGCTCGCTGCAGTTGTCACGTTATTGATGTTCGGATTCTGCTGTGATGAGCTGAACGAATTTGGGCCGCTCCATGAATAGGATGATTGTCCGTTCGGGCCTGAAGTCAAACTCAGCGTGCTTCCCGCACAAACAGGACTGTTGCTCGATGCGGTTGCAACAGGCGCAGTATTCACAGTCACCGATGTCGTCGCTTTCGCTGAACATGCGTTCGAGTTCGTTACCGTCACCGTGTACGTTCCGGTTGCTGCCGTTGTGGCACCGGTGATCGTTGGATTCTGCGATGAAGAAGTGAATGAATTCGGGCCTGACCACGAGTACGAGGTCATGCTGTTCGGACCCGAAGTCAAATTCAGATTGCTTCCTGCACAAATCGGACTGTTACTCGATGCAGTTGCATTGGGTAGCGGATTAACGATGAGCTTCACATTGCTCGAGGTAACACTGCCGCAGGTTCCTGTAACAATCACATTGTAATTCGTGCCGGCATTGGACGCTGTCACATTCGTCAGCGTCAGCGTGCTGTTCGTGCCTCCCGGAATTGCTGTTGAACCTTTCCTCCATTTATAGGTAAGTCCTGAGCCGGAAGCAGTAACGGTGAACGTTGCTGTTCCTCCTGCGCACACTGACTGGCTTGCAGGCAACACTGATACAATCGATGTCGCCGGGTTCACGGTCACTGATGTAGTTGCTGTCGCACTGCAGGCACCATTGCTCACAGTCACTGTATAAGTTCCCGTGGCCGCTGTGGTCACACTCGTAATATTTGGATTCTGTGATGACGAACTGAATGAGTTCGGACCGGACCATGAGTAGGTTCCGCCGCCACTCGACATCAGGTTCAATGTGCTTCCTGCGCACACAGGACTATTGCTCGATGCTGACGCCGACACTGTATTGTTCACCGATACAGAAACAGTTGCTGTTGCAGAACAGCCGGATGAACTGTATGCAGTCACCGTATAGGTTCCGGTTGCAGCCGTCGTCACATTCGTGATGTCCGGGTTCGGCGAATTAGATGTAAATCCATTCGGCCCGCTCCATGCAAAAACGGTCGCTCCAACGGCGCCTGCACTCAGATTCAGCGTAGAGCCTGCGCAGAGCGGACTGTTGCTCGAAGGCGAAACAATCGGCACCGGATTCACCAGCACATTGGTTGATGTCTGAGATGAGCATCCTGCATTGCTTACAATCACTGTGTACAAGCCTGAATTCAGGTTGGTCGCATTCGTGATGCTTGGATTTTGTGTTGTAGAACTGAAGGAGTTCGGACCGCTCCATGAATAAGATGACCCGCCGCTTGAACTCAGCGAGATCGTTCCTCCGGCACACACCGGAGAATTCGAGCCGGCAGAAGCAGTGGGCGTGGTGTTCACAATCACTGTGGCGAATGCATTCGCTGAACATCCGAAAGAGTTCATCACCGTCACTGTGTACGTGCCTGCGTTGGAGAGCGCAACGTTTGTAATCGTCGGGTTCTGTTCCGGCGAAGAATATCCGCTTGGTCCCAGCCATGCATACGTTCCGCCGCCGCCCGAGGTGAGGTTGATTGTTCCTCCCGTGCAAACAGGACTGTTCGCATTGGCCGATGCAGAAGGCGCCGGGTTCACCGTCACCGTTGTGGTGGCCGTTGATGTACATGTTCCGTTACTCACCGTCACAGTGTACGTTCCGCTTGCTGCTGTCGTCACGTTGCTGATGTTCGGATTCTGAGAATTGGAAGTAAAGCTGTTAGGACCAACCCATGAATATGAGCTGCCGCCGCTGGCAGTAAGCATCAATGTTTGTCCTTCGCACAGAGAACCATTGTTCCCTGCCGATGCCGATACTGACGAATTCACGGTAACCGTAAAGCTGCAGGTAGCTACGTTGTTACTGTTATCAATTGCCGTATAGGTAACCGTAGTTGTCCCGTATGTGAACATAGCACCCGGACTGTAATTACTCGTAAACGACGCCAGTCCGCAGTTATCATCTGCTGTCGGCGCTAACCAGCTCACACTAACCGGTGAAGTAGCGCTGCATACAGAGATGTTATCCGGGCAGCCGCTGATCGTCGGTAATATGGTTTCATTCACGGTCACATCAAAGCTGCACGTATTCTGGTTCGAGCAGCCGTCCGTGGCAGTCCATGTAACGTGTGTGGTTCCCACATTGAACGCAGTGCCGTTTAATGTTCCTCCTCCGGTTCCGGAAGTGGCACCGCTGAGCGAGTACGTGACGGTTACAGCACTGCACAGATCCGTCGCTGAAAGCGGATCGAACTCATGAGAGCCGGCTGTGTAAGAACAACCACTGACCACCGAGCGATATTGATCGCCGACACAGGTAATGCTCGGCGGTGTGTTGTCGCTGACGTTGATCGTCTGTGTAAAGTTGTCTGAAGTATTGCCGCAGGCGTCCGTGAAGTTCCAGGTACGCACTCGCGTGAAGGCACTCACGCAGCTTCCCGGCGTGTAAACATCACTAATGAGATGGATGGTAACGCTGCTGCAGTTATCCGTTGCACTCGGTGCTGCCGCAATCGCAGCCGCAATGTCTGTTGCATCACTGCAGTCGAGGGTGGCGTCGAGAGAGTTGGCAATAGTGCTTACTGCCGGTGGCGTCTGGTCGCTGCCCGTGTTAGAGTATGACTGATTCGTAAGTGTGTTGCCGCATTCATCTTGCACGCTGAACGTGTAGGTCACCGTCCAAGAGCAGTTGGTTCCTGTTACATCCGTGTTGGTGAGCACAGCTGTGACGGCTTCGCCGCAGTTGTCACTGTACCCCTGGATCGCATCGCTCGCACTGAACGGAGCTGCAGTTGCTGCATTCGCCATGCATGCATCCGTGCCGGTCGTTCCTGCATACGGTGTTCCCGTGAGTGCCGGTGGCGTCTGGTCGCTGCCCGTGTTAGAGTATGACTGATTCGTAAGTGTGTTGCCGCATTCATCTTGCACGCTGAACGTGTAGGTCACCGTCCAAGAGCAGTTGGTTCCTGTTACATCCGTG
>Ga0335085_10003297_pt1 | contig 28188 bp, 24 predicted proteins | sample Lox_Sample_45_FD_206712 | JGI IMG/M metagenome (GOLD analysis project Ga0335085, IMG submission 206712) | Soil microbial communities from Loxahatchee National Wildlife Refuge, Florida, United States - Lox_Sample_4.5 | ecosystem: Environmental > Terrestrial > Soil > Wetlands | place: USA... | reverse complement strand
ACTGCCGGCACGCACCATGGCGTGGGCGATCCCAGTTTGCGCCAGGCTTTTCTGGCGGATGTCGGCGCCCAACTGGATATTATGCAGAAGATCGCGTGCCCGTCGTTGATCGTCATGTCGGGCAACGTGGTGCCAGGCCTTTCGGCGCAAGTTCAGCACGATAGTTGTGTGGAAGGCCTGAAGCGGGCGGCAGATTTGGTGGAGGGGAAGGGCGTAACACTGCTACTGGAAAATATCGATCTCGAGGAAAACCCCCACTACTACATGTGGTCCGTCCCGGAAGCCTTCAAGATCATCGAAGAAGTGAATCATCCCCAGGTCAAATTCCTGTACGACTTTTTCCACGCGCAGATTTCCGGCGGGAACCTGATTGCCAACCTGCAAAGACATGCCGACAAGGTGGGGTTGGTCCACATCGCCGACGTTCCGGGCCGCCACGAGCCCGGCACAGGGGAAATCGACTACATGAACATCTATAAGAAACTCGCCGAACTGGATTACAACCACTACGTGGCCATGGAATTCCTTCCCACCGGCGACCCGGTCAAAATCCTCTCCCACGCCCGCCAGGAGGCGCTGCAAGCTGCCCAGGCATTCCGGCCGTAGTATGGGTTTTCACCGAGATTGCAGGCGGCAACCCAAGAAGGATTGGGCTATGCCCACTTTGAAGGAATCCACTCCCAGGCGGGACATGTCTTCTCATCATTTCTTGATTCCAGCGCAGGCGGCTCGCAGGGATGGGGCATTTACGCTTACGGCTCGCCAGGCTCGGGCACGTGAAATGGTCCAAGAGCGCCAGTCGGGATTTTCGGGGGGCGACCAGCGCTCGAGCAGATCTTTCCCCAAGGTGCGGCGGTCGACAGGATTGAGGGCAGGAAGGCTGGCCATAATTTCTGGCACCGCGTCACCGCTGAGCCTCGCAAGATAGGAGGCGTCGAAGGCATGCCCTGCGCGCGCACGCTCCATGTTGATGCGGGCGATCAGGGCGTCAGGGTTGAGAATATGGAGAACTGCGATCAGAAGGAAGCCCGCCACCATGGCGCCAAAAGCAAACCTTTCACGATGCCCGCGCAAAACTGTCAGGCAGAACCAAACGAACACCACGGCGAGCCAGCCCATGAAGGCCGTCGGATACAGGCGCTGCTCGCTGAGCCCATATTCCGCCTGGTACAATCGCATGCGCTGAAAGGCAGATGCCATGATGACGAAAAGCAGCGCGATCTGAATTCCCGCCAGCCACTGAAACAAGCGCTGCCCACGGGCGTCGTCAGGCCACAACAGCCAATGGACAAAAAGCAGAAACGGTAGAACCAGGGCCGCCACCGTGACCAATTCAAAGAACCCACGCCGGGCGTACTCCGCAAATGTCAGTCCGGTGGTGGCATGCACCTGCGCCGACCCGCCAAAGAAGTATCGGACCTGCACTGCCACGAAAGCCAAAAACAGCAGATCGAGTAGGCCCAGCATAACTCCTGTTTCGATCCCGCCCAAGGAAAACGGCAACAGGCGTTTCTCGGTGCCCAAGCTCAGCTCCTTGCCAAAGAGCAAGCCGCGCAGGTACCCCCCGGTGCACAAAGTAATGAATGCAAACACCACAAGATGAGTGAAGTCAAAATGGAAGACGCGGTGGACGAGGTTCTGGAAAACGGCGTCCGCTGCCATGAGCAGGGAGCCGAAGATCAGCAGGGGCACAAGCGAGAACGCGGCGCCTCGCAGTATAGCCGCTCCGCTTCGGGGTCCTCCTCCGAGAGACTTCTTCCATTCGGCATTCCCAAAGAGAAGGGGGAACATTCCAAACGCGGTATTGACCCCCGCGATGAGGCCGCCGAGAACATACTTTACCAAGCTGGAAGCCCGTAACAGTCCGCCTTGGGCGCGCAACATTGTAACTGACAGGGCCGTCAGCAGCGCCAGCAGATTCAGCGCCTTCAGAGCCGGCGATTCGTGCCACAGAAAGGCCAAGGAGGAGAGAGTGATCGGCAGCAGAAGCCACCCTCCGCCTTCGGCAAAAGCCTGGCGGCGCGCGCGCCCCAGGAAAAAGATAGCCGCTGAAAGCAGGCTGGCCCAAAGCGCGAAGTTCACCCCCCACGGAAGGCATCGTAGCAGCGCGTCGCCCAGAACTCCCAGGGCGAACGCGGCTACCAGGACAGATAATTCCAATTTGGCTGTTGCAGTCATAGGTAGAACACCTTATCTGCGGAGCTCTGTGAGCGCCGACCGCTGGTCTTGGGCCAGGCCAAAGACTTCATGCATCAGGACACCACGGTCGGGATTCGGCCGAAGCGGCGGTGGCGCGTTCCGAATTCCTGCACGGCGGCGTCAAGCTCGGCGGGGCCGAAGTCAGGCCACAGGCAAGGAGTGAAATACAATTCGGCATAGGCAATCTCCCAGAGCGGGCAATTGCTAAGGCGCTGCTCGCCGCCGGTGCGAATCAATAGGTCGATGTCAGGCGCGGGTTCATTGGCACGTCCCGCCTCCGTTAATAGGCGGCCAAAGCTTTCGGCGGAGTCGTAGCTTGTTTGTTGGAATCGGCGTGCGGCGTTGAGGATGGCTTCCCGGCCGGAGTAATCGATGGCAAGACGGAGGTGCATTTGCCCTGCCGCCGCGCTTGCTGCTTCAATCCTCTCGATCGCAGCGCATAGCCAGGCTGGCAGGCGGTCGCGCCGTCCTATCACTGTCACGCGGACCCCGTGAGCCGCAAGAGTCGGCGCATCCACGCGGAAGAAGCCTTCGAAGGTACGCATCAGTTCCGCGACTTCGCTTTCGGGCCGACCCCAATTGTCAGTGGAGAATGTGAACAGGGTTAGGAAGTGAACGCCTCGTGCGAGGGCAGCTTCCACCGTCCGTCGAACCGCGGCGCGGCCGGCGCGGTGACCCTCGGCGCGAGGCAGTCCGCGAGCCTCCCCCCAGCGCCCGCTGCCGTCCATAATGATCGCCACGTGCAGGCATGATTGTTTTCGAGTCAACGGGTGTTCTCCAATGCCTTTGGTCATGCGGTCTCTCCGTCGAGAGCGCTGCCGCTCGGTTCGATTCCGGCACAATTGCGCCGTGTTTGCGCAATGTACTTTGCAATGCAAAGTATCAGGACAAATTTTTTTCCAGCGCCGCTCAGCGTCCGCGCATGGAATGAATCAACGCTTCCATCTGATCCAGGTAACGTTCCAATGCGTGCCGTCCCGCAGGGCTGAGGCGGTATACCGTTTTGGGCAACCTGCCTTCAAAGTACTTCTCGCACACGATGTATTTCGCTTCCTCGAGTTTGCGGGCGTGGACGCTCAGGTTACCGTCCGTGGTGGCAAGCAGTTCCTTCAAATCGTGGAAGCTGAGTAGTTCATTTGCCGCCAAGGCGCTGACGATTCCCAGGCGGATGCGCTCGTGAATCAGGCGGTCGAAATCCGCCGCAGCGGTCGGGCGCCCGCGCTCCTCTTGGGCAATGCGGTCCGTTCCTCGTGGTTCCAGCGGGCGACGTCCGCTGAGGGGATTGAATCTAGCCACCGTACCTCCTGGCAATGATTGTTCCGAATAATATATGGAGTCCCCCGAATCCCGCGGCCATCACCGCGTTGCCCCAGGCGGCGGGGCAGAACAGCGCCATAATTCCCGTAAGCATGAAGCATACCCCCATTACGGGGACAACGCGCACGGAGAAAGTTCCCGCCGACATCACCCCGACACCATAAAGAAGCAGCCAGATGCTGGGCAACAGCCGGCCCAGTCCCGTGCTATATATGGCCAAGGAGATCACGGCTCCCGCCAACAGGGGAGGAAACAGGCTCAGGACAAATTTGCGGCCAGGCACAGTGAGGACGGGCGTACCCACGCGCCGCGCCTTCCAATAGATGGCCAGAGCGCCGAAGCCAAAAGCGCACAGCGCGGCGGCAAGCCAGGTAATCAGCCAAGCCTTGGCGCTGGTGGGGCGGGGAGCTACGCACGCGGTGGCGAGCGCCGTTACGCCCATCGCCACGCCACCCCATCCCGGAACGGCCGTGAAGGAAGCCGCGTTTTCCATGGTCTGGCGGATGAATCGCAGATCTTCGATGGCGTGAGTATGCTGCGGGGGGGGGCGAAGGCGACGAGAGCGAACAGGGCCAGCGCAACGCATGAACATACTTATACCTATGACCGAAAGCGTTGTCAAGTACTTTGTGGTACAAAGTGACGATCAATGGAGACCTTCCCGCACTGCTGGTTCCGGCGGCTTGACCCTGTCTGTTGACCCACTTATCATCGAGGGCTGGATCCTTACAGCCGATTTGTTTTGCGGTTTTCTGGAGGAAGAGTTGGGTATAGACGTGCTTTTAGACTTTTCGAGACCTAAATTCGTTCCGCCCTTTCATCGATCATTTACGCCGTCCGTCCTTGTTCGGCGCAATTTTCTCAAATTTGTAGCGGATTCGGAATGCGGCGTGCCGCTCGTAATCGGGCTCGAGCGCGGGGACCAATCCCTTTCCGTTTACCGGACCCAGTGCCTGGACGAGGGGTCGGAGTCTGCTGCGCTCAACCTCCCCTATGCCGAGCGCCTGGTGAAGATGTTGCTTTGGCAAAGAGGTGGATGGCGCGTCATTGTCGGAGGGCCGCCGAGCGTCGGCAAGCATATCCGGCAGGTTTATTCGCGAGGAGGGCCGCGCAAGTTTGACGTGGATTTCATGGCGAACGTCTACGAGCACCCATTCTCGGTGGAAATCACCGAGGCCGACAAAGTTCCGGCTCCTAACGAGGGCACCGTGCGACTGGGCGGACACCTTGAGGGCTGCCGCATCGGCTTCGACCTGGGTGCGAGCGATCGAAAAGTAGCCGCGGTGAAGGACGGCGAGCCGGTATACACGGAAGAGGTGGTTTGGGATCCGCGGAATGCCACCGACCCCCGCTATCACTTTGACCAGATCAATGCCGCGCTGAAAACCGCCGGCCAACACCTGCCGCGTGTCGACGCCGTGGGCGGCAGCGCGGCGGGTGTGTATATCAACAACCGGCCACGGGTGGGCTCGCTGTACCGCGGCGTCCCCAAACTATTGTTCGATACCCAGATTCGCAATCTTTTTGTGGATTTGCAAAAGGCCTGGGGCGGAATTCCTTTTGCCGTTGTGAACGACGGGGAGGTGACGGCGCTAGCTGGCGCCATGTCGCTGGATGATGGGGCGGTACTGGGCATGGCGTTGGGCTCCAGTGAGGCGGGCGGCTATGTGACCCCCACGGGCGAGCTCACCACATGGCTGAATGAACTGGCTTTCTGCCCGCTCGATTTAGACCCGCAGGCTCCCGTGGATGAGTGGTCGGGAGATCGGGGCGTGGGGGCAAATTACTTTTCTCAGCAGGCGGTGTTCCGGTTGGCGCCGGTGGCGGGCATCCCGCTCGACGCCAAGCTGGGGCCCGGTGAAAGGCTCAAGTCGGTGCAGAATTTGCTCCACCGGGGCGACGAACGCGCGCGGCTGATCTTTGAGACCATCGGCTGCTACGTGGGTTACGGCGTGGCGCACTACGCGGACTTCTACGAATTGCGGCACGTGCTGATTCTCGGACGCGTCACTTCCGGCGAGGGCGGCAGTGTCATCGTGCAGCGGGCCCAGGAGGTGCTTAAGACCGAGTTCCCGGAGTTCGCGGCGAAGGTAGTTCTGCACCTGCCCGATGAATCCACCCGCCGCGTGGGCCAGGCCGTGGCGGCAGCGAGCTTGCCGCTGAGGAGATTGGCGGATTAGGATATGAACATCTCCAAGTCTTCCTCGGAAATCCATGTGGATGTGCGCGAGCGGCAGAATCTGGGCGCGTCGCTTGCGGAACTGTTTGCCTATAGCCGCATTGTACGTGCCTTCCCTCCCTGGAAGCACTGCAAGGCTTTAACGGGAGCATTGTGGTACATTTAAGGACACGATCAACGCCGGAATGCCATTGAAAACAAACCGAGGGGAAATGAGGGTGGACGTATTCTTTGCAACCCTCTACCTGGATGCTGCTTTCGAATAACTGGGGGCCTCCTGCGCGCGCTCATTCTTTTACTGCCAGGATAGCGTCGAGCGGGGCGTTGGTCACTCTCCCCTCGACCTGAGCAAACCCCGCCTGGCGCAGCAGGGCGGTGTATTCGGCGAGGTTGCGCTCCTTGCCTTCTGTGCATACCAGCATACTAAGTGATTGCATCAGCGCCGGCACGGGGCCGGTCTTATCGTCGTCGAGGAGGTTTTCGGCGATCAGGAGCCCCCCGCCGGAAGGCAAACACTCCCAGATTCTCCTCAGCAGGGTGCGGATCTTTTCCTCTGACCAGTCGTGCAGAATGCGGCCGAGGGCAAAGAGGTCAGCTTCTGGCAGGGGATCGGAGAAGAAGTCGCCGGCGATCAAGGTGACCCGGTCGCCCTGCGGCGAGGCCCCCACATAATCGCGGGCGTTGGAAATCGCCGCGGGCAGGTCAAACACTGCGCCTTGAAGTTGGGGGTAACGAGCGCAGGCGGTCAGAACCAAGTGGCCCGTGCCGCCGCCCAGGTCCACCAGCCGGCGAAACCGTGCCAGATCAAAGGCCGCGACAACGGCGGGCGAACTCAATTGGCCGATGCCATTCATGCCGCTCAGAAAATCGCGCCGTGCCTCTTCCGTGCGGAAGAAGTACTCGAAAATCGACACCTCACCTCCGAAGGTTTGCGCCCAGCGGTTGGAACCTTCGCGAATCGCCGCTTCCAGGTTTCCCCACAGTGGGTAGAGCGCGCGGTCGGAATAGAGGACGTAACCCGTTAGCGTATTCGGACTAGACCTTGTCAAGTAGGTCGCAGCGAGCGGCGAGTTGGAATAAAGTGGGCCCCGTTTCTTGAGCAGACCCAGGGCGACGCAGGCGTCCAGCAAGCGCTGGAGCGCGTCGGCGTTCGCGCCCAACTCCGGTGCGAGCGTTGTGGTGTCAGCCTCGCCGTCGCCCAAGCGATCGAAAATCCCCAGGGCAACCGCGGCAAACATGGTTTTCGAGCGCCGAAAGGCCTGGATGAGATCCAGCACCGGCGCAGGATTGGGCAGCATCGTCATTTGAACCCTCGCCCGCGGATTAGTTAATAGCCACGTGTGGGGCGGAAAGCAATAATCGTACACGTTGGTGGAGTGATTGGGGAAGATGAATCAACGTTCAGTGTCTGGAGATGGTCAATCTTCCGATGGTCAGATCAAGAGAGCAGTTACAACGACGTCTCGTTGCCCACCTGCGGGCTTTTTTGTGTTATTCTTCCGCGTTCGATTCGGCCGCGCGCTTTGCAGCGTGGGGGCCGCCGCGGATCCGGGAAACGAACGTTGATGTTTCTGGCCAGTCCCAACCCTGCGAGCTGCGCCATCGCGTCTCTTGCGCAGGCTATAAATTCTAACTGAATCGCCGTTATATTATTGCGGTTCACAGGGAGAGCAAGCATGCCTGATCATCGTTATCTTCTATCCGAGCGTGAGATTCCCAAGTTCTGGTACAACGTGGTCCCTGACCTACCTGCGCCAATGTCGCCGCCTTTGCATCCCGGCACACTCCAACCGGCGGGGCCGCAGGATTTGGAAGCCATTTTCCCCCCCGCGCTTATCGAACAGGAGGTTACGGCGGCGCAGAACATTCCCATCCCGGAACCTGTTCTCGACGTTCTGCGGCTGTGGCGGCCCACTCCGTTGCACCGGGCCATAAGGCTGGAAAAGGCGCTGGGGACGCCCGCCAAGATCTTTTTCAAGAACGAAGGAGTCTCACCCGCTGGCAGCCACAAGCCCAATACAGCAATTGCGCAGGCGTATTACAACAAGGCCGCCGGCGTCAAACGCTTGACCACGGAAACGGGCGCGGGACAGTGGGGAAGCGCCTTGTCACTCGCCTGCAACGTGTTCGGCATGGAGTGCATGGTCTACATGGTGAAATGCAGCTTTTATCAGAAACCCCATCGGCGCACCATGATGGAATGCTGGGGCGCGAAATGCGTTCCTTCCCCCAGTGACCTTACGCAAGCCGGGCGGAAGATTCTTGCGGAAGACCCTGAAACCCCTGGTAGCCTCGGCATCGCCATCAGCGAAGCGGTGGAAGATGCCGCCACTCGTCAGGATACCAACTATTCGTTGGGCAGTGTGCTCAACCACGTCCTGCTGCATCAAACCGTGATCGGGCAGGAAGCCGTTGTGCAGATGAAACTCGCCGGAGCATCGCCCGATATCGTCATCGGTTGTTGCGGCGGCGGCAGCAATTTTGCCGGGCTGGCATTTCCGTTTGTGCCGATAAAGGCCGCGGGCAAAAATCTTCGCCTGATCGCTGTCGAGCCCGCCGCGTGTCCCACCATGACCAAAGGGATTTACGCTTACGACTTCGGCGACAAGAGCGGCATGACTCCCTTGCTCAAAATGGACACGTTGGGGCACGACTTCATCCCGCCTGGAATCCATGCGGGGGGCTTGCGCTACCACGGCATGTCGCCCCTCGTGAGTCTGCTTCACCGTGAGGGGGTTGTGGAGGCGGTGAGCTATCCACAATTGAAGTGCTTTGAAGCCGCCATGACGTTCGCGCGCGCCGAGGGCCTTATCGTGGCGCCGGAAACTTCCCATGCCGTATGCTGCGTGGTCGACGAAGCGCTGAAGGCTAAAGAAGAGGGTAAAGAGAAGACCATCCTCTTTAACCTTAGCGGCCATGGGCACTTTGACATGGCCGCATACGAGAAGTATTTCGCCGGCGAGCTTTCCGATTACGAATATCCGGAAGCCAAAATTCGCGAGGCGCTTGCGCACCTCCCCAAAGCTTCGTGACCTTATATTTTGGGTTTTAGATGTGGGATAGTGAAACTGGAACTGCCCGCGTTCCCGATCCAAAATCGGCACGCGGCTATGCGTCTTTTCCAAACGCGGCCACGAAATACTCGGCGGGAGTTGTGCCAACGTTTCGAACTCCGTGTTCGTCGTTCGACCCCGCGAAACCCACGGAGCCTGGTCCTAAGCGAGTTACCTGTCCGTTGATCGTCACCTCAAGGATTCCTTCCCTGATCAGAAACATTTCCTCATGCACATGGTGATGTGGCGGGTGCGGCATTCCCCCCGGCGCGAGCAGTGTCTGATGAACTTCCAAGTAGCAGCCATTGTGGAGTTCGCCGGACATGATGGCGCGCGATTCGTTCCCGCCATTCTTTCGTACCGGCATTTCATCGTAGGGAATTGCCTTGCTCAGTAGATTTGTCCTCTGCGCCGTAATCCCCGGGGTTGCGGCAAATGCCGTTACCAGCAAGCACAAGTCTCTTCGTGAATAGTTCATGGGTCTCCTCCGGCACTTACAAGCGCGGCTCTTTCGTTAGCCCTCCCAAGAGCATATTCCCTAAGAGAAGATTTGCAAGTATAGTTTCATGCTTCCTACCGGCAGGTTGCATGTGCGCCGGCCGGATTCAATGCCCATGGATCAGTAGGCAGATTCACCTCGATCCAACCGCCCCGGAACAGGAGGCCTCCCGTGAATACGTCTGAAAGTAAGCTGTTCGTCGGAATCGATATTGGCGGCACGAAGACCGCCGTCCTGCTTTCCTCAACCCCGCCGGAAGTCATCGCGCGCAAGGAGTTCGCCACCCGTCCCGCCCAGGGGCCAGAGAGAGCCCTGGATTTAATCAAGTCGGGAATTCGCGAGATGCTGGCTGAGAAAGGGGCTGAAACATCCGCGATCGCGCGACTCGGAGTCAGTTGTGGGGGTCCGCTGGACCGCGTGCAGGGAATCATCCAGTCGCCGCCCAATCTGCCCACTTGGGATGACGTGCCGGTCAAGGCCATCCTGGAGCGCGAATTCCAAGCGGAATGTTTGATTGAGAATGACGCGAACGCCGGGGCCGTTGCGGAACATCGATTCGGAGCCGGCAAGGGCTGTCAGAACATGGTGTTCCTCACCATGGGCACCGGCCTGGGAGCGGGTGTCATCACTGACGGGCGACTCTATCGCGGCACCAACGACCTGGCAGGCGAAGTGGGACACGTTCGCCTGACCCGTACGGGCCCCATCGGGCACAACAAGAAAGGTTCGGCTGAAGGCTGGGCAAGCGGCGGCGGCATGGCGCAGGTGGCGCAGCAAGCGGTAGCCGCGGCGCTCAAGAAGAAGCGCTCGACTCGCCTGGCAAAGTTATATCGGTCAGGTGGGCCGATCACCGCGAAGGATATCGGCTCGGCGGCACGTCAGGGCGACAAAATCGCGCTGGAAGTTCTGGAAACCACGGGCGAAAAGCTGGGAGAAATATTGGCGGTCCTAGTCGACCTGCTGAACCCCGACCGCATTGTAATCGGCGGCCTGGCCATGCGCATGGGTGATTTGCTCCTCGAACCCGCTCGCCGCGTCATCAAGCGTGAGGCGCTGGAATTGCCGGCGCGCACGTGCCAAGTCATCCCCGCCGAACTTGGTGAGAGCATCGGCGATGCCGCCGCGCTCTGTATTGCCATGGGGATTTAACGCTCGATAGTGGCGCGGGGGGCCATTGCAGCTTTTACAGACGTGCTAAGGTTTGGAGTGCGGCAGCACGTTGCAGCACTAGCATCCACTCCGGAGGTGAACACGGTGCGTTTGATTGCACTACGCTACTGTCCTTCCGGCTGGTCAGAGGCTGGAGCCACGCGCTGCGGAGCGAGTTGCCGGCAGACATCAGCGACGGTATCCGACGCGAGGTCGGGGGCGTGCCAATTGTAGGTTTTCGGGAGCCAAAGGGCCTTCTGCACGTCCTCCGGGGATTGTCCCTGTTTCAGGCGCATTTCCACTTGGGCCACAAGCCATTCCAGGAACTTGCGGAAATCCACCAAGTCTTTCTTGCTTCCGGGGGCGCCGTGGCCGGGAACATAAGTGTCAACGTCCCAGCCCTCCACTTGGTGCAGCACATCGATCCAGCGATGAACGTCGCGTGAACCAACTCGGGGAAAATATCGGTTGTCGTAAAGCTCCCCGAGGAAGAGCGTTTTCGCGGAAGGTAAGTACACGGCCGCATCCTCGGCGGAAGGCCCGCTGCGCAGCAGGCTGGCCAGGTGGATTTCCCGGTCACCCATGTTGAGCGTCATCTTTTCATCGAATGTCTGGGTGGAGGGCGTTACGTGGAAGCCCCGCATGCGAGCTTGCAGCCGCCATCCCGATTCCCCGCGCAGGCGATCAAAAAGCTCCTGGCGGTACTGCAGCATTTCCTCTTGCGCCGCCTTGGTGGAAATCAGAGTGGCTTGTTCATCCGTGAAAACCTCGTTGCCCAGCATGTGATCCCCTGCCGAACTGGTGTTAATGACGTATCGGATGGGAAGTTCGGTGCGCTGTCGAATTTCGTAGAGCACGTCGCGACCGTGCATGGGACTGTTAGCGGTATCCACCACGACCACACCTTCCGAGGTCAGAATGAATCCCGCCGTTGCTGGGCGAGTGAAGAGGGGATCGCATTCCTGATCGATCACATCGTCAGGGATCCACACGAAAACCTTGGGTTTGACCTGCTGGACGCTGTAAAGCCCCACAATGGCGGATAGGCTGCGAGTGGGAGGCATAAAAGCAAAGACCGTCAGAATGAAACCCAAGGTGATAAGAAAAGACAAGGAGCGGTCCGCCGGAAGTCGGTGAATCCGAGTTGGGCCAGAGGTTCTCAGAGCCAGCGCCAGTAGCCGCCCGCAAACACCTGCGTCGCCTGTCCTCAGAGCGTGCAACTCATGTACTTTCAATTCCGCGCCCCTCGACTCTTCCCCTCGCAACCTTCGGCAGTCGTCAGATATCCACATAAACTTGCGCTCGCCAGCCCTGCGGGGTCTTTTCCAGGGCGAGTTGATGGTAAGTAATGGCCTTGACCATCAGTTTCGCTTGGTGCCGCGATGGCCGGAATTTCTCACCGTGCGCCAGGGCGCTCAACGAATCGTCGTGAAGGCTCTGGACCTCAAAATCCCGGAAGAGCCACCGCTCGGCGTCATGCAGAAACAGGAGCTCACTCAGCCAATTCACCAAAACACTCTCGGGGTCTGTTCCGTGAATCTGCAAAGTGACTTCCCGGGAAGGTCTAATCGTGTCCAAATCCACGATCAGATTAATCAGCGCCCGAGCGGCGTTCGCAAACACTTCCTCGCGCGTCGAGCCGAAAGCTTCAAAGCCGACGTCCGCCGTATGTTCCAAAGTCCGAAAGGGGTGCATTTCCTCGCTTCCGACCGGCCACTCCTGCTTCGGCGTAAGCAACGGAAGGGCGCCGGCTATCCACATCATACTGGAGAGACGCCCGCTTGAATAGACCGCCCTCAAGCTTACTTTCCACCTCATGTGCTACGACCAATACCACGGCGCGGCTTGCGTTTTTCAGACGTGTCGAGTAGCATGACCGCAATTCCAGGTCAGTCTATGTCATCGCATGGCTCAAACCCGGACATATATCTTCTGCTCGGATTCGGCGCCGGTCTCTATTGGTTCTATAAGGGCTTCCGAGTGTATCGTGAGTACCGAGTTTTGGCGGATACTCCGGAAATACCGATTGGGAGCATGGCCATGGGCCTGGTGGAAATTCATGGAAAAGCCAGTGCTCCCCAGACGGTTGCGAGCCCGGTTACCCATACTCCCTGCTGTTTCTACCAAGTCGAAATCGAGCGTTGGATCACCGACAAAAATGGTGGCCACTGGTCCCACGCCGCCACCGACGCTGACGGCGTGAGGTTTTATCTCGAAGACGCGTCTGGCAAAGTCCTGGTGGACGCGCATCATGCGGAATACGATCTGATCCAGAGCGCGAAGGTGCAAACTGGAAGTAGCGTGGGAGGATCTCTGGGGCGGATGTTCTCGGGCATGGGCGCTCCCACGGTGGCCACGGGAACGGTGGCCACCGAAGCCGACCTTTTTTCCTATGCACATTCGGCTATAAGCAGAGTAGGTGGTTCCTTTTCCTTGGGAGGGGGGAACCTTCTCAACCTCGGGGGCGGGATCAATCTTGGCAGTGGTCTTTCGAACCGTTACCGGTTGAGCGAATATCTGATTCTGCCTGGCCACTGGTACGACCTCACGGGAACGTGCGTGGAAAATCCCACACCCCAGGACGAACATGACCGTAATCTGATCATGAAGGGAACGAATGAGCCGACTTTTCTGATTTCATGGCGAGGCGAGAAGGAAATTGAAGGGACGCTGCGCAATCGCGCCACGCTGCGTATTTTCGGAGGAGGGGCTCTTTCCGTGGCCTGCCTAGCACTGCTCTTGGCCAGACTTGGATTGTTCTGACACTTTAGGAGGAGCACAGCAATGGGTCTAATGATTCTGGTGGGGTTAGTGGTAATCCTCGTTGTTGTGGGGATCTTCGCGTACCTTGTTACTATTTACAACAGTTTGGTGCGTTTGAAAAACGATATTGACAAGGCCTGGGCGAATATCGACGTCCTGCTGAAGCAGCGGCACGACGAACTTCCCAAATTGATCGAGACCTGCAAAGGCTACATGCAGTACGAGCAAAAAACCTTTCAGCTCATCACTGAGGCCCGGACAGCATTCATGAAAGCTGGCTCCGTAAGTGAAAAAGCTCAGGCCGATAATATGATTTCGGGCGCACTTAAGAGTTTGTTCGCAGTGTCGGAAAACAATCCCGAGCTGAAGGCCAACAACAATTTCATGCAACTCCAGAAACGCATTTCGGAGCTGGAAGAGAAGATCGCCGACCGGCGCGAGTTCTTTAACGATGACGTCAATACTTACAACATTCGCATTCAGCAGTTGCCCGACGTCTTTATCGCCGGCATGATGCACCTGCAGCACCGCGACCTGTTCAAAGTGACGGAGGAAGATCGCCAGGACGTCGATGTGAAGATGACGTAAGCATAGGTGATTGGCGAATCGCCAATCGCCTATGAAGAAAGGGGCTGAATATGATACTCGCGGGCGCAGTTATCGCGGTATTGGTGGTAATAGCGATCATCGTCATTGGACTGATCATGTATTTCGTCGGCATTTACAACAACCTGGTCACTCTGAAGAACGACATTGACCGCTCGTTTTCCAATATTGACGTGCTGCTTAAACAGCGGCACGACGAACTGCCGAAGCTCATCGACACCTGCAAGGGCTATATGCAGTACGAGCAGAAAACATTGCAGGCAGTTACGGAGGCGCGCACCGCCTACATGCGCGCCACCACACCTGCCGAAAAAACGCAGGCCGATGGTATGGTCAGCGGCGCGCTCAAGACCTTGTTTGCAGTGGCCGAGAAGTACCCTGACCTGAAGGCCAACACGAACTTCATGCAACTGCAAGGGCGGATCACGGAACTCGAGGAGAAGATCGCCGGGCAGCGCAACCGCTTCAATGACGACGTCAACGTTTTCAATATCCGTATTGCCCAGATTCCCGCCAAATTTGTGGCCGGCTTCATGGGGCTGCAACCCCACGCGCTCTTCCAAGCCCTGGAGTCTGACCGAGAGGACGTGAAGGTCAGCTTCACCTAATCGACATAGGTTAGCGGTCACCCGCTCTTCCTGTTACACCACCGTACGTACGGGTCGCGTGTACGGCAGTGCGGCGGGTTGAGCGATTGACGGACCGTCCGTCGCGGAAACCCCGGCGCCTCGAAGTAAGCCTTGGGCAGCGCGAGCGCGCGAGCTGGGCGGTTCGCCCGTCGCCAAGGACACTGAGCACTCCCCGCCGTTTGAGGGGCCAGGCGCGTACCCCCTCCCCGCTGGCGCCACTCGGCCCAGGTTACCTCTCCCCGCTTCCCCGGCTTCCCCATCGCCGACCGCCGCCGGCGTCGGGTCCACTCCTCCAGGCTTGGGAGCCCCGAGGGCGTTTCGTCTTTCCCGCAATAGCCGATCCCGTCCCCTCGATACGGGGCTCGTTCCTTTGCCCTCCGTTCGATGCTAATCCCTCGCACCCGGCTCGTCCGTTCGCGGGCTCGATCCCCAAACCGGGGCCCCCGCCTTCCTCGCGCCACCGGCGGATCTCCAACCCTCGCCCTGGAGGGATAGGGGCTTCGCGGTTATTGGCCCGCTCGCCCGGCACCCTATGCCTCTGATCCGCTTTTTGTTTATCGGCTCGCAGGTTTGCTCCACCCTTCATTCCGACCCCGCCTCGCAACGACGCCCTTGCGCTTCGCTTTCGCTTCACTTCCATCAGGTTGTGATGGAGACTTTCACCCCCAAGCTGGCGAACTCGCTCGGCACACAAAAAAACCGCTCACCGCAATGAGTGCGGTGAGCGGCATCTTCCGGGACAGATGACATAAGGTCCCGGTATAAGAGTGTACATACGGCGCAATAATGTCCAAGTACTTGCCAAATGTCAACGACTTTTTGTCTCGCCTACGTGACTTCCTGCACCGCGTCCGGGCCAGCGTCATGCATACGCATGCAGTCCGGGCAGCAGGTAGGTAACGCCGAAGAAGGTAAACATCACGATGCCGAAGCCGATGATGGCGAAGTAGGCGGAGCGCCTTCCGCGCCAGCCGCGGGTGAGACGCATATGAAGGTACCCCGCGTAGGTGAGCCAGGTAATCAGCGCCCAATCTTCTTTCGGGTCCCAACTCCAATACGCGCCCCAGGTGCGATTGGCCCAGTACGCGCCCGCGATTATCATGAACGTCAGCAGGGGGAAGGAAATCGCGACGGTTTTGTAAATCAGACTGTCCAGGGAATCCCGGCTGGGCAGGTAGCCGACAATGGAATCGTATTTCCAGTCCAGTACCATCCATGCGATGGATGCGAACAACGCCGTCGCCACACCCGCCAGCAGGAACGGGCTATCCACTAGGCGCACTTCAAAGCTCTGGGAATACTGCGCGAGGAATTGGAGACCGCTATTCACCTTTATGAGCAGGAGGACCAAGGACAGCACCTGAGTGCCGAGCACAGCCAGGAAGGCCGCGCGCACGATCTTATCCCAGCGTTCGGGACGGTCGGAGTATGTCGCCAGAAGGTTCAGAACGAGGGTGGCTGCTGCCAGTGCCAAGGCAATGGCGAATGGCCAGCCCAGGGCTCCCAGGGGCACCATTAATGCCTTGTGGGGAGCGAGCATCACTTTCTCCCGGGCCACGGGATCCCAAGCCGCCATGGTCAACCCCATGCTGCCATTTACACATGTGGCCACTATGGTCCCGTACACACCCACGATCAGCGCTCCGCACCAAGACAGGAAATTCCGAGGGGTAACCCCGTCTTTGATCAGGTAAAGGAGCGCCACGGCAAACGAAATGGTAAAACCCGCATAGCTCAGCATGGCAAGCGTCACATGAATCTGGAGCCAGGTAGATTGCAAGGCCGGCACCAGTGGACGGATTTCTCCCGGCAACACCTGCATCAGGATGAGCGCCAGAGCGGCAATGGGAAGGGTGATCACTCCTAGGAACGTCAGTTTAAGTCTCCATTCCGCCAAGGCGTGCAATGTGACGACAGCCCAGGAAAACACCAACACCATCTCGTATATATCTGAAAGCGGGGCGTGCCCCGAACTCAACCAGCGTGCCAGGATGGCGAGCGTTTGCAGCAGGAGGCCGCCACGAGAGAGCAAAACGGCGCCCTGCAACAGGTCCACCTGCCGCAAAGCGATGGAAGAACCATACAGCACCGATGCGCCCAGATAAGCTATAAGGGCAACGTACAAGAACTTCTCGCCTGCTGTCGCACCCACAAACCACCCCTGATCGCTGATCAGGTGGGGGACGGAGATCGCCAGCGCTGTAAATGATGCCACGCTCACCACCAGCAAGATCCAACTTGCGGCGCTGAGCTGGCTGCGCTCCGTGGTGTGAGTTACTGCCTTCGCCATAACTTGCTCCTCCTTCTTCCCAGGCACGTATTTCTCACTTCACTTGAACGGTTCGAGCCTGTGGGGAAAAACCCGGGCTACCCCCTACGCCGCTGGGGCGTCCTCAGTTAATTCGCCCGGTACCTGCAATAGTACGGCTTCGACTTCACCTGTCAATTCGTGGAACTTACGCTCAAAATTCTCCCGATACTTACTTGGTTGTCCGCCCAGCAGGAGCGCGGGTTGCCCCTTGCGATTAGCCGCCACCACTCCCCAAATGCGGATATGCGAGAGGTATAACGCCATCATCAACCCCGTGGTCAGGAGCAGGCATCCGGCCCAGATCATCCATTGTCCGGGTTCGCGCGCGACCTGCAAACCCGTCATGGCATCCATATCCACGCTTACAAACCGGAAGTTGATCCCAGTGTCGTTGGGCGGTTTCAATTCCAGCGATTTTGCCAATACCCAGGCGTTTTTGGCTGGGTTTCCGGCCTGCCTCACTCGAAGATGGATAGCAGGATTGCGAGGCTCGTCCGACCGTGAGACGATCTGATTGCCTTCCAGGGCGTAGTCGGGAATGAAATCGGCCAACTCGACGGTGGCGCCCCGTTCACCAAGGGGGGCCGGCGCCTCTGGAGCGAACGTTAGCAATTGGTGCTTCTCCACTCCATTCTCCTGCCATGTTGCCTCCATGATGAGCTTGCGGGGGGAGCCCGTGGGACTGTAACTTGCCTGGAAGAATCGTACCCCCTTGTAGGTGAGAGGGTCATTCACATAGATCTTCTTCCGCGCCACCTCGCGACCATTTTCCAATACCGTCAACTCGCTCCAATATTGCCGGGGGGAGCCGTCAGGATAAGTGTCCATGCCTGCCGCATCGCAACGCAAACTGAAATCGAGGGAGTGACGGGCTCCCGGCGTGGTCAGGGGTTCGACGACATCGGTACTCGTTCCTGGGCGGAGGCTGACGAATCCTTTGTAGCCGTGGGTCCCATCCAGGATTGCCCCCGCAAAGATAATCAACAGGCTGGCGTGGACTATGTAAGGAGCGAGGCGCACCAGCCGATGTTTTTCCACGTAAAGCGTGCCCTTCGGAAGGACATCCTGCCGGGGCGGGTAGCCCAGGTCTCCAAGCTTAAAGGCGGCCAGCGCCATCGCTTCCTTGGGTGTGTGCAGCCCCAAGGGAATCTCTCTCTGAAAGGGTAGTGCTCTGATGAAAGCCGCGTCGGCCAGAAAATGTGGCCGTGCATACAGCCGCCATACTTGGGGAAAGCGCTCGATGGATGCCAGCGTGATGTTGGCTCCCAGGAAACCTAGGAGAAGGATGAACCACCACGTGTGAAATACGTCAAACAGCCCTATCGCATTCAAAAGACGGACGATCTGCGGAGCGTAAATCTGCTCAATTTGGCCTTCTTGAGCCATGGGCCGTTGCAGAATAAACGTACCCAAAATCATGGATATGCCTAACAAGCCGAGCAACAATAGTCCGCACTTCAGCGAGCTTAGGAATTGCAGAAGCTTGTCGAAACTGGATTGACGACTAGCCATTAAGTACTCCTAGTCCGAAGGCGCCCCTGAATCTTGCTGGTGCCAAGGTTACACTAATCGGCATATCTGTTGCCAGCCCGGAAAAAATGTCCGGGTTCCATAATCCCTTGATAATGGACGAGAAATTCCCACCTCCTTTCCTTCCTGGGGGGCATTCGGAGAATTCTTCAGACCTGAATTTGCGGCAAAAGCCACATGGAATTGCGTGTGGATACTCAATTTGTCCGTTTTTCATTTACGGGGGATCCCCTGCCCTCTGACTTTGAACAACATTAAGGCGGACAGAAAGGAACTCAAAATGCTGACAAAAGGGCTGATGTGAAAGTAGCTCTCATATTGCAGGAGGATTTCATGAAACCATTTACTACTGTTCGTGGCCCAGCAGACGTGAAGGAATTCGTTGCTGGTCCAAGGCCAGTAACTCCCTTTAAGGAGGTTACTCCTATGGAAATGCAACCCACCTTTACGCTGACTTTCTCGATTGGAACATCAATGCGGGAAATCCACGACACGGTGATCCGGACGGTATTGCAGTATACGCGAAGCAATCGCCTGCGCGCTGCACAACTACTGCAAATCAATCCCCGGACAATCCGCCGCCGTTTGGGCAAAAAGGACGGGGCCGGTTCCGTCACGCGAGCGGCCTAATATCAATTTCGTTCTCACAAGCACGGCTCTCTCCTCGCTATCCCAAAAGGGCCCACCCTCGCAGGCCCCTTTATCGAGCCGTACCCTCCTCTGAATTCCCAAGGGTGCGGTTTCTGCTGGTGACACAGTGTCACGTCCCAGGGTCGCCTCAGTATCCCTTACGACGTCCTCCGAGAATTGGTGCCTTACGTGCTTCGTGTTTGCATGAGCGTGGATATGACGAAAACCATGCCCCAGGAGTGTTTGTGTGATGTGGAACGCGGTCGAACATTCTGAGCCCGAGGGAAGCGTGGGGCGGGGTGGGTCCGTCAGTGAGGAAATCAGTGGGCGCATCCTGATTATTGATGACGACCCACATTTCCTCCGTGTCCTTCAACGGATCTTGTCCGGTGAAAAATTCGTGGTCACGGCGACCTCCAATCCCTGCGATGCCCTCGGACTTCTGCGTTCCGGCAATTTTGATTTGATCATTTGCGATTTACGGATGCCAGATTGTGACGGGCTGAACCTGCTCCAGGCCATTCGCAGCGATGGGAACGAAATTCCAGTAATTATTCTCACGGCGTATGGTGAGGTGGATACATATCTGGAAGCCATGAATGCCGGGGCAACGGAGTATCTGAATAAGCCCATTAAGTCGGAAGAACTAGTCCAGGTTGTCCGCAACTGCCTCCGTAAACGCAACCACCGGCGCAATTCCAAGCGATCCAATAACGCCTAAAGTGCCCACCCTAGAGAATCGGATTTCCCCACGAACCGTGGTTCCACCCACACTCCCTGCGCGAAGACGCACGAAACTGAGCGTATTGATGGGAATCAGTCTGGGATAAGAGCCACTGCCTAGCGCCCACCGTTCGGGTTTTATGTACCTGAAATAGCCCCGGCGACGGGACTGACGCTTGACGCACAACGAGTTTTCCTTAAGCGACTTTACCTTCCAAACTTCAAGTTCTTAGCTCAACGATCGTCGCTCCGCCACCGCCTTCCTGGGGTGGAGCTAAGTAGAATTTCTCAACATGGGGGTGATGGGAAAACAGGTCGTGGAGCGTCCTGCGCAGAATTCCCTTGCCGTGGCCGTGAATAATACGCAGCCGGGAGCGTCCACCCAGAAAAGCCTGGTCGAGAAACTTGTCCACGCGCTCGCGGGCTTCCTCCGCTGTTTCCCCGATCACATTGAACTCTTCCGGAACTTCTTCGCTATGTGATGTGGCCGCCGCCGCATTCGGAACTGCCGTGCCTCCCCGCATCAGAGGCCTGACCTCTTCCTTGCCGACCCGCATTTTCAATCGGCCCATGGTCACTTCCACCTGGCCGTTCTGAAGCAGCGCCGTAACAGTACCGGGTGTTGCCATATTCGTTACCTGCACCCGGTCATCGACCGCCAAAAGCCGTACTACCGGAGGTTCTTGGGGCGTTGATGCGGGCTCACCCAGCGCTTCCAGAACCTGAGTGTTCCATTCCTCACGCGCTTCCCGCACCAAGCCGGTGGCTTTCCGTTCGCCTCGTGTCACCACTTTGGCGGGCGCGGCTTGCCGGCGCAACTCCTCCAGTGATTGTTCCCATGTTTTTGCGTACTGGCGTAAGGTGTCGTCCAAGCGGGAATCAAGCTCGCGCAGCTTGGTGCGGCGCTCTTGTTGGAATTGGTGCTCCAATTGTTCGCGGCGCTTTTCCAGTTCGCCCTTTTGGACTTCCATCTCCTCCAGCCTGTGTTCCATCTCCCTGCGTTGCTGATGCAGGCCCGCGACTAGGGCGGCAGCCTCGGCGTCGGCAGGATGGAGCAGGGAACGCGCTTTCTCCACGATGCTGGGTTCCAATCCCAGCCGCGCGGCGATGTCCAGGGCGCTGGACTTTCCCGGCAAGCCAACCTGAAGGCGATAGGTGGGTTCCAGCGTCGCTTCATCAAACTCCATCGCGGCGTTTACGGCTTCCGTGGTTTCGGCAGCGTAGGCTTTCAGGCGCGAATGGTGGGTGGTCACCACGGTCATGGCACCGCGCTGGCGAAAGTGTTCGAGAATGGCGACGGCCAGCGCCGCGCCTTCGTTGGGCTCCGTGCTGGCGCCAATCTCATCCAGCAGCACCAGGTCGTTTTGCTCTACCTCTACTGCCATGGCCTCGATGTTCGTCACGTGCGCGGAAAAAGTGCTGAGATTCGCCGCAATGGATTGCTGGTCGCCGATATCTGCCAGCACGCGCCCGAACAACGGCAGCCTGACTTCGCTGGCGGGCACGGGAATTCCTGACTGCGCCATCACGACTACGATTCCCAGCGCTTTCAGGGCTACGGTCTTGCCGCCAGTGTTCGGCCCGCTGATGATCATCAGGGTCTTCGGGGCTTCGAGCGCCAGGCTCAGCGGAATGGGCCGGCGGTTCAATGCGCGCAGGGATTTTTCCAGCAGCGGATGCCGGAACTCATGCAACCTTACCACGCGCTCCGGCCCGATTTCTGGAGTGCAGCAATCGTACTGCCGGCTGAATTCGCCCTTGGCGAAGGCCCAGTCGATTTCGGCAAGTATTTCTGCCGCGCGCTTCAAGTCTTCGCGACGCTCTTGCAGCTTGCCGGTGAACTCGCCCAGAATGCGCTGAATCTCTGCGAACTCTCGGTCCTGCAATTCCACCAGCTCATTGTTAAGCGTCAGCGTCTCAAGGGGTTCGATATAAACCGTAGCGCCGGAGGAGCTTGCCCCGTGCACCACGCCCTGAACGCGCCGCTTTTCCTCCACGCGCACAGGGATGACGAAGCGATCGTTGCGGAGGGTCACCACCGCGTCCTGAAGCACGTCGGAAAAGCGCCGCAGAATGCGCCCCAGGCTAGACTGGATTTCCAACTTGGCCCGCTCGATGGCCCGGCGAACTCGCCCCAGCTCCGCGCTCGCGGAAGAGTCCAGGGTGCCGTCGGGATTGATCTTGCCGCCCAACTCTGTCACCAGGCTGCGGAAATCCGGCAGGGCACGAGCCAACTCCGACAGGCGCGGCGAAGGATCTTTCGCAAACAGGTGGTAGGTGTCCAGCCCCGCCCGCGCCACCTCGACAAACGCCACGATCTCGACCGCTGCGAGCGCCAACCCTTCCACGCGCAGCTTTTCCAGCAACGGGCTCGGGTCGACCAGCGCCGCCAGGCTGGGGCGAGCTCCCTCGCGCAAGTACTCGCGCGCCTCGTGGGCCAATTCCAAATCGCGCCGAATCATTTCGAGATGCGTGTGCGGTTCAACCCGTTTCAGCAGCGGCTCGCTGATGGGGCCGGAAAGGTAACCGTGCAACAGGTCCATAACGGCCGGGAATTCCAGTACGTCGCGGGAGAAGGGATCATTCGTTTTGTGCTTCAAATCTGAGTCGGCCATGGTGATATGGTCATTGTAACAGAGGCGGGGTGTAGATTCAGGATTCAGGGTTCATGAGTTACCATCCCTCTCACCCTGGCGCTGTCTCAGAACTGACAAAACCGAGATTTCAGAATGCATATTCAATAACTTTAGGTTGTTCAAAAGTCTAAAATGCCTAGTTTTGAGACAGCCTCCCCGGGAGAGTGTGCTATCATTTTTTGTTCCTCGCACGGGCGAGGGAAAGCCGCTGGACCGGAAAGCGCGTACTTCGCTACAAACTCTTGCACAACTCTTCCACGGCCTGCTCGGGGGTGGTGATGAGCGTGACAATGTCCATGGCGGGGGCTACCCAATTGAGGTCACCATCCTTCAACTGGCCTTCCTGCCGCAGGCAATCGATAACTGGCTGCCAATAAGGCGCCATCACCAGTAGCGATTTCCGCCCACCCACGGTTTTCAAGAGGCTGCCCTTATTCATCATCTCCCAACAGAGTGCCAATTCCGCGAGCGTGCCGGTGCCGCCAGGCAGCGCGATGTACGCATCGCCGCGCTCGACGAGGGTCATCAGGCGCTCCGGGAAATTTTGGGTGCGTACTTCCTCGACAATATAGGGATTGGCCGGGCGCGGCCAGATGACGCAGGTGATGCCAAGGGTGTGCCCGCCGGCTTCGCGGGCGCCCCGCGCCGATGCCTCCATTAGGCCGCCGTAACCCCCATTGCAGACCGCAAAGCCCGCTTCCGCCAGCAACCGGCCCAGGCGCTGCGCCTCAACGTAAGCTTTGCTGCCTTCGCCAGGCAGGGAACTTCCAATCACCGTGACGGTTTTCATTCGATGAAGATCCTTTTGGAGTATTCAATTCGCGAGGATCGTAGGCCGAAACCATTACACCAAGATTACCGCTGCTGTGAAAACCACCTATAAATTTCCACTGTAATTGCGTCGAGCGTTTCCTGGCCATTCTTGTTCGGGAGGGGATGATTGTTGGTCATAATCGAAAAGACCAGGCGTCTTCCCGAGGGCAAGTCCATGTAACCGGAGAGCGTGTTGACGTGCTCTACGGAGCCGGTCTTGGCGTGAATCTTCCCCCTCACGTCATCCTCCCACAGCCGGTGGGCGAGCGTGCCGTCAACCCCTGACACCGGCAGCGAATCGAAGTACACCTGGAAGCGCGGCGTGTGTGCCACATAGAGGAGCAACTTCACCGCGGCGTGCGGCGCCACCAAATCTTCTCGTGAAAGCCCCGAGCCATCGGAGAAGTAGGTTTCGCCGGGGAGGATCCCAACCTGCTTCGCGGCAAACGTATTGAGTGCTTGCAACCCTCCCGCCAGGCTTCCTTGGTTATTCTGCACGTGACCCAACGTTCGCAGCAGCATCTCCGCATGCAGGTTTTGGCTTTCCTTGTTGACAACCTTAATTGCCTCGCTCAGCGGGGGAGAAGTGTGCTCCGCCAGCACGATGCGAGGGGGCAATGGGAGAGCGCGGTTCGGCAAGGAAGCGGCCTCCAGGCGCGTAAAGTGGCGAACTTCGATGGGCGCTTGAACGACAATCCCCCGCGCTCGGAGCGCCGTGCGGAATTGTTCCGCCATCAACCGGGAAGGATTGGCGATGGCAACGGTGTCAAAATCTTCCTCGCTGTCCATGGGAACATGACCCCAAAGATCGAGTTCCATCGAGCCGGGCTGGCGCTCCAGAAAATAATTCTTTTCTGTGCCTTTCGCGCTAGTCTGGATGTGATTTCTGAGGAGGTAGTAATCCATCACCGGGGAAAGGCCGGCCTTAGCCTCGTCACCAGCTTTTTCACCCGATTTAATTCGCAGCGTCAGCAGGTTGTCATTGAATGCCAACGCCGAGACGGGCGCTCCGTAACCCCAATCGAGATCGTCGGCCGCCCAGTTAGGCGCGAAGGGTTCCCAAACAAAGTAGCTGTCGTCCGCCACGAACGTGCGCACGACTTCGCGCACGCCGCGGGCTTTGACCTGGTCGGCCATTTCCTGGAGGAACTTGTCCGCAGGTTGTTGCGGCCCGTGGTAGACATAAGGAAATGTGCGCACTCCGAGGTTTGGGTCGCCCCGTCCCACGAGGTGGAGGTCCCATACGCGCCCCTGAGCATCCGGGACGGCATTGCTCTCCACCGTGGTGTGAAAAATGTAGTCGGGGCCCAATTCCTCCAGCGCGGCTGCGGTGGTGAACATCTTCATGTTGGAAGCGGGGATAAAGAGATGGTCCGCATCGCGCTCATAGAGCATTTTGCCGCTCTCCAGTTCAACCACCTGGATTCCCCATGAACCTCGCTGCGCGTTGCTTCCGGCCAGGATTTTGTCGATTCGCTGATCGAGCACTGTGTTCATGCGCGCGTGAATGAGAGTGGCGGCGGGAGCAGCAGAATTCCGCTTGACTCCCATGTTGGCAAGGCCAAACTTGGCGGCTTGGAGAGATTGCTCACCCGATAGCGGCGCTGCTATGCCCAATGCGAGGACCGCGAATACGAGCACCGTGCAGAACCGCAAGCGATAAGTTGGATATTGGGTTTGAGGTTGGCCCATCGCGCTGATCAGCCCAGCAGGCGGGCCACCTCCTTGGCGTAATAGGTGAGGATAATGTCAGCGCCGGCACGGCCGATGGAAGTCAGGGATTCCATGATCATTCGCACACGATCAATCCAACCCAGGCGCGCAGCCGCTTCGATAAGTGAGAACTCCCCGCTGACTTGGTAGGCGGCGATGGGAACATCGAACTCGCGGCGGGCGAGGGCAATGATATCAAGGTAGGGAAGCGCGGGCTTGATCATGATGATGTCCGCGCCTTCTTCCAGGTCGAGCGCGATCTCGCGCATCGCCTCGCGTTGGTTGGCGGGGTCCATTTGATAGGACTTGCGGTCTCCGAATTTGGGAGCGGAATCCGCCGCCTCACGGAAAGGGCCGTAAAAGGCCGAGGCATACTTCGCGGAATAAGCCAGAATCGGCACTTGTGTATGCCCGTGCGTATCCAGTTCCGTACGAATGGCACTGACGCGGCCATCCATCATGTCGGAGGGCGCAACGATATCCGCGCCCGCTTCCACCTGTGTTAGGGCGGTTCTGGCTAAAAGCGGTAGGGTGGAATCATTGTCGATTTCCCCATCCTTGATCAGCCCACAATGGCCGTGGCTGGTGTATTCGTCCAGGCAGACATCGCAGATGACAATCAGGTCCGGCACGGCCTTCTTCACCGTGCGGACGGCGCGCTGCACGATGCCGTCGGGATCATATGCACCCGATCCCACTTCATCCTTGTTTTCCGGAATGCCAAATAGAATCACAGCGGGGATGCCGAGATCGTAAGCGGCCCGGCACTCTTCCACGAGTCCGTCCACCGACCACCGGTAGTTGCCCGGCATCGATTTGATCTCACTTTTAACGTACGTGCCAGGGCATACAAAGAGAGGGTAAACGAGGGAGTGAACGCTCAGACGCGTCTCACGCACAAAGCCGCGCAGCGCCTCTGTGCGCCGCAGTCGCCGTGGACGGTGGATGGGGAAGGGCATGGTGTGGTTTGATCCTTAATCAACCCTCCGTCAATCGGAAACTTGAGCCTGGCTGGGATTCCCCTGACCCCGAATTCCCATTCCCGAGTCCCGATCCCCGGCCTTTTAATACAACCTTTCGCGTGGCTTCAAATTCCCGAAGGTGCCGACATTTGCCAGTGACAGCGCGAGGCGGAACTGGTTCTCACGCCGTAGCGGTCCCAGGTTAAAGTACTGGTACTCGATATCGATCGCGAAACACCCGAAATTATAGCTGACCTGACTGATCACGTGCTGGTATATCTTCTGCTGAAAGTTATAATCCAACCCGAATGCACCGCTCAGTCCCCTGTGGTTCGGGTCACCATAGGTCACCACAGTGCCCAGCACGTTAAAGGCGGTCAGCGGCGGCGGCGTGGTGGATTGCGAGCCGGAGGTGCTGGATTCCAACGGTGGAGCCAGGTAGGACGAATTGTTAATGAAGAAGTCGCTCACCGCGACCCCCAGCAACCCGCGTCGCACGCGGGAAGTGATGCCGGCATCCACCACGCCGCCAGGGCCGCTGGGGTTCATGTCCGTGCGGATTTCCGTATCGTAGTTTGAAAAAGGGGCGAACTTCAACACGGAATCAATCGGTGAAAACCGCTGGCCGTGCGCGAAGGAAAATCCCGTGAGGTCAATAGTTGAGGCAAAGACGTTGATTTGGCCGGGGACCAATGCGCCGCCGAAGGTCGGGTCAATGTAGTACTTTTGCGAAATCCGCCAGGAAAAGATATCCCTAGCCTGGGGTTTGTCCGCTGAGTTATCCGGAACGTCTTTCCGGCCAAGAATGGTATTGGTCAGCGAATACTCCACCTCGTTCGTTTCGGTGAAAATATCCATGACATCGAAGAGGATGATGTCCGGGATATTCTCCGGGTCGTGCGCGCGCACCAAGTGGTATTGAATGTCCGGCTCGATGACATGCTTGAGGCGGTACCCCCGATAAGAATTGGCGAATACTTTTTCCAGGGAAGGGGGGCGCAGGTCAAGGCCGACCTCGGCGAGCAGACGGTTGATGGCCGCATGGTTTGGCGCCAAGCTGTCGCCATAATGCGTGGCCCGAAATCCAAGGGAGGGGGTGAAGCGGAAATGCCAGAACTCCTTCGGCCGCAACAGAAGTTGCGGATGAAAATCCACGCGATCGTCCAGCAGGGGGAGCGTCAGTCCCGGTGCGGTGCGGCCCACCGCGTCAGCGGAGGTCTCGAAGGAAAAGTAGACAGGCGAGTTCCCTATCTGCCGGTCTTCCCCGGTAAATTGAACACTCGGCAGATGGCGAATGATGACAGCGTTCCCCGGGACCTGTTGTGTGGAGAGGAAGTTCTCATACCGTTCAGCATAAACATTGAAGCTGTAGGCATCCCAATTCTTGGTCACGAACCCGGCTTGGACGGCTTCTGAACTGACCGCCTCCGTGTAATTGGGTGACCACGTTATTCGGAAGGCCATGGTGTTGACGTAGTCGACGTTGGCAACGGCGCGGAAGCCATGACCAATGTCGTCGTCTTTGCCGAAGGCGCGGATGGTTTCGCCTGATGCGCGAAGTGACGGGTTCGGGTCCTTATCATTGATGCCATAGTAGTCAACGATGAAGTCGGCATTCTGGCTGGGCTTGGCGCGAAATTCTCCACGTTCCGCAAGTCCGCGTTTGCTGTAGTCTTCAACGCCCAGCATCAAATCCGTACTGGGGTTTATCGCCCAGAAGAATCCGTCCCCGACAATGAAGCCTTTCTGAGAGGAGTTGCCAACGTGGGGAAGCAAGAATCCGGTTTGCCGGGGCTCGCGGGCAATCGAATCCACCACGAAGGGAAAATAGAAGATGGGGATCCCGAGGAAACGGAAAACCGTGTGGTGGGCCACCAATTTATCCCCAACCGCGACGCGAGCTTGCCCCACAGAAAGCAGCCAACCCTTCTTTGCGCACTCGCAGGAGGTCATACTCCCATGATTCACCACGTAAGTATCTTCGTCCAGGCGGTCCACCGTATCGCCCCAGATGTAAAAAGGATTCTCGGTCTTCAAGACGCGCGACCGGGTGCGCATTTTGGGGTGAACATAACCTGCGCCAGTACTGAACCATCCCTTCTGGGTCCGGATGTTATAGTGGACCTCCTCGGCGGCAAGATGGCTTGTGGCGTCGTCAAAGATCACGTTTCCCCGCGCCATCACGTCACCCGACGCATCGTCGAAGGAAGCTTCCTCAGCTTTCACGCGCATCTCTTCGTAAACGATTTCCACGTGCCCGCGCAGATGGTAAGTGTCCTTATCCTTTTGCTGCGAATCCGCTCGAATGGTAACTTCTTTCCCGTGCTCCTTCGCCTCCAGAGAAATCGGAATCTGCTGCGCGTGCAAGCAAGGGACGAGGGCAAGAAAGAAGGCGAGAGCGGTGGGATGCCGCCAGCCATTAATTCCGTGAAAGGGACGACAGAGATCCATGAGCACGCAGAATGGCCATTCTACT
>Ga0335085_10003296_pt1 | contig 28228 bp, 17 predicted proteins | sample Lox_Sample_45_FD_206712 | JGI IMG/M metagenome (GOLD analysis project Ga0335085, IMG submission 206712) | Soil microbial communities from Loxahatchee National Wildlife Refuge, Florida, United States - Lox_Sample_4.5 | ecosystem: Environmental > Terrestrial > Soil > Wetlands | place: USA... | reverse complement strand
GCTCCCCTGGGACCGCCGCCCCGGCGGCGAGTTCGGCGGATATTTCCAATGCTGGGGCGAGACTCCATCGAGCCCTAACTCTTTGAACCAATCTCTTCTTTGAACCAATCTCTTCCACTCCGCCCGTCCAGAACAGACCCTGCAGGCCCGCTCGGAACCTCCGCGACACAACCCCGACTGTGGACTGAGGACCCAGGACTGTGGACTAACAACCCGACTTACGTCAATTTTCCACGCCAATTTCCCGCCACTTTTCAACTAAATCTCATTATCCACAAACCACTTACAACTAAAAACTTACCGTAAGTTTTTCGTCGTAAGTGTTTTCTGCTAAAGTGCTCCACGATGAAAAAGGAGAATGAAGAAAGCAGGAGTAAAAGACAAACCGGATCACTCGGATATGTCCGACCCATGTCTCGGATGTTTCTTCAACTCTTGAACTCCCAAACTCCTCAACTCACAACTGGCTTCTCACGCCTAATCACGGTGAATCACGCCCAATCACGCTGGATAAAGGGGGGGTGCCCCCACTTCCTCCTTCCTTTTTCTCTGTGCCCTCTGCGCCCCTGTGGCAAATCCTCCCGCCAAAACTCTCAAGTTTTTTGGCATTTTTTGCGGTCTTTTGCTGTTTTTTGCGGAAGGTTTTTTCTCCACCTTTTACCCAACATGAAACAAACCGCCCTCACCACAATCCTCACCGCTTTTTTGGCGCTCAACGCGTCTTCCGTCATCGCCCAAACAAATATTGCGTCCACCCCATCCACGCAAACCGCCGCCGATCAGGACACCAGGACCCTGGACAAACATTTCAAGCCCATCCAAAAAGCATTGGCCCTGAACGACCCCGCCAAGGAAGCCAAAGTCCGCGATATCTTCGGCTCGCACCTCAAAGCCTTCGACGCCTGGCACGCCCAGAACGATTCGCAAATCAAGGAACTCTGGAATGAATTCAACCATGCGCGCAGCCAGCAAAATGAAACGAATGCCGACGCCGCCCTCGCCAAAATCGACGCCGTCTACGCCACCTTCAAACCCGAGCACGATAAATTTCTCGCAGCGCTCGCAACCGCGCTGACACCCGGACAAATCGACACCGTCAAGGACGCCCTCACCATCAACAAAGTGAAAGTCACCTACGATGCTTACGGCCAAATTTTCCACGGCCTTACCGATGCGCAAAAAGCCTTCATCTTGAAAAACCTCCAGGCCGCCCGCGAGGAAGCCATCGATGCCAATGCCATGGCCGAAAAATCCGCCTTCTTCAAAAAATACAAAATCAAAATCGAAGCCTACCTGACCTCGCAGGGCTACGACGTGAAACAAGCCTACAAGGATTTCGTCGCCAAACAAAAAGCCGAGGCCGCCGCCAAAAAAGCCGCCACCCCAGCCAAACCGGACGCCGAGTAATACTCAGCTCCCTGCTCTTTGAAAATTTGGTAATGCCCCACGTTGGTGGGGTGAGCGTCCTCGCGAGACGCGATGTAGCGGCGGTCTGCGACCGCCGCCATTGTATCTACCGATTCGTCCCCCGAATCACCAAACTCGCGCTCTCCAACCCATCCGATTCCGCCTCCAGCGTAATCTTGCCCGCTTCACCCGCCTTCGCGCGGACGATCACCAGGCAAAGCCCGTTGAACGCATTCGGCTCCGTGGATTGAAACGAAGCATGGCTCGCCGCATCACCATTGCCCGTGGCGACAATCTCACCCGGGCCTTGGATGCTCAGCCGAATCCTGTTCATCGCGCGCGGCGCCATCAGGCCGTCCTTGTCCTGAACCGCCACCGTGACGAACGAAAGATCCCTGCCGTCCGCACGAATCGAATCGCGGTCCGCCTTCAGCGCCAGCTTCGCCGCCGGACCCGTGGTTTTGACCACCTCCGTCGCCCACTTCTTCCCGTTCTTCATGGCCACGACCTTGAGTGTGCCCGGCTCATAAACGACGCCCTTCCACCACAGGCGATATTCGAACGGCCCTTTCTTTTGCACCCCGAGCGATTTGCCGTTGAGGAAAAGTTCGGCCGAATCGCCGGAAGTATAAACCTCCACCGGCGTGACTTTCCCGACCCGGTCCGGCCAGTTCCAATTCTGCGGCGCGATGTGCGCCATCGGAAAATCCGGCCGCCAATGCGCCTGATACAGATAAAACCGGTCCTTGGGAAAACCGCACAAGTCAAGAATGCCAAAATACGAACTGCGCGACGGCACTGTAATCTTCCCGCCGCTCGCCAGCACCGCGTCCCACTTTGCCTGCACTTTCGGGTCCGTAAAAATCAAATGATTCGTCGTATCGCGATCGAAAGGAGTCGGCTCGCCGAGATAATCGAAGCCGGTCCAGACAAACTCACCCGCCACAAACGGATTCTCGTCCTGCCCCTTGAATTCCACGTCGGGCGCCATGGCCCAGGACGGAGCCGCCAAATCAAACGACGTCACCTGAAAATCCGCGCGCCCCAGCCGCTTGTCTTCGCTGACCGGAAAGAAATATTCCCCGCGCGAACTCACGCACGACGAAGTTTCGCTCCCGATGAGCGGCACATCCGGATTGTTCGTTTTGAAGGCCGCGTAATCGGTCGGCTTGTAATTGAAACCAAAAACATCCACCACATGCTGAAAACCATTCGTGCTCGCCGCAACGATGTGCATCGCCATCGTCACCTTCCGCGTCGCATCCTCCTCGTGGACGATGCCCGCGAGCTCTTTGCCCAGCGGAACGTTCGAACCCGAGCGCTGCTCAGGCACTTCGTTGCCGATGCTCCACAACACAATGGAGGGATGATTGCGATCGCGACGAATGAAAGTGCGCAGGTCCTTCTCGTGCCACTCGGGAAAAACCAAATGATAATCTCCCGGCCGTTTCGCTTTCTCCCAGCAATCAAACGCTTCCGCCATCACCACAAATCCCATGCGGTCGCACAAATCGAGAAATTCCGGCGCCGGCGGATTGTGGCTGGTGCGAATCGCATTGCAGCCCATCGCCCGCAGCAATTCGAACTGCCGCTGCAAGCCGCGCGTGTTGACCGCGGTGCCGAGCGGACCAAGATCGCTGTGCAGACAGACGCCCTGGATTTTCAAGCGCCGGCCATTCAGGAGGAAACCGTTGTCCGTCGTGAATTGAATCGTGCGAATGCCAAACGGCGTCTCGTAACGGTCCAACAATTTTCCCTGCTGCTCAATCGAGGTCACCACGGCGTAACGACTGGGCTTCGTCGTGCTCCACAGCTTCGGATGCGCCACAAGAATCGTTGTGCGGTTACTGCTCGAGCTGTTGGCGGCGAGGTCAAGATCGTTGGAAACCGGATCAGCAACGGATTTTCCTTTTTGTCCATCCGTGCCGAGTTCAAAAATTTCATTTTCGACGGACACCTTCGCCGCCGTGCCGGTTTGATTCTCCACATTAACAAGGATGTTCACCAGCGCGTCCGACGCTTCCACTCTGGGCGTCGTCACGTAAGTGCCGTTGTAACCAACATGCACGGGCGCAGTTTTGACGAGCCAGACGTTGCGATAAATCCCCGCGCCGGGATACCAGCGCGAAGCATCCGCCGGGCTGTCGAGCCGGATGGCGAGCACGTTCTCGCCGCCAGGTTTTATAAACGGCGTGAGGTCGAGTTCAAACGACGCATAACCATACGGCCAGCCGCCAACGAATCGGCCATTCAACCAAATCTCCGAAAAAGACATCGCGCCGTCGATATCGAGAAAAATTCTTTTGCCGCCATCGGCCGCCGGAATTTCGAAATGCTTGCGATACCAGACCGGGCCCCAGTATTTCAGCTTGGCCGTTTCGCCGGCGTATTGTTGATTCACCTGTCCCTCAATCGCCCAGTCGTGCGGCAGATTCAATTGCCGCCAGCCGTGATCATCAAACCCCGGTTGCGTGTAAGAGACATCCGCGCCCGGATTGCCCTCGGGTTTTGTCGCCGGCGCATTGGTCGAGAATCCCGCGCCCGTGCACTCGATCCACTTCGCCAGATTTTTGTAACTCAATTCGTCCGTGACGCTACTGGCCGGATCGTCCTGGATGAACCGCCAATCATCATCAAACAGAATCCGTTCCCGGGGCGACGGCTGGGCATCGGCAAAACAAGGCTGAAGAAAACCAAGTAGAATGAAGACTCCAAAAATTTTCCGCGTCAAAGGAATGCGAGCCATAATCGCGGACTGTAAACAGTCGCGCCCAGCAGCGCAAATCCGTTTGCATTTTTCGCAATTGATTTGTCAAAAACGTCAATCGCCGTTTGGGGGAATGATTGGACGCAAATTTTTTACAGTGATAACCTTGGGAATCTGCGCTTACCAATGAAACCCGCTCTCTCGATGAACCGCCGCAACGCGCTCAAACTGCTGGCCTGCGCGTTTCCGGGATTGATGCTTACCCGCGCGCGCGGCGCAGAAACCGGCATCATGGCAAATGCTCCATCGATTTTTCCGGGGCCATTCACCGGCGCCAGCGAATCACTAAAATCCTACCGTTGCCCCGATTGGTTTCGTGATGCGAAGTTCGGCATCTGGGCGCACTGGGGGCCGCAATCGGCGCCGGAAGACGGTGATTGGTACGCGCGCAATCTTTATCTTCAGGGCACCAAACAATACCGAAACCATCTCGAACGGTATGGTCACCCGACAAAGTTTGGTTACAAGGACATCATCCCGACCTGGAAAGGCGGGCAATTCGATCCCGATCATCTGGTCGCTCTGTACAAAAAAGCGGGCGCTAAATATTTCATGAGCATGGGCGTGCACGTGGACAATTTCGACATGTGGAACTCCAAATGCCAGCGCTGGAACGCAGCCAACATGGGCGTCAAACGGGACGTGGTCGGTGAATTCCGCCGCGCCGCGCGGAAGCATAGCCTCAAGTTTGCCGTGAGCGATCATTTGTGGATGGCTTACAAATGGATGTCCGTCGCGCATGCGAGCGACACAACCGGTCCGCTCGCCGGTGTCCCTTACGACGGCGCGGACCCCAAATGGAATGATCTTTACGGCGGTTGCGAAAAAATCTATCGCGAATTGCCCTGGGACGAGGATGGCATTCCGGATTCATGGAAGCGCGAATGGTTCCTGCGCATCCAGGACCTCGTGAACCAGCATCAACCGGACCTGCTTTACAGCGATGGGCAAATACCGTTCGAAAAATGGGGCCTGAATCTCGTCGCGCATTTCTACAACCAGAATCTCAAGCTGCACGACGGAAAAATGGAAGCCGTGTACACGAGCAAACGCCCCGAAGATTCCGCCGCCGGCATGTGCGTGTTCGACAAGGAACGCGGCTTGGTGGACGGCATCTGGCCACAACCTTGGCAGACCGACACGTGCGTGGGGCATTGGCATTACGACCGGAATGTTCAGTATAAAACGCCCAAGCGCGTCATCGACATGCTCGTCGATGTGGTCAGCCGCAATGGAAACCTGATGCTCAATTTTCCGCTGAACACCCACGGTGCGTTGGATGATGAAGAGCAAAAAATTCTCGCCGCCATCACGGCCTGGATGGACATCAACGGCGAAGCGATTCACGGCACGCGCCCGTGGAAAATTTTTGGCGAGGGCCCGAACATCGTAAAACCCGCGCCCGGTCAGAAATACAACGAAAGCAATCGAAAAGATTTCACGTTCGAGGACGTGCGGTTTATAACGAAAAATAAAACACTTTACACGTTTTTCATGGGCTGGCCGGAACAGAAAAATTTAAACATCGCTGCACTCGCCACAAGCCGCCCGTATGTCACCGGCAAAATCGAGCGCGTCAAAATGCTGGGCGGCGGGAAATTGAAATGGACCCATGATGCAAAGGGACTCACGGTCGAGTTGCCGGAGAAAAAACCGTGCGACTACGGTTGCGTTTTGAAGATCGAGGGGCTGGAAACTTAAGACCACCAGGTGCAAAAATCTATTGCCCTTCCTTTTTCGGCTCTTTCAAATCCACAGACGTCGCAAGCGCAATCACCCTGCCCTGGTCACCCACAGCGCAGTAGAAATGATAAACCACGCCCTTGTATTTCAATACCCAAGGTTTGTGCGCGTAGGTTTTGTCAAAAGGCTCGCTGGGTTGAATCAGATTTGGCCCGGTCCATTTCGTCCAGTGCGCAAGATCATAAGAGCACGCGAACGTATCAAACGCCTTGGGCTGCCAGCCCGCGCCAAAATAAAACATCACCCACACGTCCCCGATTTTGACGATTTGCGGATCGCCGCTGATGCCGTTCTTCCTGGCCTCGCCGTTCACAACCACCGAATTCGTCCCGTAACGCCTCCAGTGCACCATGTCGCGCGAAACCGCCATGCCGATTTGTTCAAAACCGTTTTTGTATTTCGCGTTGTAGAACATCACGAACGGCCAGCCCAATGAGTTCGACGCATCATGAATGATCTGACTTTTGTAGAGCGTTTTCGTTTCGAAACTGCGCACATCCGGTTGCTTCGGCGAAAGCACCGGATTGTCTTTCACTCGATGCCACGCGCGCGGCCACGCCGGTTCACGCGTCCAGGCGATGCCCATCGAGAGCGGATCCGTCTCGTAACCTTGTTTCGCACCACCGATGTACGACAACCAGTATTTGCCATCGAATGATTCAAGTTCATGCGTGCCGTCCCAGCGATAATCGGCGAGCGCAATGCCTCCATCCGCCTGCCACGCGTCCCAACCCGCGTTGCTGAAAGAAAGAATTTTGCCGAGCTTCGTCCAGTGCAACAAATCATCACTCTGCGCGAGAAAAGTCTGGTAACCAATCTTGTTCGTAATGGCCACATACATCATATACCAATGCTCGCCTTCGCGAAAAATGCTCGGACAATCCACGAGTTCATCGGCACTCCCTCCCTTGAGAACGACACCATATTTAAATGGCGTTTTCACCTCGTCATAGATGCCTTGCATCACGTCCTGCTCCACCCCGCGCCCTTCCGGTTTTGCCGGGATAACCTGACGTGCTGTGTCTCCAGCTTGCAGCAAACCGGCCGCCGAAAACAGAAGGAGTGCCGAAAGCAAAATGAAAATTGAAATGCGAAAACTCATGCGAATACAACGCTATGGAGAAATCTGCGGCTGAAGTTTCCCGCCGAACGCATAGTCTCCGCCTGCCTGAGTTTTCAAAACAATTTCGCTGCCACCACATCGGAGCAGGCACGGCTTGCCAAGCTTTGAGTGGATAACGGCATGCTTCAATCCGTTTTGATCCCAATCGAAATCCACCACGAAACCATCGCGCGCACAAAGCCCTTTGATCGAACCGGATTGCCACGCCTTTGGCAGCGCCGGCAGTAAATGAACAACGCGCAGGTCGTTCCCATCGCGCTTCTCAGTCCATTGGCTTTGCAAAAGCATTTCCGCAATGCCAGCGGTTGCGCCAAAATTGCCATCGATTTGGAAGGGGCCGCACAAATCAAAAAGATTGGGCAATGTCCGCTTCTGCCACAGACCGGCGAGTTGCCGTGAGGCGAATTCACCATCGCCGACGCGCGCCCAGAGAGGAACGCGCCACGCATAGCTCCAGCCGGTGCTCCCCGCGCCCCGCCATTTCAGAAGGAGCTTTGCCCCGTCCCAAATTTTGCCGTCGGCGGGTGTAATGTCGGCACCCGGATACAAAGCCCACAGCGGCGACATGTGGCGATGGTTGTTGTTGGGCACATCCACGTCGGCAATCCATTCCTGGAGTTGCCCATATTTTCCGATTTGATTCGGCGGCAGTTGATCGCGAACTTTGGCCAACTCCGCTGCGAACGTTTTGTCGGTGTCTAAAATACCGGAGGCGGCAATGGTGTTGTTCATTAAAGCGCGAATCAGTTGATTATCCATGGTAGGGCCATAACAAAGCGAACCTTGCTCGGGTGAAAATGACGGTGACGTAACGAGCCAGCCCGTTTTTGGATCCTTGACCAAATCGTCGACAAAAAAAAACGCCGCGCCTTTCATGTCGGGATACGCGCGTGCGAGAAATTTTTTGTCGCCGGTAAAGAGATAGTGCTCCCACAAATGATAGCAGAGCCATGCCCCGCCCGTGGGCCAGACGCCGTCGATATTGTTAATGGGAGCGGTCCCGCGCCAGAGATCGGTGTTGTGATGCACCACCCAGCCGCGGCAGCCATATTGGGCCTCGGCTGTGCGAGCGCCACTGATGGCCAGATCATCAATCATCGCGAACAGCGGCTGGGTGCATTCGCTGAGGTTGCACAACTCGGCCGGCCAATAGTTCATTTCGCAATTGATATTCAGCGTCCACTTACTCTCCCACGGCGGATTTAATTCATCGTTCCAAAGCCCTTGCAGATTCGCCGGCTGACCGCCGGCACGACTGCTGGAAATCAAGAGATAACGGCCATATTGAAAATACAAAGCCGCGAATGATGGATCGGAAGCCAAGCCCTTGCGGTTGACTGCCTGCAACCGCTCGTCGGTCGGCAAGTCGGCGGGTGATTGGCCAAGCGTGAGGCTCACCCGGCGAAAAAGATTCCGATAATCATCCAAATGTGCGGAGAGAACTGAATTAAATGACTTTGCAGTCACTGACGCGAAATCCGCCGCGCAGCTCTTGGCCGGATCGGCGCTGATGTCCTGAAAATTTTTGAAGCTGGTTGCGGCAACGAGAAACAACGTGGCGGCATTCGCCTTCTTCACCACCACTTCATCGCCATTCGTTATCATCCCACCCCCGTCGCACACCACGCGCACACGCGATTCGAAGCGCAAGCCGTTGGTCTCGACCTGCCCGGTCAGTGCCAGGGTGTCCGGCGCAATCGCGTGTGTTTGCGAATTCGTTTGCGGGCTGTCCATCTTGAGCGTGAAGCTGATGCTGTGCGGGTGGTCGGCGGTGATACGCATGACGATGACGCGATCCGGATGGCTGGCAAAAACATCGCGCGTGAAGCGTACGCCACCGACACTGTAAGTTGTCGAAGCCGTCGCGGAATCCAAGTCCAGTTGCCGACGATAATCCGTCACTTCACCCTGATCTGCGAAATGCAAACGCAGATCACCAAAAGGTTGATAGGCTTTTTGCCGGATTGGATCGCTCAAAAAATTCGAGCGCGTGACGGAGATGGCCTCATTGATTTTCCCGTCAAAAAGAAGCTGCCGTATCTCGGCGAGATGATCATGCGCGCCCGCGCGATCATAATCGTGAGGAAAACCTTTCCAGAGCGTGTCTTCATTGAACTGAATACGCTCATCAGACACGCCACCAAAAACCATCGCGCCCATCCGGCCATTGCCAATCGGTAATGCGTCGGTCCATTTTTCGGCCGGCTTGGAATACCACAGGCACAGTGAATTTTCGGATGCATCCCCGCCAGGACTTCGCGGTGCGGCGCCGACTGCGGCTACGGCCAGCATCGACGCGAGCAACAATGTTTTAATCATGAAATGCTCTTTCACTTCGGCCATTCGCCGTTGAGCATGGGACGCAATTCCAATTTCGCCGGGTCAATGACCACGTGCTTGATGCGTTTGCGTTCCCACGTGTAAGTGATGTGAACGAGACCGTCGCTCGTTTGAATGACGGCCGGATAGGCAAACCCATTCGGCGCGTCCAAATCGTCTTCCAACACCAAAGCCGCCAGCCAATTTATACCGTCGTTTGAAACCGCCACATTCAACGGACTCCGCCCTTTATTGCGGGAACCGGTGGAAATATTGTGATTATAAACGAGCAACTGACGGCCGTCGCGCAACGTGACCGCGTCCGTGCCCGAATTCGGGTTCGGTAAATCGAGCAACGTCATTTCGCCCCACGTCTTGCCTGAGTCGTCGGACCAGATCTGAAACACTTTGTCGTTCCTCGTGCGGCCAACCGCTTCGAGCCTGTTGCCCGGAAAAAACAAAATGCTGGGCTGTATCGCCTCAATCTCTTTTCCGTCATTCACCGGTGGAGTGGCCGTCCAGGTTTTGCCAAAATCGCTTGTGCGCTCAAAATGCACTCGCCAACCGCCATTGCCCTCGGTACTGCTGCCGCAAAGAATATCTCCATTCGAAAGTTGCACCGGTTTATTTTTGATGGGACCAAGAATTCCCTCCGGCAACCGCTGGGGTTTCGACCATGTTCTCCCATCGTCCGTCGAGGTCGTCATCATGCCCCACCACGCCGCCGGAGCCGGCCCCACTTTATAAAACAGCAGCAACGGTCCGCTCTTTGGTTCAAACAAAACCGGGTTCCAGGTGGGAAAACGGTTCGTCGCGAACCCGACGCCATCAGCGACTTTCATCGGCTCCGTCCACCGGCCGTTTTCGCAGCGCGAAACGTAAATGCAAACATCCGGATTCCGTTCCGCCGTGCCGCCAAACCATGCCGCAACCAGACCGGATTTCGTTTCAACAATGGTGGAAGCGTGGCATGAAGGGAACGGCGCCGTTTCGAAAATGAATTCCGACTTCACAATAGCGCCTTGATTTTCGGCCGCCCCACAATGCGCGGCAAACAGGCAAGACACCAAAGTGGCGATGGCGCAAATCGATTTCATTCACTGACGAAATGATATTTGCCGCTGCCGAGTTCAAAAACAGCACGGCCATTTTCAAAGCGCGCAGGGGTTGCATCTCGAGATTTCGCAGCCTCAATGCTTGAGGCGGGGACGTAAACCGTAGCGGTCGTATTCGCCGGAATTTCCACGCGCCAATCGAATTTTCTCCCGTCACGATGCCATTCGCTGCCAATTAAACCGTACGGCGAATGATGCGTGGCCTTCACAAAACTCAGGCTGCCGACCGGCTCAGGTTTCATAAGGATATGTTTGAACCCGGGATGGGCGGGATCCGACTTGATGCCCGCGAGGTCTTCGTAGAGCCAAACCACGTAATCGCCAATCAACATGACATGATTACCGGAGTTCATCGATGGATCCGCCGTGTTGCCGTTCCACAATTCCCAAATCGTGGTGGCGCCATTTTCAATCATGTAACCCCAGCTGGGATACGTTTTTTGCGATGCGATGGTGTAAACCAAATCCGGCCGCCCGCCGTCCGTGAGCACGCGGCAAAGATATTGCCCACCGACCAACCCCGTGCCGACGTGGCCGTGCGTTTCGTTTTCAATGTTGTTGACCAGATGATCAAAAATTCGTTGCCGCATGTCATCCGGGACCAACCCAAAAGCCAGCGGCAGGACGCAGGAAGTTTGCGTGCCATTGCTGTATTGCCCGCGACCGCGATCCAGGAATTTTTTGTTAAACGCGGCTTTGATTTTTTCGGCCTGTTCATGGAACGCCCGTGCGTCATCCATTTTGCCGAGCGTCGTGGCGTATTGCTCCATGAGTTTGTAATCGTGATAAAAATACGACGTCGCCAGGAGTGTTTTGTCCGTGATACGCGCCGGATCCTTCGAATGAATCAAAGTCAATTCCTCAGGCGGCACGCACCAATCGCCGTAATTGTCGCGCGAAATAAGACCGTCCGTCATGAAGCCGCTCATGTAATCCATCCACAGCTTCATGCTGTCGTAATGGCTGGCGATGACGCGCGTATCATTGAATTGATCCTGCAACATGGAGGGGATGATGACGCTGCTGCTCGGCCATACGACATTGTCGGAATAGATCGGCCAATAGCTGGGCGCGACATCCGGCACGCTGCCGGTGGGACGTTGCGCGTCCGCCATGTCTTGGAGCCATCTCGCGTAAAGCTTGGAGTTGTCAAACAGGAAAGTCTCGCCGCGCGATTCCTCGGAACGGTCGCCAAGCCAGCCCTGGCGCTCGTCACGTTGAGGACAATCGGTGGGAATACTGCGATAATTTCCGCGCGTGCCCCAGACAATCGCCTGATAAATTTTGTTCAACAGTTCGTTCGAGCAACTGAACTCGCCCGCCACCGGCACATCGTCATTTACCACGCGACCCTCAATGGAACTGAGGGCGGGCTTGCCCGGAAACCCGGTCATCTCGACATAACGAAATCCGTGTGAAACAAAACGCGGCTCCCAGGTTTCCGAGCCATCACCACCCAGAATATAAGTATCCGTGACCTGTGCGCCGCGAAGATTCGCCATGTAAAGCGAGCCGTCGGGCTTGAGCGTTTCCGCGTGCCTCAGCATCACGCGAGTCCCCGCCGGACCGGAGACATGCAAACGGCACCAGCCGACCATGTTTTGGCCCATGTCAAAAATGAAAACGTCCGGCCGAATCTCCTTCACGGAAATCGGCTTCAAGGTTGCCGTCTCACGAATGGGTTCCGACATTTCAGCCGAGAGCACTCCGCCGGGCGCGGAAACCAATTCCGGCGCGGCCCATTTTGAATCATCAAAACCGGTCTTGCTCCAACCGGAAAATTCCTTGCGCGCGTCATAAGTTTCGCCGTCGTAATCGTTGTTCGCTAGGATAGGTCCATCCGCCGTCAGTTTCCACGAACCATCACTGACAACTTCCGAGGTTGAGCCGTCCGTGTAGGTGATATGCAGATTCAGCAATAATTTTGGAAAACCGAAATCCATCGTGCCCGAATAAACCTTGCTGCGGTCCGCATAAAAACGGCCGTTCCCAAGAATGACCCCGAGAGCATTTGCGCCCTGTTTCAAATTTTTTGTCACATCATACGTGACGTAGAATTCACGCTTGTTGTATTGCGCGAACGCGGGCGATAGAACGTGATCGCCGATTTTTTCACCATTCACATAAAGCTCCGAGAGCCCCAGCCCGGAAAAGGAAACGGTCGCAGAAGCAATTTTTTTCTCAGCGGAAAATTCCTTCCGCAAATACCGCGCCGGAAGCACGCGATCTTCAGAAGAACGCACGTCACCCCATGGTTCCATTCCGACCGGACCGATTTTTTGCGCCGCCACCCAGGTGGAATCATCAAAATTTGTATTCAACCAGCTCGAAACTTCATGATCAGAAACTTTCCAATGCTCATCCGTCGGAATAATCATCGGCTCACCATTCGCAAATTGAATTTCAAGCAGGCCAACAACTCCTGCAGGCCGACCGCCGCTCTTGTGATAGCCAGTCAGACCAAAAACATACGTGCGGCCCGCATCCAACCGAGTGGTGATGTCGTTGAATTTGACCGTGTGGAAATTATTCCGCGCGCCGAGATCGAAATCGTTCAGCCAACCGCGGCCTTCATCATCACCGGTGTATTGGAACTGCGCACTCGTGACAATGCGTCCTGCCGGAATCGTCACCACGCGTCGAAAATAGTTTGTGCCTGCTACGGCCGATTTGTCAGGCTCGCCACCCGGAAACCAGATCCAGCTCGTGTTCGCCAGGAAATTGGTCTTATCCACACCGTCGAGGCCAATCCATTTCGCACCGCCCCAATCTTCCGGAGTCAACAGGCCCATCGTCCACCGCGCCGACCTGCTCCACCTGGATGCATTGCCGGCGCGATCCCACACCCGCACTTTCCAGAAACACTGCATGCGCGCGGCGAGGGGCTTGCCGGCATAAGGAACCTGAATCGATTCGTCCGACGTGACTTTGCCGCTGTCCCACAAATCGCCCTTGTTCGCGCGGAGTATTTCCGCCGATGAAGCGACAAGCACCTGAAAAGCGGTCTGCATTTCGCCGCGAACGTTTGACTCAATCACCCAGGCCAGACGCGGCTGAGTGACATCGATTCCGAGTGGATTCTCCAAACTTTCGCAACGCAAATTCCCCACCGTGGCGGCACGGAGCGCCATGTGAGAGACCAGAAGAAGAGACAAAAGTCCGACGAAGATCTTTTTTAAACGCGGCATAAGCTGGGCAGAAATTCCGGCATGAATTTACCCGGGAGCGTTTTGGTTGACGAGCCGGGAACTCCAAAAAAGTGATATTTATTTTGCTAAAAATGCCCGGGAGGCAGCCAACCGCATGCCGCAATCATATCGCCGTTATTTTGATCAAGACGGCTGTGGCGGCAGGAAGTTTCAACGTGAATTGGCCATTCGCGGACGGTTTGGCAAGCGGCGTCCAATGCCCTCTCCACGAAGCGTCGTCCTGAATTTCGGCGCCGCCGAGCATTACACCGCTTTTTGAGGCGACGTTGCCTTCGGGTGCAGTCAAGAACATCGCTTGTGCCCGGGAACCGGCCAGCTCTGTATCCAACGTGACTTCAGCAGCGCGAGCGGATTCGCCGTGCTCACGATTGATGACCGTGACGCAATAGTTTCTTTTGCCGTCGCCAACGGCGTAAGCTGTCAGGTTTAAATTGTCGGCGCTCTCAATCGTCGCTGGCAAGAGCGAACCCTGGCCTCCCAACGAAAACATTTTCAGCGCGTAACCGATGGGATGAATATTGTAGCCGTGCGCTGAAGTCCAGAACACGGCGTAGCGGCAGGGTTTGTTTTCGTCGCGAGCCGCCACTTTGTCTCCGGTATGAAAATTAATGCCGCCCGCGCCGTGCGACGCCCACCACCATTGATAGTCCAGCGCCCAGAGGGCCGAGGCGAACGTGTCGCTGACATCAAAAGCGCCGCCGTCGTAAAAACTATTCGCTTCTTCGAGACGATAAGGGAGTGAATTGGAGAGAATCGCCGGCACGAACGCGGCAGCGAACTTTTGATAATGCTCATCGATGGCGGGCGCCAGAATTTTGTCCCGCGCTGCGACTGCGTTGGTGGCGCGGCGCGCGTCACCGCCTGGATAATCATGCTGGGAAACGAACGCCAGTGGACCATGGTTGCCGAATTCGATGGCGAAATCGCGTGCCCAGGTTTCGTGGCCGGGCGAAGTGCTGGGCCCGCAAAATTTGGCGTTGGGCGAATTCGTCGCCGCGGTGATTTGCGCGGCGTAACGTTTCCATTCCGCGAGATAGGGCGCGTATTCCTTGCTGAAGACGTTGGGCTCATTGCCAATCGCAAAACAAGACAGGCGGTCGGCGTAATGCCGCGTGATATAGTTTGCCATTTGCGTCGCGGCATCCAGGCTGCCCTGGTTCAGGCGCAACGTGTAAATAACTTTCACATCCGCCGCTTTCGCAAACGCAAAAAGGCTGTCCACATCCGCCGTGCCCGGCGTCGGCAAGGTTGGGCGATCGGCGGTATTGCCGCCGACGCGAAGATTTTCAACGCCGAGCGTTTTGAAGGTTGCAATCAGCCGTTTGTTTTTCGTGCTGAAAAAATGATTCCCGTTCGTGCCCGGCAAGACGCACTGCATTTCAAAACTCAGCCCGACAAAATCAGGGGCCACAGTCGCACCGGGTTTTTGCGTGGACAGACGGATAGTTACCGGCGACTGCGCGAAACTGAAAACGGAGGTCGCGAAAAAAATTCCTGCGAGCAGTCCGCGAAATTTTCCGCGGCGTTGAAAATGCAAAATCTGTTTCATTCTACGAGATGGCGTTTTGAAGACGTTCGGAGGAAGCTGCCCGGCGAGCTTCGAGATCGGCATGGATTTGCGGCTCCAGCTTCTCATACTTCTGATAAAACAAAACCGGGATTGCCGCCAAAGCGAAGAAAATTGCCGGAAGCCAGACGGCTGCAAATTCGATGCCGCGCAATGCTTCGGGCGATTGTCTCGCGTTCGGCACATAATGGCACGCCTGCAAAACCCAGGCGGGCAAAGCCCCGCCGAGGCCGCTTCCTGCCTTCAGGCAAAACGCCGCGCCGATGGCAGTGAGGAAGCCCGCCGCCCGGATGCCAGTCTTCCACTCACCGAAATCGACACTGTCAGACAAAATGGAGAACGGTATCGCCATGGCCATGCCGCTGACGAACATTCCAAATGCCCAGCCGGTCATGATCCAGGACAGGGACAATTGATTGCGAACCCCGAGCGCCATGATACACTGCCCCAAAACCATTCCAATCAGGCCGATGAACCAGACGTTGCGCTTGGAGGTCCAGCGGCAGAAAAACGGCAGGCCGAACGCCGTGCCGAGCGAAATGAAATCGAGGAAAAATGCCCAGGAAATCAGATCTTTTCGGTGCAGGACGTATTCGAAAAAGTAGGGAGCCACGCTTATGCGCGCGACGAAGGCGATCCAAAAAAGGAGACTGCTGATAAAAATGATGATCCAGGGCCAGTTCCCCCTGACCGCGCGCAAGCTGTCGCGGATAGGCAGCGATTGTTTTTTTTCCTGCACCGCTTCCTCGAGATTTCGAAACGCAAACAGAAACAGAAGAATTGTCCCGGTCGCATAAATCGGCATGACGATCATATAGCCTTTCCGGTCGTCGCCGTGCCCAAAAAATTGCACGAGCCGCAGGGCAGTCAAGTTCACCACAGCCACACCGAGTTTGGAACCGAACATGCGGAAGCTGGTCAAAGTGACGCGCTCGTGGGGATCCGGCGTCAGGGCTGACAAAATGGAAGTGACGGGCGTGTTGATCCCGGTGTAGAGCACGCTGCAAATGATGTAAGTCACCGCGGCGTAGATCACTTTTGCCGTATAGCCAACGTTCGGCGTGAGAAATGTGAGCACGCCGAACACAGCAAACGGCACGCAGAGCCAGAGAAACCACGGGCGGCTTTTGCCCCATCTGCTATGAGTTTTGTCAAAAATAATCCCCCAGACCGGTGCGTCCACGGCGTCCACGCACCGGGCAATCAACAGAATTGTCCCCGCGGCGGCAGCGGAAATGCCGTAAACGTCCGTATAGAAATTCAGGAGGTAAAACGAGATGACGCAAAACACCAATTGCCCCGCTGTGTCGCTTGTCGCGTAGCTCAGGCGCGTGGTGAGGGAGGTTTTGGTCATGAAGCTTTATGAGCGAATGGGCAACTTTCGTCCGTCGCGCAGATACAACGGCACTATCTCCAATGGCGCATTGGCCGTGACGGTCTGTCCACCCTTCCATTTTTTCCCGGTCCATGCGTCTGTCCACGTCACACCAGCGGGCAAATAAACTTTTCGTTTCGTTGCTCCGGTGTGAAGCACCGGCGCGACAAGCAGGTCCGGGCCGAACATAAATTGATCGCCTATGTCCTGCGCAGCAACGTCGTTTGGGAAATCGAAAAACAAGGGCCGCATTGGCGGCGTGCCTTTGAGGCTAGCGAGTTTCATTTGCGCCATGACGTAGGGCTGCAAACGTTCGCGGAGAAACATCAATTCACGAATGATGCCGTAGGCGCGTTCACCAAAACTCCAGACTTCATTTGGGCCGCCGCGCGTGGGATCACTGGTTTCAGGATGCGCGAGGGAGCTGTTGCGCCAGCCGTGCAGCCGAAAGAGCGGGCAGAAAACGCCGTATTGAAACCAGCGCACGATGAGTTCGCGGAAATAAGGCGTCTCCACCTCACCGCCAAAGAAACCGCCGATGTCCGTCGTCCACCATGGAATCCCGCTCAAGCCAATGTTGAGCCCCGCGCGCACCTGCTGCCGCAAATCCTCCCAGGTCGAATGAATATCGCCCGACCAAATCGCCGCGCCGTACCGCTGGCTGCCGGCAAAGCCCGCGCGGCCCAGCGACACAATTTCGGTCTCGCCTGCCGACCGCATGCCCTCAAACAGAGCTCGCTGCTGCATCATTGGGTAAATGCAGCCCACCTCGAGCCCGTTGCCAGCGTGATAGCGGACGTTGTCGTGATCGTAGACCACCATTTCCGGTTCAATGGCGTCGAGCCACCATACTTTGATGCCGTGCCGATAATAATTTTCGCGCACCTTGTCCCACAAAAATTTCCGTGCCCCAGGATGCGTGGTGTCGAGCAAGCCTGAGATGACGGTGTGATTCGCATTCGAATCAGTGAACTTGATAAAACTGTTCAGTCCGCGCTCGGTGCGAACAAGCAGATTGCGGCGCTCGAGTTCCGCGAAATTCTCGCTGTCGGGATTTACCGTGGGCCAGACCGACACCATCACTTTGATTCCCAGCGCTTCGAGTTCGCGCACCATTGCGGATGGATCCGGCCAGCAGGTGGGATCAAATTTCCACTCTCCCATTTTGGTCCAGTTGAAGTAGTCGATGACGATGATGGACATCGGCAGGCCGCGCCGTTTGTGTTCACGCGCCACGGCGAGCAATTCCTCCTGCGTTTTGTAACGCAGTTTGCATTGCCAGAAACCGGCGGCCCACTTCGGCAGCACCGGCGCGTGGCCGGTCAAATCGGCATAACGCTCCATGATGCCCGCATAGCCGTCGCCGGTGGTGACGACATAATCAATCAGCCGGGAGGCATCCGCCACCCAGCGTGTCTGGGTGCGGCCCAATTCCACGCGGCCCATCCCCGGATTGTGCCAGAGCAAACCGTAACCGCGGCTGGACACGAGAAACGGAATCGAAATTTGCGAGTTGCGGTGCGTGAGTTCGAGGACGCAACCCTTCTGGTCGAGCAACCCATGCCGGCGCTGGCCGAGTCCATAAATGCGTTCGTCATCGAACGCGGTGAAACTCGCTTCACAACGCGAAAGGTCGCCGCCAATGGATTTGAACGTGCGCGAGGCGGGATAATTCGTGCGCGCAAAAATTTCCTCGGCGAGCGGCTCGTTTTTTCCGGTTTTGAAGAACCGCACCCGGCCGGATTTTGCATCGATGGTGGCGGTGAGCTTTCCATTCACCAATTTGGCGGTTCCGGGCTCGAGGAAAATTTTCGATGGAGATTTTTTTGGCGGAAGCAAACTCCAATCGCGCAGGGGCATTTCCGCCAAGATGGTAGCGCGGACGCGAATGCTGTCCCGCCCCCAGGGTTCGACCCAAAGTGTTTGTTCTTTCAGCCGCCAGACGAGGCGGGTTCCGTTTTGCACGAAATTGGAATTGTCTTGAGTCACACCTGTTTCAGGCAGCCCTCCACATTGCAACCGGAAAGAGGGCGGCAAGCGGGGCTATCGGTTTTTCGTTAATCGGAGTGTGAACAGGATGACAGTCAACTCGGGGCAATGCAATCATGGGGGGGTGGGGATACTTCAATTTGGTTCAACTTACTTCAACTTGCTTAAACTTACTTCAACCTTGGGCAAATTGTTGGGTTTTTCAGGCATGTCGCGGGCTTGAATCGCGGTGAATTTTCCTCTTCTCATTCTGTGCTCCCTTCGACTTCTCCTTTCATTTTCTCTCCTTGAGGCCATCTAATCACAATCGAGGATTCGTTCAACATATTTCCACGTTTTTCGCGAGGGCTGTTTAATCCGCAGACACCATCAAGCGGCTTCTTTCTTTTTATCGGGAAATGGACCGTATTTGTCCGGGGAGTCGTCGGCATGATTATAGATATTTTTGCCGTCTTTGAGGAACGGCGTTGCCATGGCCCACGGTTTGCCGTCGGGGCGGCGAATTGGCGCGCTGCTGTATTGCGGCAGGTAAATGCGGCGCATCCGGTTGGTTTTATTCGGCCCGCTGCGATGAAAGAGATAACTGTCAAATGCCACAATGCTCCCGGCGGGAACGATGAGAGGGTCGCCGGGATCGGGGCCGGTATAGCCGATAAGGTCGTTCGAGCCCTCTTCCTTGTGATGATCAATAATCTTGTCCTTCGTGCCTCCGCGAGAGTGCGGAAGAATATACACCGTGCCATTCTCCTCATTCACCGCGTCGAGTGTGCACCAGCAGGTGACGTACGGCTTGTGATTCGTTGTGGGATCGTACCATTTCACGTAGCCGCTGTCCTGGTGCCAGGAAAATTTCATCCCCTGCTCGGCCCCTTTCACGACCCATTGCTCGTGAAACAACTGCGCGTCCGGGCCGACGGTGGCTTCCGCTACTTGCGCCATCAGGTCGCTGAAAATGAATTGCCACAACCGGCTGCTCAGGCGGTAACGGTTGTTGATGAAATAACGTTTTCCCCGGTGGCTGATCCCTTCGGTCTGAACGCCTTTGGCGTCCATGATGGAATCGTAGTAGCCAAGGTAATAGGAGCATTCCTCGCGCAGCATCTCCAGCATGTCGGCCGGAATGACACCCGGCAAAATCATGTAGCCTTCGTTGCGGTAGAGATCGCGTTGAGCCTGAGAGATAGTGAGCATGAAAACAGGTTAACAATTTTCACAGGGGAATCTTCTCATTTTGCCCCCGACTTGTTATCATTTTTTGTCGTCCATGCGCCAAAAACTGCAATTACCCGCCAACCTCGATGGCAACCTGTGGCATTACCGCCATCAGGGCCGCGCGAACGCGATGCATCATCACGCGGAGCTGGAGTTCAATCTCGTCACGCAGGGCCACGGGCTTTATCTGCTCGCGAATCGCAAATATCAAATTCGTGCCGGCGATTTGCTGTGGCTGTTTCCCGCGCAGGAACACGTCCTGATCGAGCAATCGCCGGATTTTGAAATGTGGATCGGCGTCGCCAAACCCAAAGCCGTTCGCCGCCTTGCGACGGACGCCAACGCCAAAGTTCTGCGCGAAGCAAATCCCGCCGGCGATTATTGCCGTCGCCTCCCGCAAACCGCCTTTGCCCGTCTTGAAACATTGATTGCAGAGATTGCCGGAACGCGAAAACAACCCGGCTTTTTCAATGCCGGATTGGGTTACGCACTGCTGGCGGCCTGGCAACATTTCGAACGCGCGGCTGATGTGCCGGTTCACGACGTGCATCCCGCCGTCGAAAAAGCCGCGCGACACATCCGGGATAGAAACAATACCTTGAGCCTGGATGAACTCGCGCGGCACGCGGGCCTGAGCCCGGCGCGGTTAAGCCGGCTGTTCAAGCAGCAAACGGGAATTGCGCTGGTGGACTTCCGCAACCGCCAACGCATCGAACAATTCCTTGCCATCTACGGCGCCGGCCAGCGGACGACGATGCTCGATGCTGCGCTCGATGCCGGTTTCGGCAGTTATCCGCAATTTCACCGTGTTTTCAAGCGAGTGTTGGGCTGTTCGCCTGGGGAATATCGCAGGAAGTAGCGGCACGCCGGTGGTTTGTGGCGCTCACATTTTCGAACGCACGGGCGAGACGCCCGTGCTACCGGGCGGTGAGCTTGCGCCATAGCGCATCGATTTCAGCGCGCAGGATTTTCTTGTCTTCCCAACTATCGTGAAACGTGGAGAGACAATAACCGCCGGTCACGGGGCCCAGCTCGGGACAAATGAAAACCTCGCGGTTTGTATTGCGGTTGCCATCCAGCCAGCATCGCAATAACGCTTCGGCAAACGGCAGCCATTCCTTAAATTCCCGCGCGAGCCGCCCCTTCCCATCTGTAACGGGAATCTGCACGTGATGGCCATTGAATGGACGAAAATGAAATTGCTGCGCGTGCTGGATAAGGTCCGGCCGCGCGAGCAATCGCTTCGCAAAATTCTCCGGCACGAGATGTTTGACGACGGCAAAATGTGAGAAGTCGATCGAAAGCGGCAGCAGCTCGCCGGTGGCCTTCTGATAAACGTCGCAAAGCGCGTAATGTTTTTCCGGCGTCTCGGTGCAAGTGCCACGATGTGTCTCGATGCCGGGAATGACACCGATGCGTTTGCCTTCGCGATTCAGCGTGAGCGCGAGTTCAAGAGCCTCCGGCGTGAGCACGTCATCCGAAGCGAGCTGCACGTTCACGTGGACCGCGCCGCAATCTTTTTGCTCCTGCAAAAGCCGGGGGAAATCCGCCGCGTTGCCCGAAGCCATGCCACCAACAAAAATCAAATCGTATTTCTCGCAGCCGGCACGCAATTCCGGGCTGCCGCCCCAGCACACTCCGTCAAACCCGGCCTTCTTGAACGCGCGCAGTTTCTCATCCAGCGACCACGGATGATCCATGAGCGTCCAGAGATTGGCGATGTGGCGAAGGATGGGCACGTTGCAAATCAATTCGCGGGGGCGTTCGTTTCCGGTGTTGTTTTTTTCTTTTCCGGATGCAAACCCTGTTTGGAGAGGTAATTGTTGATCCTGCCTTTGTAGCGTTGAAAGATCGCCGTCTTTTCCTGCGAACTGCCGCCGTCCATGGCCTCTTCGCGCGCCTCTTTGAGCAAGTCCAGGATTTTATCTTTTTGCTCCGCCGTGAGATTCGGATACTGCGTCACATACCCTTTGTAAGTGAATTGCACCTTGCCGTAAGTCATCTTGTCCTTGACCTTTTCAATTTGATCCGAGGTCAGGTCTGCTGCAGCGAGTTTGGACAGAAATTCATCGTGCAGCCTTTTCAGCGACACACGGATTTCTCCGGCTGCGTTGGCATCGGATTTGGCGGCTTTCAATCTGGGATCGTTCGCTTCATGCCACGCGTTGAGCGCGCGGTATTGCGCGACGATGATGGCATGCACGTTCGCGACCTGGTTTGTATCGCTCAATCCCAGGAGTTTCACGATGTCGTCCGCGCGGCCGTTGATGACGCGCGTGTAATTCGCCTCGGCCTGTTCGGGCGTTGAATTGGTTTCAGCCGCAATGCCCGCGAGCGAAATGAACGCAGCGGCTGCAAATAGGATTATTTTTTTCATCAGTTGCTTGGAGTGTCAGCGCCGTGGCTTTTCAGCAATCCTTCAAGAATAGCGCGCGGCACGACCAGGGCCGTTCCGTGCTTATGCCCTTCGGGAAAGGAAATCTCTTTCGAGAGATCGGTGAAAGTTTTGAAATCACGCGTCCTCACCGCGCCGTAAGTTTTCTCGCGGTACGGATCGAAATAAATCACCCAATCCTGGCCGATTTTCAGCGCGGATGGGCCTTCGGTATATTTTCGCGTGATCGGTTCAGACATATGATTCCACGGGCCAAGCGGTGAATCGGAAAACGCGACGCGCAAATTGAGGTTTGGGCGTGAATTATCCTTGCAGAGCAGAACATACCGGCCGCCATCCTTCAAAATGAAAGGGTCAATCACACTGAAGCCGGGATCGAGGAATAATTTCGAGGGCGCAAAGGTTTTGAAATCCCGCGTCGTCGTGAAATAGAGGCGATGATTGTTGGTGTGCGACTCCAGCATGTCCGGAAAGCGCCCGGGAATCGTCGACGCCCACGTGATGATGAATTGCCTGCCCTTGTCATCATAAAAAAGTTCGGGAGCCCAGACGTTCACTGTCGTCGGTTCGTTGGTCATTGCGGGAACGAATTGCTGTTCCGACCAATGAATCAAATCCTTTGAACTCGCATGGCCAAATCCCTTTGGATCATGCCAGCCCGCCGTCCAGACCAATTGATAGGTTCCATCCGGCCCGCGCAAAAGGCTCGGATCGCGGAATTGTTTCGTCTCGCCGACGTTCGCCTCAAGAAAAGTTCCCGGCACATTCGTCCAATGATAGCCATCGTCGCTGTAAAGAAACCGCAGAAACTTCTGGTCCGCGTTGTGGAACGAGGTGAAGAGATAAACGGAATCCGTTCCCGCCAGTGAGCCCGGCGCAGCCGCGGCGCGTGAATCGGCAAAAGACAAAACAATGGCCGTCAGGCAACGCAGAAAAAAAGCCACCCATCGACGACGCACGGCCCGGCCAACATAGTCATTCATGGTTCCGCTGCTCATTGGTAAAAGTGAAAAATACATTGAAAAATTGTTATCTTGTCTGATCAATGCGCGGCAGCCACACGGACATTTCCGACGGCCCGCGATTCTGCCAGACGGAATACGGGATGAGCCTCACGTTGAACGGCTTCAATTCCGCGGGCTGAAATTCACGATAAAGTTTTCCGTTCCAATCCGTCCTCGCCTGCGCCATCGCTTTGCCTTCGAGGACCACAACTCCATCCAGCAACCGCCGATCGTAACGCATCGTCAGCTTCAGGCCGGAGGGAATCACGACGTCGGACACCTTCACGCCGGGCGGCAAATCGGGCGATTCCAGGCAATAAACAATCGGTCCGCGCTGAACCGCGGCCTGGCGGGCATCTTCCTCGACGAACGGGTTCGCTTCCATGAGGCGCACCGGCATCGGCAAATCCAGGTCCACAAAATCGCCCGCCTTCCAACTGCGGCGGATTTCAAAATAACTCTCCGGTTTGGGAGAATTGTCCGCCGGCGAATCATTGATTCTCACGCTCGCACTGCCTGCCCATCCGGGAATTCTCAACTTCAATGCAAACGCGGGTTTGTCGCACGATTGAATTTTAATCCGTACGCGGCCGTTCCATGGGTAATCCGTTTCCTGGGATAATTTGATTTCATTGCCGTCCGCCAATTTGGTTGCCAGCGAGCTGCCGCCGTAAAGATTTACCCAGATTGAATCTCCCGATTTTCCGTAGGCGTAATCCGCGGACTCGGCAATCGTGCGCACCAGGTTCGGGGGACAGCAAAACGAGCTCACAAATGGCACACGCTGGCGCGACCAGCGCAATTCCACCGGCATCGGTTCCGTCACCCGCAGCGGGTTCGTGTAAAAGAAATTCGTGCCATCGAGCGCGCCGCCGGAAAGCACGCTGTTGTAAAGCGCCAGTTCCACCACGTCCACGAACCGCGCATCGCCCGTAGCCAGGAACATACGCCAGTTCCACAGCACATTGCCGATATTCGCGCACGTCTCGCTGTAAGCGGTCGTGTTGGGCAATTGAAAGTCACGACCGTAGGCCTGGTGCACACGCGTGATGTGCTTCTGATCCTTCGCGCCGTCCGGTGACGCGCCGTCGTAGAGCGCTCCGCAGCCGCCCGTGATGTACATTTTTTTGGCAACCACATTCGTCCAAATTTCGGTGAGCGGATGCCACAAATTTGTATCGCCTGTTTCCAAAAATAAATCCGCCGCACCGGCGTATAAATAATTCGCACGGACGGCGTGCCCCTCGGCTTCCTCCTGCTGTGTGAAAGGGATTCGATCCTGATTATCATCACCGCCGTCCTTGACCAAATCGCGCATCGCGAGAAATTTCTTCGCCAGCTCGAGATAACGCGGATCGCCGGTCGCGCGGTACAATTCGACAATGCCCATGTAGTGCGACGGACATATCAAATTGTTGGCCAGCGCCGGCGTGGGATTCCGAAAAGTGTCACAAAGAAAATCCGCGGCCTTGCGCGCGATTGCGAGGAAATTGGTTTTGCCGGTGGCCCGGTAATGCACGCACGCGGCGGTCATCAAGTGACCCAAATTATACATTTCAAAATTTTCCGGATTTTGAAACGGGGCGATATTTGTTTCGCCAGAGCGTTGATGCAATTGCACCCAGGTATCGACATAACCGTTTTTTTCCTGTGCTTTCGCGATCACGGCGATGATTTCATCGAGACGATTTTCCAAAGCTCTGTCATTCGTTGCCGCAAGTGTGGCGCTGGCGCCTTCCATAAATTTATAAAAATCACCGTCGTTGAAGGATGCGCCGTGTGATTTCCCTGCGGCTTCTTTCGCGACGATTTCAAAATTACGAAGGAATTGCGAATAGTTCGTCCCCTCCATCAGTCGCTCCATGCCCGGGACCATTTGAGTCCGGCATAATGCGAAACGATCCGCCCAAAAACCCTGAGTCCACCGCGCTTCGTTCAAACCAACCGTGCGAATTTGCGCGAACGAGCTCGAAGTCGTATCGACCAAACCGCGCCCCTCCGCGAGAACAGAACACGAAACACCCGCGGCAATGAGCCAAACGAAGAGGCGTAAAGTGTGTTTGGGAAACTTCATGGTTCGGTCTTCCCGCGATGGGCATCGCGTGGGATCAAGGCTGTCGATTGCGGGACAACGCCCAGGATCACATAGCTTCCCTTGCCGATAAGCTCCAGCTTTTGCCGTCCGGCATCGAACCGGAATGCGTGAATATCCACACCCGGGCAACCGGAAATCGCCGCTGCATTTTCAATCACCGTGTCCACACCACCGCGTTCATCGGCTTGCGCCGCGACTTCAAGCTGCGGCACCTGCAACCATTCCTTTTGATCGCTCTTGAAATAGCCGACCAGCACTTCGACGGGTTCAGCGGCTTCGAATTCAATCGGCGGGCGCCGGCCTTTTTTCGCTGCGTCATGCGAAAAACGGATTCCAGTCAAACCATTCAACTCCGGCGCAAGACTCTGAATTGCAAAATCTCGATCCGTGAAAACCCTGGCGCCCGTTTCCACCTTATAAGTCTCGGCGTTTGTTGAAATCAATTTGAACTGAGCGCCGGGCCACGGCGCTATTTTCGATTCGTTCACCACATTGGTCGCATTCCTGTGGAGCCGGGCCACCTTCTCCTGAAAATCGGCCAGTTCCCTCTCGTAAAGCGGCTCAACCTGCGACCAGAGATAGTTCGTTCCGCCGCCTTTGAATCCACCCGTGAACGGAATCTTCCGTTGCGATGTCTGCATGGAATTCGCGTAGTGATAGGTTGTTTTCGTGAGCGCAACCAGTTTCTGAAAATCCGCGAGGCTTTCGGCGAGAAATGTCGCGGCGTGTTCCATGTCGTGGATGTCGTGGCTATAGTTATAACGCAACACCAATTCGGCCGCCTGGACCTTCGCCGAATAATTCTCCGCCATTGCCTGGATGCAATGCACATCATTGCGCAGCCGTTCGAATTCGTCGCGATTTTTTGTCACAAAGGGTTCAGCTGCGTCGGCGGCAACCACCGCATTTGAGGAACAGGAGAGCACTTCCCGGATGATGGACGGCGGCGTTTCTCCCACATGCGGCTCATGATTCCATTCCTTTTTCACATATTCATCGAGCCGTTCGCCGGGCGGGGCCTGCGACAGCCACAAATCTTCTATCGCGCCGTACCTCATCGGCTTCACCAATTGGTCGAGCGTCATGCCAAGCGAGAGCGTCTGACGATTGCCTTCCGTGATTCCAAACCGCCGCACCAGCCGCGGCGCAACCTCGCCGGAGAAACTGTAGGCATCGAAAATCTTCTCTGCCGCGTTCGTGTTCCCGTAAAATTTCGCGAGCCGCGCAACCCAATGCGCGCGTTCCGCGTTTTCCGGCAAATCGGGATTCCATGAATAGCGCGCCCAGGCCTCAAACCAAATCCAATCGCGCTTCCACTGCAGGAGCGGTGGTTCCGCGACATCCGGCGAATATGGCCAGTTCCAATACGAGAGCGGATACAAATGCAGGCCACTCGCGCCCAAGCGATCGCGTGACGCCTGAACGGATTTTTGAATGAACTCCGTGTCTCCGTAACGGAAGGGTTCGAGATTGGACAGGATGTGGACGTTGACGAGATGCGGCCCGAGCTTGCTCATGGCAAGATGGGTAGCCTGATCCTTTCCGCGCGGCTCCCAGGTTGTCAGCGATTCGCCGTTATATTTTGTCAGCGTAAAAAGATTGGAATAAACCTGGAAACACGCCGGCATGATTGCGTAGGGATCCATGGCGTGCGTGCGAATGACCACGGGCGGTTGTTCCTTCAACCCCGCCGCCTTCATTCCGTCCAGAACACCCGGCAAAATCGTCTGCGTCGCCCACGCTACCTGGTTGCTTGTGCCCTGCAGTGCCTCGCCAAGGCAAAGCATCAGGCCGACATTGGGATATTCCTTCACGAATTCCGCGATGGACTTGCGTGTGTAATCCGCGACCAGCGGCGTCGGCGCCGAAAGCTGCGTCGAGATGCCGTTCTTTTCCGCGAATGGTTTTGAGACGAGAATGTTGTAAAACATCTGCACCAGCCAGATACCGCGTTTGTCGCACTCCTGCGCCAGCCAGCGGAATTGCTCCTGATTTTTTTTTAAAACATCGTCCGGCACCTCGATCGCATAGGGATAATCCTTTAACCGCACGAGCGATGCGAATGGATGGCCGCTCCAGAGATAGAGCGTGTTCATCCGGTTCGCCGCGAGGACATCAAGATAGTCCGTCCAAAGTTTTTTGTCGTAGAACCACGGGAACAACTCCGGCGTGTAGGGATATTCGTAAACTTTTCTGCCCGGCAGGATGAAAGTTTTCTGCATCCCAACACACGTGCCGCGGAGGGTCATCACAGGTTTATCGGCAAAATCAATTTTTGCGGGCAGTCCGCCCGTCTCTTGAATTCGTTTTGCCAGATCCAAACAGCCATACAGTTCCCCGGAATCATCCGCGGAGGAAATCACCACGCTGTTCTCGGCTTCAGATTCAATTCGAAAACCTTCCTTGCCTGCCACCGCGTCATGCGCCGCGCTTAGATCAATTTTTCTGCCGGAAACATTTCCCTCGTGAACAATCTTCGCTTCCAGTTTTGCAGCGCTTAGAGCCTCGACCAATTTCTCCGCGCCAAATTCCACGCGCGGCGCGGCATTTGTGGGAACAACAATGGAAATTGTTTCCGCAGGCATCGAAAGCGGAATCCCGGCAATTAAAAGCGCGAGGGCAATCCGGTGACGGAGAAAGTTCATGTTAATTTTTCACGCGCTTGATCCGAATCGCCATGTAAGGCCTGTCCGGCAGCTCAATGGAGCGGCCATTTTTATCCGCGTAGAAATAATTATCTTTTTTCTTCAGCGTAAACATGCCATCCACGGGCGTGATGGTCATGTTCCACGTATCGAGAACCTCGGCGGTGAATTGCATGCCGTCAGCGGGCGGGCCGCCTTTGCCCTGCGGCGGCTTTGGCAGTTCGAATTTCCAGCTCGCCGGCGTCTGTTTGCCCAGATAAATG